>Ga0315910_10004553_pt1 | contig 11558 bp, 7 predicted proteins | sample EdamamesoilMG_FD_204470 | JGI IMG/M metagenome (GOLD analysis project Ga0315910, IMG submission 204470) | Garden soil microbial communities collected in Santa Monica, California, United States - Edamame soil | ecosystem: Environmental > Terrestrial > Soil > Garden | place: USA: California...
CCCTGCGGGCCCCGAACCGCAGGCGGAATTGTTGCCGCCGCCGGCCCGGTACAGGAAGCCCGAGGTCGTGTCGACCGCAAGCGTGTGCGTGGCCGTCGAGCAGGGGCCGGCCGTGACCGGGGTCCCCACCGTGACCGTGCCGGAGTCGATGTTCGTCAGGTTGAAGACCTGGACGCCGCCGCCGCCCTCGCTGCCGGCGTAGGCGAAGTTCTGGTAGGTCTTCAGGCAGCGCCACAGGCTGCTCACGCCGGTCTTGAAGGCGACGATGTGGACGTCACCCGGGTCGGTGACCTCGACGAAGCCCGTGCCTTCCGACAGGCCGATGATCGCGTACTCGCGGCCCGAGGGCGACGTGTAGCCCCAGCAGTCGTTGCCGGAGGTGTTGCCGCCGGGGAAGTCGGATAGCGTCTTCCACGAGAGCAACTGCACGTTGCTCGAGGTGAAGGCGATGCGCCCCTCGCCGCTGTGGGCGGGCTTGGGGAACGGGGAGTGGGGGACGGAATCTTCCTCGCCGCCGGCGAACACCGGGACGGAGGCCAGCACCAGAGCCAAGGGCAGATTGGCTCGCTTCATCACGCCTCGCTTGGAGAAGGGCCCCGCAGGGGGCAGAGCAGGGAGAGGGGGGGAACGGGGGACCAGACTAAGGATGTCGGGCCCGCGCGGGCCCCGCAATCCTCCATCTGGCTTCCATCCCGGCTGCATTGCCTCGCGCCCGAGGATGGGACCACCTTTCTTCCCGGAGCGTGGATCAGTCGTCCGGCGTGGCCCGCTTCTGCTCCAGGAGGTCGCGATACGCGGGCGCGGCCAGCAGTCCGTCCAGGATCCGGCGCGCCTGGAGCACGAGCCCTGGATCGCGGAAGTGCACCGAGTCGGCGAAGTGCTCGGGGTCGCCGGGGATCGAGAGCTCGCCCTCGACCAGGATCACGTCGTGGGCGCGGGCCACCTCGCGGATCACGCGGTTGTAGCCTTCATAACCGGCGAGCAAGCTCGGCACGTCGAGGAAGGGCATGTAGTAGAGGGCCGAGGCCGCGGCCGCGCGCTGGCGCTCGGGCGGCTGCTCGGGCCGCATCTGCACGCTGAAGGTGGCCAGCAGGACGACGGAGCAGCGCTCCTGGGCCGCCTCCACGAGGCCGGTCAGGCGCTCCTCGAAGCCGCGCGTGAGCTCGCCCGGGTCGAAGGCGAGCTTCGGGCCGCCGCCCGCGCGCTGGCGCAGGTACTGACGCACGTTTTTCTCGAGCAGGTAGTAGGTCAGCCACCAGTCGCCGATGGGCGAGTAGTCGCTCTCCTCCTCGTACAGACCGCGCTCGATGGCCAGGCGGCGCGTGTCGTGCGTGAGGTCGTTCGTGGCCTCGTAGTAGACCAGCACGTCGGGCTCGAGCGGCGCGATGCGGCGCTCGAGGTTGAGGCGCGACTCGCGCGTGGTGAAGCCGCCCGCGCCGCCGTTGACGTAATCGAACTCGAGGTCGGGCGCGTCCGCGCGCAGGCCGGCCACCACCAGCGCCGGCCAGGTCGCGTCGAGCGACGAGGCCTCGGCACAGAAAGTGGTCGACGCGCCCAGGAAGGCGACGCGCACGCGCCGCGCGGGCCGCGGTTGCTCGAGCTCCGGGCCGCGGAAGCCGAGCGAGTTGATCGCGATCGGCCCGACCACGCTGTTCGGCTCGGGGATGCGCAGGCCCGTGGCCGGATCCTCGGCGAAGCGGTAGTAGGTCGGCAGCGTGGTGCCGTAGCGCTTCCACTGTCGCAGGCGCACGAGGCCCTCGACGACGAGCAGCGCGAGCACGAGGCTGGCCAGCGCGAGCCATGAGCGCTTTTTCACGACCATGAGGGTCGGCGATCGGTGCGCGCGAGATCAAGCCCCGACCCGCGGCGCGCGCGCACGAGCGACGGATGCGGTCTTAATTCGACACAAGGTCGGCGCCGGACGACGTCCCGAGGTAGTCGGGCGCCTCGGGCGCGGCTATCCTCTTCCGCTCGAAATCCCCATGGCCATCGCATTCGTCCCCAAGGAATCCTGCCCCGGCGAGACGCGCGTGGCCGCGTCGCCCGAGAGCGCGAAGCGCCTGACGCAGGCCAAGCTCGAGCTGTGCGTGGAGGCCGGCGCGGGCCTCGCGGCCGGCTTCGGCGACGAGGTGTATCGCGCCGCCGGCGCGCGCATCGTCGGAGCCGAGGGCTGGTCGAGCGCGCTCGTGCTCAAGGTCCAGCCGCCGACCGTGGCCGAGGCCGCGCGCCTGGCGCGCGGCGCGATCCTGGTCTCGTTCCTGCAGCCGCACCGCGAGCTCGAGCTCGTCGCCGCCCTTCAGGAACGCGGCGTCACGGCGCTGGCCATGGAGCTCGTGCCGCGCATCAGCCGCGCGCAGGCCATGGACGCGCTCTCCTCGCAGGCCACCGTGGCCGGCTACAAGGCCGTGCTGCTCGGCGCCGTGCACCTGAAGAAGCTCTGCCCGCTGCTCATGACGGCGGCCGGCACGGTCCAGCCCGCCAAGGTGGTCGTGTTCGGCGCCGGCGTCGCCGGACTGATGGCCATCGCCACCGCGCGTCGCCTGGGCTGCAAGGTCGAGGCGACCGACGTGCGCATGGTGGCCAAGGAGCAGGTCGAGAGCCTGGGCGCCACGTTCATCACCGTGCCCGGCGCGGCCGACATGGAGGGCGCCGGCGGCTACGCCAAGGAGCAGGGCGAGGACTTCCTGCGCCGCCAGCGCGAGGAGGTGGCCAAGCGCGTGGCCGAGGCCGACCTCGTCATCACCACCGCGCAGATCCCGGGCAAGAGGGCGCCGCGCCTGGTGGACCTCGCCATGGTGCGCGCCATGAAGCCCGGCGCCGTGATCGTCGACCTGGCGGTCGAGTCGGGCGGGAACTGCGAGCTCTCCGAGGAGGGCCGCGTGGTCGAGCGCGAGGGCGTCACGATCGTGGGCCTCGCCAACCTGCCGGCCAGCGTGCCGCAGCACGCGAGCGAGCTCTACGCCAAGAACGTGCTCGCCCTGGTGAAGCTGTTCGTGGACAAGGAGGGCGCGCTCGCGCCCGACTTCCAGGACGAGGTGCTGGCCGGTTGCCGCCTGACCCAGGCCGGCGCGGTCCACCATCCGCCCACGGCCCAGGCCCTGGCCGCGAGATGAGCGCCATGAGAGCGACCGAGGGGACGAGCGAGACCGAGGCGCGGGCGCTCGTGCCGGGCACGAGCGCGCGCGCGGACGAGCACGGCACGGCGCCGCTCGACTACTGGTCGATGCTGTTCGTGTTCGTGCTGGCCACGTTCATCGGCCTGGGCGTGATCCGGCGCGTCTCGCGCCTCCTGCACACGCCCCTGATGTCGCTGACGAACGCCATCTCGGCCATCGCCGTGGTGGGCGCCATCCTCGTGGCCGGCGGCGACTATCCGCTCGCGATCCGCGTGCTGGGCGCGATCGCCCTGTTCGCCTCGGTGACCAACATCGTCAGCGGCTTCCTGATCACGGACCGCATGCTGAAGATGTTCAAGGACCCGCGTCAGGGGGCGAAGAAGTGATCGCCTCCCTGGTGCAGCTGGCGTACGTCGTCGGCACGGTGCTGTTCGTCCTGTCGCTGGCGTGGATGAGCGACCCCAAGAGCGCGCGCCGCGGCGTCACGGCCGGCGTGGCCGGCATGGCGCTGGCGATCCTCGCCACCTGGATCCAGCCCACGGTCGTGAACCACCTGTGGATCATCGTGCCGATCGCGCTGGGGGTGGCGGTGGGTGTCCCGCTCTCGCGCGTGCCGATCACGGCCGTCCCGCAGCGCACCGCGCTCTCGCACGCCTTCGGCGGCCTCGCGGCCGGCCTGGTGGGCACGGCCAAGTACTACCTGTGGGTGGGCGAGGGGCCGGAGAACCTGACCAAGTTCCGCGTGGGCGCGATCGTGCTCGAGGTCATCCTCGGGTTCCTCACGTTCACGGGCAGCTTGATGGCGGCCGGCAAGCTCCAGGGCCTGCGCTGGATCCCGCAGCGGCCCGTGACCTATCCGCTGCAGAACGCGACCAACCTGGTCCTGCTCGCGTTCGCGGCGGTGCTGGGCGTGCTGCTCGTGCTCTCGCCCACCGCCCCCCTGGCGGCCTGGGCCTTCCCCGTGATCATCGCCCTGGCGCTGGCCTTCGGCGTGCTCCTGATCATCCCCATCGGCGGCGCCGACATGCCGACGGTGATCTCGATCCTGAACTCCTACGCCGGGCTCTCGGCCGTGGCCATGGGGTTCGTGCTCGACAACAAGCTCCTGATCACGGCCGGTGCGCTGGACGGCTCGAGCGGTCTCATCCTCTCGATCATCATGTGCAAGGCCATGAACCGCTCGTTCACCAACGTGCTGTTCGGGGCCTTCGGCCAGGTGCAGGCGGCGGCCACGACGGGCGAGGCCAAGGCCTACAAGGAGGAGACCATCGAGGGCGCCGCCCAGGCCATGGAGCAGGCGAGCCTGGTGGTGATCGTGCCCGGCTACGGCATGGCCGTGGCCCAGGCGCAGCACAAGATCCGCGAGCTCGCGGGCGAGCTCAAGAAGCGCGGCGTGGCCGTCAAGTTCGCCATCCACCCGGTCGCGGGGCGCATGCCCGGGCACATGAACGTGCTCCTGGCCGAGGCCGACGTGCCCTACACCGACCTGGTCGAGATGGACGACGTCAACTCGGACATGCCGCAGTGCGACGTGTGCCTGGTGGTGGGCGCGAACGACGTCGTCAACCCGGCCGCGCGCCACGACAAGTCGACGCCCATCTACGGCATGCCGATCATCGACGCGGACAAGGCCAAGATGGTGTTCGCCATCAAGCGCGGCAAGGCGCCGGGCTTCGCCGGCATCGACAACGAGCTGTACTTCCAGGACAAGACCTTCATGCTCTTCGGCGATGCCAAGAACGTGATCGGCGACCTGGTGAAGCAGTTCACGGGCGGCGGGATGCACTGAGCGGCCGAGCCGCGCACATCCGGCTCTGGAGCCGCTGCCCGCCTCAGGTCCGGTACCACTCCTCGTTCTCGCGCGCGATGCGCTCGATCTCCTCGCGCGGATGGAGCTCGCCCTGGTCGATGCCCGGGCAGTCGCGCTTGACCTCGCCCTGCCACACGGCGCGCCGCAGGTTCTCCTTCCAGAAGGGCCAGGTGGCGCACTGCTTGGGTCGCACCGGGTAGATGCCGCAGGTGTTGCCCTCGCCCAGGAACGGGCAGGCGGGCTGGTCCATGCGCAGCACCACGTCGCCCTCGTCCGCCTGGCAGTAGCGCTCCAGGAACTCGGCCTCGGGTAAGGCCAGGTGCCCGGCGATGGCGCGCACGTCGTGCGGGGTCAGGTAGACGTGGGTGTACTCACCATGGTTGCGGCAGCAGTTTCCGCAGCGCGTGCAGGTGAACCGTAACCCGTTGGCGTACCAAGGCTTGGATGTCATGGGTCGGGCCTACTTGCGGGGGTGTGCGTAGCCGAACAGCGGGGGCGATGTACTGGAGGGCGGTGATGTGCGGAATCACACACGGCCTGATCCAGCGGGCCTCGAGGGGAGGGGGGAGGGGTGCTCGCCTCCCGCGGGGCGCGGGCTCGAGCGCGCGCCGTTTGTGTCCGCCCCGATTGTGTCCGATCCGGGGGGGCGCGTGAAGATCGTCGTAGTCGAGGACGGGACGCGTACGGCGCTCGAGTTCCAGAAGAAGGAAGTCAGCATCGGGCGCGCCATCGACAACGACATCCGCCTGGCCGGCGCGCACGCCTCGCGCCACCACTGCCGGATCGAGCAGCGCGGCCAGGAGGCCTGGCTGCACGACCTCTCCTCGGCCAACGGCGTCCAGGTCAATGGCGTGCGCGTGGAGGAGAAGCAGCTGCGCGAGGGCGACGTGCTCACCGTGGGCGGCGCGCGCATGTACGTCGAGCAGCTCACCCCGGCCGAGGACCCGGGGCGCACGCAGCGCATCGACCCCAACGCCGCGCGCGCCGTCCCGGCCGAGGAAGCCCTGCCCGACATCGGCGCCACGGGCTTCGAGACCCATGGCGGCGACGAGCAGCGCGACCGCGAGCGTCTGCGCACCTTCGCGCGCGTGACGCGGGCGCTGCTCTCCGAGACCGAGCTCTCGGCCCTGCTCAAGCTGATCGTCGACTCGGCCCTGGCGCTGGTGGGCGGCGAGCGCGGCTTCGTGCTCCTGGCCGGCAAGGCCGGCGGCGAGGACGTCAAGGACCCGCGCGAGATGAAGGTGCGCGTGGCGCGCTCCTTCGACCGCTCCGACATCGCCGTGCCGGCCACGCGCATCTCGATGGGCATCGCGCGGCGCGTGCTGGAGAGCGGGCGGCCGCTGCTCTCGGTCGACGCCGGGCGCGACGAGCGCTTCAACGGCATGGCCTCGGTCGAGGAGCTGCGCCTGCGCTCGGTCCTGTGCTTCCCGATCACGGTCGACGGGCGCAACGAGGGTGTGCTGTACGTCGACAACCGCATGCAGCGCGGCGCCTTCCGCGAGGACGACATGGAGTCGGCCGAGCTGTTCGCCGGCCAGGCCGCGATCGCGCTCAAGAACGCGCGCTTCATCGGCGAGCTGCGCGAGCGCAACCAGCGCCTGCTGCAGTCGACCGAGCAGATCCAGAGCCTGAACGAGCAGCTCGGGCGCAAGGTCAAGGACCGCGACGGGGAGCTGGCCGTCGTGCGCGCCGAGCTGGGACGCGAGCGCGGGCGCTACGACTACGCCTCGATCGTGGGCGCCTCGGACGAGATGAAGCGCGTCTTCGCCGAGCTCGACCGCATCATCCCCACCGAGCTGCCCGTGCTGATCCACGGCGAGAGCGGCACGGGCAAGGAGCTGATCGCGCGCGCCATCCACTTCAACGGCCCGCGGCGCGAGAAGCCCTTCGTGGTCGAGAACTGCGCGGCCCTGCCGGACGCGCTGCTCGAGTCGGAGCTGTTCGGCCACGTGCGCGGCGCCGTCACGGGCGCGGACCGCTCGAAGAAGGGCCTGCTCGAGCAGGCCAGCGGCGGCACGCTCTTCCTCGATGAGATCGGGGACATGAGCACCGAGATGCAGAAGAAGCTGCTGCGCGTGCTGCAGGAGGGCGAGGTGCGCCCGCTGGGCTCGAACCAGGTCATGCAGGTCGACGTGCGCCTGCTGGCGGCCAGCCACCAGGACCTGGAGATGCTCGTCAAGGAGGGGCGCTTCCGCGAGGACCTGTTCTACCGCGTCAACGTGCTGGCCCTGCGTCTGCCGCCGCTGCGCGGGCGGCGCGAGGACATCCCGCTGCTCGCCAACGCGCTGCTCGCGCGCGCGGCGCGCGAGGCCAACCGCGCGGCGCCGCACCTGGCGCACGAGGTCCTGGCCGCGCTGGCGAGCTACGATTGGCCGGGCAACGTGCGCGAGCTCGAGAACGAGATGCGGCGCGTCCTGCTCCTGGCCGAGGGCTCGGTCACGCTGGCCCAGCTCACGCCGGCCATCGTCACGCGCGCCTCGCAGCCGATCGTGGCCGCGGGCCTGCTGTCGCCGCTGGTGGTGGGCGACCTGCGCTCGGCGGTCGAGACCTTCGAGCGCACGGCCATCGACGAGGCCCTGCGGCGCGCGGGCGGCAACAAGAGCCGCGCGGCCAAGGAGCTCGGCATCAGCCGCTTCGCCCTGCAGCGCAAGCTGGAGAAGTACGGTCTGGCCGTGGGGCACGAGCCCGAGAGCGGCGCGCCCGAGGCCGAGGAGCTCGAGCCGGCCGAGGAGACCACGGCCGAGCACGAGGACTAGCCCATGGCCAGCGAGCCGCAGAAGGCGCCGCGCCGCGAGGAGGTGCCGCCGCTCATCGACGGTTACGAGATGCTGGGCGCGATCGGGCGCGGCTCGAGCGGCACGGTCTTCCGGGCGCGCTCGCTGGCCGTCGACCGCGAGGTGGCCATCAAGATCCTGCACGCGCACCTGACGGGCGAGTCACGCCTGGTGCGGCGCCTGCAGCGCGAGGCGCGCACGACCGCGCGCCTGGCGCACCCGCACATCGTCTCGGCCGTCGACATGGGCGAGAACGGCGGGCGCTGGTGGTATGCGATGGAGTTCGTCGACGGCCCGTCGCTGGCCCAGCGCCTGCGCAACGAGGGCCGCATCCGCGAGCGCGAGGCGCTGCGGCTCTTCATCCCGCTGTGCGAGGCGCTCGAGCACCTGTTCGAGCACGGCGTCGTCCACCGCGACGTCAAGCCGGCCAACATCCTGATCGACCGCGCCAGCGGCGCGCGCCTGGCCGACCTGGGCCTGGCGTTCGCCGAGGACGACCCCTCGATCACGGGTACGGGTGGCACGCTGGGCACGCCGCACTACATCAGCCCCGAGCAGGCCATCGATCCGCGCAAGGCCGACGTGCGCAGCGACATCTGGTCCTTCGGCGCCACGCTGTTCCACGCCGTGTGCGGGCGGCCGCCCTTCGCGGGCGAGAGCGCGGCCGAGGTGCTCTCGGCCGTGCTGTACGCGCGCATCCCCGACCCCCAGGAGCTCGAGGCCACGCTCTCCAAGCGCCTGGCGCTGGTGCTGCGCAAGTGCCTGACGCGCGCGCCCGAGAAGCGCTACCAGAACCCGCACGAGCTCCTGCTGGACCTCGAGCGCGTGCGCGAGCGGCGCGCTCCCAAGGTGCGGCGCTCGGCCCTCGATCCCGTGGCGCGCCAGCCGGTGCAGGTGCGGCGCGCGGTGCTCGTTGCCGGCAGCGTGCTCGTGGCCGGCCTGACGCTCGTCCTGGCGCTGCTGCCACGCCTCCTGCGCGAGGAGCCCGAGCCGGGCGCGCTCGTGGCCGGCGCCGGCGGGCCGTTCGTGCAGCTCGAGGACCTGGCCGCGCGCCGCGCGCGCGCGCAGGGCACGCCGGCCGAGCTCCTGGCCGAGGCCGTCGGCCTGGAGCCGCTCGTGCCGGCCCACGAGCGCGCGCGCTACCAGGAGCTCGTGCGCGCCCTGGACGCCGACCTGCGCAAGACGGCGCGCGCCGTGCAGGGCGAGCTCGAGACCGAGTTCGAGCAGGCCATCGCCGACGGCGACCAGGACAAGGCCTGGCGCCTCTTCCACGGCCCGCTGGAGGAGCGCTTCCGCCGGCGCACGGGCTACGACCTCGCCGCGCTGGCGCAGGCGGGCGTCAACCTGTCGCCCTGGCGCGAGCGGCTCGAGCTCGAGCTCGACGGCGCGCTCGAGACGGGCCTCTCCGAGCTCGAGGCGGCCCTGCTGGACTGGCGCAGCGAGCGCCTGGCCACCGAGGAGGCGCGCCTGGCGCAGCAGGACTGGGAGGGCGCGCTGGAGGCGCTGCGCTTCGTCGACGCCGACGAGGTGCTGACCGAGGCCGGCTTCCGGGTGCGTCTGCCGCCCGCCTCGACGGCCGGCCTGTTCGAGGACCTGGCGCGCGAGTTCGGCCTGCGCATGGAGCGCGTGCAGGACCAGTGGACCGAGGTCGACCGCGGCATCGCCGAGTTCGTGGTCACGCGCCGGACGACGCTGGAGCGCACGCTGCGCGAGTCGCGCCCGCGCATCGCCGCGGCCGACATGCTGCGCGCCGACTTCGAGCGCGAGCTCTTCGAGCGGCGCCTGACGCGCGACAAGATGCCGGTCGGCCTGGCGCGCGCGGGGCTGGAGGAGCTGGAGGCCTCGGCCCACACGCTGCTCGAGCTGGAAGAGAGCCTGCTCGAGGAGGACGCGCGCGCCGACTTCGCCGAGGTGGACGAGCTCTCGGCCGACGCCCTGCGCCGGCGCGAGTACGAGCGCGCGCGCGGGCTGTGGCAGGACGAGCGCATGCGCCTGGCGGCCACGCCGCGCTGTGCCGAGTCCGCGGCGCGCGGCGAGCTCCTGCGGCGCATGGACGTGCGCATCGACGAGGCGCGCCTGCTGGAGCAGCTCATGGCGCGCGTGTCCGAGCGCGTGTGGGAGCTGGACGGTCAGACCGTCGACCTGCGCTACAACTCGATCACCTACAGCAACGTGCGCATCCGCTCCGGCGCCGACCCGCTGCACCAGGGCTTCTTCGTCGACCGCATCAACGTCCCGATCGAGCTCGTGCGCCTGCCTTCGCTGCAGATCGAGGCCTTCGCCGGCTTCGGCGAGGAGAACGGGCTCGCGCCCGACGAGCGCCTGACGCTGGCCCTGCTGCGCTTCCACGACGGGCGCGCGCTGGACGCGCAGCGCGTCCTGTTCTCGGGCCCGCTGCCCTCCGGGGCGCCGCGCTCGCAGATCGGCCCCGACCTGGCCGACCGCATCGCGCGCGCGCTCGAGCGCGAGCAGCAGGAGAGCGGCGCGCGCGAGCAGGAGGCGCGGCGCCTGTACGACGGCATCCGCGATCCGGCCTTCCAGGAGCACAGCGCGCGCATCGCCGTGCTGCGCATCGGGCGCCTGCTGGACGAGTTCGGCGACGTGCCGCTCGTGCGCGAGCAGCGCAGCGAGCTCGTGCGCCTGCGCACGCGCCTGGAGGAGCGCGTGCGGCCGCGCGACCAGGGCGAGTTCGAGCGCGTGTTCCAGCCCACGCGCGTGGAGCCCTCGGCCCTGGGGCGCGTGACGCTGTACTACGAGTTCAAGGACAATCGCCTGGGCGCCTGGGAGGCGGGCGACTGGACCCACGACGGCCTGGGACTGGTCCTGGGCGCGCGCTTCCCCGTGGCGAGCTTCGCCGACCTGGCGGCCGAGCGCGGGCTGCGCCTGGCGCTGCAGGAGCCGCTCAACCCCGACTCGCTCGAGGTCACCCTGCGCTTCGAGGCCCTGCAGGGCGATCAGCCGGCGAGCTACCTGTGGCTCTCCGTGGTGGGCTTCCAGGTCGCGCTGGGAGCGCCCGAGCCCGGTGCGAGCGGCGCCAGCGCCGAGCCGCGCTTCCTCGTGGGTACGGACGAGGCCGACACCTTCCTGCAGCGCTTCGCGGGCGGCGAGGGCAAGCGCGCCCAGAGCCTGCTCGTGCCGGGCGGCCCGCCGCGCGAGCTGCGCTTCAAGGCCGCGCGCCGCTCCGGGCGCTGCGAGCTGTACCTGGACGGCGCGCTGCTCGAGCGGACCTCGGGGCTCAAGGCGCCGCCCTCCGACGCGCGCGCGCTCAGCGTGCGCAGCTGGGGCGCGGTGCGCCTGCTCTCCGTGGTCATCGAGGGCCAGCGCTAGTCCGTCGGCTCGGCCCTTCGTCCGCGCGCGCGCGTTTGGCATCCTCTGCGCGATGCAGCCCGAGAGTCGCGCCACCGTCGCTCCGCACCCCCAATCCGGTTCGCGCCCGCGCGCGCGCGTCTCGCTCCAGGCCGAGGAGGTGGTGGGCTCGGAGATCCTGCAGATCGCGGCCGAGATCCGCGCCCTGAAGGCGGGCGGCCAGCCCATCTGCAACCTGACGGTGGGGGACTTCGATCCGGCGCAGTTCCCCGTGCCCGAGCGCCTGCGGCGCGAGGTCGTGGCCGCGCTCGAGGCCGGGCAGACGAACTACCCGCCCTCGGAGGGCCTGCCCGAGCTGCGCGCGGCCGTGTGCCGCCTGTACCAGCGCGAGCTGGGCCTCGCCATCGAGCCCGCCAACGTGCTCGTGGCCGGCGGCGCGCGCCCGCTCCTGTACGTGGCCTACCGCACGCTGCTCGATCCTGGCGACACGCTCGTCTACCCGACGCCGAGCTGGAACAACAACCACTACGCGCACCTCGCCTTCGCCGAGGG
>Ga0315910_10004554_pt1 | contig 11558 bp, 11 predicted proteins | sample EdamamesoilMG_FD_204470 | JGI IMG/M metagenome (GOLD analysis project Ga0315910, IMG submission 204470) | Garden soil microbial communities collected in Santa Monica, California, United States - Edamame soil | ecosystem: Environmental > Terrestrial > Soil > Garden | place: USA: California...
TCGTCGGCAAAGAACAATGCCCGGGCGGGGTCCCAGTCCTTGAGCAGCGCTTCGAGCTTCACCGGTTCGGCCAGCGTCGGCAGTACGGTCCGGGCGCATTGCTCGGCGGATTCGGTGAGAATCGTCCGCGCACGCTCGAGGTTGAGGCTATCGGCCACGCAGCGCCGGGTAAGCACCGGCTGGATGCGGGCGACGCCGAGTTCGGTCGTCTTTTCGAGCACCAGGTCGAAATGGCTCTTCTTGAGCAGAGCGGCACAGAGGATGAAATCGGGCACTTCCTCGCACGGGCGCAGAAGTTCCGCCATTTCGAGCACGACCTCGCGCTTGCCCGCGAAGACCACCCGCGCCGCCCATTCACCGGTCACGTTGTCGCAGAGCACCACAGTATCGCCTGCGGCCACGCGCATCACCTTGGCGAGGTATTGCGCCTGGTTGCCGGTCAGCGCCACCCGTGCACCCGCGGCAAGCTCCTGCTCGACGAACAGGCGCGGGGCGCTGCGCGGGGGCCAATCCGGTGTCATTGGGCGAGGCGTGGAGGGCATGGCTAGGCACTACAAGCGAGGCGAGCTAGGACGCAAGCATGTCCGCCGAACAAATCGTCCCCGACAGCGAGCACAAGGGCCTCGTAGGCGTCCTGCCGCAGCCGCTACGGGATTACGCACTGCTGGCGCGGTTCGACCGGCCGATCGGCTGGTGGCTGCTGTTCTGGCCCTGCGCCTGGGGCGTGTGGCTGACCGGGGCAGGGCTCCAGTGGCGTATGATCCTCTGGCTGCTCTTGGGTAGCATCGCCATGCGCGGGGCGGGCTGCGTCTATAACGACATCGTCGATGCCGATCTCGACCGCCAGGTTGAGCGCACCGCGAGCCGCCCGGTGGCGAGCGGCCGGGTGAGCAAGCAGGGGGCGTGGGCGTGGCTGCTGGCGCTGTGCGCGGTGGGGCTGGTGGTGCTGTTGCAACTCCGGCTTGAGGCCCAACTGGTGGCACTGGCGAGCCTTGCTTTGGTTGCCGCCTATCCGTTCATGAAGCGCATCACCTGGTGGCCGCAGGTGTGGCTCGGGCTGGTGTTCACCTGGGGAGCGCTGGTCGGCTGGGTCGAGTTTCGTGGCGACCGGCTCGAGGTGCTCGCGGCGCTCTATGCCGGCTCGATCCTGTGGTGCGTCGGCTACGACACGATCTACGCGTTGCAGGACCGCGAGGACGATGCGCTGGTCGGGATCCGCTCATCGGCGCTACGGCTCGGCGGGCAGGTCCGTGCGGGCGTGTACGGCTTCTACGGCGGCGCGATCGCCCTGTGGGGCCTCGCCATCTGGCTGCTGCGGCCCGACCCGCTGGCGCTGCTCGCGCTGGCCCCCGCCGCGCTGCACCTGTTGTGGCAGGCGGGAACGCTCGATCCTCAGGACGGCGCCAACGCGCTGGCCCGCTTCCGTTCCAACCGTTTCGCCGGGGCGCTGGTCGCGGCGGGGATGTTCGTCGTCGGTAACGCCTGATCGCGCGGCGGGCCGAACATCGGTTCGCGTAGTACGATCTCATTCATAGCTCACCACCTCGAACTCGATCCCGTCGGCATCGAGAAAATAGAACCGCCGGCCGGGATCGTATTCCTGGAAATGATAGGGCTCGATGCCCAACCGCCGGACCGTATCCGCGGCGAGATCGAGATCGTCCACCTGCAGTCCTATATGGCCGTATGGCATGCCGACCGCATAGTGCTTGCGCACGTCCTGGTTGGTGTAGAGCGCGAGATAATTCGTCTCCGACCCGACATGGACCGTGTAGCCATCGTTCATCGCCGGACCTTCCCAGCGGATTTTCCAGCCGCACAATTGCTGCAGCATCGCCGCCGTGCGGTGCGGGTCCGTAACGGACAAATTCACGTGTTCGATCAGCCCCATGGCGGCAATTCCTTCATCCGATTGTCTCATCTGGCGGGTAAATTGCCGATTTGGCGAATCACCACACTTGCCCATCCTGCAACCTCAAGTTAACTTGAGATCAAGCTTTGATTGGCAAAGTTGTCAAAACACGCTGATTCGGCAGGAAAATCGGCGGATTCCGGCAGCAATAGCCGGGCGCTGGAGGGGAAATCGGGGATGGCCAAGGATCCGTTTATTCCAATCGGCACGCTGGCGGCGCGCACCGGCGTCGCGGTCTCGGCGATCCGTTTCTACGAGGAAAAGGGGCTGCTGGCCTCGCTGCGCACCAGCGGCAACCAGCGGCGCTTCCTGCGCTCGGACATCCGCCGGGTGAGTTTCATCCTGATTGCGCAGAAGCTCGGCCTCGGGCTCGACGAGATCGAAAAGGAACTTGCCACCCTGCCGCATGGCCGCACCCCGACATTGTTCGACTGGCAGCGAATCAGCCGTTCGATGCGGGTGGCGATCGACGATCGGATCAAGCTCCTCACCCGCACCCGCAACCAGCTCGACCAGTGCATCGGCTGCGGCTGCCTCAGCCTTGACAGGTGCCGGCTTTACAACAAGGACGATCGCATGGGCGCGGCGGGCGCAGGTCCGCGCCTGGTGCTTGGCTGAAGGATAAACACAATGAAACTTTCGATGCTGCCGCGCCAGGAAGGCGAAACCATCGCCATCAACACCGACAATATCGAGGTGCTGGTGCCCAAGGGCGCTCGCACCGCGATCCACCTGACATCGGGCAAGGTGATCTCGGTCGAACTCGAACTGACCGAGCTGGTCCAGCAGCTGACCCAGCAGGGCTGGCGGAAGTAGCCGAGCCGCTGCTAGCATCAGCGGATGCCTTCGGAAGACAGTCCAGTTCCTGATCCATCCCGGAAAATGCAACTCGCCCTCGTGGTGGGCGTGCTGGCTGCAATCCTTGTACCTGTTGTCGGGATGGTGGTGCGGCCAGTTGCCCTGGTTGAACCATTTCCGCAGTTTGTGCGCATCGCAATCTTCGGCGCGGGGGTGATCTCCGGAGCTTACTTTGGGCTGTTTGTCCGAAGGAAGAATGGTTCTTATGGCATGGCCGCTTCCTGGTTTGGCGTGTTGTCGATCGCAGCCCTTTCGGGTTTCCTGTTTTCGCTCGCTTCGAGGAACATCGTCGAGGCCTACGGCTTCTGGTTTTTCGATCCTGTCGAGGCGCCGATTTTTGCAGAAGTCTCCGGCTTCGGCGGAGGCAGGTCGCCGGCAGGCCCATCGATCTATGTCCGAGTGCGCGTCGATGCGCGTGAGGTTTGGGTTCGGGTGACGCGGGAATTGGAGAACGTCGTCCAGCCTGTCAGGTCTCCCGGAAGAGACTGTCTGCGTGTCACGATGCAGTTCGGGCGAAACAGGAACCGGCGACTGAAGGTGCCGAACTATCTCGACGAACCGTTCGGAGTTGACCGGCTTCGTCGATGCGATGAAGTGCTGGGCTGGCGGAAGTAGCTACTCCGCCGCCAGCAACTGCTCCGCGCCGCCAAGGTCGACGCTGACGAGCCGCGAAACGCCCTTTTCGACCATCGTCACCCCGAACAGGCGGTGCAGCCGGCTCATCGTCACGGCGTTGTGGGTGACGATCATGAAACGGGTGTCGGTTTCGGCGTTCATCGCATCGAGAAGGTCGCAGAAGCGCTCGATATTGGCGTCGTCGAGCGGCGCATCGACCTCGTCGAGCACGCAGATCGGCGCCGGGTTGGTGAGGAACAGCGCAAAGATCAGCGCCACCGCGGTCAACGCCTGCTCGCCGCCCGAGAGCAGGCTCAGCGATTGCAGACGCTTGCCCGGTGGCTGGGCATAGATTTCGAGCCCGGCCTCGAGCGGGTCGTCGCTGTCGACCAAGGCGAGGTGCGCAGCGCCGCCTTCGAACAGCCGGGTGAAGAGGTGCTGGAAGTGCTTGTCGACCGCCTCGAAAGCGGCGCGCAGCCGTTCGCGGCCCTCGCGGTTGAGATTACCGATCGAGCCGCGCAGGCGGTGGACCGCCTCGGCCAGCTCGGCCTGCTCGGCGGCGCTGGCGCCATGTTCGGCCTCGAGCCGTTCGAGCTCGTCGGCAGCGACAAGGTTGACCGGGCCGATCCGCTCGCGCGCGGCCTGGCGCTGTTCAAGCGCCAGCGCTTCCTCGTTCGAGCCCTCGACTTTGTCCTCGTCGAAGCCGAGCTTCCCGGCGAGCATGCCGGGCGGGCATTCGAAGCGCTCGCCCGAGATGCGGGCCATCTCCTCGCGCCGCTGCTCCTCGTTTTCGGCCCTTGCGGCTGACCCGGCGCGGGCTTCGCGTGCTTCTGCCAGCGCCTCGTTAGCCTCGTTGAGCCGCACGCCGGCGGTATCGGCGGCCTGTGAAGCCTGCGCCAGCGCCGCTTCGGCCTCGGCCAGTTCCCTACCGAGCCGTTCGCGGACCGCATCGCCCTGCTCAATCTCGCGCATCAGCGAGGCCGGCTTGGCGGCGACCACCGCGCGCTCCTCGGCGATCTGTTCGGCCCTGAGCGCCATTTCCGAGAGCCGCCGGGCGGCATCCCCGGCGCGCGCTTCCCAGCCGCGCATGTCGGCGGCACGGGCGGACTTGCGCTCGCGCGCGACCGCCAGCGCCTGGTCGTGCGCGGCAAGGTCGGCAGTGGCCGCTTGCAGTGCGGTGCGTCCGGCTTCGTGACTGGCTTGCGCCGCGGTGAGCCTCGCGCGGCCGCTCTCGGGGTCGGGCAGGGTAGTGCGGCGGGCTTCGGCGGCCTTGAGTTCTTTTTCTGCCTGCGCGCGCTGCTCGGCAAGGTCGGCCTTGGCGGCATCGAGTTCGGAGAGGCGGTTGGCCAGCCGCTCGCGCGCGGCTTCGGCCTGGTCGAGTGCGCGCAGGGCGACACGTTCGGCATCGGCCGCCTGTGCAACTTCGCGTTCGGCGGCGATGAGCGTGCGCTGGAGCGTCGAATGCGCTTCCTGCGCCGCGGATTGCGCGGCTTCGGCCTCGGCGGCTGCGGAGCGTCTGGCGGGAAGCTCAGCCTCAAGCTCGGCGAAGCGGTTTTCGGCTTCTAGTCGCGCCGCTTCGGCCGCACCTTCGCCGCGCGCGACGAAGCCGTCCCAGCGCCGCAACCGGCCGTCCTTGGTAACCAGCCATTCGCCGGGGCCGAGCGCGCGTCCGTCATCCTCGTTGGCGACATGGACCAGCGCCAGCCGGGCAGCCAGTTCGGGCGGGCAATCGCCGAGATGCGCTGCAAGCGAATCCTTGACGGGGGCCGGAGCATTCGCGCCGGTCCAGTAACGTCCCTCGGCACCCGCTTCGGGCTTGCCGATGGGTGAGCGGGCATCGCGTCCAAGCACGGCGGCCAAAGCGCGTTCGTAACCCGGCGCGGCGCGGACCTTATCGAGCGCGGCGGGCAGACCGCTCTTGTTGGCGGCCTGTTTCGCGCGCGCTTCGCGGTCGCGCTGCAAGGCGCTCCATTCGCGTTCGATCCCGGCCAGTTCGGCCCGCGCCGCAGCGAAAGCGCTGGCGGCTTCCTCGCGCGCTTGCGAGAGCTGTTCTTTCTGCGCCTGCTGCTTTTCGAACGATCCGCGCAGTTCGGCCACACGCGCCGCAGCCGTATCGGCAGCAGTTTTGGCCTCGGCTGCCGCCTTGTCCGGATCGCCCGCCTGCGACAAAGCCGCCCGCGCATCTTCCTGTCGCCGTGCTTCGCCATCGAGCCGATCAAGCCGAGCGCGCGCCTGCGAAACCTCGGCCTCGGCAACGCGCCATTCGGCTTCGACCCCGGCATGGTCGGCGGTCGCCTTGGCAAGCGCCAGTTCGGCCGCCCTCGCGGCCGCTTCGGCCTGCTCGAGCTTCGCGGCGATTGCCGGGCGGCGTTCCTCGTCCTGGATCAGCAGGCGGCCGGCGCTTTCGAGTTCCTTCTCGAGCCGCTTGAGCGCTTCAGCTGCGTCCCTGGTCAACCGGTCGGCCTCGCCGCGATCCTCTTCGAGCCGCGCCTGCTGGCGGTCGAGATCGGCGAGCCGCTCCTCAGCCGCTTCGAGCTGGCTGGTTAGCGCGGCCATGCGGTGGCCGTGCGCGCCGGCATCGTCACGGCGATCGGCCAACTCGTCGCGCGCCTCGGTGAGCTTGCCAGCAGCCTCATGTTGGGCCTTCTGGGCCTCGCCTGCCATCGCCTGTGCCAGCGACACCTTGCCGTCGGCCTGTTTCGCCGCCTCGCGTGCGGCATCGGCTGAGGCTGCCGCATCGCGCCAGCGGGCATAGAGCAGCCGTCCTTCGGCTTGGCGGATTTCTTCTGAGAGCTTCTTGTAGCGTTCGGCCTGTTTGGCCTGCCGGCGCAGCGAGCTGATCTGCCCGTCGAGCCCCGCCATCAGATCTTCGAGCCGGGCGAGGTTGGCTTCGGTCTGGCGCAATTTGCCTTCCGCATCGCGGCGGCGGACGTGGAGCCCGGCGATTCCCGCGGCTTCCTCGAGCATCATCCGGCGCTCGGCTGGCTTGGCCGAGATCACCGAGGCGATCTTGCCCTGACTGACCAGCGCCGGGGAATGGGCGCCGGTGGCGGCGTCGGCGAACACCAATGCGACATCCCTCGCGCGGACATCGCGCCCGTTGACGCGATAGGCGCTGCCCGCGCCGCGTTCGATCCGGCGGGTGACTTCGAGCTCCTCGCCCTTGTCATCGGCTGCGTGGAGCACGACCTCGGCGAAATCACGCGGCGGGCGCTGGGCGGTGCCGGCGAAGATCACGTCGTCCATCCCGCCCGAACGCATCGATTTGGGCGAGTTTTCGCCCATCACCCAGCGGATAGCCTCGAGCAGATTCGATTTTCCGCAGCCGTTGGGCCCGACGATCCCCGTCAGCCCCGGTTCGATGCGCAGTTCGGCGGGTTCGACGAAGCTCTTGAAGCCGCTGAGCTTGAGCTTCCTGATCTGCATCGCCGGTCCCGGTCCCGCCGCTTACTTGTCGCGCGCGCCGGCGTTCTGCAGGATCGGCTCGACCGCCCTCCAGGCCGTGGCATCGAGCCTGCTACCGTTTAGGAAGAAGGTCGGGGTGCCGGTAATCTGCTGTTCGCTCGATTGCTCTTCCGAACGGTCGGCGATCGCTTGGGCCTTGGCGTTATCGGCGAGGCAGGTCATCGCCTGTTCGCTGCTAACCCCGCGCGCGGCGAAGAATTCGAGTATGCCCGAGGCCTCCGCGATCGCCTGGAAGCGCCGGTCGGGATTGGCCTGCGCGGCTTGGTTGATAGCCGCGCCGTTGGCTTGGGCATTGGCCATCAGATCATCGAAATTGCCCCAGACCTCGTCCGAAAGCGGGTGGAACAGGGCCGGGCCGCCGCAGCGCGCGAGCATCGCGATGGTCAGGTCGAACGGATCGCGGATAAGGTTGCGAAGCTCGTAACTGATCACCCCGGTGTTGACGTAGCGGTTCATCGCTTCGGCGCCGTTCTTCGAGAAATCGGCGCAGACATGGCAGGTGTGGCTGGCATATTCGACCAGCTTCAACGGCGCATCGGGATTGCCGATCACGAACCCGCCCTCAGGCGTCTCGGAAGCGACATCCTGCCACAATTGTCCCGCGGGCGGCGCGACATGGGCAATCGGCTCGCCCACCGGGGGTTCGCCTTCGGTAGTCTCGGCGCCATTGCAGGCCGCGAGCGCCAGCGGAGCGAGAAAGGCCAGTACGGCCAGCTTGCGGAGTTTCATCATATGGGGGCTCCCTTCCTCGTTCCTTGTCGCGCTAGCCCATGGCGGGCGGTCATTGAAGCACGGGGTGCTGCGCCGTGGCGCTTTTGCACAGCTTAGCCCCCCGTAATATCCGTGGTCAAAGCCGTCCGTCGATAATCTTCTGAAGCGCCAACCAGCCGTGGACGTGTTCCTGCATCACCCCGTTGATCGAGAAGCTGGGCGTCCCGTCGAAGCCCGGTGTCTCGCGGTTGGAAACACTCTGGTCGGACAGCTTCTTGGCCATCGCATTGTCGTTAAGGCAGCGATCGACCTCTGGTCGCTGGTAGCCGCGATTGGTCATCACCGTATAGAAGCCAAGGTCCTGCGCGATATTCCGCCGCCGCGCGTCATTTGTCCCGCTTGTCCAGCGTTGCGAGGTGGTCTGCTGGGGATTGGTCGCCTTGTTCAGCCAGGCCCCCTGGCTGAGCATAAAGGCTGCGTGGTTGGCGAAGAATTTGTCTGCCGGCCCGCAATTGACCAGCATCGCCACGGTCAGGTCCACCGAATCGCGGATGATGTGGCGCACTTCGAGCGAGACCTTGCCCGAATGGATATAGACGATGCGCAGCGCGCCTTCGCCCTGGCGCTCGAAATTGCCGCAAGCCGGGCAGGTGTAGCTTTCGAACGCCACGATCCTGACCGCGGCCTCGGGATTGCCGACCCGGTGACCGGCGGCGGTTTCGATGATCTCGTTGTTCCAGACCGGCGTCGCGCCCATGACGGGGATCGCCAGCAAAAGCGCCAGCACGGCGCGCAGACCCGATTTCATTCCTGTCCTTCCTCTCCGTACCCGTCTTTGGCGCCCAGACTGCGGGCGAGCGATTCAAGCACGGTGCGTAATTCCGCATCTCCTATGTCGCGCAGGCTGTCACCCAGTTCCATCGGGATCGGCCTGAGCGCGGGCGCCGCCGCCGGGCGGCTTTCTGCAGATGGAGGCTTAACCTCGCCTTGCCGCATCTTGACCCGCGCGACGGCGTTGTAGCCGAAGAAGCGGTTCACCCGCTCGATGATTTCGGGGATCACGTGCTGGATCAGCGGGGCGTGGCTGGGCGTGACGACCAGCTGGAGGATGCCTTCGCTCCGTTCTCCCGGCGGGAACCGGATTGCTTCGGGCGCGCAGATCTTCGCATGGGTCGGCCCCACGATCTCGGGCCAGCGGGTGACCACCGAGGACTGGATGAAACCGAACCGGCGGAACGCGCTGCGCCCGATATCGGGCATCAGCTCGGCAATCGAACGCGCCGGGCCGCCGCGCGGGCGCTCATAGCGTTTCGCTGGCTTCTGGCGAGGGGGCTTGCCGTCCGGTTCCATGATCCGATGCGCCATGCCATAGCGCCCGCATGGATGCCAGCGGGACGATTTCGGAACTGTTACTGGAGTGGTATCGCAGCCATGCGCGCGTGCTGCCGTGGCGAGTGCCATTGGATGCGCTGGAGCGACCCGATCCCTATCGTGTGTGGCTCAGCGAAGTGATGCTGCAGCAGACCACGGTTGCGACGGTTAAGCCCTATTTCGAGCGCTTCGTTGCGCGTTGGCCGACAATCGAGGCGCTGGCAGCCGCGCCCGAGGCGGACGTCATGGCTGCGTGGGCGGGGCTGGGCTACTACTCGCGAGCGCGCAACCTTGTCGCCTGCGCAAGGGCAGTAGCGGCGAGGGGCGGGTTTCCGGACACTGAAGATGAGTTGCGCGGCCTGCCGGGGCTCGGCGCCTATACCGCCGCGGCGGTGGCGGCGATCGCTTTTGGGCGGAGGGCGGTGGTGGTCGATGCCAATGTCGAGCGCGTCGTGGCGCGGCTGTTCGCGATTGCTCAGCCGCTGCCGGGTGGAAAGGCGGCGATCAGGACCAAGGCCGCTGCGATCACGCCCGATCACGACGCGGGTCATTTCGCGCAAGCGATGATGGACCTCGGAGCGACGATCTGCACTGCGCGCGATCCCAGATGCCTGTTGTGCCCACTTGAGGCGCATTGCGAGGGACGCAGGACCGGCGATCCGGTGCGGTTTCCGGTCAAGGCGGCCAAGAAGGCCAGGCCCGAGCGCACCGGCAGCGCGTTCTGGATCGAGCAGGACGGCAAGGTCTGGCTGGTCCGGCGGCCGGGCAAGGGTATGCTCGGCGGAATGCGCGCGCTGCCCGACGATGGCTGGAATGCGGGGGGGGATGGATCGGGAGTGCCGCCGATCGCGGGCGAATGGCGCGCGGTCGGCTCGGTCCGCCACAGCTTCACCCATTTCCACCTGACCCTGTCGCTGCGGGTAATCCACGGCGGCAATCCGCCGGGCGAGGGCGAGTGGTGGCCTGTCGAAAGACTGGATGAAGCTGGCCTGCCGACTGTGTTCGCCAAGGCGGCGAGGCTGGCGATGGCGTAAGCTCGGTCAGTATGTCCCTATTTGTAGAAAAACGACGCTTCCGGGTGTTGCTCTGGGACCAGCCCTCGGGCCCGCACTTCGGCGAAGTGTTTCTCGCGCTTGGTCAGGCTGGGCGGCACCAGCGCGAAATGGCTCACGGTTGGAGGAATCTCGGACCAGTCGGGCGCGAAGCGGCCGTCGAAGTTCCAGAAGCTCTTGAGCGCGGGCAGGCTGGAAAAGCCGATGACCTCGTCGATCCCGTCAAGGTTAATGTGTTCCAGCGCCACGTTCGCAGGACCAACCCGCAGCGCCTTCAGCTTCTTTTGATGGTTGACCTGCAACCGGCGCAATCGAGAAAAGCGCTGCAGGTCGCCCAGTTCCTCCAGCAGGTGGACTTCGTCGAACGATAGATCGCGCAAGTGGGGCAACGACCCGATCGCTTCGATCGAGCCGATGCGCCCCAAGGAAAACTTGAGTGTTTCGAGCTGTTGCAAGCGATTGATGAAATCGAGCGCAAACTTGCCTGTCGGATGGATCGAAAGCTCCCGCAGCGCGGTGCAATCGCCGATCGCCTCGGTGTTCTTGCCCTGTGCGAGCAGGCGCAGCGTGTGCAAACGCTGCGCCCGGGCCAGCGGTGCGAGATCGAGCGGCGGGGTGGCAGTTTCGCCAAGGGTCAGGCGCTCGAGCCGTTCCACTCCCATCGCCGAAAGCACGCCGGTGTCGGTCTTCGCGCGCGGTGAGAAGGTAAGCGCGCAGAGCTTCGGCAACCGGCCCACCGCTTCCATGTGGATGGTCGGGCCATAGGTCTCGATCGCGAGGCTGCGGACCTCGTCGAGCTGGTCGAGCACGGCCGCATCGAATTCCTGCTCCAGGTGATCGTAAAAACGAACCTGGAAGGCTTCACCCTTTTCCGCGCAGGCTTGCTGGATGCGGTCCAGATATTCGGCGCGGCTGACGGTTTCGTCGGCCACCGGATCGGAGCGGCCGGCCTCGTAATGGCCCAAATGTACCGTGTCCGGCAAAGGCGAATGGATGTTGAGCGTCGCTGTGCCGTCGCCGTTCTCGTACGGAGTGCGCGGGTCCTGGAATATTTCGTGCAGCACTGACGTCTCCGGAGGCTGCCTTGCGCCCCTCGTTGCCGCTGCTTAACCTGAGCGGGGCTAAAGAGGCCTAAATGCATCGCATCGACCACCCTGCGTTCCTCTCCCGCCGTGCCGTGTTGCGCGGCGTGGCGGCGCTGGGCGCCTCCGCAGCCTTGCCATTCCCGGCATGGGCCCAACAGGCGGGCTTATTTCCCAACCTGGCGCGCATGGCGAACCGATATGTCGATGCCTCCAAGGTCGCCAACATGCTTGCCTTTGTCGCGCGCGGTGAGGGGGCGCCGGTGCTGGTTGGCAAGGGGCGCGACAGCTTCAACGGCGCGCGCAAGTCCGATGCCGACAGCCTTTACCGCATCTATTCGATGACCAAGCCGATCACCGGGATGGCGGCGATGCTGCTGGTCGAGGATGGGGTCATCGGCCTCGACCAGCCGGTGGCCGAAATCCTGCCCAAATTCGCGAAAAAGCAGGTCCAGAAGCGCTATGACGGTTCGGTCGGGCCCGAGAACCTCG
>Ga0315910_10004555_pt1 | contig 11557 bp, 7 predicted proteins | sample EdamamesoilMG_FD_204470 | JGI IMG/M metagenome (GOLD analysis project Ga0315910, IMG submission 204470) | Garden soil microbial communities collected in Santa Monica, California, United States - Edamame soil | ecosystem: Environmental > Terrestrial > Soil > Garden | place: USA: California...
CACGTTCCCGACCAGCGACAACGGCGAGCGCTTCCAGTATTGCTCCGGCTGTTCCCAGGGCTGGGCTCCGAACCAGTACTTGTAGAAGACGTTGTTGGCGTCGGAGGTCAGCACGAAACTCGACCAGTTGATCACGGGCTTGGCGACCACGGCCGCGCGGAAGCGATCCGTCTTGCCGACGATCCACGCGGTCAGCACCCCACCGCCCGAGCCGCCGGTGACGAACAGGTTGCTCGTATCGACATTGCCCTGCGCGATGAGCGTGTCGACGCCCGACATGAGATCGTCGTAGTCGTCACCCGGGTAGGCGTGGTGAATCAGGTTGCCGAAGGCCTCGCCGTAGCTCGTGCTGCCACGCGGGTTGGCGTACAGCACGATGTACCCGGCCGCCGCGAAAAGCTGCATCTCGGTGGTGTAGTTAGGACCATACGCCGCGAACGGTCCGCCGTGGATCTCGAGGATCAGCGGGTACTTCCTCGATTTGTCGAAGTCCGGCGGCGTGATGACCCAGCCCTGGATGTCACGCTGGTCTTTCGACGATTTCCAGTTGAGTTCGCGCACCTCGCCCAGGGTCCTGTTGCCGAGCAGATCGTCGTTGAGCGCGGTGAGCGAACGCGGCGCGCCACCGGCAACCAGCGCCACATCCGCGGGACGCGACGGCGAATTGCGCGTGAAAGCGACGCGGCCATTGCGCGAGACGCTGAAGCTCCCCGAGGTGTACGGACGACCGAGATCCGTGCCGCCCATGCCTTCGGCCAGCGTGGTGATCTTGCCGTCGAGCGACGCCAGGCCGATTTTGCTCACGCCGTGGTCGTCATAGGAGAAGTAGATGCGCTGGCTGTTGCCGGACCATTGCGGGTCGACCACGTCGCGATCGAAGTTTCCGGTCACCACGCGCGCATTCTTTCCGTCGATATCCATCACGTAGAGATGAGTGACCTGGTAGCCCTGCAGCCGGTCGTCGAAGCCCAGGTAGGCGATTCTCTTGCCATCGGGCGAGACCACCGGCGCATGGTCGGGGCCATCGCGGGTGGTGAGCTGCGTGAGTTTTCCGGAGGCGATGTCCACCGTGAACACTTCGCTTTCCTGCGGATCCCGCTCCCAGTCCGGCCCGCGATTCGCGGAAAACACGACATGCTTGCTGTCAGGCGTGAAAGACAGCGGACCGTCGTCATTGAAATCGCCCTCGGTGAGCTGGCGCGGCGTTCCGCCTTCCGCCGATACGACGAACACGTGCTGGTAGCCGGATTCGAGGTAACCCTCGCCGTCGGCGCGATAGACCACGGAGTCGATGATCTTCACGGGCGGCGCCCAGGTCGCGCCTTCAGGCTGCTCCGGCGGGGTCGCCAACGGCGGCTTCTTCGAGGGCACGAACTGCGTGAACGCGATCGACCTGCCGTCCGGCGACCAGGCGATGGCGCCGGGTGCCTCGACGAGATTGGTGAGCAGCGCGGTCTGCCCCGAATCCATCCAGCGCACGTAGAGCTGCGGGGTACCTTCGGCCGCCGATACGTAGGCGAGTCGTGTGCCATCGGGAGACCAGCGTGGGGAGCTGAAACTCTTCGCTTCGGAGCGCAGCGGCCGGTTGTTAGCGCCGGTCGCGTCGACTATCCACAAATTGCGGCGCGCACGGTCGGTCATGATGTCGTGGCTGACGCGCACATAGACGATGTGATTCCCATCGGGAGAGATCTGCACGTCCTCGGCGTATTCGAGCTGGAATACGTCGATGGAATGAAGGCGGCGTGAATCGGGCAGATCGTTGGCGGAGGCGCCGGCCGCGGACAACATGGCCGCGCCGAAGGCGGCGAACAAACGGAATTTCATGGGGAATCCTGCGGAAGAAGTTGGGCGTACTTTAACCGAGTGGGCACACCGCGTAACCTTGAGCCGAAGTCGTAGGCTCCGGAGGAAATATGCTCATTCGACCGCTGTTGTTTTCGGTTGGCCTGGCCACGAGCGCCGCCACCGCACTGGGGGCGGACGCTTCACCCGACCGCGAAATCTCGCTGACCATCTATAACAAGAACATCGCGCTGATCGAGCACGTGCGACCCATCAGCGCTCCGTCAGGTCGGCAGCGCATCGAGTTTGCGGGCGTCTCGGCGCAGATCGTTCCGGAGACCGTGAGTTTCGTCGCGCCGAACGTTCAGCTCATCGAACAGAACTTCGACTACGACCTGCTGACGCCGGCAAAACTCATGGAAAAGGCCGTGGGCAGCCAGGTCCGCCTCGTGCGCGTGAACCCGGCCACGGGCGCTGAAACCCAGGAGACCGCGGAGGTCCTCTCCACGGTCGGCGGCGTCGTCCTTCGCATCGGAAACCGCATCGAAGTGCTTCGTGAAGACAACCTGCCCACGCGCGTGATCTTCGACAAGGTGCCGGAGAATCTCCGGGCCCAGCCCACGCTGTCGGTGCTCGTCAACGCCGCGAAGCCCGTCAAGGAAACCGCGCGGCTCACGTATTTGTCTCGCGGGCTCGACTGGGCGGCCGACTACGTGGCGGTGTTCGACGAGGCGCGCAGTGTTTCTTCTTTCCAGGGCTGGATCACGCTGAAGAATGTGTCCGGCACCTCGTTCGCAAACGCGCGCACGCAGCTCGTGGCCGGCGATGTCAACCTGGCCGAATCCGAGCAGGAGTGGTGGAACCATTTCCAGCAGCGCCGCAATTCGAACCAGCGTGCCATGGGCACCGAGAGCTCAGGCCGCCAGCAGCTCGGCGACTACTACGTCTACCCCATCAAGCAGCTCACGACGATCGCGAACAACCAGACAAAGCAGGTGAGCTTCCTCGATGCCGACGCCGTGAAGGCCACGAAGGGCTACGAGATCAGCTTCTACGGATTCCAGTCGAACAGCGATCCGCAGTCCGTCGAATCGCGCATGCGCTTCTCGAATTCGAAGGCCGCTGGCATGGGTGACCAGTTGCCGAGCGGCGTCGTGCGCATCTACATGCGCGATGCGCGCGGCCAACCGCAGTTCGTGGGCGAAGATCACATCGGCCACACCAGCGCCGGCTCGGAGCTCGCCCTCAAGATCGGCGATGCGTTCGACGTGACCGTGCAGCCCACGCTGCTGGCAACGCGCCGGATCACGCGACGCAAGACCGAATACGACATGAGTTATCTCGTGCGCAGCGCCCGCAGTTCGGCGAGCGTCGTGACGGTGCGCCAGTTCGGCCTGTGGCGGGAGAACTCGGTGATCAAGGAGTCCATCCCTGGCCGCCGCGTCGACAGCAGCAGTTTCGCGTGGGACGTGCCCGTGCCCGCGAACGGCGAAGCCGTGCTGACGTTCACCATCTCCAACGGCTGGTAGTTCGTGCGCGGGAAAAGCCTCCTCGTGCTGCTGCTGCTTGCGGGCGCGACTGTGCGCGCGCAGCAGATCGAGGTCGTGTCCCCGCAGCCTGACAATGTGTCGGTCACCATCTACCGCGATCTGTTCGCGCTGGTGACCGAAACGCGCACCGTGGATCTCCCGGAGGGTCCGGTCACGGTGTCGTTCGAGGGCGTCGTCGAGACGCTGCTGCCTGCGTCCGCCGTCGCCACGGACATCGGCCGCCCGCTGGCGGAACGCAACTTCGATTACGACGCGCTCACGCCCAACAATCTGCTGGCGCGTTCCATCGGCAAGGGTGTGACGATCATGCGCACGCTCCCGGGGTCCGGCAAGGTGGCGCAGGTACGCGCTACGGTCGTCGCGGCGAACGACGCCGGCATCACCCTGCGCACGGACCAGGGCAACGAGGTGCTGCATTGCTCGGGTCTGCCCGAACACCTCACGTTCGACGAAATCCCGGGGGACCTGCACGCCAGGCCCAAACTGTCTATCCAGTTGGCCGCGGGTCAACCCGGCAAACGCACGATCCGGCTGAGTTACCTCGCGCGAGGGTTTGCCTGGAAGGCCGCGTACGTCGCGCATTTGAACAACACCGGCAATCGCATGGATCTCACCGCCTGGATCACGCTGCAGAATCTCACGCAGGCCAGCTTCCGCGGCGCGCAGGTGCAGGTCGTCGCCGGAAAACTCCACCTTCTGGCGGAAGAAAACCGGGGCACGAGCCTCACGGGTGACTCCGACGACTACTATGACGAGTCGTCGATGGACGAGGCGCGGGAAGAAGCGCGGCAGCGACTGGCGAGCGAACTCGAGCCGAAGGACCCCACGCTGCAACTGTTCAGTGGCTGCTACGCGCTACCGATTCCGCCCGAGCGCGAAGATCGACACTTCGAGGAAATGAGGGAGATCATCGTCACGGGCTTTCGCGCCAGCGCAGCCGCCATGGAAATGAAACGGGACGCCATGGGCATAGTGCAGGCGGTACGCGAGGAACTCGGCGACTACCAGCTGTACCGGCTGCCCCTTCCGACGGATCTCAATGCGCGGCAAACCAAGCAGGCTGTGTTTCTCGTCAAGCCGCGCGTGAAGGTCGAAAGGTTTTACCGGTTTGATTACGACGTCCGATGGGATCGGAGTCCGGAAAGAACGACGCCCGAATCGATGATTACCTTCGAAAACCGCAAGGCATCGGGGTTGGGCGAGCCGCTCCCTGCAGGCCTGGTGCGCGCGTTCGAAATCCATGGCGATCGAGAAGTCTTCCTCGGCGAAGCGAGCATGCGCGACAAGCCTGTGAACCTGCCGGTAGAGCTCGGCGTAAGCAAGGCGATGGATCTCGGCCTCGAAATCGACGCGCCCTCTCCCGAGGTCGAGGAAGTGCGCGAGCTGAAGCTGCAGGATCGCGTCGACGTCGAAGTTCGTGCATTCAATGGCAAGAGCAAGCCGGTGACGCTCGAATTCCGCCAGCCCATCGAAGACGACTCGGTCACGTCGAATTCAACCGACCTCTTCCGTCGCAAGGATGGAAAGCTCGTGTGGCGCCTGCGAGTGCCGGCAAACGGCACCTACGTGCTCAACTATCGAGTCGATTGGCCGCTACCTCCCATGGACCCGTCAAACTAGCGCGCGAAGCGGTCAGGTCAGCTTCGCCACCAGCGAGATCTTGGCATTCAGCACTTTCGACACGGGACATCCGGACTTGGTGATCTCGGCGATCTCCGCGAATTTCTGCTCGCTGATGTTCGGCACCTTCGCCAGGCAGATGAGATCGCTGTGCGTGATGGCGAACCCATCCCCCACCTTCTCGAGCCGCACCGCGGCGCTGGTCTCGATGGAGTCCGCCGTGAAACCTTCCTTGCCGAGACCCGCCGACAGCGCCATCGAATAACACGCGGCATGCGCGGCCGCGATGAGCTCTTCGGGATTCGTGCCCGGGCCGTCTTCGAAACGCGCCTTGAAACCGTACGGCGCATTCTTGAGCACCCCGGTTTCCGAAGAAATGGCGCCAGTGCCTTCCTTGAGGCTGCCTTTCCAGACGGCCGAACCTTTCTTGATCATGATCGTGACTCCAGTTCGTAACACTGATGAATGCGCGGATTGCGTTCGAAATCCTTCGGCAGCGTGGCGCGCGAGATGTCCGTGACCTTGTAACGCTCGGTGAGCATGCCGTCCAGCCTGAACTTCTGCGCGTTGTTGGAGAACACGAGCTTGCCGCCGCGGGCGAGCAGCGCCATGCAGTCGTCGATGAGCGCGGCGTGATCGCGCTGCACATCGAGGATGTCATCCATGCGTTTGCTGTTGGAAAACGTGGGCGGATCGAGAAATATCAGGTCGTACTGCCGCCGCGCAGCCACGGCATCCCTGAGCCACGCGATGCAGTCTGCCTGGATGAATTCGTGCTCGGCACCCGAAAATCCGTTCACTGTCAGATTGCGCTCCGCCCAATCGAGGTAAGTCGCTGACATGTCCACGGTCGTCGTGGTACGGGCATGGCCCGACGCGGCATACACCGTGGCGCTGCCCGTGTAGGCAAACAGGTTCAGGAATCGCTTGCCCGACGCGGCGGCCCGCAGCCGTTCGCGCGTCATGCGGTGATCGAGGAACAGACCGGTGTCGAGGTAGTCGGTGAAGTTCACCCAGAAACGCAGGCCGCCCTCGGCCACGAGCTTGAAGTCCGCGCTGTCAGCCAACTTCTCGTACTGTTCGCCGCGGGACGTGCGTCGGCGCTGGCGCAAATGGATGCGCTCGATCGGAATGCCGGTGACACCGGGCAGCGCGGCCAATGCTTCGCCGCGCCGGCGCTGCACCGCTTCGGGCTCGATGGTCTTCGGCGCCGCGTATTCCTGGACATAGAGCCACGTGTTCGCGCCATCGAACTCGGTGTATTTGTCGATGGCGAACGAGTATTCGGGCATGTCGGCGTCATACAGGCGGTAACAGGTCACGCCTTCCCGCTCCGCCCAGCCCTTGAGCTGCTTGATGTTCTTCGCCAGCCGGTTGCCGAACATCTTCGAGCCCGGTGATTCCGCCAACGAATCGTCGATGCGGGCGCCACGCCCGGTGTGCAGCATCTGTTTCTCGGATTTCACCGAGACGTTCAGGCGCAGCAGCCGGCACTCGATCGCGCCGTTCCACACCGTGTGCACGCGCTCGGCGCGGATCCCGAGCTCGAGGCCTGCGTCCGGCGAACCCGCGAGGATCACGGCGTCCCAGCCCGAGAAGTTCTCGCGCAGGACCTCGCCTAACTGCTTCATGAGTGCGCGCGCCGTGTCGCGATCTTCGAGGCGTACGCCATACGGCGGGTTGGTCGCGAGAAACCCCGTGCCTTCGGCTTGCGCCGGTTTCGCGTCCGCGAGTTGGCCGCGGTCGAAACTCACGATCTCGCCGAGCCCGGCGCGCGCCGCATTCTCCCGGGCGGCGGAAAGCACCGAGCCATCCGCATCGACGCCGCGCAGCTTCAGTGAAGGCTTCTGCTCGCGCGCGAGCGCAGCCTGCTTCACCTTGTCCCAGGCCGCGCGGTCATGGCCGACCCAACCCTGGAACCCGAAGTATTGACGTCGCGCACCGGGTGCGACGTTGGCCGCGATCATCGCCGCCTCGATGACGAGCGTGCCCGAGCCGCACATGGGATCGAGAAACTCCGTCGCCTTCCTGCACTTCTCCGGCCAGCCGGCGCGCACCAGGATTCCGGCGGCGAGATTTTCGCGCAACGGCGCTTCGCCCGCCTGGGCTCGATATCCGCGCCGGTGCAGACCTTCGCCGGAAAGATCGATCGAGATCGTGACTTGCGGACCATTCGCATGGGCATGAATGCGCACCGCGGGCCGATCGGTGGCGACGTCGGGGCGGCTGCCCGTGGTGTCGCGCAGCTGATCGCAGATGGCGTCCTTGAGCCGCAGCGCGCCGAACCGCGTGTGGGTGATCTCGGGATGTCTGCCGGAGAAATCGCACGCGATGGTGCGTGACGGATCGATGTGTTGCCGCCAGTCGATCGCGCGCGCCGCCTCGTAGAAAGCCTTGTCGCTCGCGGCGTTGACCTGCGCCACTTCGAGGAACACACGGCTCGCCACGCGCGATTCGAGGCAGGCGCGGTACGCAACCTCGACCGGTCCGGTGAATTCCACGCCGAGCGCGCGCTCGCGCACGTCGGCACCGCCGAAGCTCTTCAGCTCTGCGGCCAACAGGTCGCCAAAGCCACGTGGGCTGGAGGCCAGAAAACGACAGGTCTTGGGTTCCATCAGATGTTCACGAGCTGCCGCATGGCAGCCACTTCGATCTCCGCAATCCGCCGGCAACGCCCGGCCGCTTCCACCAGCGGCGCAGCTTCACCGGTTCGCGCGCTGGAGTCGAGCGCGGCGGCGACGGCGCCCCACTCCTGCGCCGATTCCGAGAAAAGTGACTGGGCCGCGGTGAGCTTTGCGCGAGCGCCCGGCAGGTGATCGCGCGCCTCCGCGAGGAAATCGCGATAGAAGTTGCGGAACAACGAGCCGCCGGTGCCTGCCTTTTCCATGAGCAGCGCCGCGAGCGCGAGATCGTCCGTCGGGTTCTTCGCCATAGCGAGCCAGTGCGGCAGGGATTCCGCGAGCTTCCCGATGCCCAGGTGGGAAGCTCCCTTGAACGCGGGTGAAAGATATTGCCTCGCGTTGGCGCGAATCGACTTTCGGAGCGCAGCCGCCAGGTCCGGTGTCCGTTTGCGCAACGACACCGTCCACGCACGCGCCTTCGCCGCCATCGGCCCCTTGGCGAAACGCGCCTTCTCGAGGCTATGGCGTGACGTGCGCTGCAAGGAACCCTGCGGCGCCGTGTCGACGAGCAGGACCTGCGCGTCGTCGAATCCATGCGCGGCCACGAAGTGACCGGCGAAATGGACGGGACGCGTGAAATATTCCAGGTGAAAACAATCGAGCTGCAGCCCGACGGGCTGTCCTGCGCGCAGCGGCTCTTCGACGGCGGCCCAGGCCTTCGCCTTCGACGAGGTCTCCGCGGCCTTGCACTCGACGCCCAGGTTGGCGCAAAGCGCTTCCGTGAGCGCAAACGGCTTCGAGCGTCCGCCGACGAAAGGCAGCGGCAACGAACCCAGGTTGATGTAGATGAAACCCAGGCCTTCGCCCAGCCCAAACAACATCGACTCGGAGAGCTTCAGTCCCGCTGCGTTGAGCAGCGTTCCCGTGGCGACCGTCTCGCAATGCAGACCCACGAATGGCTCGAAGCCCGGTAGTTCGACTCTCGCCATCGTTCAGGAATGCGGCTGTGGCAGCGGTTGAGGCGCATGGCGTGGATCCCGCAGGTAGCGCGTGAATATCCGGTACGCGTCGATGTCGAATCGCTCGCTGACCCGGCGCGGCCGGCCCGTGAACGTCGCGATGGCGTCTTCGTCACCGGCATCGAAGCTGCCAAGGTGCTGCCAACCGTCGATGACGTGATACTGCGTGCGTTCGCCATCCCCTTCGCGCAGCAGCATCGGCCCCTCGTGCGGCCAGATCTGGAGCCGGAGCGGCATGAGAGCGAGCTTGACGCGCATGAGGTGGACGATCGGGCGCTCCTTGCCCACGCAGGCGCCTTTGCAGCGCCCCACCTGGAACCCGAAGCACGACCCGTCGCCTGTCTCGAGGCCTAACAACTTGAAGCACCACTGGTGTTCCCGCGCCAGCCCCTCGAGTGCGCGCCGTGCGTCGCGTTCGCCGCGATAGGTGCCATAGGCATTGCCCGAACGCAGCAGGTCGGCGTTCAACTCGACCAGTTGCGGAGCGGCGCCGCTGTCGTCGAACCGCCAGGTCAGCCGTTCGCCTCCACCGCGCAGCTGACGGTTGTAGACGGGCTGGCGCTCGCGTACCTCCCGCGCTTCCAGCAGCAGCGCGCCGAGTTCTCCCGCGGTCTCTGTCCATTCCACGCGGCGTACCTGCGCCGCAAGCTTCAGGGACTTTGCGTCGCTGGCGCCGCCCCGGAAGTGGTCGAGGACGCGCTCACGCAGGTTGTTCGCCTTGCCCACATATATAAGAGTCTCGTTTTCGTCCTCGCCGACTCCAAAGAACCGGTAGACGCCCGGCCCTTCCGGAAGGTCGTCTGGCAGGTCCGGCGACAACGCCGGTGGCAGCGAAGTGCGAAGGCTCGCGAGGTCGAGCGCACTCTGCAATTCATCCGCGGGCCACTCCGTCCGCAGCTTGCGCCAGAACGCGAGCAGGACCTGCGCATCGGGCATCGCGCGATGGCGGTTTTCGACATGGATGCCATGACGCTCCATGACGGCATCCAGGTTGTGACGCGGCATCTCCGGATACAGCGCGCGTGACAACCGCACCGTGCACAGGTTGGGACTGCGCCAGTTCGTGCCGAGATATCCGAATTCGCGGCGGATGAAGCCGTAGTCGAAGCGCACGTTGTGCGCGATGAACACGCGGCCTTCGAGCCGCTCGTGCAGCTCGCGCGCGATGCGCTCGAACGGCGGCGCATCGGCGAGCATCTCGTTGTCGATGCCCGTGAGCGCGGTGATGCCGGCGGGAATGCGCACGCCGGGATTCACGAGGCTTTGCCATTCGAAGTCCACGCGGTCACCGGTCGCGCCGATCACGGCGACGTCGATGACGCGATGCATCCCCGGCGTGCAGCCTGTCGTTTCGATATCGACGAAAGCGACCGGCGATTGGCTGGTTAACTGAGCTCGATCCACGTGGTCTTGAGCTCGGTGTACTTGTCGAACGCATGCAGCGACTTGTCGCGGCCGATGCCCGACTGCTTGAAGCCGCCGAATGGCACGGTGATGTCGTCGGCGTCGTAACAGTTCACGTACACGGTGCCGGCACGCAGCGCTCGCGCGGTGCGATGCGCCGTGTTGATGTCGCGCGTCCACACCGCGGCGGCGAGGCCGTATTCCACGTCGTTGGCGATCTGGATCGCTTCATCGACAGTCCTGAACGACAACGTGGCCAGCACGGGCCCGAAAATTTCCTCGCGCGCGATACGCATGGCCGGCAACACACCGTCGAACACGGTGGGCTCGACGAAGAATCCGCCGCTGTCCTCGCGCACGCGTTTGCCACCCAACGCGACTTTCGCGCCGTCGTTCCTGCCCGCGTCGATATACGACAACACGCGCTTCATCTGCGTTTCGTCGACGATCGCGCCGAGTTTGGTCGCGGGATCGAGTGGATCGCCCGGCACCATGGTGCGGCCCACGGCAGCGATCTTCTCGAGCATCGCGTCCTTGATGGATTCTTCGACGAGCAGCCGCGAACCCGCCGAACACATCTCGCCCTGGTTGAAGAAGATGGCGTACGCCGCCGCCGTCGCGGCCTTGTCGAGATCGGGGCAATCGGCGAGCACGATGTTAGGCGACTTTCCACCGCACTCGAGCGACACCTTCTTGAGATTGGACTGCGCGGCGTATTGCATCACCGACTTGCCCGTCGCGGTGGACCCCGTGAACGCGATGCAGTCCACGCCCATCGACGACGCGAGCGCCTTGCCCGCAGTGTGGCCAAATCCGGGGACCACGTTGAACACGCCTTCGGGCAAACCGGCCTCGACGGCGAGTTCCGCAATGCGCAGCGCCGTGAGCGGCGACTTCTCCGAAGGCTTCAGCACCAGCGAGTTGCCGCTCGCGAGCACCGGCCCGATCTTCCACGACGCCATGAGCAGCGGGAAATTCCACGGCACGATGGCGCCGATCACGCCCATGGCTTCGCGAGTGATGGTCGCGAGCGAGTTGTGTCCGGTGGGCGCGACCTCGTCGTAGATCTTGTCGACGGCTTCGGCGTACCAGCGGATGCAGTTCGCCGCGGACGGGATGTCGACAGCCATGCTGTCGGAAATGGGTTTGCCCATGTCCAGCGTCTCGAGCAACGCCAGTTCTTCGCGATTCGCCATCATGAGATCGGCGAGCTTGAGCAGCACCTTCTTGCGCGCCTTGGGCGGCTGATGCGCCCAGCTTCCCTTTCGGAATGCACCGCGCGCGCTGGCGACGGCACGTTCGATGTCTATCTGTTCGCCTGACGAAACCATGCCGAGAGAACGGCCCGTGGCGGGATTGATGTTGTCGAACGTTGCTCCGTTCGCCGACGAGACGAAACGCCCGTCGATGAACACCTGGGAACGCGGCTTCAGCGCTGCGGCGCGCTCGCGCCACTGGGTTGCGGAGATACCAGGACTCGGAGGCATATCGATCCCTAGAAGGTCGGCGGTGTGGAGGCCGAGATGATCTCACAGACTTCGGTGCCGACATTGCGAAA
>Ga0315910_10004556_pt1 | contig 11556 bp, 10 predicted proteins | sample EdamamesoilMG_FD_204470 | JGI IMG/M metagenome (GOLD analysis project Ga0315910, IMG submission 204470) | Garden soil microbial communities collected in Santa Monica, California, United States - Edamame soil | ecosystem: Environmental > Terrestrial > Soil > Garden | place: USA: California...
CCTTCCATGGCGAGCCGCACGAACAAAGGCCCCAAGATCAGCCCTGCGGGACCGAAGGCGACGAGGCCGCCCAACATCGCGCAGAACAACACGAAGGCTGGCACGCGCAGCCGCCCGAAACGCGAGAGCGCGGGCCTGAGAAAGTTGTCTACGCCGCCAGCGACGCACCCCACGACGAACACAATGATTGCGTCGGAGAAGCGACCGGACAGTGCCAGCACTGCCGCCGCTGGCACCCAGACGAGTGCCGTGCCGATCGAAGGGAAGAGCCCTGCAGCGGCCGTGAGCAACGCGAGCACCAGCGCGTGCGGCACGTCCGCGATCAAGTAGCCAACACCCGCGATCGCGCCTTGCGCTAGCGCCGTCAGCCCCACTCCGAGCATCAAGCCGCGTCCGGTCTCGTAGAAAGCATTGGCGAAGCCGCGGAACTGCGCGGGCGTGAGCGGCAGGTTGCGCTCGAGCCAGAGCCCGAAGCGCGGGCCCTTGACGAGGAACACATAGAACCCCGCCACGAACACCACGACGCCGAGAAGCGCGGCCAACGTCGCACCGGCGACGCTGCTCGCGAAGGTGAGCGCGCTCGGTCCGCTCTCGCGCAACGCTGTAAGCACGCGTGCCGGGTCGGTGCTCCAAAGCGCGCGCCAATCGCGGGCTCCGGGCTCGTGCGTGATGAACGAGTGCAGCGCAGTGCTGGCGCTCTCGGAAGCGACGATGCGCTCGAACAGCAGGCTCGCGTCCCCGGCCAAGGACAGCACCACCACGACCAGCGGCGTGAGCCCCCCGAGCACCAACAAAACCACCACCAACGCGGCCGCGCGCGCCCTGCCGTGCAAGCGCTCAGCGAGACGATCGCTCAACGGCCGCGCCAGGTGCGCGAACCAAGCCGCGAGGAGCAGCGGCAACCACAGCGGCAGCAACGCTTTCAGGGCCATGATGGCCGTCAGCGCGACCGCGATCGCGAGGGCGAGGTGGCTCTGCGACAGCAGCGGTCCGGAACGCGTCCCGGGCCTGCTGATTCGAACGGACATGCCTGGGTACGAGCACAATGCGTGCCGGCGCGCGACGCTGGAAGCACTGAGGCGCCACGCACCAGCACGGGGCGAGATGGTTCGCAACCATGGAATGCCGCTTGCTTCATGCGTATGCATGCAAACCATCACCCGAGAAGCGTTGAAGAAGAAACTCGAGCGCGGCGACGACTTTGCGCTGGTCGAGGTCCTTTCGTCCCAAGCGTACGATGCGTATCATCTACCGGGCGCGATCAACATTCCGCTCGGGCCTCACTTCGAAGAGAACGTGCTCCAAACATTGCGCGACAAGAATCAAGAGATCGTGGTCTACTGCTCCGACGAGAACTGTTCCGCGTCACCCACCGCCTACAAGCGGCTGAAGGACCTCGGGTACCGGCGCGTCTACGACTACGAATTCGGCAAACACGACTGGCTCACGGCGGTCGGCAAGGCGTAGCTGCTGCCGAGGCTCTCGAGCATCACCCGTCGTCGCTCGTTGCCCCGTCTTGCTTGATCAGGCACTGCCCGACGTAGAGCACGACTTGCGTGTACTTCTCGGGCTTCTCGTGGTCGGCGTTGAACGCCTCGACCTGCTCGCGCAGCTCGACGAGCGTCGTCCGCAGGCGCCGCAGCGTGTCAGAGGCTAGCTGCTCGAGCGGGTGTCCCGGCCATACGTCGAGGGTGTAGGTGCTCCCACCGACCTGGTCGGCGACGTGGGGGGTGCTCTTGTCTTCCCGCAGCCGGCACAGGATCACTTTTACCATCGCCTGGTAGTGGTCGAACACCGCGGCTTCCCAGCCACCGGGCGAACCGAGGTGGACGTAGAGGCTGGCCGCGCGGAACGTGGCGTTCGCGTCGTCGCCGCTCCGCTCGATGCGCGTCGACTTCACGAGCCGCGCTAGGATCGCGTCGAGCTGAGAGGCGTCCACATGGGTTTGCTGCTGGAGCGCCTCGCGCGTGAGAGGCCCCTCACGGTACACGATCGCCCAAACGAGCTCATCGAGCCCATCGCTCGAACGAGCGGCTCCCAGCGCGCCGAGCTCGTCATCCGACACCGCGCGATACACGGTCTGAGCTCCCTGACCCGTCTGGAACACCAAGCGATGATCGCACAGGTCGAACAGCACCCCGCGCAGCAGCACCTCGTCTTCATCGCAGAACTCGCGCAAGACTTCTGCTCGAGACATGATGCGACGCTGACGAATCTGATGCAGCACGGCTTCCCACAAGGACTTGCGGCGTTCGACGGAGCTCTCGGTGATGCGGCGCACCTTGCGCTGATAGGTTCGAAGGCCCATTCCGAACATGTCGGCGCTCACCTTACGGCTGACACCTTGGCGTTCGAGCTCCGTCGTCAGATCTTGAAAGACCTGGTCTGCGATTTGTGCGAGCGGCGCGCGCCAGCCCCCTGAGGTCGCCAGCTGCGCGATGAGGACGGTGGTCTGGCGGACGATGGCGTGAATCAGCTCGATGGTCATGCTTGTTCCGAAAAGACCTCGCAGTTCTCCAAGCGTAGCTCGTCGTCAACGAGGCCGGGGAGTGACAGCACGGACACCCCCTCAGGGCACGCTCGCCTGCGCGCGCCGGGCTTCATCGAGCTTGAATTTGCCTGGGCGCCGCCTAGCGGGTGCGCGCTGATGGGTGCTGAGCACCCCGCCCAGCCAGGCGCTGGCACGGATGCTGCTGTCGAAAGCTGGCAACCTTCGGAGGAACCATGAAGAAGAAGCCCTATGACAAGATGCATGTGACGGAACTCCTCTACCAAGCGCTCGAAACGGAGCTCGGTGGGGAAAAAGTCTACGAGCGCGCTTTGGCTGCGGTCGTGGACGAGGATCTGGAAGAAGAGTGGCAGAAGTACTTGGAGGAGACCCGGAACCACCAAAAAGTGCTGCTCGACGTGTTCGAAGAGTGCGGGCTCGATCCCGGTGCAGAGACGCCCGGGCGAGGCATCGTGCGCCACCACGCCAAGTCGCTGGTGGAGGCCATCGACAAAGCCATCTCCAAGGGCAACAAAGCAGCTGCTCAGATCGTCGCGGGCGAGTGCGTGGTCTTGGCCGAGACGAAAGACCACCAAAACTGGGAGCTGATCGGTCACTTGACGAAGCACAGCGAAGGCCCCTGGATCGAGGCTCTGAAGCAAGCGTTCGACGAGGTCGAGAAGGACGAAGACCACCACCTTTACCACACCAAAGGCTGGGTTCGAGAGTTGTGGATTCGCGATCTGGGGCTGCCGGCGGCGCTACCACCTCCGGAAGAAGTCAAGAAGGTCGAGACTGCGATCGGCGCTGCGCGTGCCGAGAAGTCCCGCGACCAGCACCTCGGCAAGCATTGAGTAGCAGCCACGGCTGAAGCGAAGTGTAAAGACGCCTCACTTGCCGGTCTGTGAGTGAGGCGCCCCAACTTCCTTGGACTGCGCCGAGTCTTTCTCGCGCAGATAGATCGAGAGCAGCACGAGCATGCAGATCGAGAAGAACTCGCTCTGCCAGTTCTGGAACGATTCGAACCAGAACTCGCAATCCAGCCAGTGTTGCCACAAGCTGTGATCCACGGGTAAACCGGTTAGCGCGGCTTTGTCGACGTAGTTCTCATAGCTGCTCTGCCAATGGCCCAAGAGCGACAGCACGAACAAGCCCCCGAGCGCGAGCGAGAGCGAATGTTCATAGAGCCTTAGCCAGGCTCCGCCGCGCCGCACGGGCCAAGGCGCGTCGCGAAGCGAAGCCGGCACCTCGGATTCTTCCGCCGCCTCTTCTTCGAGCGGCTGCGACTCCGCCGAGCCTTTCTGTCGTAGTGCCACGGTAAGCAGGACAAAAATGGCCATCTGTAGAAATTCGCTCTCCCAGTTCTCGAACAGGCTGGAGAGGAAGCTGCCCGACACCAGGTATTGCCCCATGGGTAGCGACGCGAGGCCGCGGGCCAACCGCTCATGATTCTCGGCAGCTTGGCCGCTCAACGCGTGACCCACTAGCGCCACCAAGGTAAGGGCGAAGAAGGCCAGGCTCAGGGAATTCCTTCGCAAGAACGAGGGCGGCTTTTGCACGAGGAACGTCAAGGCATGCGCTGTGCCATGCGCCGTGCGATGAGCTCAGTCTGCGATGGGCCCATGCCGGCAACCGAGCCGACGTCACCGGCCACAGTCGAGCCCGAGCGCGCTGGCAACATCCCCAAGCTCGTGCACGTCACCCTCGATTTCCCGCTGAAGATCGCGCCAAGCAGTGAGGGCGACCTGCTTACCCCGACTGACTCGCCGTTGCCACAAGGCGCGCGCCTGCTGCTCTCTGGGTCCGGGGTCGGCGGTCAGAGCGCGTGACAGGTAGGCCTCGAGCAACGCCTTCCGTTGGCGGGCCCGGGCCGGGCCAGCGGCGCGCACCGTCTGTTCTCGCAAAGCATCGATCAGCCGAGTTGCCACCTCGGTCATTTCGAAGGTCATCGACGGCTCGACCTCGGCCTCGACGATGCCCTCGATGTTGCAGTAACGGGCGCTCCGACGAAGCTCGTCGAGCACGAAGTTATCCAAGATGCGCTTGCACCACGCGATCAAGACGCCTGGCGGCAGCAACCTACCGCGCCCACTCAGAATCACTTCAGCCAGATGCTGGCTCGCGTCTTCACGCACGTCGTCGGAGAGCTGACTTCGGCCAGGCGGAAAGCGGCGTCGCAAATGCCCTGCGCTCCAGCGACGCACGGCAAGCAAGACGGCGTCCGCCCCGAGGAAAGCCCCCCCGAGTGTCTCATCCACACCGTGTACCCCACCGGGGCCGTACGCGGCCAGCGCGATACCCAAGCGCACCAAGACATGAGCCAGCTCACTGTTCCCACGCACCAGCCCGTGGCGCGTTCCGGTCATCACCATCTCCCGTCACCTCCCGTAGGCCGCTCCCCACCCCAGAAGCGGCCCGAGTATACGCCGACGTCGTCACCGATCAATCGGATCGCAAGCGACCCGTGCAACATCGGCGCGACTCACTCGTTTATCATCTGACTCGTGTCCATTCCATTCGACGTGGCAACTGACCCGACCTGAGGAGGAATCGCTTCAATCGTCGCATCGAGCGATCTACTCGTCCGGTCTGTCTGAAAGTCAGTGCCGCCCCCGTACTCTCAGTAACTGCCCATAGCTGTCGCGAACGGACGGCCGTCACTCCCCCGTCTCGGATGGCGGGTGGTTTTGGTATCGGATGTTTCCAAATGCCAGCGTCCAAGTGGCGCCGCCCAAGCAGCGAATGCGCCAAGTACCCGATGTTCTAGGGATTGGTGTTCTAGCAACGAATCCCACCACTCTCTCGATCAGCACACTCGCCACAGCCCCGGTGTACGAATCCACTTTCAGCCCCGATGGCTCGCACGCCGCAGGGTGATAGCCTTGGACTATGCGAACACTAATCATCGCTCTGGGGATCACGCTCGCGGCGGCCTGCAGCTCGGACGACGACAGCGGAAACGATCCTAACCACGAAGACACGACCGATGGCGGCTCCAGCACTACCGCTTCGGGCAGCACCTCGACGACGAACTCGGGCACCACTGTTAACACTGACACCAGCGTTAACAGCGCTACCAACACCAGCAGCAACAACGGTGACACCACAACCGGGAGCAGCACTGACGGCGCAACTGGCGACGGTGGAACGAGCGGCAATGGCGGCACCAGCGGCACCAGCGGCAATGGCGGCACCAGCGGCAATGGCGGCACCAGCGGCAATGGCGGCACCAGCGGCAATGGCGGCACCAGCGGCAATGGCGGCACCAGCAGCAGCACCACTGGCAACGCCGGTTCCGCAGGTTCTGGGGGTGGGGATGCAGAAGCGTGCCCCGCCGCGCCACCCGCCGAAGGAACGACCTGCAACTCGAGCAGTTGCTTCTACCAAGACTGCGCCGACTTCGGGCGCGTGGCCGCCGAGTGCGTGAATGGCACCTGGAGCGTCGAGTCAGGCGCCTGCGACGAGTTCGGCTGCTCCACGGTGGGCGCGTGCGACGCGGACGAGCTGTGTTTGGTCGAAGCGAGCGGGGGCGGGCGCCGCTGCGTCGCGAACACCTGCGGCTCGAGCGCGATCGATTGCGACTGCGTCGATGAGTGCGAGGCCTCGTGCGCTCCCACAATCAGCGGATCGGTCGAGAGCGGCATCCAGCTCGATTGCACATTAGTCAACGGTTAGCGTCTTCAAGACAATCGAATAGCCAAACAACCGTATCACTCAGGAGGGTAACTATGAAACTGTTACGGAAGGTCGTGCTTTGTCCAGCGCTCGTGGTAGTCGTGGGCTGCGGAGCGCAAGATCCAGCTGAAAACGAGGCGCCGCCCCTGGCGGCCCAGAAACAACGACTGTCAGCCTCGAGCCCGACGGACGACGCTGAAGGTGCGGTCGTTCCGGAGGTCGCGGTCGCGGAGGCCGCGGCTCAGCCGCTGGTGTCGACGTGGACTCCGCTCACCAACGCACCGCCGGGCTTCTTGGACACGTGTGTCTTGCTGACCGACGCAACCGTCATGTGCCATCGGTACAACTCGAATCAGTGGCATCGGCTCAAGCCAGACGCCTTCGGTAGCTACGCGAATGGCACCTGGGATACGCCCAGCATCGCCAGCATGCCCAATGGCAACGATCCGAGCTTTGGCTGCAACGGGTGTACGTACGCGCCACTCTATTTCGCATCGGCGGTGCTCCCCGACGGCCGTGTCGTCGTGATCGGTGGTGAGTACGTCTCGTTGAACGACGTCTGGACCAATATCGGCTTCTTGTACGATCCCGTCACGGACAGCTGGTCCACTCAATTGAACGAAGCCTTCGGCGGCGGAAACATCGGCGACGCGTCTGGGATCGTGCTGGCGAACGGAAGCTTCATGCTCGCGCAAGGCGCCGGCAATTCCGGCAACGTCGAGATCTTGGATCCGAACACCCTGACCTTCACGGCGCGCAACCCCACCGGCAAGTTGGACCAGAACAACGAAGAGAACTGGAACATCCTCTACGATGGCACGGTGCTCACCGTCGACGCGCGCATCGTGGCGTCGTACGAAATCTACGACCCTGTAGCCAATGTCTGGGGCAATGCGGGTTCGACAGTGGTCAACTTGGCAGACACCGGCGGGCCACCCGTCGGTAACTCGAGGGAAGTCGGCCCCTGCGTGCTCAGGCCCGACAGTACGCTGATCTGCTTCTCGGGTAACGCTCTTGGGCAGAACGCGCTCTACGACACTGCTACGGATACCTGGTCGAACACTGCGGCCATGAATTTCCCGCTAGTGCAAGGGCAGACGTACGCCTACGCGCTGGCGGACGGTGTTGCATCGCTGCTCCCGAACGGAAATGTGCTCACCATGGCGAGCCCAGTGACGCCTACCCAACCGTTCAACACCGGCAGCCACTTCTACGAGTTCGATTACGCGACCGACTCGCTGGTCGCGGTCACCGACTCGCCCAATGCAGGCCTATTCACGGCCTACCAGGGACGCATGCTGCTCTTGCCGACAGGCGAAGTGTTCATGACGACCTACGACCAGAGCAACACTCAAGACGTGCTCCTGTATTCGAACGGTGGCGCGCCGAATGACGCCTGGCGCCCGGTGATTACTGCCGCTCCCACTGCTCTGGCAGCCGGAAACACCTATTCCATCTCAGGCACCCAGTTCAACGGCTTCTCGGAAGGCGCCAACTACGGCGACGACGCGCAGATGTCCACGAACTTTCCGCTCGTGCGCATCACCAACCAAGCCACGGGGCACGTGCTCTACGCGCGCACTCACAATCACAGCCGAATGGGAGTCGTGCCTGTCGGCAGTACGGAAGTGGTCACTACGTTCTTCGACGTGCCCGCCACGCTCGAGTCTGGCGTCAACGAATTGCAGGTGGTGGTCAACGGCATCGCCTCCGATGCGTTGGAGGTCGGCCAATGCCAGGCGGCCACCTACGAGGCAGAGAGCACGAGCGTGTTCCACTCGACGGGCGGCGCTGTCACCGACGGTTGGAACATTTGGAACAATGGCTACATTTCCAGGAACCACACCTTCACGGGCGGCGCGACGACCCTCACCGTGCGGGCGCGCGGGCAGTCAGCGCAGGGCGTGTCCCCCCATATGCTCGTACGCGTGGGAGGGGTCACGGTGGGGGACATCTTCGTGACCGCCGCGAGTTGGCAGGACTACACGTTCAACTTCTCGACCACGGCCGGAAGCAAAGAGATTCGGATCCAGTTCGACAATGATCTCTATGCACCACCCGCAGATCGAAATCTGTATGTCGATCGATTCAGCGTGAACTGCGGGTCGGGCAACCTGGGCAGCCCCTGCGATTCGTTGTGCGACAATCCCACCGCGATCAGCTGGAGCGGCAGCTACCAATCTGGCAACCTGGGCACGGGAGCCATCTGCCGCCAAACCACGCAACCAATCAGCGGCGGAAACTGCGGCAACTTTGCGAGCGGACGCCAGCTACGGGTCAACGGCACGACGGTACCGTGCAATAATGCACCTTGGCCGACCGTGCCGGCTGCGCGAAACGGCGGGTACTGCATACAGACGACGGCGGGCAACTGGGCGTGGGCGTTCGTCACCCTCTGGTGACACGGGAGCCTCACGGCCTGCGAGGACCGGCGTTAACGTTGCGCCCGCAGCGTTAACGCCGGCGGGAATGCTGTAAATCGGCTAGCACCGGGACGTCCTCAAGAACGTCCCGGTGCCTCCGAGGTCGCTACCGCAACCACCCCCCACCGACCGGGCAATTTGCCCCCGCCCCGTCGGACCACTCTCCCTTGTTTGCCCGCTATGAATCCACTCCGTGTTTCCCTAATCCCCTTAGGAACCTAACTTTGTTTCTCGGGCACTCAGGTCACTCACTTTTTTTCGATTTGCCGCTGAAACGACTCAACTAGCCCAACTGAGCCATGAGCTTGCACCACACCCACTCGGCGCAAGCGCGGTTGCCGCTGCAATTTTTCGACTGGGCTCGCCCCACGACCGCAAGTCACTCGCATTCGGTGTACCCGAGCAGTCGAACTTGCGTGCGACCCAGCGCTTTGATCCTCTCGCTAGGGCATCCTGGACTTCATCTCACCGGCGTCATTAACCAGCTTCGTCTAACGCGATCCTTCTCGATTCGACATCAATCGATTCAACTTGTTCGATCCAATCTCTCAACCTCTCCAGAATCCGTCCCCGACTAGTTAATGCCCGCTGGAATCGAAATTGGATCGAACCTTCGAAGGGCAGGCAGCGAATTTCTTTCGCGACCATGACCGGCCGAGCTCTCAGGGGCTGATGTCCCAGAGGAATACAGGGTGAGGTCGTCTCCCACCAGGCGCGCGCTACCGATCGTCAAAGACCCATACGATCGACGATCGGAGCAACGGCTTTGCGCCACGAATCGCGCGCCTCGAGCCGCTGGATCCAAGCATCGACGGTCGGAAACTTCGCCAAGGAAATCTCAGCAGGCTTTCTGTACATGAAGGTGCTTGCGAGTGCGAAGTCCGCGACGCTCAGTTCATCGACGATCCACGGGCGGCGACCCAAGCCTCGCTCGAACACCTGCAAGAACTTGTAAGCTTCGTTCAACTTGGTGTCGATCAACGCTTGGTCGGGCGCGCCGAGATCGAAATGCGGTTTCACAACACGTTCGAAACCTACGGTTTGCATGGCAGGACCGAGGTGAATGGACTGCCAAAATAGCCACTGCTCGACCAGCGCGCGCGCTCTCGGTTCGAGCGGCAGCAGGTTGCGGTCGGGGCGTTTGCTGCACAGGTAGTTGTTGATCGCCCGCGACTCCCACAGCACGAAGTCTTCATCGACGAGCACGGGAACCTTGCTGTTGGGATTGACCGAGCGCAGCGTGTCGTTGCTCCCTGCAGTGGCCAGCTTGATCTCGATCATCTCGAGTTCGATGCCGAGCTCGAACGCGACTGCACGCACGCGCAGGCAGTTGGGGGAAAGATCTGCGTTGTAGAGTTTCAGAGTCATGCACCAAACCTAGAGCGCTGCGCGGTGAAGCGCGAGCCCTCGACCAGATCTGGAAGCGGTTGCGACGAGCTTGTCCGCCGCCTATGCTCGGCGACCGCTATGGCAGACACGTCGAGCTGGCATCAATACCTCGCGGACACGGACATTCACGTCTTCGACTGTTCGGGGCGGATCGATCTCGCGACAGGAATGGCGCGACTCGACGTACTCGAGCAGAATTTTGCGGCGCACCCTGCGCGCGACGGTGTGCGCCGCATGCTCATCGATTTCCGTGACACCACCTGGGATTGCGAAGAGACGCACCGAGCGCTCTCTAGCGCCACCCGCGAGCGCTTCGGCTTGACCCCGGAAAATGCGGGCATCCGTGTCGCCATCGTGAACCAGCGCTGGGGTGGCCGCATCTCCGACAACGAGCAGTGGTTTCTGGTCAGGGACGACGCCCTCCGCTGGCTCAACCAGTAGCTCGTACACTGCGCTGGACGAGTAGCTCCGCGAACAGCCGGACGGCGAGCGTCTGGTTCTGCCCCGGCGGCTGCAGCAGCGAGAACGTGGCGCTGCGACCGGCATAGAGCCGGAGCACTTCGACCAGCCGCCCCTGCTCCACGTCCGCTGCGACGATGAAGTGGTAGGCCTGCACCAGGCCCGCCGATTGTCGGGCGAGCCCTACACAGCCGAGAAAGTCGCCGGAACAGAGCAAGAGCTTCTGTGGCTCGAGCTCGAAGGGTTGGCCATGCTCGTCGCGAAAGCCCCACACCATGGGTCGCCCGCTGCTCGGTCGTACGAAGCCAAGACACACGTGCTTCTCGAGCTCTGCGGGATGCTGGGGAAAGCCATGCCTTTCGAGGTAGGCCGGGGTCGCGAACACGCCCACGCTCGCATCTTCGAGCTTGCGCACGACGAGCAGGCTGCCCTTGACCGGCCCCATCCGGACCGCGAGGTCGAAATGGCCACGCACTAGATCGACGTTGTCGTTCGCGATGTTCACTTCCACGAGCACGCGCGGATAGCGTTCGGCAAACTCGGCGACGACGGGCAGCACGCGCGAGTGCCCGTACGTGGTCGGCACGCTGATGCGAACGCGGCCCTCCGGTTCTTGCTGATGCAATGAAAGCGACCGCTCGGCTTGCTCGAGCAGACGCAGCGCCTTCCTGCACTCCTCGTAGTAGAGCTGACCGGGCACGGTCAGTTGCACGCTGCGCGTCGTGCGTCGAAACAGCGACACCGAGAGCGCGCCTTCGCGACGCGCGACCGCCTTGCTGACCGCCGCCGGCGTCGTACCGAGCAGCGCGGCGGCCCGCGTGAAGCTGCCTGTCTCGACAACTGCGCAGAACACCTCGGCAAAACGCGTCGAGGTCGAGGTCCGACTGATTTGTGACATTGTGTCACTAATCTTGTTCCCGGGCGGATGCTTCCGCCAGGGCCTGCGCGCCTTATCGTTCCGGCGTCCAGACGCGGGAGCCACCTCATGCAGAAGATCTTGGCAGTTGCGACCAACGCGAACCCCGAATTGCACGGCAAAACGACGGGACTGTGGCTCTCGGAGCTGACGCACTTTCTCGACGTGATCGAGCAGGCCGGCTTCGACTACGACGTTGCTAGCCC
>Ga0315910_10004557_pt1 | contig 11553 bp, 8 predicted proteins | sample EdamamesoilMG_FD_204470 | JGI IMG/M metagenome (GOLD analysis project Ga0315910, IMG submission 204470) | Garden soil microbial communities collected in Santa Monica, California, United States - Edamame soil | ecosystem: Environmental > Terrestrial > Soil > Garden | place: USA: California...
CCTGGTGCGCCAGATCGGCGAAGACCGCATCGACATCCTGATCGACCTGTCTGGCCACACCGGTGAGAACCGTCTGCCGGCCTTCGCCTGGAAACCAGCGCCGGTGCAAGCCACCTGGCTGGGATACCTGGGAACCACGGGTGTCGAAGAGGTCGACTACCTAATCGCCGACGACTGGACGCTGCCGGCAGAACTCGAGTCCCAATGCACCGAGAAGATCTGGCGTCTGCCGCAAAGTTACCTGTGCTTCACGCCGCCCGGTGAAGACGACACGATTGGTCCGCTACCCGCGCTGGCGAAGGGTTACGTCACATTTGGCAGTTTCAACAACCTGATCAAGCTCGGCCCGGATGTCATCGCCCTGTGGGCGCGCGTACTCCACGCCGTACCGGGGAGCCGGCTGCTGCTCAAGACGATTCAGTTCGGCGAGCCAAGCGTACGGGAGGACATGGCAGAGCAATTCGCCCGCCACGGCATCGAAAGTTCGCGCCTGATGATCGAGCCACACGTGGCCAGGACCGACTACCTGAAGCCGTTCAATCGCGTCGATATCGCGCTCGATCCGTTCCCCTACCCCGGCATCACCTCCAGTGTCGAATGCCTGTGGATGGGAGTGCCCTTCGTGACCCTGGCGGGCACGACATTCATGTCCCGTCAGGGCGTGGGTCTTCTCAACAACGCGGGCCTCGCGGACTGGATCGCGGCAGACGAAGACGAATACGTGAAGCTGGCCGCTCGACGTGCCGGTGATCTGCAATCACTGCAGCAGGTACGCCGGGAGTTGCGTGCGCGCGTGAATGCTTCGCCGATCTTCGACGCGCCGAGCTTCGCGGAGAATTTCGAGAAAGCGATGCGCGGCATGTGGCACGCGTGGTGCCAGCGACGCTGATCACTCGCGGAAGCGGTCGCCGTTGGCCTTGAACCACGCGTAAGTGCGTTTCACTCCTTCCTCGAGCGGGATCTGCGCTTGCCACCCGAGTGATCGCAGGAAGGAAACGTCCAGAAGCTTGCGTGGTGTGCCATCCGGCTTCGAAACATCGAATTCGAGAGTGCCGTTGAATCCCGTGATACGGGCGACGAGTTCCGCAAGCTCGCGAATCGAGAGATCTTCGCCACTGCCGACATTGACGATGCCTTCATCGTCGTAGCGGCTCATGAGAAAAAGACAGGCATCGGCGAGATCGTCGACGTGTAGAAATTCTCGCCGCGGCGTTCCCGTTCCCCAGACAGTCACCGAATTCGCGCGGGCTGCCACCGCTTCGTGAAATCTGCGAATCAGCGCGGGCAGCACGTGCGAACTGGTCAGGCTGAAGTTGTCTCCAGGACCATAGAGATTGGTCGGCATCAGCGTGATGGCGCGGAAGCCGTACTGCCGGCGGTAGGCCTGGCAAAGTTTCACGCCAGCGATCTTCGCGATGGCATACGCCTCGTTGGTCGGTTCCAGTGGCCCGGTCAACAGGCTGTCTTCCCGCATCGGCTGCGCCGCGAGCTTCGGATAGATGCAGCTCGACCCCAGGAACAGCAGCTTTTGAGTGCCGTGTCGAAACGCCGAATCGATGACATTCATCTCGATCTGCAGATTGTCACGGATGAAGTCTGCCGGTGCCGTCGCGTTGGCGTGAATACCACCCACTCGCGCCGCGGCGAGGAAAACATGGCTGGGCCTCTCGACCGAGAAAAACCGGTCGACCGCGCCCTGGTTGCATAGATCCAGATCCGCGCGCGTGGCCAGGAGGAGATTGCGAAATCCCGCGGCATTCAGCCGCCGCACGATGGCGGAACCCGCGAGCCCGCCATGTCCGGCGACGAATATGCGATCGCCATCATTCATGACTTTGCGGAGTCCGATAGCCCGCGCGCAGCAGCATCGCATCGCGCTTGGCATGCTCCCAGTCCGAATCGACCATTTCCCTGACCAATTCTTCTATGCCGACCTCGGGCTCCCAGCCGAGCACGCGTGCCGCCTTGCTCGCGTCACCCAGCAGTGTTTCGACTTCCGTCGGGCGGAAGTATCGAGCGTCGACGCGCACGAGCGTCTTGCCCGTGTCCGAGTCGATACCTGTTTCGTCGATTCCCTGCCCGCGCCATTCCATGGTGATCCCGAGGCGGGCAGCGGCAAGAGTGACGAACTCGCGCACCGCGATCTGCCGGCCGCTCGCGATCACGAAATCCTGCGGCTCGTCCTGCTGCAGCATGAGCCACTGGGCACGGACGTAATCGCGCGCATGACCCCAGTCGCGCTTCGCGTCGAGATTGCCGAGGTAGAGACAGGAGTCGAGTCCCTCGACGATTCGTGCAAGTCCACGCGTGATCTTGCGGGTCACGAAGGTCTCGCCGCGGATCGGCGACTCGTGGTTGAACAGGATCCCGTTGCAGGCATACATGCCGTACGCCTCCCGATAGTTCACGGTGATCCAGTGTGCGAAGAGCTTGGCGACTCCGTACGGCGACCGTGGATAGAAAGGGGTCGATTCGGATTGCGGCGTCTCTTGAACCTTTCCGAACATCTCGGATGTCGAGGCCTGGTAGAACCGGGTGCTTTTCCCGAGATCCAGAATGCGAATCGCCTCCAGCAAACGCAACGTCCCCAGCGCATCGGCATTGGCCGAATATTCCGGTGTCTCGAATGAAACGCCGACATGGCTCTGCGCCGCCAGGTTGTAGATCTCGTGCGGCCTCACCTGTTGGACGATCCGAATCAGGTTCGTGGAATCGGTGAGATCTCCGTAGTGGAGCCGCATCTGGACGGCCTCTTCGTGCGGATCCCGGTACAGATGGTCGATGCGTTCGGTGTTGAACGACGAAGCACGTCGTTTGACGCCATGAACTTCGTATCCTTTCCCGAGCAGGAACTCGGCAAGATAGGCGCCATCCTGGCCAGTGATACCCGTAATCAGCGCGATTTTTTTCATAGTCACTGGTGCGTGCATGTGGAAGCCCATGCTACGACGACTGGGTAGCACTCGGCGAGCACAGGGTCTCATCGGCTCTTGGCGCGATGGGCCCCATGGCCCATCATCGCGACATGGCACGCCTGGTTCTGCTGATGCTGCTCGCACCGCTGCTCGCCGCCCTCCCGGGCTGCACGGACGGGTCAAAGAGCGCGGGCCGCGAGCGCCGGTTGGTGCTCGGCTTCAGTCCGGTAGTGAGTTGGGGCGGCTGGAGCGGAGCCAACGCGAATTCAGTTCGCGACGCAGCCCGCGACTCCAACATGGATGTGCTCATGGAAGACACGCACTATCGCCAGGAGAACCAGGTGGCGACGTTGCGATCCTTCATCCGCCAGCGTGTCGACGTGATCGTGTTCGCTCCCGTGGTCGAGTCCGGGTGGGACCTCGTGCTCAGGGAGATCCGATCTGCGGGGATCCCCGTCATCCTCATGGATCGCCGCATCGAAGTGAACGACACCTCTTTATATGTTTCCCACGTTGGCTCGGACTTCGTTGAGGAAGGACGGCGCGCCGGACGCTGGCTCATCGAACACACGAAGGACGAGCCGGGTGAGATCGCCATTCTCGAGTTGCGCGGTGCGGAGGGCTCAACGCCTGCGAACGACCGCAAGCTGGGGTTCGCCCAAGCCATCGGTGACGACCCGCGTTATCGCATCGTCGAATCAAAGAGCGGTGACTTCTTCCGTGCCCGGGCACGTGTCATCACGGCCGACTACCTGGCGGGCAAAGGCCCTCGCATCCGCGCCATCTTCGCGCACAACGACGGGATGGCGCTGGGTGGCATCGATGCCCTCGAGGCCGCGGGCCTCAAACCCGGCACCGACGTCCTGGTGATTGCCATCGAGGGCAGTCGCGATGGCCTCGAGGCCATCGTCGCCGGCAAGCTCAATGCATCGGTGGAGTGCAATCCACTGGTGGGGCCGCAGCTGATTGCTGTCGCCAGGGATGCAGCCATAGGCAAACCAGTCCCCCGGCGCGTGGTCACGCAAGAGACCGTATTCACTCGCGAGAACGCCGCGGCGGAATTGCCGACGCGCGCTTATTGAGCACCGCGTCACAGGCGCTCATCGCGGGGACGCCGCCTGCGGTGTGCCCGACCATCCATTCGACACGAGCCACTCCATGATCGTCCGCTGCCAGCGGTCGCGAGGCATGAGGAAAAAGCCGTGCTGACCCTTCTGAAAGAGATGGGCTTCCACTGGAACACCTGCCTTTCTCAACGCTTCGAAGAACACAACGCTGTTGTCCACATCCACCAATCGATCATCCGCGGCATGCAGGATCAACGTGGGGGGCGTGTCCTTCGTCACGTGAAGTTCGTTGGAGAACTCACGAATCCGGGCGTCTGAAGGATACTCGCCCAGCAACGCCTTTCTCGAATCCATGTGGGTGATCTTCGCGTCCATGCTGATGACGGGATACACCAGGACGAGAAAGTCGGGCCGAAGATCGACGCTGTCGAAATGCGTGGCCAATGTCGAAGCCAGATGCCCGCCAGCAGAAAAGCCGATCACGCCGATTCGACGCGGATCGAGATTCCATTCCGCGGCGTGCTGACGTGCAAAGTGCATCGCCTGCTTCGCATCCTGGAGCGGACCGAAGGCCTTGTCGATCATCGTGGCGTCACTGGGGATGCGGTACTTGACCACGAACGCGGCGATGCCGTGATCGACGAAGTAGTTTGCCTGCTGTGTGCCTTCGTACTCGAACGAAAGCCCGGCGTAGGAACCGCCCGCGAAAATGACCACGCTCGCGCCGGTCGCCTTTGCCCTGGCGGGCAGGTAAACCTGGATCAGCGGGCGCGAGACTTTGCGGACGAAGCTTCCGTTGGTTCCTGTCTCTTCGTCCGGGCCGGGCCTGGAGTTGGGGATCGCGCCGTCGCCATACAACGGAATGCTCTGCATCCTCGGCGGGAAATTCGTGGTGTCCGGTGGCGGCGGCGCGGCGTTTTGCGCGCGCGCCGCGCCGGTGGGCATTGCCGTGAAAAAGGCCACCGCAATCACCAAGATGAGACATCTGTTCATGTCGACTCCCCGTAGCTAGGCCAGGAGGATCTTGCGGGCCTCTCCTTCGGGGTCGTCCACCATGCGGCACTGGTTGTCCCACACCATCGTCCGATTGGTCTGCGGATCGGTGGGCTGCCACGCGAGCTTGGGCAGACTGGGATTTCCCGTGGCCGCGAACCGGGCCCACGACGCCGCCATCTTTTTCGCCAGTGCCTGAGCTTCGGGCGTATTGCCCGTGCCTTGTTCGCAGCGCTTCGTGTTGTCGAAGCAGAATTGAAGTTCCGCGGTGTGCCACGCGCCGGGCACACCATCGAGGATCGGTGTCTGCCACGTAAAGTAATACGTGTACGCAGGCGCCGCGTTGAGCGCGTGCTTGAAGCCGGCCATCTTCACCACGTTGTTGCGGATGGAGAGACCGTTGAGCCCGCCCATGCCGCTGCAAATATAAGAGAGAGTCCGGATCGCCTTCTGTGGATAGGCCTTCTTGAGCGCCGTGACGATGGCGCCCGCCTTTTCTTCCCCATAAGCCTTGGCGAGATTCGCGCGCCACTCTTCTTCAGTGGGCCGCCGCGACATGATGTTGCCTTCTTCACTCACCGACCCGATGAGCATGGGCACATCCTTCGACACCGTGGGAGCGGCATCGAAGAACGAACGCATATTGACGATCTTTCCATCGACGCAGGGTGACCAGCCGACTCGCGGCGTGCCCGGCGCGCCCGGCCCTGCCATGGGAGGCCCCGGCGGATTGATCTTGGCTGCCGCAGCGGAACCCGCCGCCATGAGTTTCGACCACTCCATTTTCTGCAATGAGCCCATGTCGTTCGGGCCGAGTCCGAGTTCTTTCATCGTGAGCCGCGCCAGCTCGCGTTGCTGCTCCCGGCTCGGGATGTTTCCGCCACCGCCCGACATCGCCGCCGCACGATGGAAGAGACCGGCGGCGGACGGCATGCCCAGCAACGTCGTCACCTTCGAGCCGCCACCGGACTGGCCATAGATCATGACGCGATCGGGATCACCGCCGAAGTTCGCGATGTTCTCGTGCACCCAGCGCAAGGCCGCGACGAGATCCGTCATGCCGACGTTGGCCGAATCTTCGTAAGCCGCACCCCCGATTTCCGCCGCATCCAGGAAGCCGAGAATGTTCAGCCGATGGTTGACGGAGACCTGGACCACCTCGTGATGCCGTGCCATCTGCGCGCCTTCGTGCGAAGGCAGCTCATACGACGAGCCGAAGCTGAATCCGCCACCGTGGAAATAGACCATCACGGGTCGTTTGCCGGTGAGGCTCGAGGTCCAGATGTTCAACTTGAGCATGTCTTCGCTCTGCCAGCCGTCATCCCAGTCCTGGATGAACGTCTGCTCGATGCTCGTCCAGGGATGCAGGTTCTGCGGACAGTTCGCGCCGTAGACGAGTGCGGGGTACTCGTCAGTCCACGGAACAGGCGGTTTCGCCGGCAGCCACCGGTTCTCGCCGGCCGTCGTCTGGCCGTATGGAATTCCCTTGAACGTGAAGACGCCGCCGTCGAGATAGCCGCGCACCTTGCCGTACTGCGTCTTCGCGATCGCGGATCGCGGCGTGGTCAGGTTTCCCGGGCCTTGGTGGGCAGCGGTCTTCACGCTGTCCGATGCCGCGGCGAAGCTCGGCGCCGCGATGCCGACACCGGCAGTAGACGAAAGTATTAGCGCCTCGCGCCGGGTGAGCCCCGCACGTTTCTTCGAGTCGGCCATGCATCCCCCTTCTTGGATCGTTGCCGCGATTTGAACGCGAACATTCTAGAGTGCGGAGAGCCCGGATCGGCATACCGAATTTGCGAGCGAGCCAGAACGCTTTGCGTATCCATGCAGTCGACGACGCCGCCCGCGTGGCATGCTTCGCGGCATGAATCCATACTTCCATCGCGTCAGATTTCTGTCGGCCATTGCTTTCGTTTTTCTTACGGCGTGTTCGAACCCGGAACCGTCAGTCGATACTTCGGCCCACTCCACTCCCATCCCCGCGCCATCGTCCGCCATCAAGGCCCTGTCTCCCGCGAACAGCATCGCCACGATGCAGATGCCGGGCGGCTATCGTCTCGAGCCGGTTCTGACCGAGCCCGACATCGCCGAGCCCGTGATGGTCGCGTTCGATGGCAATGGCCGGATGTATGTCGCGGAAATGCGCACGTACATGCAGGACGCGGATGCCAAGGGTGAGCAGGAACCGTTCAGCCGCGTCTCGCGCCATGAAGACACGGACGGCGACGGCATCTACGACAAGCACACCGTGTTCGCGGACAAACTACTGCTCCCGCGCATCATGCTGCCGCTCGATGACCGCATCATCATCGGCGAGACGAACACGGATGATCTCTACATCTATCGCGACAAAAATGGCGACGGCGAATCCGACGAGAAGACGCTGTGGTTCGCGGGTGGCCCGCGCGGCGGCAACATGGAGCACCAGCCGAATGGCCTCGTGTGGGCGCTCGACAATGGCCTCTACTCCACTTACTACGACTACCGGCTGCGCATGGGCGCCGACGGCAAGGCAATCAAGGAATCCATCCCCGTCAACGGCGGCCAGTGGGGACTCACGCAGGACGACTGGGGCAAGGTCTGGTTCGTCAACGCCGGCAACGAGACCGGCCCGGTGCACTTCCAGCAGCACATCATCTACGGGCAGTTCACGGCGCCCGGCGAGCAGATAGGCGACTACAAGACGGTTTGGCCGATCGCGAGAGTGCCCGACGTGCAGGGCGGACCCGGCCAGCTTCGGCCGGACAACACGCTCAACCATTTCACCGCCACCAGCGGCCAGGACATTTTCCGCGGCGACCGCCTGCCGGAGGATCTGCGCGGCAACCTGTTGTTTGCCGAGCCTGTCGGTCGATTGATTCGCCGAACGACCATCACCGTCGATGACGGCATCACGCGCCTTGCCAATCCGTACGAGAAGGAGCGCAGCGAATTCATCCGCGCGACCGATCCGTTGTTCCGCCCCGTCAACATGACGACGGCGCCCGACGGCACTCTTTATATAGTGGACATGTACCGCGGCATCATCCAGCAGGGTGACTGGACCAAGAAAGGTTCCTATCTGCGCGAGCAGATAGACGCGCTCGAGATGGAGAGGCAGACGGGCCGCGGCCGGATCTACCGGCTGCGCTCTGAAGGTTTCGAGCGCGGCCCGCAACCGCGCATGCTCGATGAGAAGCCGGCGCAGTGGGTCGCGCATCTGTCGCATCCGAATGGCTGGTGGCGCGACACCGCGCAGAAGCTGCTCGTCCTGCGTGGCGATCGTTCGGTCGTGCCGGCCCTCAGGACACTGGCGGCAGTCGATTCCTCGGATCCTCGACCGCGGTTGCATGCGCTGTGGACGCTCGAGGGCCTCGGCGCGCTCGATGACGCACAGATTCTGCGAGCGCTGAAGTCCGGCGACCCGCAGGTGCGCGTCGCAGGTTTGCGGCTGGCGGATGCCCGCCTCGTCGCTCAGCCTGGCGCGCACGCGGCGCTGGCTGCCGCCGTGCGCGCTGCGTTACGTGATGCCGACCCGCGAGTCACCATCCAGGCCATGTTGTCCGCGCGTCGCGCCGCGCTGCCCGATGCGGAGAAGGCAATCAAGGCCACCGCCGCGGCGTCCGGCTCTGCCGGCGTTTATGCAATCAACGAGCAGCTCTGGTCCAACAACGAAGATCCGCAGCTCATCCGCCTGCTCGGCATCGACGGCCTCAAGTCATACAGGTCTGGCGCCACGCTCTACCACTCGGTGTGCTTCGCGTGTCACGGCGCCGATGGGCGCGGTGCACCCGCGCCAGGCGCCGAGGGTCGCACCCTCGCACCAGCGCTCGTCGACTCGCGGCGCGTGCTGGGCGACGAGCGCGCCGCCATGGCTATCGTGCTCCACGGCCTCGAGGGCGCGGTGGACGGCATCGACTACGGCGCGCCCATGGTGCCCATGAACTCGTATTCCGACGCCGAGCTGGCCAATGTGCTCACGTACATCCGCAACAGCTTCGGCAACCGCGCACCCGCGGTCGAGCCCGCCGCCGTCGCCGCGCGACGGGCCGCCGATGCCGGACGCTCCAACTACTGGACGCTCGAGGAACTCGCGAGCCAGGTACCGGCGCTCGCCGTGCCGCGCGACCGCTTCAGGCGCCGTGCTGAATGGAAACTGGCCGTGAACATGGAGGCACGCGACAACGCGCCTCCGGAGGCCATGCTCGATGGGGACCCGAAGACGGGCTACTTCACCAAGGGATTCAAGCCGTTCCCGATCGAGTGGCTCACCGTCGAACTACCCGCGCGCAGCAGGATCATGGGGATCGAGATCGACTCGCGCGGTGAGAAGAGCCAGGACGGCAAGGACATGGGCTGGGCGCCGGTGTACAGCGTCGAAGTGTCGGATGACGGGAAGACCTGGAGTACGGCGGCGCCGCGCGTGGTGGGCGAGCCGCATGCGCGGTTCAACCTTGCGTCGCCAGTCGAGGCCCGGCACTTGCGCATCACCATCACCGAGAAAGAAGGCTGGCAGCCGTGGGTGATCAGGGAACTCAATGTTTACGGCGAGGAGCGGTAGGCTTGCCCACCAGCCCTCAGGCCACGCGTAACTGGTCGCGGCCGCCGCGCTTCGCTTCATAGAGCGCCTGGTCGGCTCGCGCCAGTACATCGTCGAGACTGTCGGTCGGTCGAACGCTGGTGATGCCGCACGACACGCTGACCTTGAGGCCAGCCGCGATGTCGGACCAGTCCCCCATGGAGATAGCGGTGCGAATTCTCTCGACGAGCCGCGCCGCGCCGTTCGCGTCGGCTCCCTGGAGAAGCAGCACGAACTCTTCGCCGCCATAACGACCGATGACATCGGATGTGCGCAGGCACTCGCGAACGCGATCGACGACACGTCGCAAGACCTGGTCTCCGGCCAGATGTCCGAAACGATCGTTGATGGACTTGAACCAGTCGAGATCGACCATGGCGACGCAGGCAGGAATGCCGCTTCGTGCCGCGCGCTTCACGGATCTCTCGATCAGAGGCAGCATCGCTCCGCGGCTCATGGCGCCCGTCAGTGCATCGCTGGCCGCGAGCAGTTCGGCATCCTGCTTGGCGCGTCCCAGCGCCGAGTTGATCTTGTAAAGCCTCATGCGCATCGCGGAGCCGTAGTAACCCAGCAGCATGGTTCGCAGTGCGATCAGCGCGAAGCTCAGGCAGAGCAGGACCATCTCGATGCGAGTCGGATTCTCGATGCCCAGTGATTGGTGCGCCGGCAGCGTCAGCACGAGCCCCAGCGCGACGAAGGCAACGAGCCAGGAGGCAATTGCGGTCCGCAACTCGATGCGCAAACTACCGAACGCAAAGACGATGGAAATGGTGCCGATGAACAGCGGCGCGAGATGCGGCGCCAGCGCCACGCCCATGATCTGCGCCAGCACGGCATATCCCATCTGCCAGGCGACGAGCTGCGGATCTTCGCGGCGCTCCACATCGCCGTACCAGTGGATGAGCGAAAACAGCACGACGTGTCCCAGCCCGGCAGCGAAGTACGCGGCGACGACGCCCCCGCGGATAGTGCCCGCCAGCGCGAACAGGCCATACATCAAGGAGTCGACCAGGTAGCTCAGGCCGATCGCGCATACCAGGATGATCCGATACAGGCGCCGGCTCTTGTCGCGACTCAGGCCCGTGCGTCGCTGCAGCTTTTCCAGCCAGATTTCGTCCAATCCAATCTGCATCAGGGATTCCCGGGTAGGCGGGACGCTCGCGGAAAGCGCCCATTCGCTTCCCTATCGACGGCGGAGCCACGGCGCTTGAGCGATGGATTGCCGGTGCGCGCGGCAATTCACATTTCCGCGGCCGATTAATGTCCATTTCTTCGAACGAACCTGCCGCCGTAGAAGAGCCCCGTCTCCTTTCCTCTCGCATCGAACTGCACGGACTTCATGTCGTATTCGTCGGCGTTGACCCAGACGTAGTCGTAAATCCGGTATGTCCCCGGCGCCTCGCCTTCGAAAGACACTTTCAAACGAAGGTCGCCCTTCTCACTGAGCGAACCCTGTCCGGTGCCGATGCGCAGTTCGCCGAAGCTGGACAGGTGGTTCACGATTTTCCTGACCGGATTGAAGGTCCAGAGGATGTGACCCGCAGGCGGCGTATCGACCACACAGAGCACGCTGTTGTCCGTGTTGATCGCCCTGCAGAGCGTGTGATGGTTCGGGATCCTGATGTTCTCCGCGCCCCCGCCCCAGTTTTGCGACCAGGTGTCGTCCTTGAGCGTCCACTCGCCCAGGAATTTCGAGAAGCGATTGGCCTGTTGCGCCTTGTCGGCTGCGTTGATCGACGACTGCGCGAGTGGCGCGGTCAGGAGCGCGCAAGGAATCCATGTGAGCAGTCTCGGGAGTGTCATTCGGCGTGCCTCGGGGGTGGCTGTCGTTCCGACAGTTCGAGAGGCAAGCATCGACTTAACGCGCTGCGGGATCGTCCGGCCCGATCGGCCGGGACGAACGAAGGCTCAGTGAAACTGGGCGGGCTCCTGCTCGTTCCGACGTGAGGCGCGGAACTCGCGCGGAGTCATGCCGGCATGCTGGCGGAACGCCGCGTTGAACGTGGACTTCGAGTTGAAG
>Ga0315910_10004558_pt1 | contig 11553 bp, 7 predicted proteins | sample EdamamesoilMG_FD_204470 | JGI IMG/M metagenome (GOLD analysis project Ga0315910, IMG submission 204470) | Garden soil microbial communities collected in Santa Monica, California, United States - Edamame soil | ecosystem: Environmental > Terrestrial > Soil > Garden | place: USA: California...
GAGCTCCGGCGGGACGGCCAAGAGCGTCGACACACGGTTGCAGAAGCTCGTCGAGGCCGTGACCCACGCGAGCTCGACCACTTGCTGCGGGCTGTAGCCGACACCCTCGAGGACCGACCGCGCCGCGAGCGAGGGCCGAGGCTTCGAGCGCGCGAGGTTGCGACAGAAGAGCACGAGCTCGCGCTCCTCGGGATCCGCATCCGCGAGGCGCACGTTTCGTTCGATGCGATCGACCATTTCCTCGGTGAAGCCGAGCATGCGCATTCGGGTGCGCGCGAAGCCGTAGCAGTAGCGGCAGGCGTTCTCCTGCGACGTGACGAACCCGGCGAGCTCCGATTGGCCACCGGTGAGGCTCGTTACCGGCGCACGCGAAAAATCGAAGTAGGCGCGGCGCAACCACGGAACGGCAGCTGTCCGGCGCAGAGCGCTCGGCATCATCCCGAATGTCGAGATGACCTCCTTCTCCCATTCGGGATCGCTCGCCTCCTCGACCAGGGGCTTTTCCAGCCACTCGAGCTCGCCGAGGAGAACGGCCATGGTGACGCCCACATAACACGGCTCCGCGAGCGCGGGGGCCCCTCCCCGAAAGCACGCACACCCTCGCGGCCCCCGATCCGGTTAGGATACTCACGGTGAGAGTCGACCGCCGTGAGCTCTTCCGTCGGAGTGCCGCCGTCGCGGCAGTCGGAGCCCTGCCGTTCGTTTTCGCTCGTCGTGCGCGCGCTCTCGACCTCGGACCGCTCGTCGCCGATCCGGACGGCGTCTTCGATCTCCCCGCGGGCTTTTCCTACGCGATCCTCGAGGAGCGCGGCGGCACGATGACCGACGGCTACCGCGTGCCGAACCGCCCGGACGGCATGGCGTGCTTCGCGGGCCCGAACGACACCCTGATCCTCATGCGCAACCACGAGCTCGACGGCGAGTCGGGCCAGGGTCCCTACTTTTCGGGCCAGACGGCGCCGGCCGAAGCCTACGACGCGGCGCGCCTGGGCGGTGTGACGCGCCTCGTCCTCGATGCGACGACGCTCGCGCGGGTGTCGAGCAACCTCGTGCTCGCCGGCACGGTGAGAAACTGCTCGGGCGGCCCGAGCCCGTGGGGCTGGCTCTCGTGTGAAGAGTCCGTCGTGAATCAGCACGGCTACGTGTTCCGCTGCCCCGCCGACGCGAGCTCCGTGCGAGCCGCCGAGCGCATCGTCGAGTACGGTCGCCTCAATCACGAGGCGGTGGCGATCGATCCGGTAACGAATGCCGCGTACCTGACCGAGGACCGTACGAACGGCTGTCTGTATCGGTTTCTTCCGGACGATCCGGCTCAACCTTTCGTCGGCAAGTTCCAGGCGCTGGGCATCGCCGGGCAGCCCGGGTTTTCGACCGTGACCGGACTCACGGTCGGTCAGGTGCTGAACGTGACCTGGATCGACATCGCGAACTCGGACCCGACGAGCGACACGCTCCGGACCACCGCCGTCGCCGACGGCGCCGCCATCATCTACCGGGGCGAAGGCATCACCGAGAGCAACGGGGTCTTTTACTTCACCGCGACGTTCGGGGGCGACGATGGGCTCGGGCAGGTTTTCGCGCTCCGCCCCACCGCGTCGGGCGGAACGCTGACGCTCATCGCCGAATCGCAGAATTCTGCCGCGCTGAACGGCCCCGACAACGTCACGATGGCACCCTGGGGTGATCTGGTGATCGCGGAGGACGGGATGAATCCCTTCCGCTACCTCCGTGGCCTCACGCCACTCGGCGAGCTCTACGACATCGGTCGCACGGATCTCGGGGAGCTCTGCGGCGTGTGCTTCTCGCCCGACGGCCAGGCGCTCTTCGTCAACATCCAGGACGTCGGGCTCACGCTCGTCATCACCGGCCCGTTCGTCACCGAGCCACCGAACGACGCGGGCTCGGACGGCGGCAATCAGGCCGGCACCGGAAACCAAGCCGGCACTGGAAACCAAGCCGGAACGGCGAACCAAGCGGGCACGACGAATGCGGGCGCCGGTAACGGTGGAGCCCCCGGACAGGGCGGCACGACGGGCGGCTCATCGACGACGACGGGCGGCACGGGCCCTGCGACGGCGGACGGCGGCGAAGGCGGCATGAGCGGCGGCGAGGGCGGCCGCGCGGACGGCGGCGGCACCGGCGGAAGCGCGGGATCCGGCGGCACGGGCGGCAACGCCGGCAACAGCGGCACCCCCGGCATTGGCGGCAACGCCAGTGGTGGGGCACCGTCCGGCGCGGGAATGTCGGGCGCGTCGAGCGGCCGCGCCGGCGCGACGAACGGCGGCGCCGCCGGTCGCCCTGCCCCGTCGCCCGTCGTGCAAGACGACCCGGGATGCGGCTGCCGCGTGCCGTCCAAGCGCTCCGGAACCTAGCCGGCGGTCGAAATCGGAGCGCACCCAGAGAGGGTTCCCGGGCGGTGCATAGCCCGGAGGCTATATCGGTGCTCGACGCGCCTTTTCACCCACAAAATGGCCGAAACTAACATTCCCTCGTAGCTATATTCCAAATTTGGAATGGCCCGCCCGCTACCCCCCCCTCGTACGCGATGGGAGAAGGGAGGTGGTGGAGAATCGCGCAGAGCGCACCGACGGCTCACGCCCTTGGACTTTTCGACGGTGCGCTAGGGCGAGACCACGCGGACCCAGTCGATCTCGTAGGTGTAGTCCCAGGCCTGGCGCAGGCGGAGGCCGTCGAGCGTCGCCGGCATGCTGAAGTCGGTTTCGGCGACGCGGGTGAACGCCGTCTGCGCGTCGGTCTTCGAGCAGAGCTCGCCGCCGTCGGTTCGCACGAGCGCGCGGAGCGTGATCCACTCGCCCTGGATCGGCTTGTTCACGACGGATCCCGTGTAGCTCCCGTTGGTCTGCAGCATCCAGCCCGCGTCCACGCCCTCGTAGAACGTGAGGTCGAGGTTACCGCCCTGAAAATGCCCCTCGATCACGGGGATGACGTCGGCCGTCGCGCCGGAATCCGTCGTCCGCTCGCGGATCTCGATCACGAGCGGCAACGTCGCACCGGCGAACGTGTATTGCGCGTAGTCGTCATACGCCGTGTCGGAGGCAATCGACAGCACGCCGGCCGCCACCGTCACTGACGTATCGCTGCGCGACCAACCGGTCGTCGTGAACACGTCGGTCGCAAACGTCGCGTCGAGGATCACCGATCCGGTCGGCGTGCGCTCGCAACCAGTGCCACCGCCTGCTTGCCCGCCCATACCCGCTTGTCCGCCCGTACCCGCTTGCCCGCCCGTACCCGCTTGCCCGCCCGTACCCGCCTGGCCGCTTCCACCCTGCCCCGCGCTGACGGTGCCGCCCTGACCGGCACCACCCTCACCGTTTCCCTCGCCCGCCTCGCCTCCCTTGCCCCCGCCGCCGTTCCCGCCGCCACCGGTCCCCGACGTGTCGCCCGACCCACCTTCACCGGTCCCCTCGCCACCGTCTCCGCCGGAACCTGACGAGCCGCCGGTCGACGCACCGGCACGCCCGGCGCCGCCACCACGCCCGCTCGCGCCCGCAACGCCGGTACGGCCCGCACCACCCGCGCCACCCGCGCCGCTTCGTCCGCCTGCACCCGCTGACGGATCTTCGTCATCGGAGGCTTTTTGGCTGTCGCTACAGCTTGCCGCAACGCCGAACGCGACTCCGGCCAAGAGCGAAACCCACGCACGCACCATGACGCCGATCCTATCAGAACATGGACTACCGATGGAGCGGCGCGACTCTCGCCGTCAAGCGGCACAGGGGGGTTCGGCGCTCCCGCATTGCTCGAGGCGGTAGCGGCCGCGCGCGTCGAGATCGAGGGCCTCCGGTGGCAGCCGGCACAATGCTTCCTCCGCTGCTTCGAGCAGCAAGGCGGGGGTCGGGAGGCGAAGCAAGCGGCGCGCGAGGTCGCCCCCGCGCGGCAGCGCACGACACACGAATCCAAGGTGCTCCTTCATCGGTCCCGCGAGGCGCTCGGGAGGGCCGCTCGAGCTCGCACGAAGGCGCTGGTGCAGGTGCTCGAGGTACGAAAAGACATCCGCGCCACTCGGCGAGAAGGGCTCACGCCCGGCAAGGAGCTCGGCAACTTGGCGAAAAATCCAAGGGTTGCGCAGCGCGGGTCGTCCGATCATCACCGCGGCGCAGCCGGTCTCCTCGAGCATGCGTAGGGCATCCGCGGCGTACCAGACGTCGCCATTGCCCACGACGGGGATCGAGAGCTCACGCCGCAAAAGGGCGACGATGCGCCAGTCGGCGATGCCGCGATAAAGGTCGACCCGTCGCCGCGGGTGTACCGTGAGAAAATCAGCCCCCGAACGTTCGACGACCCGCGCGTTATCGAGCGCCGTGTCGCTGGTGTCGAACCCGGCTCGCAGCTTGGCCGAGAAGAGCCCCGGAACGGCGGCGCGCAGGGTACCGAGCAGCGTGCCGAGCTCGACCGGATCGCGAAGCAGCGCCGCGCCGACACCCTTTCGCGCCGCGGTCTTCGAGGGACAGCCGAGATTCACGTCGATGACGTCGGCGCCGGCCCGGGCGATCACCCGAGCTGCCTCGGCCATCAAGGCGGCATCGTTGCCCATCACCTGCACGCTCAGCGGCACGCCCGGAGGCTTCTTCACCTGCCGCTCGAGATGGCGCCGGGAGACCTTTTCGCCCGCCACCCGCACGAACTCCGTGCAGACGAGCCCCAACGGACCGTAATCCGCGAGCAGACAGCGAAACGCATCGCTCGTGATGCCCTCCATCGGGGCGAGGACGAACGGCGGTTGGAACGGGAAGGAGGGCAGAGCCGCCCGAGCCTACTACCTATGGGGCACGCCTCACAGCCGCGGCGGCGGACCATACAGGGTCGGTCGCCACACGATGTACCCGCCGCCTGCACCGGTCAGCGACTGCACCAGCTCGTTCGACGCGTCGATCTCGTGGATGAGCCCAGCGTTCGTGAACACCACCATCACGTTGCCGTTCGAGAGTTGCTGGACGTCGCCCAGCGTGCCGCTGGAGGAACCGGGCTCGTACGCCCACACCTCGTCGGCGGAAAATGTGCCGGTCTCCACCAGCGTGTACTTGAAGATCGTCGATGCGCCACTCGACCCGTTGTTGAAGAAGAGGAACGTCCCACTCCCGTCCTCGAGCAGGTGGTGGCCGTGGTTCACTTGCCAATCCCCGGCGATGCAGTTCGGTGCCGGTGCCCCGCTGCAGCTTCCTCCGAACTGCCAGAGCACGTCACCGGCGCGGCTAACCTTGACGAACAGGTTCGGGCCACGGTCACTGATCGTGTAGGAATCGTCGCTGGGGTGATAGTGAATGGCGTTCGCGTGATACCGGTTCGCGACGTAGACGTTCGAGTCCCGCACGATGGTGGTGAGGTTCCCCTCGCGGTCGCGCTCGATCAGGTCGCTCGGCTGGTCGCCGCTCTGCGCGGTCCAGGACATGCAGGCGACGCCGCCGCTCGGAAGCACGGTGAGGTCGTGGTGACAGTTCGATAGGCCGGAGACCTTCTCCTCCGTCGTCAGGCCGTCCATCGAAACGCGCCTCACCTCGCCGCCCTGGGCGGTTTGGTTGCGCACGTTGACCCCTATCATCCACATGTCCTGGCCGTCGAAGCTCATCTGCACGCGGCTGCATCCCTCCGGGCAGGGGGCCCACCACACCGGGTCGGCGTCGGCGTCGAGGATCAGCGCCATCGGGTTGGTCCGCGTGTTGGTGAGGATGAACCCGCGGTCCTGTGCCGCGGCGCTCGGACCCATCGTGCGGTTGATCGGCGGCACGGTGTTCGGCACCGCACCGGTGGTGATGGTGTAGTCCGGGCTCGAGCAGGTGGTCGTCCCGTTTCCCACCTCGACGTGGAACGTGTACGTCGTGGATCCCTTCATGCCGAGGAGCAGCGTCCGAAAGTTCGGCGCCTGCCCCAGGATCGCGGGAGCCGTCATCGGTGTTCCGCCCGCCGTGCCGAACACGATGCTCGCGCTAGTGAGCCCCGCGAGGTCGACCGACCAATCGACGATGCCGACCGTCGGTATCCCGCCCGGTCCTGCCTTGTCCGCCGTCTGTGAGCTGAGCGTGAAGGTGCAGTTACCGGGGGTAGACCCGCCTGAACCGCCGCTCGGTGCGCCGGCGAGCCCGCCCGTCGTTCCCGACGCGCCGGCGGTCCCGCTGCCACTACCGGCCGCGCCACCCCCCGATGCGCCGCTCACGAGGCCGCCCGTGCCGGCCGCGACGGCGCCGCCGCTCCCGGCACTGCTCCCCGCGCCGCCCCCCGCACCCCCCACGGTCTGGCCCGAAACACCGGCCGCACTTCCCGCCGTCCCCCCTGCGCCCCCCGAGCCGGGGGCGCCGCTCGCAGATCCGCCGGATCCGCCGCCGACCGGCGTCTGAAAGTTCGTTGCCCCCTCGCCACAGCCGAGGGCGAGCAGCGAGAGAGAGCCCCAGATCCGGACCGCGTGCGCCATACCCCCCTTGAGTCGGCGGGCGCCCTCGAAACCAGGCTGGAAAATCACGGGGGCCGCTCGATTCGGCGCGGGGGGCCTCACCACTCGACTTCGTAGTGGGCCTGGCCGGCCCAGAAGTCGTCGAGCGCGTCGGGGTAGTCGTCGTAGTGCGAGACGCGGTCGTACCGGTGGGCCGTGAACCCGAGGCCGTGGCCCTTGTAGATGTTCGCGTAGGCGCCAAGCTCCAGGATCCCGACGTGCTCGGTGCCCTTCGCGCCGTCGACGACCGAGAAGAGATAGCGATTCATGCTCGCGTACAGGCGTCCCCAGCGTTCCTGGCGCAGGTTGACCTCGGCCTTCATCGCGGCGCCCATCCCGTAGTTGAAGGAGCGATTGGCTTCGTAGGGGGAATACGGCGACGTGAGGGCGCCCGTCGGAACGGCGAGCACGTCGACCTCGGAGTCGACGCTGAACCCGCTGCCGAGCCCCCAATGGCCGAACCACGACGGCCCGGTGCCCATCGCCGTGAGCTGGTAGATGCCGTCCGTCTGTCGCGTCAGCATCTTCGTCGTGCCGTTCGTGAAGTACTCGTACCCCAAGGTCCACGCGATGAGGTTTGCGTGGGCGGGGCCCGTCCCGAAGCGATGCCCGAGCAGCACGCCGGTGCCCTCGATGCCTTCACCGAGGGTGTCCTTGGCGACGCTGAGCTCGGCAGCGAGGTTGAAGTACTCGAAGGGCACGGTGATGTTCGGCTTGGCGTAGAGCTCGCCGTAGTCGAAGCGGATCTTCGCGCGGAACGTCTGCCCCCAGCCGGTCCCCTCGGACAAGCCGATGCCGTCGGCGCCGACCTTGAGGTTCACGTCGACCGGGAACTTCTTATGACGAGGCCCGGTAGCCCACGCGCGACCGCTGACCAAGCGATCGATACCGTTGATCGGGCTCACGGCGAGACCGCTGAACTCCTTCCAGAATCGGGTCGAGCCGGAGGTCGTCTCGTCGAGCAGATTGTTCGACAGGCGGAACAGCGCCTCGCCGAAGAAGAAACCGCCCCAGGTCGTCGTCATCCAGTCGTTGGTCGACGCCTGCTCGGTCTCCATGAAGTATTCCCAGGTACCGGCGCCGAACATCGTGTAGGGCACCGCTTCCCAGAAATTGAGACCGTGGACGCGTGCCGAGGCGAAGTACATGCCGCCCTGGTACGGGTGGAAGAACTGATTCACCTCGAACTCGTTGTCGTCCCAGTTGAGGCCGGCGCGCAGATTAGACTTCCAGCTATCGGGGCCGATCTGGGCGAACGGCGCGCCGGTGGCGAAGGCAAAACCCCACAGCGTGAGGTTGACGCCGACGACGTCAACCAGCGGCCACAGGTAGCTTCCGGCGTCGCGCGGCTCGGTGCTGACGTTGAAGTCGACGAGCACGGGTTCGGAAACACCGAGCTCTTGCAGCGTTAGCCGCTTTTCGGGCGCGGGCGCGGCGGCGGGCGATGCGGCTCCGGGCGCGGGCGCGGCGGCGGGCGCCGCGGCTCCGGGCGCGGCGGCGGGTGCTGCGGCTTCCGGCGGGGGCGTCGCGGGAGGTGCAGGCGTCGCCGGGGGCGTGGTGGCCGCGGGTGCTGACGTCGTCGCCGGAGGCGCAGCGGTCGTGGGAGGCGCCGTCGTTGCGGGGGGCGCCGTCGTTGTAGGGGGTGCGGTCGTCGCGGGCGGCGCCGGGGTGGTTGCCGGTGCCGCCGGTGCTGGCGCGGCCTGCGCCAGCGCCTCGGGCGAAAACCCCAGTGCGCCGAGCGCGGCCAGCGCCACGAGCGCGGGCGCGCTCCCGCGAATCATGGCACCTCGGGCGGCAGGATCCGCCCGGGAGCGCCGTTCGCACCATCGCTCGTGTGGCAGCTCGCGCAGTCGCCGTCCGACACCGGCTGCTGCTTGATCCGCTCGTTGCCGAATTGATCGACGATCCGCGCCTCATACGGCATCGCGACGGCAGACTCCGGAGGGAGCCAGAAGTTGCCGGCGCTATTGCCCGTCATCACCCAATCCTTCCCGTCGGCGTCGGTCAGGATGATCGTCATCTGCGCCGCTCCACGGCAGTCGTCGGCCTCATGCAGCGCGTGCATCACGGTCCCGGCGACCTTGTAGAACGGCGCGTGAAGCTCGTCGTTGGTTTCGAGGTGACACTTCACGCAGCTCCGCCCGGGGTTCATCAGCGGACTGTCCTTGTCCGAGTACGTCCAGATCTCCCCTGACGCACAGACCGTGGCGGGCACGTGCTCGAAGCGCTTGTCCGCCTGGCACCCGGCCAGCAAGAGCTGACTTGCGACCAAGCATCCGCAAATGGTGCCTATCCGTGCCACGGGCGCGGCAGTATCGATGGCGTCGGGATCCAACGCAAGCCCCCGCCGCTTGCCGTCTGCGGCGCCCGGAATGAAGCTGCCTCGTGCGCCGCCGCTCACCGCTCCTCCGTTCCGGACGAACGCTCACCGCTGCCGGCTTGGCGTTGCTCGCCCTCGCGGGCGAAGCGGCCGCCCAGTCAGCGGCACCGGCGGCGGCGACCCCTGCGAGCACGGAGAAGAAAGTCATCGACTACAACGCGAGCTCCGACACTCGCCGAGCAGGCAACTATCTCTGGCCGATCGCCGGCGTGATCGGCATCAATCTCGTCTCTTGGGGGGTCCCCTACGCTGCCGGCGCCGCGTTCGTCAAGGTCACTCCGTCACACTGGGCCGCCAGCTTCCGCACCGGTCCACAGTGGGATGACGGTGAGTTCGAGATCAATCAGCTCGGCCATCCCTACATGGGCGCGCTCTACTTCAGCGCGGCCCGGGTGAACGGACTCACCTTCTGGGAGTCGGCGCCCTACACGCTGTTCGGGTCGTGGATGTGGGAATATTTTCTCGAGCACGAGCAGCCGTCGACCAGCGATTTTTTGACCACCACCCTCGGCGGCACCTTCCTCGGCGAATCGCTGTATCGGCTGTCCAATGCCATCCTGGACGACTCCACTTCGGGCTCGGCGCGCCTCGTGCGGGAGATCGCCGCCTTCGCGGTCAACCCGGTGAACGGCCTGGAGCGCTTGATCAGCGGGAAATCCTGGGCGGCCGGCCCCGCCGGCAAGCCGACGCCTTTGCTCGTCAACCTGCGCCTCGGAGCCGACGGTCTCGGTCTGTCCGACGGCACCGGCTGGGGCACGACGTTTCGAACACGGATCCGCTTCGACTACGGCGACCCGTATGCCGCGTCGAAATTGACGACGCCCTTCGAGGTCTTCCATTTCGCCGTGCACCTCGGCGTCTCCAACACCATTCTCGGTCAAGGGATCGACGGAACCGGAGTGCTCTTGGGGCACCGCTTCTCGACCAGCTCGAGCCAGCAGAACCTCATCGCCTGGGTGATGTCTTTCCAGTACTCCACCAACGGCACGAAGAAGGCCTTCACCCGCGAGAGCACCGGTGTTTATCAGCTCGGTGAGATCGGGACGGGCCCGGCCTGGCTCGCGCGCTTCGGGCTCGGCGCCGGGTTCTCCGTCCATTCCGAGCTCGATGCGTTGGCCGTGCCGAGCGGCGCCGTCACCTCGCCGTACGCCAAATACGAAGCCAACCGCAGCTACAACTACGGGCTCGGCGCGGCGCTGAAACTCGAGGTGAGCCTACGTCAGGAACGCCTCGGCCGGCTGTATGCGCGCGCCGAGCAACACCTCTATCACGTCGTCGACGGGGCGCGGGGAACGGACCGCGTTGGTGGCGTCGAGCTAGGCGCGTACGCCAATCTCTGGCGCGGGCACGGGCTCGGCGCCAGTGCCACCCGCTACGACCGTCGCTCGAATTACGATGACTACCCGAGCGTCCGCGACGCGTTCTGGTCCGGCGCAGCGCACTACGAGGTCGAATTCTGAGCGCCGCTCCGCCGCGCTCGCGCGGGGCGACTACTGACCGATCCGTCTGACGAGCGGCAGCGTGTCGAGCCGCTCGGCGCGGAAAACGCCGTGGTCCTTCGGGAAGCGAAGCTCCCACACCACTTCCCCGTCGGCCTTCGCCACCTCGATGACCCGGCTTTCAGGGGTGGCGGCCACCGTCCCCCGGCGGCCGGCGGCGATCAGCACGTTGCCGTTCGCCAGGCGATCCGCATCACCCCAGAACGGCACGTAGAGCTGCTCTTTGTACCAAGCATCGGTCGTGAAGGTGCCCGGCCACTCCCAGACCAGGGTCGCCGTCTTCGCGGTTTCGTTGATCATGTACTCGACGGCACGGGTGTGGCGGTTCCCCGGATTGCCGTCCTCGATCACGCCGCTGAACCCTCCGTTGTCGAAGAACAGAATCGTACCATCCGAGTGGATCTCGGGATCATGGATGTCGGTGAACTGCGAGGTAGGCGGGACGAACGCCATGTCCCCGAAGGTCGTATTCAGCGTGTCCTGCCCGTACTTCGCCGGCAGGTGCCACTGCTTTTGCTTCGTGCTGTAGGTCATCTTGATCAGACCGAGCCAGCGGAAGCTCATGTACGCGACGTCGTTCGTGAGGTCGATCGTGATCGAGTTGCCGTGCGCCCAATCGCCGGTCGCACCGCTGGGCGGCGTCATGGCGTCTTCCACGCCGATCGTCCGCACCTGGGTTTGTGCGCCGGAAAGCTCGATGAAGATCTGAGACGTGCGGCCGCTGACGTTGGCATCCCGCATCACGATGTGATTGCCGTTCGAGAGCTTGCCGGCGTGATGCGACAGCTGCTCGGGCACGCCGCACAGCGGGTCATTGCAGGTCCAGACCGTGTTGCCGGCCCAGTCCACTTCGATCGGAGGGATGGCCGGGCCACCGGTGCCTCCGGGCAGCGAAGGGCCGATCAGCACGCCGAGGTCGGTGCGATCCACCGAGATGGCGCCGCCCCGCTCGTTGTTCATCCCGTGGATGTAATACCAGACCGGCTTTCCCTCCTCGTCGTAGATGACGGCGGCGGGAGGCGCACCGCTGAGCGCTCGATTGGTGCCGTCCCCCTTCTGCACGTTCATGAGCGTCCACCCCGGTTGGGTCTGGGCAACATCGTGAACGGAGATGGTGCCGAGCGGGATCTGCGCCGGAAGCGCGCCGGTGGTGAACGTCGTCATCCCTTCCAGCGTGCCGCTCGGTCCGGTCGAAAGAGCGCGGATCTGGTGAAGCGTCTGCGCGTGCA
>Ga0315910_10004559_pt1 | contig 11551 bp, 9 predicted proteins | sample EdamamesoilMG_FD_204470 | JGI IMG/M metagenome (GOLD analysis project Ga0315910, IMG submission 204470) | Garden soil microbial communities collected in Santa Monica, California, United States - Edamame soil | ecosystem: Environmental > Terrestrial > Soil > Garden | place: USA: California...
GTCGGACAGGCCGGAATGCAAAACGGCTATGTCTGAACCAATGCGGCGCCGTACGCGATCAACAAGCTGCGGGGTGAGTCCAATCTCCGGCACCAGTACCAATGCCTGCCTGCCGCCCTTGATCACGCTGGCAATGGCTGCCAGGTAGACCTCGGTCTTGCCGCTGCCGGTCACGCCGTTCAACACCTGCACTGCAAACCGGCCGAGGGCGTCGGCGATTTTTTCCACCGCCGCTGCCTGGCCCGCATTCAGCGTGACCGTTTCCAGCACTGGCGGTGGTGATGTGGGTGCGGGCTCCCGCTGAAAGGTCTCCAGCAATCCCTTGTCGCCGAGGGCGCGAATCGTGGCCCGGGTCACGCCGTGTTCCAGCAGCATCGCCGGCGTCAATCCGTCATCAGCCGCCGCAGCCAGCAATTCCCATGCCCGTAGCTGTCGCGGGGCACGTTGCAGCGCGCCGGCGCCGGTGTTCGCATCCCGGCACAGTCGCAGGCGTTGTTCCGATTCACCCGGCACCGGCTTCGCCGCGCGCAACTTGCCGGGCAGCGACTGAAACAGCGCATCACCGACCGGATGCTGGTAGTACGTTGCCGCCCGCAATATCAGGTTCATTTGATCCCGTGTCAGCAGCGGCGCACTGTCGATGACGGACAGTGCAATTTTCAGCCGTCCCGGTTCCACCTCGGTTCGTTTTGGCAGCTCCAGGATGAGGCCGATCATGGTGCGGCCGCGTCCAAAGGGGACGCGGACACGGCAGCCGGGCTGGATGGCGGCTTGCTCCCAGGCAGCCGGCGCCAGGTAGTCAAAGGTTCGGCGCAGGGGGACAGGCAACGCGACGCGCAGCAATCGCAGTTCAGTCATCTGCAGCCGCGCAGTCCGGACCACCTTCCACCATGGTTTTGAAGCTGGCCAGCGTGGCGCGCCGCATCGGCCTGCCGTCCACGGGACTCAATGGCCTTATCGCCTCCAGTGCCTCCGTGAACAAAACCAGCACCACCGGTATTTCTCCGGCGATGAAGCGGAGTGCCGGGAACTCAAGGGATTTTCCGGGCGCGGTCTTGATGGTTCTCGATGATTGCTCAAACTTGACCCCGGCCTCGCCCAGGAACCAGGCGACATCCTCGGCCGCATCGCAGTAGAGATGGAGCGTGATCTCGCTGAACTCGGTGGCCGTGCCAAGCAACACGGCGCCGACCAGGCGTGGCCGGAACCGCTCCAGGAATTGCATGGCCTGCAATGCGGCCCGGCGCAGCGTGCGCAGCTGGTCAGGCTGTGACCGGGACTGGAACAGCCGCTGGTACTCCTGCAATGCCTGCTCGATCTCCACGTTGGTGGGCAGATTGCGCTCCGATTCAATTCCCAGGCGCATGGCAGCCTTCCGCTTTGCGGATCCGAAATCCGCAACGCCCTCACTGGCGATGAGCTTGGCCGCCATTTGCGCAATTTGCGCGCGCAGCTTGAGTCCGGGACGGGAGGCGGGGGCCATCGGCGTCAGCGCAGGTATTGCCGGGCCTCAGAAAAGCTGTTCAGAGGCGTCGCGTGACTCTGGATCGGTGCCGACCGCGGGCGTGGCGCCGTCCGCGGCGCCCGCAATCGGCGCAGTACCGGCGCGAAACACTTCGAATACCGCGGCTGCGCTGCCGCTGCCCGCCGGACCGCCGGTGCGCGGATCGATGCGCACATTCACCAGGCCCGGAGGCCGCGGCAGGAATTGTTCGGGTACTTCCTGGAGTGCCTCGCGCATATACCCGATCCACATCGGCAGTGCGGCCCTGGCCCCGGTTTCCTGGCCGCCAAGGGGATCAAAATTGTCAAAGCCCACCCATGCGACCGTGGTGATGGCCGGGTTGAAGCCGGCAAACCAGGCGTCACGCTGGTCATTGGTCGTGCCGGTCTTGCCGGACAAGTCGGTTCGATTCAATTCCAGCGCCCGCCTGCCGGTCCCGAAGCGAATCACGTCGCGCGTCATGGAGCCCATGATCCAGATATTTTCGGCATTCACTGTGCGCGGCGCGATCGGCAGCCCATTGGGCGCAACCGGCCGCGCCGATTCCCCGGTTCCCGCGGCCGGGGCCACCGTGGCACTGCCGGCTGCCGTCTGCACGGGCGCCGCAGCCGGCGGAATTCCGGCGCCCTCCACCCTTGCTTCCGGCGCGGCAAGCGCGGGCAACTGTTCGCAGTCCCGGCATACGCTGAGCGGTGTCGCCTGGTAAAGGATGCGTCCATCCAGGGACTCAATGCGATCGATCAGGTACGGCTCAATCCTGAAGCCGCCGTTGGCAAACGTGCAATAGGCCGCGGCAAGCTGGAACGGGGACATGGTGCCGGTGCCCAAAGCCAGCGAGAGGTTGTGAGGCAGTGCTTCAATATCAAAACCGAAATTGGCGATGTGGGATAGAACCGTCGGCACACCCATCGCATGCATGAGCCGGATGGAAACCAGGTTACGCGAGTGCGTCAGCGCCTCACGCAGTCGTGTCGGTCCGTAATACTTGCCGGTGTAGTTCTCGGGGCGCCAGGTATCCTCGACGCCCGGGTCATCGAACACGACCGGCGCATCGTTGACCAGGCTCGCCGCGGTAAATCCGGATTCCAGGGCCGCAGAATAGATGAATGGCTTGAAGCTTGAGCCCGGTTGACGCTGCGCCTGCAGCGCGCGATTGAACTTGCTACGCGCAAAATCGAATCCGCCCACCAGCGCGTAAACCGCGCCGTCGTCCGGGCGCATGGACACCAGGGCTCCTTCCACGGCCGGCAGCTGGCTCATGCGCCAGGTTCCGTCTTCCGCCATGCGCAGGCGAATGATATCGCCGGGCTGCAGGATCTCGCCGGGGTTGCCGGGCGCAGGCCCGCGCTGATTTTCGGATACGTACTTGCGCGCCCATTGCAGGCCGGCCCACGGGATCTCCACTGTCCCCTCTCCGGACAGGAACGCGGTGGCGGATTGCTCGGAGACCTGCGTGACCAATGCCGGACGCTGGCCGGCGATGGTATCGAAACCTTCCAGCAACGCGGCCCACTGTTCCGGCCCCGCTCCCGCTTGCAGTTCAAAATGGCGTTCCGCGCCGCGGAACCCGTGCCTTTCGTCGTAATCCAGCAGGGCCTTGCGCAAGGCCTGGTTTGCCGCCAGCTGGTTCCGGTCGCGCACGGTGGTGAATACGCGGTACCCGGCCTCATAAGCAGGTTCGCCATACCGATCGATGATTTCCTTGCGCACCGCTTCCGCGACGTACGGTGCATCAACGTCAATTTCCGCGGCATGCAGGCTGGCGCTTGAAGATGCAGTGCTGGCCGCCTGGTATTCCGCATCCTTGATGAATCCAAGGTCCAGCATGCGTCGCAATACATATTCCCGGCGCTGGAGCGCGCGTTGCACGCTGTTTACCGGGTTGGTGGTCGAGGGCGCCTTGGGCAACCCGGCAATCATGGCCATCTGCGCCAGGTCCAGTTCGCCGACACTCTTGCCGTAATACACACGTGCCGCTGCGCCGATGCCGTAGGCACGCTGTCCCAGGTAAATCTTGTTCAGGTACAACTCCATGATCTCGTCCTTGCTCAGCTCCTGTTCAATCTTCAGGGCCAGGAAGATCTCATTCAGCTTGCGCACGTAGGACTTTTCCCGGGACAGGAAAAAATTCCGCGCCACCTGCATCGTGATGGTGCTGCCACCCTGGGTTTTTTCGCCGGTGATGGCGAGGTTCAATGCGGCGCGCGCAATACCCTGCCAGTCCACGCCGGGATGCTGGAAGAAGCGATCGTCCTCCGCCGCAACGAATGCTTTCACCAGCAATGGCGGTACTTCGGCAATGTTCACGGGGTCGCGGCGCTTCTCGCCGAACTCCGCGATCAATGAACCCTCGCTGGTGTAGATGTGGAGCGGAACCTGCATCTGCACGTCGCGCAGGGACTCGATATCCGGCAGTCCGGGGACGACATAGGCGGTCAGGGCGGCGCCCGCGACGATAATCGCGACCGCCAATGTGACCGTCATTGTGACTAAAAAGCGCAACATCTTGTGTAGTCTAATCCATGGGTACGCAACATATGTGGTTTCGGGAGAAAACTTGCTATTTCGAGCACAATTATTGCAAAAGCATCAAGTTAGCTTTGTTTCCTAAATTTCAATTGACTATGGTTTTCGATTGAAGTTAATGTAATGTTGAAGATTGGTAGATAACCACCCACATCAAAAGGAAAAAAACGTGTTTCCTTTCGGAAAAAAATCAGCCCCGGTGCTTGGGATCGATATCAGCGCCACAGCAGTTAAGTTGGTAGAACTTGGGCGCTCAGGTGGTAGATATCGTGTCGAAAGTTATGCTGCCGAGCCGTTGCCGCCGAATTCGGTGGTGGACAAGAATATCACGGACGCCGCCGCAGTCGGCGAAGCCATCGGGCGCGCCGTGCGCAAGTCCGGCACGAAGACGAGAACCGCTGCCGCAGCAGTGGCCGGTTCCGCGGTAATCACCAAGATCATCGAGATGCCCGCCAACCTTTCCGATGCCGACATGGAAGGCCAGATCACGGCCGAGGCCGACCAGTACATACCCTTCCCGCTGGATGAAGTGGCGCTGGATTTTGAAGTGCTGGGGCCGAATGCCGCCAACCCGGACCGGGTTGACGTGCTGCTGGCGGCATCGCGCAGCGACAATGTGAATCTGCGCGTGGATGCGCTCACCAATGGCGGGCTGTCCGCCAAGATCATTGATGTCGAGGCGTTTTCCCTGGAGAACACCATTCGACTGATTGCCCAGGAGCAATTGGGCGGCGGCGAGGACCTGGTCATCGCGGTGGCCGATATCGGCTCGACGGTGACAACGTTCACCGTGCTCGAGAAACTCAAGATCATGTATTCGCGTGACCAGCAGTTCGGCGGCGCGCAGTTGACCGAGGAAATCCAGCGTCGCTACGGACTTTCCTACGAAGAGGCGGGGCTGGCCAAGAAACAGGGCGGACTGCCGGAAAACTATTCCTCGGAAGTGCTCGATCCCTTCAAGGAAGGCGTGGCGCAGCAGATCAGCCGCGCGCAGCAGTTCTTCTTCTCGGCCGGCCAGATCGCAAACATCGATCACCTGATTCTTGCCGGAGGCTGTGCGTCAATCGAGGGTATTGCCGACTTGATCCAGGCCAAGGTCGGCGTGCCTACATCGATCGCCAACCCGTTTGCAAATATGTCGGTCTCATCCAGGGTCCAGGCCCAGTCCTTGGCCAATGATGCACCAGCCCTGATGGTCTCGTGTGGACTTGCACTGAGGAGTTTTGACTGATGGCTCACATTAATCTACTTCCATGGCGCGACGAGCTGCGCAAGGAAAAGCAGAAGGAATTCGTGTTCCTGGTGCTGGGCTTTGTCGCGGTGGCCGGACTGACCGTGGGCACGTGGCACCTTTACCAGAAGGCCCGCATTGAGCGGCAGAAGGCCCGCAATGCCTACATTGAAGTTGAAACCAAGAAGCTCGACGAAAAGATCAAGGAAATCGAGGCGCTGACAAAAGAGCGCGACCGGTTGATAGCACGCATGAAGGCCATCGAGGGCCTCCAGCGTAATCGCCCGCTGGTGGTGCGGTTCTTTGACGAGCTGGTCGAGAGCCTGCCCGAAGGCGTGAACGTCACCCAGATCACGCAGGCGAACGACAAGATCACGATCATCGGCGAAGCGCAATCCAACGCGCGCGTTTCGTCGTTCATGCGCAACCTGGAAGCATCGGAATGGTTGCAGAACCCGCAGCTCGACATCATCCAGGCCAAGGATGAGAAGGGCGTGCGCATCAGCACTTTCACGCTGAAGATGAGCCAGGTCATTCCGAAGGCCGAAGAGGAAGAAATATGAGCTTCGCTGACAATTTCAAAAATCTCGACCCCAATAATCCGGGGCTGTGGCCGCTGCCCGTGCAGGCGATTGTCGGCGCCATCGTCTGCGCCGGCCTGATATTTGCCGGCTGGAACTTCCATATCAAGAACCTGGTGGCCGAGGTGGCCAAGATCGAGAAGAAGGAGGTCGAGTTGAAGGCTACCTTCGAGGCCAAGCAGAAAAAGTCCGCCAACCTGAATGCGCTCAAGGAGCAAATGAAGGAAATGGAACAATCCTTCGGCGACATGCTGCGGCAGCTGCCGAACAAGACCGAGGTGGCCGGGCTAATCGTGGACATATCGCAGACCGGGTTGTCCGCCGGGCTGGAATTCGAGTTGTTCCAGCCCCTGCCCGAACGGGTATCCGAATTTTATGCGGAACTGCCGATCAGCATCCGCGTTACCGGGGACTATCACCAGTTCGGTCAATTCGTCAGCGGCATCGCAACCCTGCCCAGGATCGTGACCACACACGACATCACCCTGACCAAGACCGCCGGCAAGGCCGTCGCCAAGGGCAGCAAGGGTCCGGTCGCGGGAAGTTCGAAGCTGACCATGTCAGCCCAGGCCAGAACCTATCGTGCATTGGAAGAAGAGGAGTCCTGATATGAACGCGCGGGTAGCCAGAACCAGCCTCCGTCCGCTGTGGCCATTATTGGTGGTGGTCCTGGGCATGGGCGGTTGTGTCTCCAAGGACACGAGTGATCTGGAAGTGTGGGTCAAGGAGGTACTTGCCCGGCCGGGTGGCCGCATTGACCCCTTGCCCGAGATCAAGCCGTACGAGGCCTATACCTACAAGGCCGCTGACGCCGGCAAACGCGATCCGTTTCAGCCGTTCTATGTGCAGCGCGAGGAAGACGTTGCTGACGTAAAGGATACCGGGCTTACCAAGGAACTGGAGCAGGAGATCAAGAACCGGAATCGCGAGGAGCTCGAACAATTCGAGCTGGACAGCCTGCGCATGGTCGGCACCATCCAGGATCCGGATGACAACTGGGGCATCATCCGCGGTCCGGATGGAGTCGTACACCGGGTCAAGGTCGGCAATTACATCGGCCGGAACATAGGCAAGATAGTGAACATATTCGAGGACAAGATCGAGTTGCGTGAAATCGTCCAGAACAGCCAGGGCCGGTGGGAAGAACGCCCGGCAGCCATTGCACTTGTTGAATAATCTCCACGGGGAGCAGCCATGAAGCACATGACGCAGAAATCTCTGCAGGCAGAAACAGACCACGGGTTCCTGGGGCGGGCTGCGGCTCGCGCACTGGCAACCGTATTACTCGCCGGTGTTTTCACAACGGCACATTCCGCGACACTGGATGGCGCAAGTTATTCGGCCATGCCCGGAGACCGGGTGCAGTTGAAGCTGGATTTTTCCGAGCCGCTGGCGGAGGAACCGGTCAATTTCACCATTGACAACCCGGCGCGCATCGCCATCGACCTGCCCGGCGTCGGCCTGAACCTGGCGGAGAAGTCCCAGTCCATCGGCATCGGCATGGCGCACAGCATGGCGGCCGTCGAGGCTGGCGGGCGGACGCGCGTGGTGATCAACCTCGTGCATCCCGTGTCCTATGAGATGGAACTTCAGGACAACTCGCTGATCGTGACCCTGGGTGCCGCCGTCGCCGGCACGGAGACCGGTGCCTCGACCGCGATGTCACGTGCCTCCGGCGGGAGCAGCGCCGGGGAAGGCGGCAGTATCGAGAATATTGATTTTCGGCGCGGGGATAACGGCGAGGGCCGGATCGTGATCACCCTTTCTGATCCCTCCGTGGGCGTCAACCTGGGCCAGGAGTCCGGCCAGATTGTCGTCGATTTTCTCGGCGCATCGCTGCCGGCGGAACTGGATCGCAAGCTGGACGTGGTGGATTTCGCCACGCCGGTCAAGATCATAGATACCAAGCCCAATGCCGGTGGCACGCGCATGACCATCAGCACCACCACCGAGCAGTACGATCATCTCGCCTATCAGGCCGATGACACCTTCACCATCGAAGTGCGTCCGCTCACTGCCGACCAGCAGGAAGCAATGAAGAAGGAGAAGTTTGGCTTTACCGGCGAGCGGCTGTCACTGAACTTCCAGGACATCGAAGTGCGCGCGGTACTGCAGTTGATCGCCGATTTTACGGGGCTCAACCTGGTCGCCAGCGACACGGTCACCGGCAGCGTCACCTTGCGTCTGAAGAACGTGCCGTGGGACCAGGCTCTCGACATCATCCTGCGCGCCCGCGGCCTGGGCATGCGCCAGGATGGCAATGTCATGATGGTCGCGCCGCAGGAGGAGATCGCGGCGCGCGAAAAGCTGGAACTGGAATCGCAGAAGCAGGTTGAGGAACTGGCGCCGTTGCGCACCGAATTCGTGCAGATCAACTATGCCAAGGCCTCCGACCTGGCGACGCTGATTCGCTCCGAGGAGAACAACCTGCTGTCGGAGCGGGGCAACGTTTCCATTGATGATCGGACCAATACGCTCATCATCCAGGACGTCGGCGCCAGCCTGGAAGCGATCCGCGACATGGTGGCGAAGCTGGACATACCGATCCGGCAGGTGCTGATTGAATCGCGCATTGTCAACGCGGACGAGAGTTTTACCCGGGACCTGGGCGTGAAGTTTGGCGCCTCGAGGACCGAGTATGACGCGTCCGGTGCGCCAGGGACGCCGGGCAAGACCTTCTACGGACTTGGCGGCGTGCAGGGTGGCGGTAACGTGGCAACCAGTGATCCGCAATCCGGTTTTGACATCGGCGGCCAGAACGGGCTGCTGTTGAGCCTGCCGGTGCCCGGTGCGACCAGTTCACTCGCCTTTGCCATCGGCAAGATCGGCACCTACCTGTTGCAACTGGAACTGACCGCGCTGCTGGCTGAAGGCCGCGGCGAGGAAATTGCAAATCCACGCGTCATTACCGCAAATCAGACCGAGGCCAGCATTGAGTCGGGCGTGGAAATCCCGTACCAGCAGGCCACTTCAAGCGGCGCGACGTCGGTTTCATTCAAGAAGGCGGTGTTGTCGCTGCGTGTCACCCCACAAATAACTCCCGATGACCGGGTGATGCTTGATCTTGAGGTCAAGCAGGATACGCGCGGCGCACCGGACGTCCTTGGCACTCCGCCCATCAACACGCGCAACGTGGTGACGCAGGTGCTCGTGGATGATGGCGAGACCGTGGTGCTGGGCGGCATTTTCAACCAGACCGATCGTACATCCACGGACCGCGTGCCGTTCTTCAGCGATGTTCCGGTGCTGGGCGTGCTGTTCAAGAAGAACCGGATCGAGAAATCGCGCACCGAGTTGCTGATTTTTGTGACACCAAAGATTCTCAGGGAAGATTTGGCCATATAGTTTCCTTCTGACCTTTGCAGAAGCGCGGCTCCGCCGCGCTTTTTTTTGCCTGCAATCCCCACCGGACTTGCCACAAGTGAGCCCCGATGGCAGGGTGTCCCGGCGGAGCCACGAACACGTTCGGGATTTCGCCAATCCTTACCCGGTACAGTGCATGCAGGGCAGTGAAAATATCTTCCTGGTCGGACCCATGGGTGTCGGCAAGTCGTCCATTGGCAGGCGCCTGGCGTCCAGGCTCGGTCGCAGTTTCGTAGACTGTGACGAGGAGTTGACGCGGCGGACCGGCGTCGAGATCGAGGTCATTTTTGACATAGAGGGCGAGGAGGGATTCCGGCGTCGCGAATCAAGACTGCTGCAGGAACTGGTCGCAATGCGCGGCATCGTGCTGGCCACCGGCGGCGGCGTCGTGTTGTTGCCCGAGAACCGTGAGGCGCTGGTCCGGAATGGGACAGTGGTCTACCTTAGCGCCACCGAGGAACAACTTGTGCGCCGCACGGCGCGCGACAAGAAGCGTCCGTTGTTGCAGACCGGTGACCGAAAGACGCGCATCAGGGAGTTGCTCGAGCAGCGTGAGCCGCTGTACCGGGCGGTCGCTGACTGCAGCGTGGACACGGGCCTGGGCTCGGTTACGCACTCCGTTGATTTGATTTGCAGGCAATTGAAACTGCCATGAAGGAAGTCAGGGTCAATCTCGGCAAACGCAGCTACCCGGTTCTGATCGGGGCCGGCATCCTGTCCGAAGCAAATGTCGTGGGACGCTGGCTGCCCGGCCGGCAGGCGCTCGTCGTGACCAACACCACGGTGGCGCCGCTGTACCTGTCCCGGGTTCTGGCCGGCCTGTCCGCCCATGACGTCCATTCCCTGGTGCTGCCAGACGGCGAGCAGTTCAAGAATCTTGAACTCATGAACACGATCATCACCGAATTGCTGCGCCTGAGATTCAGCCGGGATGCCTGCATCGTGGCGCTGGGTGGCGGTGTCATTGGCGATGTGGCCGGTTTCGCCGCAGCCTGTTACCAGCGTGGCATTGCACTGGTGCAGGTGCCCACGACCCTGCTGGCGCAGGTGGATTCCTCCGTGGGCGGCAAGACCGCGGTCAACCATGAACTGGGCAAGAACATGATCGGTGCGTTTCACCAGCCGCGCGCGGTGATTACTGATCCGGAGGTTTTGGCGACGTTGCCGCGGCGGGAACTGTGTGCCGGCCTGGCGGAAGTGATCAAGTACGGATTGATCCGCGACGCGGAATTCTTCCAGTGGCTGGAAGGGAACCTTGACCGCCTGCTGGCGCTGGAACGCGCGGCGCTGGAGCACGCCTTGGCGCGGTCGTGCGCCATCAAGGCACAGGTGGTTTCCGAAGATGAGACGGAGACCGGTGTGCGTGCGTTGCTGAACTTTGGCCACACGTTTGGGCACGCCATGGAGACCGGATTGGGGTACCGCGACTGGCTGCACGGGGAGGCGGTCGCCGCAGGCATGGTTGTCGCTGCGGACGTATCCGTGCGGCTGGGGAAAATTGATGCAGCCGCCGCAGCACGAATCACCGCGATCCTGGGACGGTGCGGCCTGCCCACGAGTTTGGCGCCCGGGTTGTCCGCGCGGCGGGTCCGGGAATTGATGGGTGTGGACAAGAAATCAAAATCCGGACGCCTGCGGCTGGTGCTGCTGGATGCCATCGGCAGTGCAGGCATAGCCGGCGATGTTGATGAAGCGCTGCTGCTGGCGTCCCTGGACGCCCACGTGCAGGTGCCGGCGTGACGACGCTGGAAGCCTTCGCGGCGCATCCGCGCTCCACCCGTGGCCGTGCCCATGCCGAGCCCGAGGCCGGGTTTCGCAACGCCTACCAGCGCGACCGCGACCGGGTAATCCATTCCTCCGCATTCCGGCGCCTCGAGTACAAGACGCAGGTGTTCGTCAACCACGAGGGCGACATGTTCCGCACGCGGCTGACCCATTCAATCGAGGTGGCGCAGATCGGGCGCACGGTGGCGCGTGCGCTCGGCCTGAACGAGGACCTGACCGAGGCCATCTGCCTGGCCCACGATTTGGGGCACACCCCGTTCGGCCACGCCGGCCAGGATGCGCTGGATCGCTGCATGCGTGATTACGGCGGATTCGAGCATAACCTCCAGTCATTGCGGGTCGTGGACCTGCTGGAGGAACGCTACGCCGCATTTCCCGGGTTGAATCTCACCTTTGAGACACGCGAGGGCATCCTCAAGCATTGTTCACGTGCGCAGGCGGAGTTGCTGGGGGACGTGGGGCGGAGATTTCTCGAAGGGAGCCAGCCCGGTCTGGAGGCGCAGGTTGCCAATATCGCCGACGAGATCGCCTACAACAACCATGACGTGGACGACGGCTTGC
>Ga0315910_10004560_pt1 | contig 11547 bp, 8 predicted proteins | sample EdamamesoilMG_FD_204470 | JGI IMG/M metagenome (GOLD analysis project Ga0315910, IMG submission 204470) | Garden soil microbial communities collected in Santa Monica, California, United States - Edamame soil | ecosystem: Environmental > Terrestrial > Soil > Garden | place: USA: California...
ATGCCAAAAACACCCTGGCCCATCTCGGCTACGTTCAGGTACATTTCCAGAATTCGTTTCTTGCCCCAGATGGTTTCGATCATAAAGGTAAAGTAGGCCTCCAGTCCTTTGCGCGTCCACGTGCGGCCTTGCCAGAGAAAAACATTTTTAGCTACCTGCTGGCTTAGGGTTGAACCACCACGCACTTTAGTGGAATTTTTTTCATTGCTCTCCATTGCTTTTTCAATGGCTTTCCAATCGAAGCCGTTGTGCTTGGCAAAAAGCTGATCTTCAGAAGAAATAATAGCGAGCGGTGCGTTAGACGACATTTCATCGAACGAAACATAATCGCGTTTTAATCCATATCCACCAAGTAGACTAACGAGTTGCGTAATGGTGATGGGCGGGTTTACCCATTTTAAAACAATGATGTAAACCAACTGAGCCATAAAAAGAATAAGGAGTATTCTTTTAAGTTTCTTCCAGGTCTTACTGAAAAATTTGCTCACACGCTTGGGTAGTAATTAGCGTGCAAAGTAGAAAAGTTAGTCCTAATCGTTCAAGATTCCAGGTTAAAAGTTCCAGGCTACGCCACCTGAACATCAAACCTGAAACCTGATCTGGAACCTTGAACTTGGAACCGTTTAAAGCACTCCGAATTGCTTCAGGTATTTTTCAGAATTGGCGCGGATGGCAGCCGTAGGATTAAGGCTCAGCGATTTCTTGAAATTTTTGATGGCATTTTCTTTATCCCCTTTCAGAGCATACGCTTCACCAAGACTGTCCCATGCATTGGCGCTTTTAGGAAAACGTTTGGTGTTCATCGCCATAATTTCAATTGCTTTATCGTGTTGCCCTTGATTGATGAGCTGATACCCGTAGGTGTTAAGTTCTGCTTCCGTGGCGGTGGCGAGGGCATCATTCAGCAGTTTATCGCCTTCTTCGGTTTTTCCCATCTTCTTTAATATCTGCGACTTGATGTTGAGGGCAGTAAAAGTTTTGTTGGCCTGAATGGCCTGGTCAATCCAAATCAATCCGTTGTCGAGATTAGTATTGTTTTGCAGGGCATAGTTGGCAGCACTTTGAAATCCTTGTGGTGTAAAGCCAACAGTGCCTTTCAATTCTTCAGTTGCGTTCGCCATTACAATTTCATCCGTGGCAAATTCAATTTTTACCGGAAACTGTTTCTTCTCCCAACGCAACACCAGTTCAGCACTGGTTTTGGTCAGGTTGATGAAATCGAATGTTAGTAAATCCACAGGATTGTTGTCACGTACTTGTATGGCCGCACGAAGCTGATCGTGTTTTGGATCGTAAAAGAAACTTCCCCACGAGCGATGGTCTTTCGAAAGTATCACTTCACCGCTGTTGTCTTGGTTGATAACAAAGAAAAGTCCGTAGGTGCCGGCCGGAACATCCTTGCCTTCTACTTTAGCCGGATGAGAAAACTCAATCACGGTGTTTTCGTTTGCACCGGCACGCCAGGGTGCTGCGTTTTGTAATCCGAAAGGTTGAACGTTCCATCCATAGGGAACCAGGGCGCCCCATACTTCTCGTCCGTTTACGTTAGGCCGCGAATACTTCACCGTGACTTTCGAAATGCCGATCGTTTGCGTAACACTGGCAGCCGGGCTTGGGTTTCGGGGTGTGGTTACACCTTGCGCCACAGTGGTTGATACCAGCACACAAAGCGTCAGCACACTGACGATTGATTGTATAATTTTTTTCATGGTTAGAGTGTTTTAGATACTATGAAGTTAGCCGCTGGTACAATCGGAATCCGGAAAGGCTGATTGGAATTTTCCAGCGGCTTACCGTTGTGGTGAGTGGATTATAGCAGAGAGGAAATTTTTCAAAAAAGTGATGGATAACGTTAATTGGGTGAGCACTAAATTAATGTATATCTTGTTTCATGCTTGAGAAAATTCAAGTTTATAAATCAGATGGAAGTAGGTATTGATAGTTTTGCAGCAGCCTCAATAGGCGAAGGAAAGGATCGCGCGAAGAACAGCGCCAAGGCATTGAACGAATTGTTAGAAAGAATAGAGCAGGCCGATCGTGTTGGCCTGGATGTGTTTGGTATCGGTGAACATCATCGAAAGGAATTTCTCGACTCGGCACCGGTGGTTATTCTCGCTGCGGCTGCTGCCCGAACAAAGAAAATTATACTGACCAGTGCCGTAACTGTTTTAAGTGCTGCCGATCCGGTTCGTGTATTTCAGAATTTTGCAACACTCGATCTTATTTCAAATGGCCGTGCTGAAATGGTGGTAGGGCGGGGGTCGTTTATCGAAGCGTATCCTTTGTTTGGGTTGAACTTAAACGATTACGATCACCTGTTTGCTGAGAAACTTGATCTGTTGCTCAACATCCGAAGCCATGAGTTTGTTACCTGGTCGGGAAAATTCAGGCCTGCGCTGCGCGATCAACCCATTTATCCGCGACCGCTGCAACAACCCTTGCCGGTTTGGTTAGGCGTGGGAGGAACTCCCGCTTCGTTTATCCGGGCCGGTACCCTGGGCTTACCGTTGATGGTGGCGGTGATTGGTGGCGAAACACATCGGTTCAGGCCGCTCATTGATTTATACAGGGAGGCAGGCGCAAAAGCCGGACATGCGCCCGAGACGTTGAAAGTAGGTTTGCATTCGCTCGGCTATGTGGCCGAAACCACGGAGCAGGCCGTGCACGATTACTATCCCGGCTATGCCGAAACGTTTACACGCATTGGTCGTGAGCGCGGATGGCCTCCGGTAACGAAAAGTCACTTCGATATGCAACGTGGTCCACGGGGCGCTTTCCTTGTTGGTAATCCGGAAGAAGTAGCCGAGAAAATTGTTCGTCACAGCGAAGCACTCGGAGGTATTTCGCGTGTTACGTTTCAGATGGATAACGCTAACCTTTCGCATCAACAGTTGATGAATGCGATTGCGTGCATCGGTTCGCGCGTGGCGCCTTTGATTACTAAATAACTGAACGTATGATTGATATTGTTATCGACTCACGACAAGCACTGCTTGCTCCGGGCATGGAGGTAAAACGCATTCTCCCGTTTCGCATGCGAAGGATGGTAGGCCCATTCATCTTTATGGATCATGCTGGCCCGGTAAACATTCAACCCTCCGCAGTTGCCAACATGGATGTACTACCGCATCCACACATAGGGTTGTCTACGGTAAGTTATTTGTTTGGCGGACAAGTAACCCATCGCGACAGCCTGGGTGTGCAACAAATCATCCGGCCCGGTGAAGTAAACTGGATGACGGCCGGAAAAGGTATTGCGCACTCCGAACGATTTGAAGATCCGTCTGTGCTGGCAGGCGGTACGTTGGAGATGATACAAACCTGGGTGGCGTTGCCTGAACGCGATGAAGAAGCCAACCCTGCTTTCGATAATTACAAGCCCGGGCAACTGCCCATCGTAACCGATACAGGTGTGTGGATGCGGTTAATAGCCGGTAATGCTTTTGGGTTGAAGAACGAGGTGAAGACGCATTCGCCTTTATTTTACCTGCATGTGGTACTGGAACCTCATGCACGATTTGGTTTGCCGAAGGAACATAGCGAACGTGCGATCTACATTGCGAAAGGAAGTATAGATGTTTCCGGCCGAACCTACAGCACCGGCCAGATGATTGTTTTTACAAATGGTGTGGACCCGGTTATTCAAAGTAAGGAAGCCACTACCTTGATGGTGCTGGGTGGTGAGCCGCTGGGCGAACGGTTTATCTGGTGGAATTTTGTTTCATCCAGAAAAGAGCGCATTGAGCAAGCCAAAGCAGACTGGAAGGAAGGGAGGATAGTATTGCCGCCAAACGATAACCACGAGTTTGTGCCGCTGCCCGAAGACAGGACACGACCAGCAGGAAGCCCGCCACCGCAGGCATTGTCGTAATCGTTCACTTTTGCAAGAATTAATGTACTTTAGAAGTAACAATAAATGGTATATGCCATTGATGACGTAGATATAATTGTTGTGGGTATTTATTTATGAAGGGTGGACTTATAATAACGTTTTTAGGGCTGTCTGTTGGACTCAATGCCCAGACAGTTACGAATATTGACAAGAGATTAAAGTATCTTAACAAAAGTGTTCCGTTGACTTTTGATACTACAGATTTCTCGACTCTTCCAAAAGTGAAATACATGTGCGATGAGCACTTCAAAGCTTTTGAATTCCCAGAAAACAAAAAGACAAAAGACTACTATCATGTTGTTGATTTAAATAATGATGGCCTTAGAGATTTAATTTATTCCGGACCATGCCTACCGTATGACCAGACAGGAATATTTCTGAATGACGGCAAGACTTTGAAGCTAATCCATAATTATCCTGGAGAAGTTGTTTCACTGGAAAAATCGATTGACAAGACAGAAATCAATATTCTTAAAAGATCGTGCTGTTGTGACTACTATTCAGACTATATTCAAGTGACAATTTGGAATGACTCACGTGTCGACAAAAATCAAATTACATTTTGGGGCAACACAGAAGTTAAAGTTGACAAAGTGATAGAATTAAAAATTAAAGGAATATTAAGAACTTCACCGGAGACAAATGACAAAAAGAAAGAAGACGACTGTTCGGACCAAATATTTGAAGGAAACCATCTAGCGCGCATCGACAAACTCACAACCGTATTTCAATTGAGTAAATTTGGACAATGGAGACTAGTTTTATATCCAGTTGACAGGGAGAATTCTTATATAGGTTGGATCAAGTAGACACCGGACAACAGAAATGTATACTCTATGCGGGTAAGGAGGGCATTAAGTCCTAGCAGTGTCTCCGTTTTCGGGACACTGCGTTATTGGGTCTGCGACATTGTTGCTACTGTGTTTTTATTCTTTAAGTAGGCACCGGTAGCGAATTAAACAGAATTGAACACCCTCTTGTACGCAGATGTACACCGCTGTGCGGCAAATGCGTGAATATTTTCTCCAGACGATGATTAGCAGCCCGGTACTGAATTTGTAAAACGGCTGTAACATAGTACCAGGAATTGTTGTCTAAGCAATACAAAACCCAGCCGTATGTTTAAAAACTACTTCAAGACTGCTGTGCGCAGTTTACTTCGCCATCGCTTTTTTTCTGCCATCAATATTTTTGGATTGGCCATTGCCATGTCCATAAGTATGGTCATAATTATGCTGGTGGCTGACCAGTTACGATCCGACCGGTTTAATTCCAAACGCGATCGTATCTACCGTGTGGTTACCGAACAAGTTGATGCTAACGGTGTTGCTGATGGAAGTCAGAAAAACGCTACGGCATCATTACCAATTCGCGATGAGCTACTGGAAAATTATCCCGGCATTGAGAAGGCAGTACGCATCAAACGAGGCTTCGGCAATCACTGGCTGGAGCTTGAACATCACAATGTAAACATTCCGCTGGCCGGATTTTATGCCGATCCGGAAGTGTTTGAACTGTTCGAGTATGAATTTCAATATGGCGATCCAGCCTCGGCCCTGAAGGAGCCATACTCGGTGGTGCTCACCCGTAAGGCCGCCAACAAATTATTCAAGGAGGAAAATCCGGTTGGTCAAACCATAAAAGTAGGCGGTGCCGGAACGTACACCGTTACAGGTGTATTGAAAGAGACATCCGAAAAATCGCACATCGTCTTTGAAGCGCTGGCCAGTATTTCGACCATTAAAAGTCGCGAGACACCTGAAAACTACCAACGTGAAATGGAGTCGTGGACTGACTTCTGGAATGGCTGGACGTATCTCTTGCTGGCACCCGACAAATCGCCTGCCGACATTCAGGTACATCTTGATAAAATTTACGATCAGCACATTGCCGTTATTAAAGATCCGGATACCTACAAGATGCGTTACAGCCTTCAGGCTATGAGCGAAATTACACCCGGTCCGCTCATGAACAATGAGATTGGCCCGATACTCCCCTGGATATTTGTTTACACCTTAAGCGGACTGGCTTTTATTATCCTGCTTACATCGTGTTTTAATTTCACCAATCTTTCCATTGCACGATCACTAACACGTGCCCGCGAAATTGGTGTGCGTAAAGTAACGGGCGCTGCTCGGTGGCAGATCTTTATTCAGTTTTTACTGGAGTCGGTAGTAGTAGCGGTAGTAGCGTTATTCATTGCTGTTGTAATTGTGTTTTTGATTGAGCCGTTGATACTTCAGTTAAACTTTGCGCAGATATTCCGCTGGAATCTCGAATCGAATGTACTGGTGTATAGCCTGTTTTTTGTTTTTGCTGTGGTGGTGGGAACACTGGCAGGATTTTTTCCGGCTGTGGTGTTGTCAGGGTTCAATCCGGTGTCAGTACTGAAAGGATTGAGCAACGTAAAACTTTTTTCGCGCATGGGGTTGCGTAGGGTGTTGTTGGTTTCGCAGTTTACGCTGTCGCTTTTCTTTATTCTTTCGGCCATCATTTTAAATAACCAGTTGAATCTTTTTGTAAGCAAAGAGTATGGGTTTAACATGAATCACAATATTTCACTAACGTTAAACAACACATCAGCGCAGTTGTTGAAGACGGAGTTACTTCGCTACAATAACATTCAGCATGTATCGGGTGCCTCGCATATACCGTCAGCGGGAATCAGCAACAGTCGCAGTTTTAAGAAGGATGCCACCGAAAAGGACTGGACTAGCCTGGGGTACTTTGCTGTGGATGAAGACTACGTAAAAAATATGGAGCTTACGTTGATCAGTGGTAAGTTCTTTACACCCGAACAGCATGCGACCAATAAAAACTATGTAGTGATTAATGAAGAAGCTGTGAAAAAGTTTCAGTATGCATCGGCCATTGATGCCGTGGGTCAGCAATTGATTATGCAGCATGACTCACTTCCAGTTACCATTCTGGGTGTTGTTAAGAATTATAATCACCGCGATCTTACACAACATATTTCACCGCTTGCCTTGATGTACGATACGGCACAATTCTCTGTACTTCAGATTCAATACAGTGGCACATTCGAAAATGCATCAGCTTCCATCGACAAAGCATGGGCAGCCGTAAATCCTGGATTGAAGGTCGATTACAAAGAAGTGGATTCAGAGATCAAGAAATTTTACAACATGGTATTTGGCGATATGGTTAGGATACTGGGTGTTATTGCCGGTCTTGCCATTATGATTTCGTGCCTTGGATTATTGGGCATGGCTACCTATACCACCGAGACACGAATAAAGGAAATCTCGATTCGTAAGATACTGGGGTCTGACAGCACTTCCCTCATCCTGTTGTTATCGAGAAGTTTCTTAAGTATGCTGGGTATTTCAGTTTTGATCGGTGCGCCCGCAGCGTATTTTATTAACAACCTCTGGCTTGAGTTGATCGCCTACCACACAACTATTGATTTTGCTGTGATGATGACGGGAGTTTCATGTTTACTTCTTTTTGGGGCGATAACGGTTGGCTCGCAGACTGTGCGCGCCATCTTTATCAACCCGGTTGATAATTTGAAGAATGAGTAAGTAAACTGTCGTATCGCAGGGGCAACCCTTTCCGCATTTTATCTACGAAGACAAAAGTAAACGTACCGTGGATTGTAACTTGGCTTATGCAAAACAAATGGTTCTCACGGAATTCACGGAAGTTAAGTGTTACTATTTCTGTGGATTCTGTGTGTTCTGTGAGAAATAGAAACGATGACGTGCGTAACGGCCGTAACAGCAGCACGAAGTGAAGTTTACCAGGTATAAAAAATAGCGGTTGCCATGCTTTGATTTCCGAAGACTGAATTGCAATTTTCATGTTGGTGAAGTTTCATTACGGGCAGGTGCCGGTTTTCCTGCTGGGGTAATGAAAGACCAGTAAAATCATTGAACATGAACCGTGTCGTTTCCTGGTTTCGAAAGCCATTCCGGTTATTGGATTCGCACAAATCGCGCTGGCAGTTGGTAATTTTCTGCGGGGTGTTCGGCTGCGTGTTCCTCAATGTATTTCATCCCTTTAACATCAACCAGTGGTTCGTTACTGTAAAGACTCCATTGTTTGTGATCCTTACGTTTTTCTCGGCTGCGGGCATGGCTGCATTGGCCCTGAGCCAGTTTGCCATCCGGTCGTTGTTTAACATAAAACTCACTACACGCATTGGTTTTCTGGGCTGGCTGCTGATTGAGTTTTTTGTTATCTCAATCGCTGCTCACACGGTGAACATCTATTTTCTGGAATTGCCTTTTATCAATCTACCAGAGTACCTCGTTACCCTCAAGTACACGTTAATGACGCTGGTGCTGCCGTACTTCTTCGGTATTCTGCTGCTGTACATTCAGGAACAGCTTGTGGTGGTGGAAGAGTTGACCATTAAAGTGAACAAGGCGGTTTTGGCCGATAGCCATGTGGCCATCAGCGATGAAAACGGCAAGGTTGTGGTGCGCTTGGATGTACGTAACCTGCTCTATTTCAAGTCGGAGGATAATTATGTGCTACTCTACTACAAAAGCGACAGCGAAGTGAGAAAGGAACTCATCCGCAACACACTCAAGAAACTGGAACAGGATTTAAACCATCCCAATTTTATCCGGATACACCGTTCGTATATGATCAACGCCTTGAACCTTACCTCTGTATTGCGAACAGGTCAGGGCTACCGGCTTAAGATTGAAGGGGGAGCGGAAACACTGCAGGTATCCGCCACCTATCAGCGCAATTTCGAAGATAAAGTTGTTCAGAAAGTACCTTAAGGCAACCTTAGAATACCACAGATTCACCCCGCAGAATCTGGTTTTACCCCAAATCCGCATTTTGTGGTAAATGACTTTTCAGAAATGCCGAGTTTTAATGATTAACAAAAATTTTAGGGGGCCGGAAAAGTTATGGCGGGAAGGTCGGTTAGTCTCTTTTTTTTGGTGTTGGCAATGTGGAGTTGTTCTTCAAAAGAGGAAAAACAGCCAATCGCATCACGCCCTGTTGTTGCGCAACTTCCGGTCGGAAATCCAGAGGCTGGAAAGGTAGCCTTTGCTACCTGCCAGACTTGCCATGGCGATGTTGGCCAGGGAAATCTTCAGATGCATGCTCCTGCCTTGGTTAACTCCGATGGCTGGTACTTGTATCGGCAGCTAATGAATTTTCATAAAGGCATTCGAGGTTATTTACCCGAAGATACACTGGGTGTTCAGATGGCGGCTATGGCAAAGACGCTAAAAGATTCGATGGCCGTAGCCGATGTAGTAGCCTACATCAAAACACTTCCACCCGTTACACTTCCGGCAATCATTACGGGTGATATCAAAAAAGGAGAGCGTGCCTATCAAAGTATCTGCGGTTCCTGTCATGGGCCGGGTGCCGTTGGAAACGAAGCGATGAACGCACCGCGTCTTAATGGTGTAGACGATTGGTACCTGAAACAACAAATCATCAAGTTCAAGAAATCGATACGCGGGGCACATGCTGCCGATACCTACGGAGCGCAAATGATTCCGATGGTGGCATCATTAACGGACGAACAGGTTCACGATGTTATTGCCTACATCCGGTCAACATCACCACAAGCTGCTGCGAAATGAAACGAATTGTAGTACTCCTTACGTTTATCGCTGCGGCAACATTAGCAATCGTTACCGCAAAGACTGCACGCGAAAAAAGTAAGCTCACACTTTGTACTACCTGTCCTCCGGGGTTCGAATTAACAGCGGATAATAGCTGCAAATTCAGGAGTGTATATCAATTGTATGAGTCGGGTAATGGTGATGATCCGGGGGTAGGTGGTTTGAAAACAGCCTTGCCAAAAGTGCGCGATGGCTTTACACCACAACAAATTGATCTGGGGCGGTATCTTTTCTTCGATCCTGTACTTTCAAAAGACGGCACAATCTCGTGTGCCACCTGTCATCAACCCGAAAAAGGATTCAGTGATGGATTGAAGACGAGTGTAGGCCTGCACAATACAACATTAAAACGTGCGGCACCCAGCTTGTGGAATGTGGCGTTCTATAAAAAATTCTTTTGGGATGCGCGGGCTACTTCGTTGGAAGAACAGATGACAGGACCGCTGTACTCCGCAGAAGAAATGGGCACTACGCGCGAACAACTCATCGAAACACTAAATGATATTGATGCCTATCAGAAACTATTCAAGGAGGCGTTCCCTGAAAAAAAATCGGAGGAGATTGAACTCACCGAAATTTATACCGCCCTTGCAGCATTCGAGTCTTCGTTGATTTCCCTCAACAGCCGTTACGATCAATATGCGCATGGTTATCACGAAGCGCTCACCAAACCGGAGATTGAAGGATTGAATATTTTCCGATCGTTTGTAGCCCGTTGTGCAGAGTGCCACACACCTCCGCTGTTTACCAATCAGCAGGTGGCCGTGATTGGCTTGGCCGAGCCCGATGGTAAGCCGCTCGATCCGGGTGCGCAGACTACCTTTAACGATGCTTCGCTGCGTGCGGCCTTTAAAGTACCCAGCCTTCGTAATGCGGAACGCACGGCCCCCTACACGCACGCGGGCAGATTTGCTTCGCTTCGTGAGATGATTGAATTCTATACGGCTGGCCGCGGGCATGAAGTTCCGAAAGGGGAGCGCCTGCACATTCACTGGCACATCTGGGAACCGAACCTTACTGATTATGAAATGGATCGCCTTGTTGACTTTGTAAAAACACTAACCGATGAAAGTTTTATGCCGCGTGTGCCCGATGAACTTCCTTCCGGTATGCAACGTAAGTCAACTCCATCCAAGACGCTAACTTCAATTAATCCATAACGCATACGCTAAACCTAACCTTAAAATGAAAATTATAAAACGTACCATCCTCTTCATTGCCGTTCTGGCCGTGGGTGTTTATTGCGGAAAGCTGATCTTCGGTCGTGGTAAGGATATTCCTGCACCCATGCCCACCTATTTTACGCAAGCCGATCAGGCAGGTGACTCTACCGGCATAGGTGCGGGCACCATTACCGGAAAAATTATTGAAGTAAAGAAAGGAAGTTCCATTCAGGAGGCTGTAGGAAAGGCAAATCCTGGCGACCTGATTCGCATTTACCCCGGGGTGTACAACGAAACCGTTTACATTGATAAAGACAATATTTCTATTCAGGGTGTAATTGAAAATGGAGAGTGGCCCGTACTCGATGGAAAGAAAACCATGAACGATGCTATTCTGTATTCCGGCAATGGTGTGCTGATCGAAAACATGAAGATCACCAACTACAAAGGCAATGCCATCATGGGGCAGGCCGGTAACAACTATGTAATTCGTAATAACTGGATTATCGATACAGGGGTGTACGGAATTTTTCCGCAGTTTGGAAAGAACGGTATAGTGGAGCGCAATGTTTTAACCGGCATTGAAGATGCCGCGATCTACATTGGCATGTGCGACAATGTTGATGTTCGCTTTAATGAAGTGTATGGAAATGTGGCGGGTATCGAAATTGAAAACTCACGTCATGCGTTGGTGGAGTTCAACTACGCCCACGATAACACGGGTGGGATACTCGCCTTTCTTACACAGGGTTTGCCCATCAAAACATGTTACGATGTGATTATCCGCAACAACTATGTGTACAACAACAACACGAAAAACTTTGGCGCGGTGGGATCAACCGTATCGCACATTCCGGCCGGAACAGGTATT
>Ga0315910_10004561_pt1 | contig 11546 bp, 8 predicted proteins | sample EdamamesoilMG_FD_204470 | JGI IMG/M metagenome (GOLD analysis project Ga0315910, IMG submission 204470) | Garden soil microbial communities collected in Santa Monica, California, United States - Edamame soil | ecosystem: Environmental > Terrestrial > Soil > Garden | place: USA: California...
GCTCCTTCCAGGTGATCCCCGCGCGCTCCAGCACCTTCGGCACCGCATACGCGGGGCCCTGCAACAGCTGCCACCCCGGGTCGACCGCGGCGACGGCGTACGCCTTCACGTACGCGAGCGGCTTGTAACCGAGCGCCTTGGCCTTCTCTTCGGCCATCACCAGGACGCCGGCAGCACCGTCGGTGAGGGGGGAGCTGTTCCCGGCGGAGACGGTGCCGTAGCGGCGGTCGAACACCGGCTTGAGCTGCGCGAGCGCCTCGAGCGAGGTGTCGGTGCGGATCCCGTTGTCGCTGGTGACCGGCTCGTCCATCCCGCGGCCGCCGAACCAGGGGGCGATCTCCGCGGTGAGGCGTCCGTCCGCGGTCGCGGCGGCGGCGCGCTGGTGGCTCCGGAGCGCCACCTCGTCCTGCGCGGCGCGGGCGATCCCGTTCTCCTTGGCCATCTTCTCCGCCGACTGTCCCATCGACTCGCCGGTGGAGGGCTCGGCGATCGCGGGCGCGACGGGGATGAAGTCCCTGGGGCGGACACGCGCGAAGGTGGCGAGGCGCTGGCCCAGCGACTTCGCCTTGCTGGCATCCATCAGGATCCGCGTCATCCCCTTCGACTGCAGGATCGGGACGTCGGAGAGCGACTCGACCCCGCCCGCCAGCACCACGTCGGCGAACCCCTGGACGATCTGGTCGTGCGCGTCGGCGACCGCCTGGGCGCTGGAGGCGCAGGCGCGATTGAGGGAGTACGCGGGGATGGTCTTCGGGAACTGCGGGAGGAGGCTCACCTCGCGCGCCACGTTGGGCACCAGCACGGAGGGGACCACCTGCCCCCAGATCACCTGGTCCACCTCGGACCCGGCGAGCTCGGCGCGATAGAGGAGCTCCCGCGCCGCGTGGCGGGCGAGGTCGACGGCGGGGACGTCGCGGAGCACCGAACCGCTGCGCGCGAACGGCGTGCGGAGTCCGGCGACGATCGCGGCCCGGCGGCCGGCGGGTACGTTCATATGCACCTCAGGAAGCCGCGGGTTGCCCCGGGCGACGGAGATCGGGAAGTTACGAGGGCCCCGGAACGGCCCGGCGTTCGGCGAGCACCGAGGCGATCGCGCGCCATCGCTCCCCTTCGAGCGGCTCCACCACCTCCCGGCCATGCGACGCGGCGAGCGGAGCGACGAGCCCGTTCAACTCCCCGGGACGGAGCAGATGGTCGTCCGACTGCGGACCCCATCCCAGGTGGCGCTGCGCCACCAGGAAGGTCTCCATCAGCAGGATCCCGCCCGGAGCGACGCGCGCGACGATCTCATTCGCGCGGGCCCGGTCAAGATAGTTGAAGCAGAGGACCACATCAAAAACGCCCAGCTCGGGCCAGGCCGCCGTGAGATCCGCTTCGCGCCATTCCACCGTCACCTGCCGTTCCGCCGCCGCGGCCCGTCCGCGCGCGATGGTCGCGGCATCGAGTTCCAGCGCGGTGACGGTCGCGCCGAGCGCGGCGGCGGCCACCGCGTGGCGCCCTTCGCCCGCGGCGATGTCCAGCACCTTCAGGCCGGGGCGGATCCGATGAGCGTGCCACTGGAACCAGGTGCTCGGGCGGGCGAGCCGGGAGGAGGCGTTCGGCGAAGCGGTGAGAGCCTGGTCCATCGATCCTCGGTCGACGCCCTCGGCGCGGGGCCGTGGGACGTCCTGGTCATCGGGGGTGGCGTGGTGGGCGCCGGGATCGCCCGGGACGCCGCCATGCGGGGCCTCTCCGTCGCCCTCGTGGACGCGGGCGACATCGGCACCGGCACCAGCTCACGGTCGAGCCGCCTGATCCACGGCGGCCTGCGGTACCTGGAGCACGGGGAGATCCGGCTCGTCTTCGAAGCGCTGCACGAGCGGGCGACCCTGCTGCGCATCGCGCCGCACCTCGTGCACCCGCGGTCGTTCATCTTCCCGGTGTATCGCGGCGACCGCGTCCCGCTCTGGATGATGCTCGCGGGGCTCTGGCTCTACGATCTCCTCGCCGGGACCCGGAATGTGAGGTGGCACCGGAGCCTCGGCAAGCGGGCGGTGCTCCGGGCCGAGCCGATGCTGCGCGAACGCGGGCTGGTGGGCGGGGCCCGCTACTGGGACTGCCAGGCCGATGACGCGCGCCTGACGCTCGCCACGGCGCGGAGCGCGCGTCAGCACGGCGCGGCGATCGCGACGTACGCCGAGGTGACCGGGCTCATCCGGGCCGACGGGCGCGTCGCCGGTGCCGAGGTGCGGGACCGGCTCACCGGGGCCACCGCGCGGTTGCAGGCCGCGGTGGTGGTGAACGCGACGGGGCCCTGGGCGGACGGGCTCCGCCGGATGGAGGACCCGTCGATCACGCCGATCCTCCGTCTCACCCGCGGCAGCCACGTGCTGGTCCCCCGGGCGCGGCTCGGGCACACGGAGGCGATCACCCTCACCAGCGCGGTCGACGGCCGGGTGATGTTCGTGCTCCCGTGGGGGGAATGGAGCTACATCGGCACCACCGACACCGACTACGACGGTGACGCCGACGGCGTCCACACCACCACCGACGACGTGACCTACCTCCTCCGCTCCGCCAATGCGGCCTTCCCGCACGCGCACCTGGTGCCGGAGGATGTGGTCGCGACCTGGAGCGCGGTACGCCCCCTGGTGCAGGATCCGGGTGCCACCACCACCGCCTCGGTCTCCCGGGAGCACACGATCCTCACGGGGAGCGGGGGGATGCTGACGATCGTGGGGGGGAAGCTCACCACCTACCGCCGGATGGCGGCGCAGATGGTCGACCACGTCGTGCAGGAGCTGCAGCGGGTGCAGGGACGCGCCCGGCCGCCGAAGGCGCGGACCGACCTGGAGCCGCTGCCGGGCGGGGAGGCGGCGGAACTCGGCCCCTTCCACGCGGCGGCGACCGACCTGGGGTTGAGCGCGGCGACCGCGGAGCACCTGGTGTCCCGCTACGGGAGCGAGACGCAGGCGATCCTGAACCTGGTGGCGAAGGACCGTACGCTCCTCGCTCCGCTGCATCCGGCGCACCCCGCGATCGTCGCGCAGGTGATCCACGCGGTGCGGCGCGAACTGGCGCGGACGGTGGACGATGTGCTGGTGCGCCGCATCCACCTGCGCTACGAGACGACCGACCGCGGGAATGCCGCCGCGGCGACGACCGCGTCACTGATGGGGGCGGAACTGGGGTGGGGACCGGACGAGGTCGCGCGGCAGGCGGAGGCGTATGTCGCCGCACGGGCGGCGGAGGTCAGGGCCGCGGAGTAGGGGGCGGGCCGATCCGCTCGAGGTGGAAGCTCGGCGCCGGACCGTCGTGGAGCGTCGCGGGGGTCACGTGGCCCGGGGGCGACACCGCCCCCCCGGGGCCGGCGAGCCAGGCGCGCACCGCGGACCGATCGGGCCCCACCGCTTCGATCGCGGCCTGTGCGAAGAGCATCGCATCGTAGCCGAAGGCCTCGGTGGGCATCGGGTCGCGCCCGGCGAGGGTCCGGAAGCGGTCGACGAAGCGCCGGACGTTCGCGTCGGTGGTGTCGGGACGCCAGAGGCTCACGATCCAGAGGGACTCCGCGGCAGCCCCGCCGGTCAGCCGCAGGCCGGTGGGGTACATCGCCCCGTCCCCCGAAAGGAGCGGGAGCCCGGGCCGGAGGGGGACGATCGTACGCGCGATCTCCGCCGCCTGATTCACGTCCACCAGCAGCACCACCGCGTCCACCGGCCGGCGGCGGAGCGCCGCCTCGGCGAGCGTCGGGACGTCGGTCCCCATCCCGAGCCGCACTTCGTCGGCGATCGCGATCCCCCGCTCGGCGAGCGCCGGGCGGATCGACTGCACCAGGCTCTCACCGTAGGGCTCCCCGGAATAGAAGAGGAGCACGCGGCGCGCGCGGATCGAATCGGCGGCGGCGGCGAGAAAGCGCGCCTGCGCCGAATCGTTCGGCGCGAGCACGAAGGTCCAGGGTCCGGCGATCCGGAGCAGGCGACTGGTGGACCCGGGGACGATCTGCGGCACCCCGGCCCGACCATACACCGGCGCGGCGGCAAGACTGCCGCGGCTCCGGAGGTGGCCGACCACCGCGACCACCGACCGGTCGGCCGTGAGCCGCTCGGCCAGCGCCACCTCGGCGTCGGGCTGGTCGATCTGCTCGACGGTGGGCTGCGCGTCGAGGCGGAAGCAGGCGCGCCGTGGCGTGCCCGACGCGGCCGCGAGGCTCTCGGCCACCGCCACCGCGACCGAGCGGGGCCCGCCGGCGGCGAACGCCACCGTCGCGCACTCCGGTTCCGCCGAGCATCCCGCCGCGAACAGGAGGAGGACGGTGGCGCCCGGAGCCCGGATCACGCGGACCTCCCCACCGTGCTCACGCGGCTCTCGAGGAGCTCGAGGTCCACCGGCTTGAGGAGCTGCCGGTCCGGGGAGATCGTCATCCCGCCGAGCGAGTCGAGCTGCGAGAAGTCGCCGGAGAGGAAGAGCACCCGCTCGGCGAGTGCCGGGTCCTTGTCGCGGAGGGCGCGGTAGAACTCGATCCCGTCCATCACCGGCATCCGGAGGTCGGCGACGATGACGTCGGGGCGGACCTGCGCGAGCTTCGCGAGCGCTTCCACACCGTGGGCCGCTTCCGCGACCTCGGCCCCGCGCCGCGCGAGATAGCGCGACACCGGGCGCCGCACCGCTTCCTCGTCCTCCACCAGGAGCACCTTGAGCCCGTGCAGGGGGCGCACCCCCGCCACCGGCCCGCTCGCGCCGACCCGCGGGATGCTGGAGTTGAGCGCGGCGATCGCCTCGGGGAGGGCCAGCGGGAAGGTGGCGACGAACCGCGCCCCTTCACCGGCGGCCTGCGGGGCGAGCATGAGGTCGCCCGCCATCTCCCGGACGATCTGCCGCGAGATGTAGAGGCCGAGCCCCGTCCCCGATTTCCCCTTGGTGGAGACGAAGGGCCGGAACACCTGATCGGCGACCTCGGGGGGGACGCCGCTGCCGCTGTCCACCACCGACACCCCGACCTGGCCCGCACGCACCGCGGTGTAGACCGCGAGCCGGCGCGGGCCGGGGAAGGTCCGGAGCGCGTCGAGCGCGTTGCTGAACAGGTTGACGAAGACCTGCTCCAGGCGCGCCGGGTCCCCGACGACCCAGGGCGCGTCGCCGGGGGCGAAGCGGGTCTCCAGCTCGACCCCGAGGGCCACGAGCTGGTGCGTCACCAGGTCGAGGGCTCCCTGCAGCACGTCGTGCACCGAGACCGCCGACTGCCGTCCATCGGGGGGACGCACGAACCGGAGCAGCCCGCTCAGGAGCTTCCCGGCGCGGCGCGACTGGCGGAGGATCTGGTCCAGCTCTTCGCGGAGCTCGGGGGCGAGGTGGCGGTCCTGAAGCCGCGCCTCGGCGAGGGCGCCGATCGCCATCAGCGGGTTGTTGACCTCGTGCGCCACGTCAGCGAGGAGCGCGCCCGCCGCGGCGAAACGTCCCTGTTCCGCGGCGCGTTCGCGCAGGACCTTCGTCATCTGGTTGAAGTGGAGCGCGAGCCGGCCCAGTTCATCCTCGCGCTGCACCTGCAGGCGCGGGGAGAGGTCGCCCTCGGCGACGCGGGCCAGCGCGTCCTCCAGCTGGTCGAGCGGTCGCTCCAGGCGCTGGTGCAGGAGCCAGAGTACCAGCGGCACCAGGATGATCCCGACGACGATCCACCATCCCAGGGCGTAGGTCACCTGGTCGATGGTCGAGCGGAGCGAGCGTTCCCGCGTCAGCAGGTCATCGAGCCCCATCGTCTCGGCGCGCCGGATCTCGGCGGCGAGGATGTCGTTGAGCGAGTCCACCTGCCCGAGGCGGCGCTCCGCTTCCGCCACCCGCCCGAGCTCCACCAGCGCGAGCACTTCGAGGAGGCGGTTCTGGACCGAGGAGATCGCCTCGTCCGCGCGCGCGAGGGTGGGGCGCATCCGCTCGGGGACGCCGTCGAACGGGAGCGTGCGGCTCGGCGCCAGCGCGCGTTCGCGCACCCGCTCCACCACCGCGAGCGAGGAGGGGTCGCGCGCGGCGGCGCGCCCGACCACGAGGTGTACGTCGGCCACCGCGTGCCCCAGATCCTGCGCCCGGCCCACCAGCTTGTCGAAGACGTAGAGCGCGGGCTCCGCGTCCCGCTGCAGCCGCCGCGCCTCGCTCCCGATGCGCAGGGTGAGCACCAGGAAGATCCCGAAGACGTACGCCCCGATCCCGCCCAGGATCAGGAGGAGGAGGGTGCGGAGCCTGAGCCCGCGCCGGCCGGCGCCGGATGCCGGGGCGGTCACGGAAGGTCCGAGCGAACGAAGGAATCGCCGGCGAAGCGGGCCAGGCGGAGCGGCCGCGTGCTCCCGCCGGCGAAGGCGATCGGCCCCGCCGCCCCGGCGTACGGCGGACGCGAGCCGCCGAGCGAGAGGAGCCAACGCCGCACCGAGGCGGGGTCGCCGCCCCCGCCCCGCACCGCGTGGGCGGCGAGCATCAGGGCATCATACGCGAGGGCATCCTCCGGGCGCGCGGTGCGCGCGGCCCGCCGCTCGAAGCGGGCGATGAAGTCACGCCCGATGCTGTCCGATTCCGACGGGAGCCAGAACGCGACGGCGTGGATCTCGAACGGGACCGTGCCGACCCGGTCGTACAATCCCAGCGGCCAGAAGGCCCCGTCGCCCGCGAACACCGGTGCGCGGGAGCCGAGGTGTTTGAGGCTCAGCACCACCGGGATGAGCTCGACGTTCCGGACCGCCGCGATCACGGCGTCAGGACGGCGCACCCGGAACTCGTTGCGCAGCAGCAGCTCGAAGTCGCTGTCCTGGGAAACGGGGAGCTCGGCCGTGGGGACCGCCCCCACGCGCGCGAGGGCTTCCCGGACGCCGAGGCGGATCCCCTGGCCGTACTCGTCGTTGGTATAGAGCACGAGCACCCGGCGGAGTCCCGGACGGGCGAACACCTGGCGGACCAGGAACGATCCCTCGGTCGAGTCGTCGGGGACGAGGCGGAAGGTCCACGGCCCCGCCTGGTGCAGGAGGCGGGTGGTCGCGGTGGGGATGATCTGCGGGATCCCGGCGCCGTTGACGATCGGCGCGACGGCGAGCGCGGTGCGGCTGGTGCTCGGGCCGACGACGACCGAAATCCCCGGGACCCCGAGGAGCTCCTGGGTCCACTGGACCGCGCGCTCCAGCCGGTCGTCGGGCTGGGCCGAATCGAGCACGAAACGGGGGACCAGCATCGTGTCCCCCCACTCACGCACCAGCGCCGACTCGGCGAGCTCCGCGTACAGGCTCGACCAGACCGGGTACGCGACGCCGACCACCGGGCGCACCGGCGGGGACGGACGGCAACCGGCCAGGATGGCCGCAACGACGACGGCCCCGGTCAGGCGCACACGCAGGGACGACATCGACCTCGACCTGGCTGTGACGGAGGGAATGCGAAAGTGATCCTCTGGCCCTCAGACTAAGGCGAGGGGGCCGGGGCCACAAGGGAGTCGGCGACGCGCTCGGCCCGGCCGTCGACGAAACGGACCATCGCGAGCGGCAGTCGGCGTCCCGGCCCGAACGCGATCGGGCCGGTGATCCCCTGGAACGGCGGACGGTCGGTGCCGAGGCCGGCGAGCCAGCGGCGGACCGCCGCCCGGTCGGGGCCCGCGGCCGCGCGAGCGGTGGCCGCCAGCACCAGCGCGTCCTCCGTGAGCGCGTCCTCCGGCGTGGGCTCGGCACCGAGGGTGCGGCGGACCCGCTCGGCGAAGGCGCGGTGGTCGGCGCGCGTACTGTCGAAGACCCAGAAGGCCAGCACGTAGAGCCCGCGCAGGTCCCCACCGGTCGATGCGGTCAGGTGCGGCAGGAAGTACGCGCCGTCGCCGGCGACCACCGGCGGCGCGCCGGATGCTCCGCGCGTGGCGGCGAGAAGGCGCCCGGTCTCGACGCCGCGCCCGGCGGAGAAGAAGACGTCGGGGCGGTGCCGCCGCCGGATCGAGGTGACCACCGCCTCATAGTCCATCTCGTTGGCGGTCGGCATCTGGTCGAGCACGGTGCCGCCGAGCGCGGTGAAGGCGGCCTGGATGCCGGCGCGGAGTCCCTCGCCGTACTCGTCATTGGCGTAGAAGGTCACCGCGCGGCGCGCGCCGAGCACCGTCCAGGCGAAGCGGGCGAGATACTCCCCTTCGACCGAGTCATCCGGCACCAGGACGAAGGTCGAGGGCCCTGCCCCGCGGAGCCGCCGGGCCGTGGCGCTGGGCACGAGCTGAGCGAGTCCGGCCGCGTTATACGCGGGGGCGGTCGCCAGCGCGTGCCGGCTGTTCGAGGGACCGACGACCACCGCCACATCGTTCCGGCCTACGAGCGAGGCCGCGAAGGCGAGCGCCGCCTCGGAGCTCTCCGTGGCATTGGCGGTGTCGAACGGGAACTGGGTCGCCGGCAACCCGCGCGCCGCGAGCGCCGCGGCGGCGAGGTCGAGGTAGGCGGCCGAGTTCCCGGCATAGGCGAAGCCGACCACCTGGGGGCGGGGCTGCAGCGGATCGCAGCCGGCGCTCCCAAGGGTCAGCGAGAAGATCAGGGTCCTGCCAACTGCGTTCCAGCGCATCGTGGATCCAGGGGGTGATCCGCAGCGCGGGGACCGGCGGTCAGGGGTTCACGACCACCGATCCCGTCATCCCTGCGTGGACGGCGCACTCGTACGTGTACGTGCCGGGTGTATTGAAGATGACGGGGCCGTAGGTGTCGCCCACGTCCTGGATCGGCGTATTGCCGATCGGCGCGCCACTGGTCGACGAGACCGTGTGGCCGCTGCCGACCCAGACCCACTTCACGGCCTGGCCGACATTGATGGTCCGGACCGCCGGGTCGAAGAAGTTGTTCTTCACCTCGACCACCACCGGCGTGTTCACCACGCTCGCAGTAAAGGTGCGTGGAGAACCGGTCAAACCCGTCACGGTGGCGGTCAGGGTCGCCACCGCGATGGTGTCCTTGGCCTGGATGAAGCCGCTGGCGTACCCGCCCCCGGTGGTGATCACGGAGTCCGCGATGAGGGTCACCGGGCCGTCGACGCTCCACACCACGATGACGCTGTCCACCCCGTTCCCGTACTGATCGGCGACCTGCACGCGGAACGGCGCCCCGAAGATCTGGTTGACCTCGGCCGCCTGGTTGTCACCGTCGATCTTGAGCAGCATGGCCGGAACGTCGGCGCGGGATTTCGCGAAGAAGGTCACCGGGGAGCCGACCGCCCCGCTGAGCGACGCCTGCGCGGTGAGGTTCCCGGTCCCATTGGGGAGGGTCCAGGTGGTGGTCGCGATCCCGTTCGAACCGGTGACCATCGAGGGGGTCCCGAAGCTCCCGGGTCCCGACCACGTCACGGTGTGGCCGGCCGCGACCACGTCGTTCACCGTCACCTTGACCCGGAGCACGAGGGGGAGGGTGGTCCCCGCGATCCCCGTCTGGTTGTCGCCGCTCGGCGTCCACTTGATGATCTCGACGACGTCGGAGGTCCCGCCGCCGCCGCTGCCATCCCCACCGCACGCGGCGAGGAGCAGGACCGCAAGGAGGGCATGAGTTCGGATCTGCATCGACATTCTCCTGGGACGGGGGATCACTGGACCACGATGGCCGCCGTCATCCCCGCGTGAAGGTTGCATTCGTACGTGTACAAGCCCGGCGTGCTCAACATGATCGGGCCGAACTGATCCGGGGCCATCCGCACCCCGCTCGCCGGGAAGCTCTCCGGTCCGGTCATCTGGGAGACATCGTGGGTCCCGCCGCTCCAGACCCACCGGATCGTCCCGCCCGCGAGGATCGTATCCACCGCGGGAGAGAAGAAGTTGTTGCCCACCGTGATCACCGAGGACGCCGGGACCACGCCGAGGTCGAAGGTGACCGTGTCCCCGGGGACCGCGGCCGCGGTGGCGCGGATCAGCGCCGCTCCCGGGGTCCCCCCCGCAAGGACGGAGGCGGAGGCCAGCCCGTTGCTCCCGGAAGTGCTGGCCGCCGAACCGAGCGAGATGTTGCCGCTCACGACCTCCCACTGCACGCCGACCCCGGGAACGCTGTTGCCGAACGGGTCGAGGACGCGCACTGTGAGCGCGACCGTGAACGGGAAGCCGATCTCCTGGACCTGACCGGTCCCGCCATTCGCCGTGAGGGCGGTCGGGGACGCCGGCTGCACTGTCGCGCTGAAGATTAGCGGGGTCACGCCCCCTCCGGCGAGGGCGGCCTGGACCTGCCGGACCCCCGCCCCGGTCCCCAAGATCCAGGTGGTGCTGGCGAGCCCGTCGGCGCCGGTGGTATCCACCATCGGGACGACGACCCCGGCCGAGGTGAGGGGAGTGAAGGTCACCACCCGACCCGCCGAGGGGATCCCACCTTCGGTGACCAGGACCGTGAGCGGGATCGGCAGGGTGTCCAGCACCCCGCCGGTCTGCGCGTCCCCACTCCCGGCGGGCTTCTGGAGCACGACCGTCGACCCCCCACCGCCGGGGTCGTCGGAGGGCCCCCCGCCCCCGCCGCACGCGGCCAGCCCCGCGGCGAGCGCCAGCGTGGCAGGAAGCGGTCGGCAGAGGTGTTTGAGAGGCATCATCGGTGCGGCAAAAGATTATCTTACCTGACGTTCCGACGTCGGACTGTGACGTTCGGCCCGAACTGGCCCCCAGAGGAGTCCATCGCAGTGCAGCCCAACGTATTCGAGACGGCCAACGCGGGATTCGCCCAGGCCCTCTATGAAGACTTCCTCCGCGACCCCGCCTCGGTGTCGCCGGAGTGGCGGAAGCTGTTCGAGAGCGGCCAGGTCGGGGAGAAGCCGGCCGCCAACGGCACCGGGGCCTCGGCTCCGCCCCCGGTGACGAACGGGGCGGCCCAGCCCAGCACACCCCCGGCGGGGTCGCCGGGGGCTCCTCCCGCGGGCGCGACCCTGATCAAAGGACCGGCGCTCCGGCTCGCCCAGAACATGAACGAGTCGCTCACCGTCCCCACGGCAACGACCTTCCGCGAGCTCGCCGTCGGTACCCTCGACGCCCGCCGTCGCGACCTGAATGCCGCCCTCGCCGCCGCCGGCAAGACGGCGAAGCTCTCCTTCACGCACCTCATCGCGTACGCGCTGGTCCAGGGGATCAAGAAGTTCCCGGTGATGGGCCATACGCTCCTGGAAAAGGACAAGGAGACCTTCCGCGTCGCGCCGGACGGGATCTTCCTCGGCCTCGCGGTCGACGTGGAGCGGAAGGACGGGAGCCGCGGCCTGGTGGTGCCGGTGCTCAAGCACGCCGAGTCGATGGACTTCGCCGCGTTCCACGCCGAGTACGAGAAGATCGTCGAACTCGCGCGCACCAATAAGTTGATGCCCGACGCCTTCGCGGGCGCGACGGTGTCGCTCACCAATCCGGGCGGCCTCGGCACCAGCGCCTCGGTCCCCCGCCTGATGAAGGGCCAGGGGACGATCATCGCCACCGGCGCGATCGGTGTGCCGGCCGCGTTCGCGCACGATGCAAAGCGCGCCGCCGAGCTCGGCGTCGGCAAGGTGATGCAGATGACCTCGACCTACGACCACCGGATCATCCAGGGGGCGGAGTCGGGGTCGTTCCTGCGTCACATCGACCAGCTGCTGCA
>Ga0315910_10004562_pt1 | contig 11546 bp, 9 predicted proteins | sample EdamamesoilMG_FD_204470 | JGI IMG/M metagenome (GOLD analysis project Ga0315910, IMG submission 204470) | Garden soil microbial communities collected in Santa Monica, California, United States - Edamame soil | ecosystem: Environmental > Terrestrial > Soil > Garden | place: USA: California...
ATCATCGACGCCTCGATGCCGGCCGCGATCCGGAGCTCCGGGCAGATGTGGGGTCCCGACGGCAAGCTGCACGACATGAAGGCGCTGATTCCGGACCGGTGCTACGCCGGCATCTACCAGGCCGTCATCGACGACTGCAAGGCGCACGGCGCCTTCGACGTGCCGACGATGGGCAACGTCGCCAACATCGGCCTCATGGCGCAGAAGGCCGAGGAGTACGGCTCGCACGACAAGACCTTCGAGATCCCGGCCGCGGGCACGGTGCGCGTGCGCGACGAGGCGGGCAAGACGCTGCTAGAGCACCAGGTCGAGCCGGGCGACATCTGGCGCATGTGCCAGACGAAAGACATCGCGATCCGCGACTGGGTGCGGCTCGCCGTCGAGCGGGCACGAATCACGCAGCACGCGACGATCTTCTGGCTCGACGCGAGGCGCGCACACGACGCGGCGCTGATCGCAAAGGTCCAGAAATACCTCGAGGATCACGACACGAAGGGCCTCGACATCCGCATCCTCGAGCCCGTCGCGGCGATCCGCGCGACGCTCGAGCGCGTGCGCGCAGGCTCGGATACGATCTCGGTCACGGGCAACGTGCTCCGCGATTACCTCACGGATCTCTTCCCGATCCTCGAGCTCGGCACGAGCGCGAAGATGCTCTCGATCGTGCCCCTGCTCCAGGGCGGTGGCCTCTACGAGACCGGTGCCGGCGGCTCGGCGCCGAAGCACGTGCAGCAGTTCGTCGAGGAGAATTTCCTGCGCTGGGATTCGCTCGGCGAGTTCCTTGCGCTCGCGGTATCGATCGAGGACTTCGCGCGCAAGACCGGCAACACGAAGGCGGCTGTCGTTGCGCGGGCGCTCGACAAGGCCAACGGCCGCTGGCTCACGGAAAACAAGGCGCCCTCGCGCAAGGTCGGCGGGATCGACAATCGCGGCAGTCACTTCTATCTCGCGATCTATTGGGCCGAGGCGCTTGCGGCACAGTCTGAAGACAAGGCCCTCGCGGCGGCCTTCGCGCCGCTCGCGCGCGAGCTGTCCGGGCAGGAGGCGAAGATCGTCGCCGAGCTCAATGCGGTGCAGGGCAAGCCGGTCGATATCGGCGGCTATTACCACTCCGATCCCGTGCGGACCTCGCACGCCATGCGGCCGAGCGCGACCCTGAACAAGCTGATCGACGCGTTCAGCTAGGAACAGGCGAGTTTGCTCGGGTTCATTCTTCGCCGGCTGCTGAACTACAGCGTCATGTTGTTCGCGGCGACCACGCTCGCCTATTTCCTGGCGTCCTCGTTCCTGAACCCGCGTTCCAATTACCTGCAGATGCGGCCGCAGCCGCCCGAAGCCTCGATCGACCTTTCCCTCGACCTCGCCAACGTCAACGACAAGGTCCCCGTCGTCGAGCGCTACTTCGTCTGGCTCGAGCGCGTCGTCCTGCATTGGGACTGGGGCGTGAGCCCCCAGGGAGAGCCAGTCAATGCCGCCGTCGCCTACCGGGCACTCGTCAGTGCGAGGCTCGTCCTCGTCGCGACCTTGCTCGCGGTCGTCATCGGCGTTTCGATCGGGGTTGCGGCGGCAATTCGCCAGTACCGGATGTTCGATCGTGTCAGCAACGTCATCAGCGTGTTCTTTCTCGTCTGTCCCACGTTCGTTCTCGCGTTGCTGCTCGTGCTCGGCGGCATTCAGTTCAACGACTGGGTCGGCTCGCGTTGGTTCTACGTGACGGGGCTCGGCGAAGGCGGTTTCGTCGACTACCTGCAGCACATCGCCTTGCCGACTCTGACGCTGACGCTCGTCGGTTACGTCGGCTATCACCTGACGCAACGCAGCTATCTGCTCGACACGATCAATGCCGATTACGTCCGCACGGCACGGGCCAAAGGCCTGCCGAAGAATCTCGCGATCCGGCGGCACGCGCTTCGAACCTCGCTGATCCCGACGGCGATGGGCGTCGTGTGGAGCCTCACGTCGGTGATCACGGGGTCGGTTTTCGTGGAGACGATTTTCGCGATCGACGGTGCCGGCAAGTACTTCATCGATGCGCTGACCAAGAACGACATCAACGGCTCGGTTGCGATTGCGGCGATGGGCGGCTTCGCAACCTGCGCCGGCCTGCTGCTTGCCGACGTCGTCGTCGCCTTGCTCGACCCGCGGATTCGGGTCAGCTAGGGGCGGGGCAGTGGAGACGACCGTCGGAGTCCAGGAAGCAGGCCGGCAGGCGGATACGGTGGTCGCGCGCGTGCCAAGGGCGAGGCTGATCGTCCGCCGATTCCTGCGCAACAAGCCGGCCGTCGCGGGTCTCGTGATCTTCAGCCTGCTCGTGCTGCTCGCGATCTTCGGCCCCTTCATGACGCAATGGGCCTATGACGACCTCGATTTCACGGCGCTCCGGCAGCCGCCGGGTGCCGCGCACTGGCTGGGGACCGACGTCGTCGGCGCCGACATGTTCGCACTCGCCGTGCACGGCCTCGGACGCTCGCTCCTGATCGGCGTCATCGCCTCGCTCGGCATCACCGTCATCGCGGCCTTCGTCGGCACGGCAGTCGCCTACTTCGAGGGCTGGCCGGAAAAGATCGGCGTCTGGCTGATCGACATGATGCTCGTGATCCCGACCTTCTTCATGCTCGCGATCATGGTCAAGGGTGCGTCCGGCACGAGCGGCTGGCTCTGGCTGACGCTGGCGCTGACGCTGTTCGGCTGGGTCGCCTATGCCCGCGTGCTGCGCGCGGTCGCGTTGTCGCTGCGCGAGCGCGAGTACATCGCGGCCGCGCGCTTCATGGGTGTGCCGTCGCTGACGATCCTGCGCCGGCACATGATTCCGAACCTGGGCTCGATCCTGATCATTCACACCGTGCTCGGCGTCGTCTACGCCGTGCAGGCGGAGACCGGCCTTTCCTTCCTCGGTTTCGGCATCACCCCGCCCGACACCTCGCTCGGCGTGTTGATCCGGGCTGGCAGCGGCACGCTGCTGACGGCACCGTGGATGTTTTTCGTCCCGGCCACGCTGTTGCTCGCGCTCTGTTTCTCGATGACGATGGTCGGCGACGGCCTGCGTGACGCGCTCGATCCGAAGTCGGCCTCGGGAGGGCGCGCGTGAGCGGAGCGCTCCGCGTCCAGGATCTCGAGGTCACATTCGCGAGCGAGGCCGGTCCCGTGCGCGCGGTCCGCGGCGTGAGCTTCGGGCTCGAGCGCGGGCGCACGCTCGGGATCGTCGGCGAGTCCGGGTCCGGAAAATCGGTCACGGCGCTCGCGATCATGGGGCTCCTTCCGGAGACCGCTGCCATCAGCGGCAGCGTCAACCTCGGTGGCGCCGAGATCCTCGGCCTCGACGACCGCCAGCTCTCCGCGATTCGCGGGCGCCGGATCGGCATGGTCTTCCAGGATCCGCTGTCGGCATTGACGCCCGTGCTCAGCATCGGCCAGCAGCTCGCGGAAGGGCTCGACTGGCACCAGGATCTGGCGCGCGATGCCGTCCGCAAGCGCTCGATCGAGTTGCTCGACCTCGTCGGGATTCCCGATCCAGAGGCGCGGCTCAAGTCCTATCCGCACGAGCTCTCGGGCGGCATGCGCCAGCGCGTCATGATCGCCATCGCGATCGCCAACCGTCCCGACGTCATCATCGCGGACGAGCCGACAACCGCGCTCGACGTGACGATCCAGGCCCAGGTGCTCGAAGTGCTCAAGGCGGCCCAGCGCGAGACCGGCGCGGCCGTCATCCTGATCACCCACGATCTCGGCATCGTCGCCGGGCTTGCCGATGCCGTGCTCGTCATGTACGCGGGTCGACCCGTCGAGTATGCCGCCGTCGACGACGTCTTCTACCAGCCGAGGATGCCGTACACGATGGGCCTGCTCGCGGCCGTGCCGCGTCCCGACCTCGACCGTTCGCGCCGACTCGTGCCGATCGAGGGCAGCCCGCCATCGCTCGTCGCGCTCCCGCCGGGCTGCCCGTTTGCGCCGCGCTGTCCTCTCGTCGAGCCGCGCTGTATTGCCGCCGAGCCTCCGCTGGCCGGGCAGGGCGGTAGCGATTCGCATCTCGCGGCCTGCGTGCGCGCGGAAGAGATTGTCGAGCGCAAGCTCGGCTGGGCCGACGTATTCCCCGTGCCGGCCGGTGCACCGTCGGCGTTCGCGAGCGTGCCGCGCACGGAGCGTGCGCCCGTGCTCCAGGTCGAGGACCTCGAGCGTCATTTCCCGCTGTCGGGCGGCGGGTTGCTGCGGCGCCAGATCGGCACGGTGCGGGCCGTCGATGGCATCAGCTTCGACATCCGCGAAGCGGAGACCTTCGCCCTGGTCGGCGAGTCAGGTTGCGGCAAGACCACGACGCTGCTCGAGCTCATGCGGCTCGAGCCGCCGTCGCGCGGCAGGATCTCGATCTTCGGTCACACGCTCGAGCGGAAACCCGCGAAGGCCGCGCGGCTCGGCATCCGCAGCCGGCTGCAGATCGTCTTTCAGGATCCCCTGGCGTCCCTCGATCCGCGGATGCCCGTCTTCGACATCCTCGCCGAGCCGCTGCTGACGCAGGGCTGGCGACAGGAGTCGATCGATCGGCGCGTCGGTGAGCTCGTGCAGCTCGTCGGCCTCAATCCGGATCACATCGACCGCTTTCCCGAGCAATTCTCGGGCGGCCAGCGGCAGCGGATCGCCATCGCGCGCGCGCTCGCCGTCGAGCCGAAGCTGATCGTGCTCGACGAGCCCGTCTCCGCGCTCGACGTCTCGATCCAGGCCGGCATCATCAATCTGCTCGAGGATCTGCAGGCGCGGCTCGGCCTGTCCTACCTTTTTGTCGCGCACAACCTCTCCGTCGTGCGGCATATCGCCGACCGGATCGGCGTCATGTACCTTGGCCGGATCGTCGAGATCGGTGAGGTCGAGCGTGTGTTCACGCAGCCGCGGCACCCGTATACGCGCGCGCTGCTCTCGGCCGTGCCGATCCCGGACCCGGCGCTCGAGCGCGCCAAGCAGCGAATCCTGCTCCCGGGTGACACGCCGGGCGCAGCCGCCCAAATCACCGGCTGCCGCTTTCGCAGTCGTTGTCCGACCTACCGTCGGCTCGATGAACACCGTCGCTCGCGGTGCGATCGCGACGACCCGGCACTCACCGGCGACGGCATGGCGGACCAGCGTTACGCGTGCCATTATCCCGATGACTGATGGCGGGCGGTGCCCGGAGAGACAGCCAGATGAAGCTCGAGTGCCTGCGTTCCGGCGCGCTGCCGGCCCTGATACTTGCCGCCCTTGGCGGATGCGGCGGCGGTGACGGCCCCGGCAACGAATCGACGGGCGGCGACGGGGCGCCTGCCGCGCGAATCGTCCAGCCACCCGAGGGCGTTCCCGCCAACACCGACCCGCTGCCATTGCCGGAGCCGGGCGTGGCTTACGACAATCCCCAGCCGCGCGAGAATGTCCGCGATGGCGGGGAGCTCAGGCTGGACATCGCCGAGCTTGGACCGAATTTCAGCCGCTTCCACGTCGACGGTGGCACCGCGTATATCGGCGCCATCATGACCTGGGTCGCGCCGCAACTCTGGCGCTACTCGGTGACCGGCCTCGCCACTCCGAATACCGATTTCCTGCTGTCGGCCGAGCTGATCAGCGAGGATCCGGAAACCGTCCGTTACGTCATGAATCCCGAGGCGCGCTGGAACGACGGCACGCCGATCGACTGGACGGCTTTCGACACTGCCTGGAGGACGCAGCGCGGTGGGGATCCCAACTACAACCCGCAGTCGACGGTTGGCTACGACTCGATCGCGAGCGTCAGCAGGGGCGAGGCCGACAACGAGGTCATCGTGACGTTCGCGAAGCCGTTCTATCCGTTCGAGTATCTCTTCAGCGAGCTTCCGCACCCCCGGAACCTGGACCCGGAGTTCTTCAGGAGCGGCTGGGTCAACAACATGAATCCGGAGCTGCTCGCCGGGCCGTTCACCGTCGAATCGCTGTCGGAGACCCGGCTCGTGCTGGTTCGCAACCCGGCCTGGTGGGGCGAGCCGGCCAAGCTCGATCGCGTCATTTACATGCAGATGGAGGACCAGGCCTCGATCAACGCCTTCCAGAATGGCGAGACCGACGCGGTCTCGATCTACTCGGCCGACCGCCGGCGCCAGATCAGCAATATGCAGGACGTCCAGATCCGGCGCGGCTACGCATCGTTCACCGCCGTCTTCACGATGGGTCAGGACAGCGAGCTGTTCAGCGATGCGAACGCCCGTCGGGCCTTCGTGCTCGGCACCGACCGGGCGCTGCTGACCGAGATCCGCTTCCAGGGCATGGACTGGCAGGAGACGGCGCCCGGCAGCGTGCTGTTGATGCCCTGGCAGGACGGTTACACGGACAATCTCGCCGACCTCCACTACGATCCCGCGGCCGCCGCGCGCGTGCTCGATGAAGGTGGCTGGGCACTCGGCGACGACGGCTATCGCTACAAGGACGGCCGCGTCGCGAGTTTCCGCTTCGTGACCTTCGGCGACGATGCAATGAGCGCGGCTCTCGCGCGCGCCCAGCAGCAGATGGCCAGGAACATCGGTCTCAGGATGGAGATCGACAATCGCAAGAGCGCCGATTTCTCGCCGACTATCTCGGCCGGCGACTTCGACGTCGTCCTCATGGGCTGGCGCATGTCCGACCCTTACGGCTACGTCAGCGCCTGCCAGCTGTTCTGCTCCGATTCCGAAAGTAACTACTCCCGCCTCGGCACGGCCGAAATCGACGAGCTGCTGCGCCGGCCCGGAACGATTTCGGACCGGGCTGCGGCGATTGCGGCGGCCAACCTCGCCGAAAGGCAAGCGCTGCAGTTGATCGGGACCTATCCGCTTTTCAACGGGCCTCTCGACTACGCGGTCCGGAAGGGGCTCGCGAATTTCGGCTCGATCGGCTTCGCGAGCCCGAATCGCAAGAACGTCGGCTGGCAGGTGGAATAACGAAGGCTTGCGCGCCTCCGTGCTGCTGCGTCAGGATGTGTCGCGCCCGCGCCCGAGGTCTGGAAGGAGTTCATCCATGAGAAAGCTCATCGTGTCTGTGCTCGGATCGTTACCTGCCTTCGCCTTCGCCCACGACGACCACAGCTACCGCTGCACGAGCGGCGATGCCGTGCGCCGCATCGAAGTCGAGCACGCCGACGGTGCGCCCGTGCCGTGCTCCGTCAACTACTTCAAGGACACCGAAGCGCCGGGCTCGAGCGAAGAGCTCTGGAATGCGACGACCGAGGACGGCTACTGCGAGGCCAGGGCAGAGGAATTCGCCGCGCGCCTCGAGGGCTTCGGCTGGGCCTGCGAAGTCGTCGCCGCCCGCACGGACGCCGCGGCGCAGTAATTAGTACCCCCGGCTAGGGAACGATCGCGCTCGAGCGATCGACGGAATCCTGCGCCCCGCCGACCATGAGCTCGTGAGCGTAGTTCGCCTGCTGGCAGACGTACTCGAAGAGCTCCGTGCCCGGCTGGAAGGTCATCGTGAAGCCGCCCGTGAAGGGTGCCGTGTAGACGTTCGGGTCGTGCACCTCGATCGTGTAGGTGATCTGCCGCTCGTTGTCGCGCGTGAAGCGCTCGACCGTGCGCAGCGCCTCGGTGTGCGGCAGGCCGCGCCGCTCGAACCAGAAGTCCTCGTTGTAGCCGACGGTGTCGATGACGAGCGTGTCGCCTTCCCACCGGCCGATCGAATGGCCGTAGTTGCTCGGCTGGAGGTCTTCCGGATGCTCGCGGCCGTCGAGATATACCGTGCGGAAGGTGTGCGGGCCGCCGATGTCGAAGATATAGAGACGCTTCAAGGCCGGGATCTCGACGAACTCGACGCCGTAAGGCGTCAGGAACTGGCGCGAGGCACCGGAAGCCTTGCAGCGCGCATGCGGCTCGAGCTCGTGAATCTGGCGTGAGTCGTAGAGCGCCTTGGCCCAGGGCTGGAAGGGCACGCTCTCGTAGGGCGCGACCGGGTCCGAGATGCCGAAGTTCGGTGTCCAGACGCCGACCGTGGTCGCGGTCGTGCCGTCGAGAATGACCCGGCCGTCCGCGTCGCGCGGCGCCGGACCCGGAGGCGGGCCGCCGCGTCCACCGCGGCCACCGCCACCGCCGCGGCCCAGGCCGCCACCGCCGGCAGCCGGTCCAGCTCCTGGACCTGCGCCAGGTCCCGCGGCGGGTGCTGCGCCGGGCGCGGCATTCTGGGCGGCGAGCTCGATGCTCGCGAATGCCAGAATCGCGGCGCAGGCCGTCAGCGCAAGGGCTCGGGATCGCATGCTCAACGCTCTTCGTTGGCGCCGTTGGCGCTCGAAGCGGCATCGAGCGTCTGCCCCGGCTGTCCGCCCGTCGCGGCCAGCGTGATCGTGTTCGAATTCACGCGATTGCTGCCGTTACGCGCGCGCGAGCCGTTGACCGTGACCTGCGTGCCGATGCTGAGCGTGTTCCTTTGCCACCCGCGGCGTTGCAGCAGGTGCGGGGGTCCGAGCTCTACGCCCCAATTCACCGTGTCACCCGAAGCCTCGTCGCGGACGTTCACATAGACCCAGACGTGCGGATTGGTCCACTCGATCTTGGTCACGATGCCCTTGAGCTCCACCGGCTGTTCCCGGTCGAACTCGGCGGCAAACGAGTGATGGGCAAGCGCGGCGCCCGTGGCCAGAGCTGCTCCGACAAATGCGGCAGTCGCAACTAGTATTCTCATGGCTCCCTCTCCTTAAGTCCTCAAGGCCTGTTTTCCTGGCAGATATGCGCGGGCAGCTCGGTTCCCTCGACCCAGCTTAGCTCCCAGCTCGCCGACCACGGCCGCGTGTAGGCGCCCGGATCGTCGATCGTGACTTCGTACCGCAAGGTATCGAAATCGACGCGCGTGAATTTCTCGGTCAGTGTGAGCTGGCTCGTATGCGGCAGTCCGCCGTTCGTGAACCAGAAATCCTCGTTGAAGCCGACCGTCCGGACCGTCAGCGTGTCGCCTTCCCAGCCGCCGACCGAGCGGCCGTAGTAGAGCGGGTTGTCGTCGTCGCCGCCGACCTGGCCGACGGGCTCGCGGCCGTCGAGATAAAGGATGCGGTAGTTCCGGTTGCCGCTGCCGAGCAGCACGAAGACGCGCTGGCGCTCGATGTCCTCGACCAGCTGCAGGCCGAGTCGCGACTGGTACTGCCGCGGCCCGCCGGGCGGCTTGCAGTTCAGGAACATCGGGTCGTCCTGGAGGAAGCGCTGCTGACGATGCTCGTAGAGCGCGAGTGCCCATGGCTGCAGCGGCGCGACGCGTCCGGCGTCGTCGATATCGGCGAGCTGGCCGTCCGCGCTCATGCGAACGCTCACGCCATCCTCGATCAGGGCGGTTTCCGTCGGATAGCCCCAATAGCCGTCGCCGGTGGCATCGGGCGTCGCGCCGAGCGCGACATGGCCGTCGGGCCAGCGGGGCGCCGGTCGCGACTGGCGCGAGAGAACCGGGAAATCGGGATCGAGCACGAAAAGGAGTTCGCGGCTGCCGTCGCGCCGGACGGTTTCGCCCCAGATCTGACGGCTGCCGTCGCGCGCGGTCGGACCCTCGACGACGACATGCTCGCCGGGGAGAAGCGAATCGCCGTTCCAGCCGCTCAGGTGGAGCTCGGCCGGGCTTTCGATCTCGACGGCCCAGTTCTCGGTTTCGCCGTCGCTGACGACGTTCATGAAGATGTGCGCGTGCGGATTGCGCCAGTCGAGCTTGGTGACGACGCCTTCGAGCGTCCGGGTCTCGTTCGGATCGAACTTGCCATAGACCGGGTGATGCGCCGGGACGGGCGCCGACGCGAGGGCAAGGACCGCGGCGCCGACCGTCGCCGCCGCTAGCGCGAAGCGTCTGCTCTCTGTCTGCATCGCCTACTGCCTGCGGATCTCGAAATTGCCCCGGCCATCGCCGTTCTGCCAGGTGCCCTTGATGTACCGGTTGGGCAGCTCGAGATCCTCGATGGTTCCCGTGATCACATAGTCCACCGCGCGGCCCGAGGCGTCCTCGGTGTCGGCGACGATGCGGACGGTCCAGTCCTCGGGGTTGAGCTCGGCCGAGGTGATCTCGATGTTGTCGGTCCCCGGATTGATCGTCCCGGTGATCGCGCGGCCGTCCCAGTCGAGAACCACGACGACGAATTCGTCATGGACCTCGTTGCCTTGCCATTCGCCGATCCAGGACCCCTTGAGCGGATGCCCTTCCTGGGCCTGGCCCGGCAGCGCCAGGGCGCAAAGGATGACAGCCGCGGAATAAAGCCTTGCTCGCATTACGCGCTCCCCCGAGTTTTATGCCCCGGATTATAGCCGGATGATTCAGAACGGGAGTCCGAATATTCGCCAAGCGGCGGCGCTCCGACCCCGCCCCGGCTGCGTCCCGCCCGGGCCCGGCGGGAAGGGGATCGGGCATAATTCGCCGCCTCCGCCGGCCGCCACGGGATCCCCGCACCCGCCATGAACCCCCGACGCAACCTGACCGTCCTGTTCATCGCCCAGGCCGTGCTCGGCTGCCAGGCCGCGGTCTATGTGATCGTCGGGGGGCTGGCCGGGGCGCTCCTGGCCGACAGCCGGTCGCTCGCCACCTTGCCGGTCTCCGTCGTCGTGCTGTTCTCGACCTTCACCGCGCCGGCCGCGTCGCTGTTCATGGGCCGTTACGGCCGGCGGGCGGGATTCCTCGTGGGCACCGTCGCCGGCGCCATTGGCGGCGCGCTCTCGGCACGCTCTCTCATGATCGGGAGCTTCGGGCTCCTGCTCGCGGGTTCCGCCTGCACGGGCATCAGCATGGGGATCCAGAACTTCTTCCGTTTCGCGGCGAGCGATGCCGTGCCCGACGCCATGAAGCCGAGCGCGATCTCCTGGGTGCTCGCCGCCGGGCTCGTCAATGCGCTGCTCGGCGCCGAGCTCGTTCGCTGGTTCAGCGATGCGCTGGCCCCCGCGCCCTACGCGGGCGCGTATGCCGCGGTCGTCGGCATCAATATCGTCGGCGCCGTCGTGCTGCTGTTCCTGAAGATTCCGGTTCCGCCCCGGCGCGCCCCGGATCAGAGGCAGGCGCGGCCGCTCGGCGACGTGTTTCGACAGCCGACGCTGATCGCCGCCTTGTTCTGCGGGATGGTCTCTTTCGCCGTGATGAGCCTCGTCATGACGTCGACGCCGCTAGCGATGACCGGACATGGCTTCTCGGCGGACCACGCCGCCGACGTCGTGCGCTGGCACATGGTCGCGATGTTCGCGCCGAGCTTCTTCACGGGCCGCCTGATCCGGCGCTTCGGGCATGTCGCGATCATCGCGACGGGTCTCGGTCTGCTCGCGGTGTGCGCGGGGATTGCGCTTTCAGGCGTGGCCATTCACCAGTTCTACCTCGCGCTGATCGCGCTCGGTCTCGGCTGGAACTTCGGATTCGTCGGCGCGACGAGCCTGCTCGCGACGACGCATCGGCCCGAGGAGCAGGCGCTGATCCAGGGTCTGAACGACTTCCTCGTCTTCGGGCTCGTCGCCGTGGCCTCGTTCGGCTCGGGCGCGCTGCTGACGTTCTCGGGCTGGCCGGCGGTGCAATACGCTGCGCTGCCCGCTGTCGTTCTCGCTGCCGTCGCCCTTTTCTGGGCCAAGGGCAGGACAAGCAGCGTA
>Ga0315910_10004563_pt1 | contig 11546 bp, 7 predicted proteins | sample EdamamesoilMG_FD_204470 | JGI IMG/M metagenome (GOLD analysis project Ga0315910, IMG submission 204470) | Garden soil microbial communities collected in Santa Monica, California, United States - Edamame soil | ecosystem: Environmental > Terrestrial > Soil > Garden | place: USA: California...
GTGACGCTGAGCTGGTGGATGCAGGCGACGCAGGAACGACCGCTCGGACTCGTGATCGAGAGCAGCAACCAGACGCTCAAGGTCTACCCCGCTCCCGTGCAGTTCGATGCGCTGCTCCGGAGCACGACTTATCCACCACCGCCTCCGACCGCCCCCGATCAGGCGGCGAGCTCCGACGCGATGGACCTCTCCGAGCCACCGCCTGGGGTCATCGTTCCGAGCCTCGAGCAGGCGCGTGAGCCCTATTTGTCAGCGCCTCCGAGCTTCGAGACGCTCTCGGACGTTTACGTCGAAACGCCTCCCGCCGCGATCGAGCCGATCGAGCCGGTCGACGTCATGTGCGAAGCGCCCATCGAACTGAGCGCGCCCTGCGTCGAGGAGCCGTCCGTCGAGGAGCCGTCCGAGGAGCCGTCCATCGAAGAGCCCAGCGCCGACCCCAGCGACAACGTCCACGAAGCTCGCACGGTGCGGCTCGAGCCGACGCGAGACATCCTCGAGGCGGCGCGCAACGGGGAGCTGCAAGCGCTGACGCTGTCTGCGCTGCCCCCGCGCGCCGAGGTATCGGACAGCACCGAGGTATCGGAGAGCGCCGACGCACCCGACAGCGCCCGCGCCGAGCTCGCCGATGACCTGAACGTCACCCCCAGCGACGCGCTCCAGGCCGAACCTGTCGACGCACTGGGCGCCACCCTCGCCGACACGCTCCAGGCCGAACACGCCGCTCCACCGAACGACGAACCTGCCGACGACCAGGCCACGGACCTCGGGGATGCTCTCGGTGCAGCGTTGACCGCCGAACACGCCTACGAACCCGCGGACGAACCTGCCGCATCCGCGAACCCAGACGTCGCTGACGAACCGCGCCCGGCACTGACACCGAGCGCGAAGCTGCCCAAAGTAGCGAGGCTCTCGAAGCCGCGAAGCGACGCCGTGCTCGACGAGTCCGACATCCAGGACCCGTTTCACCGCATGGCGCAGCGCGAGTGGCCCAACTGGCTGCGCGAGTTGGAGAGCACGCGCGGTCCCAAACCACTCGCAGTGGTCGAGCGAACCTTCGTCTCCGCGTACACACCGCTGAAGGAAGCTTGGCTCAGGAACATCGCGAGCCCCAAGGCCTTGGCCGCGCTGAAGACGTTCGCCGACAGCTTCGAGCACAGCTACGCGGAGGCTTTCGACGCGCTGCGCGTGCGCGGCAAACGCCCTACCATGGTGCTCGACATTCCGGAGATCGCTCAGCGCATCGGCCGCCTGCACGGCGCCCGCTCGATCCAGCTGGTGCTCGTCGATGCGATGCGCTTCGACGTGGGTCTCCGAGTGCAAGATCGCTTGCGGAAGCTCTCGAAAGGCCAAGTCAGCCTGGCCGAGCGCCTGCTGTTGTGGTCCGCCCTGCCCAGCACGACCGAGACCCAGCTCGACCTGATCGGCAAAGGCCCGTCAGGCCTCAGGGAACCGATCGCGCCGCAAGAAACACCAGCACTGGTCGCACGCGGCAAGAACGCGGCCACTCCCCGCCGCATCAAGGCGGGGCCTCGCGAGCTCATCAAGCTCGACGTCATCGAAGCCGGCATTGCCGAACCGGGCAAGGCGGAACCGGGCCGCCTCGACGAGCTGGCAGACGCCGCGGCCGAAGCCATGGCCGAGTACTTGCTCAAGCTACCTCCGCGCACCCTCGTCATGATGTTCGGCGACCACGGGTTTCTGCTGGATTCGGTGGTCGGCGGCACCTCTGCCGGTCGTTCCGGCGGCGCGAGCCCCGAAGAAGTGCTGGTACCGGCCTTCGCGTGGCTCGTCGGCAACGTGCACTGAACGCCTCTTGCGCTCGCGCACGCTCGCCGGCAGAGTCACTGTCGGCTCTCAAGCATAGGAGGCCGGTTCGGAGCATGTGGTGCTGACGCGACTCCTCGCGGGTCTTGGCTGGTTGACGCTCGGCTGTGCCCCAGCCCTGGCGCCCGAACCGAGCCAGGCGCCGGATTCGAGAGAGCGCCCGCCGCCGCTTGCCCCCGCTCAGAAGGCCTCGACGAAGCCGCTCGCGAGCGTCGCCTCGCCCACCCCGAACGCCGCCGAAGCGTCCGCCGATCGCAGCATTCAGGTGGCCCCGATCGCCGGCCCCGTGCCGTGGACGCACCTCGGAGCCAGAAACGGCGAGGACGCCTTCCAGTTCGCCATCGTGACCGATCGAACGGGCGGCATGCGTCGGGGCGTGTTCGACTCCGCGGTGCAAAAGCTCAACCTGCTCGAACCCGAGTTCGTCATCAGCGTCGGCGACTTGATCGAGGGTTACACTGAAAACCAACACAAGCTGCGAACCGAGTGGGACGAATTCGATGGTTTGGTGCGCGGGCTCTCGGCGCCGTTCTTCTACGTGCCGGGCAATCACGACCTCTCGAACGACGTGATGCGCGAGGTGTGGCGCGAGCGTTACGGACCCAGCTACTACTCGTTCGTCTACAAGAACGTCCTCTTCGTCTGCTTGAACAGCATGGACGGCGAGTTGCACCGGATCTCGGACACACAGGTCGCGTGGCTCGCTTCCGAGCTCAAGAAGCACGAACACGTGCGCTGGACGCTGCTGTTTTTGCACACGCCCCTGTGGGACGACCCCAGCGGGAACACGCCGGACACTTCGCTGTGGGCGCCCGTCGAAGCGGCGCTCGGAGAGCGCAACTACACCGTTTTCGCGGGCCATCATCATCGCTACGTGAAGCGCGAGCGGGGCAACCACAAGTACTTCACGCTGGCGACCACCGGAGGCGGCAGCGCGTTGCGGGGCCCCGGCTACGGCGAGTTCGATCACGTAGTGTGGGTCACGATGACTCGAGCTGGCCCGGAAGTCGCGAACCTGATGCTCGACGGCATCCGTGACGAAGCCGTCCGCACCGACGCACAACGGGCCTTTCAGAACGTCATCCTGCGCGATGACACGCTGAAGCCGAGCCCCATCTACTACGAGGGCGCGTTCCACGCCGGCAAGAGTCGGGTCATCGTGCGCAATGATCGTGACGCACCGCTGGCGCTGACGCTCACCCCCGACGAAGACAGCGGCCTCTCGGTGAAGCCGGCTGCGCTCGACGTCGAGCTGCCACCGAACGCCGTCGGTGACTATGCGTTCGAGCTCAGCTCGTTGCTCAAGAACCCCCGACCGGTCACGAAGCTGCCCCTCACGTGGTCCGCGCGCGCCGTGGCGACCAGCGGTGAACGCTTCGAGCTGTCCGGAACCACGGCGTTCGCGTTGGTGCCTCTTCTGAGCATCCCGCGCACGGGGCAGCGCGTGCTCGCCGACGGATCACTGCGCGAGTGGGGTAAGCTTCCGTTCGCCGTAGGCGCCAAGGCCCATGTCCAGGGGAACGCGCAGAGTCATCACGGCGCGGCCGACGGCAGCTTCGAAATTGGGCTGAGTCACTCGGGCGATCTCCTCAGCATCGCGGTCCGAGTGAAGGACGAGCACGTGGCCGCCGAAAAACAGCGACTGCCGTGGGACCAGGACGGTATCGAGCTTCGCATCGATGCGCGTCCCGATCCGATGCGCGCCCACAGCCGCGGCAGCGTCGACGGTCAGCACTTCCTGACCATTGCGATGAGTCCGAGCAGCTCCGCCGACGATGACTGGTACGCACCGCGGCACTTGCAGAAGCCCGCAGGCGTCGAGGCCGCAGTAGTGCGGACCAAGACGGGCTTCGTCGCCGAGTTCAACATCCCGAAAGAACTGCTCGCGCGCGCCGCAGGTGGGAAGCTCGGGCTCGTGCGCGTCAACGTCGCCATCGATGACGGCGACCCCGACGGGCAATCCCAACTGTGGTGGTGGCCGGACTGGCGCAGCGACGCGGACATCCCAGGCAGCGGGACCTTCAAGTTGCGCTAGTGTGGTGAATCTGCGATGCGCGCGCAGCGTCGCTGACGGCCCGTTCGCGCGTTTCTCGGAGCGGTTCGAGCCGCTCGAGCACGGACGCGACCAACTCCGGGCGCGCGAGCTCGGGGCGCCCGCAGCCGAACGGTGGCTCGGGCGCGTACTCGAGCAACAGCTCCAGCGTCTCGGCAAAATCGCGCCCGGACACCTCGAGGGCGATGGCGAGCGCCAAGTCGATCCCCGCGGTCACCCCACCTCCGGTGATCACGTTGCCGTCGCGCACGATGCGCCGAGCGTCGGGGATCGCCCCGAAGTCCCGCAATAGCTCGCGCCACGCCCAGTGACTCGCCGCGCGCTTGCCCGACAACAGCCCCGCGGCGGCGAGCAAGAGTGACCCCGTGCACACGGACGTGACGAACTCGGCCGAGAGCGCGAGACGCCGCAGCTCCGCGAGAAACCCGCTGTGATTGAGCAACGGGACGCAGCCGTAGCCGCCCGGCACGCACACGAGCCAACACTCGTCGATCTCCGACAGCGGCGTCAAACCCTCGAGATTGAGGCCCTGCCCGAGCGGGAGCGAGCCGCCTTCGAGACTGGCGAGCACGCATTCGGCCCCGGGCAAACGGCGCAGAACTTCGAAGGGACCGGTGAAATCGAGCTGCGTCAGCTCAGGATACAGCGGGAAAACGATGCGTCGGCGATCGGTCATGGGCAACTCCTCGAACCTTTGACCCCGCGAGTGTGCGCCGGTACCCTCGTGGCACAAATGACAGGTTTCCATCATTTTCAGCCATGCGCTCCCTTTCAGCCGTGCGCTCCTGTCCAGCCATGCGCCGCATCGTCTTTCTAGTCTTCCGCGACTTCCAGGTGCTGGACGCGACCGGACCCATCGCCGCCTTCGAGGTGGCGTGCGGCTTCCGCCCCGGCGCTTATCAGCTCGAGCTGCGCGCCGAACGCGCGGGCCCTGTGAAGAGCTCCGCTGGCGTCATCGTCGACGCGCGCGGCCTCGGGCGCGCTCGAGGTCTCGACACGCTGATGGTGGCCGGCGGCAACGGCATCGATCGCGCGGCGCGTTCTCCCCAGCTGCAGCGCTTCGTGCGGGCGTGCGCCCGCGAGGCACGCCGTGTGGCTAGCGTCTGTTCCGGCACCTACCTGCTCGCCAGCGCGGGGCTGCTCGATCACAAACGCGCCACCACGCATTGGTGCCGTACCCAAGACTTCAAACGGCGGTTTCCCCAGGTCGCGCTCGAACCCGACAAGATCTACGTGCGCTCGCAGAACATCTGGAGTTCGGCCGGCATCACAGCCGGCGTCGATCTAGCGTTGGCCCTGATCACCGAAGATCTGGGCGAAGAGCTCGCGCGCCGCGTCGCCCGCCAGTTGGTCGTCTACTACCGCCGTCCCGGCGGACAGAGCCAGTTCTCCTCGCTCGTCGACTTGGAAAGCGGACGCTTCGAGTTGCTGCTCGACTACGTGCGCACGCACCTCAAGAGCGCCCTCACCGTCGACGATCTGGCCCGCCGCGCTGGCATGAGCCCGCGCAACTTCTCGCGCGTGTTCACGGCGGAAGTGGGCTGCACCCCCGCCAAGGCCGTCGAGCGGGTGCGCGTCGAGGCAGCCCGCGCCGAACTCGAAACCAGCAGCTACTCGGTAGCAGAAATCGCGCTCCGAGCTGGTTTCGGCGACGCCGAACGCATGCGCCGCGCCCTCGCGCGCTGCTGCGGCGCTTCCCCTTCCGCCCTGCGCCGGCGCAAGGTCGCCGCTCGCTCACCGGGACCTTGAACGAGAATAGCCGTAACGACGCAGAATTCGCATCATTCAGCGGTCAATCACCAGCGCCGACCCTGGCAAGCAAGACCAGAGGGAACGCAAAAGGTCGCCGGGAGCTCAGCTAGCGAAAAAAGAAAAATCCATTGCGTGCTCCTGCGGCCTCGGCGACCGCTGCGGTGAATCAGGTCTCTGCGCTGCAGAAGGGCCGGGCGCGGCTACTCGCGGGTGCCCGCGCCGCTGGGCATCGGGTTCTGCTCTTTTTCGAGGTAGCGAAAGATGGTGCGCGGATCGACGCCGAGATCGCGGGCCGTTTGCGTGCGGTTGCCGTTGTTGCGTTCGAGCACTTCGAGCACGTAGCGCCGCTGGAAGTCTTCTTTGGCTTTCTCGAGCGGCACGATGGGCGCTTGAGCTTCGGGGCCCAGGTCGAGGTCTTCGGCGCTGAGCAAGGTTCGGTCGCACAGCACCAGCGCCTTCTTGATGCGGTTCTGGAGCTGCCTGATGTTGCCCGGAAAGCCGTACTTCTTGATGGCAGCGAGCGCCGCGGGCGAGAAGCCCTTCACGGGGCTGTTCAACTCGTCGGCGTATTTGCTGAGCAAGGCCTTGGCGAGGATGAAGACGTCATCGCCGCGCTCGCGCAGCGGGGGCAGCCACAGGTTGACGACGTTGAGCCGGTAGTAGAGATCTTCCCGGAAATCGCCGGTCTTGATCATCTCTTCCAGGTTGCGGTTCGTGGCAGCGAGGATGCGAATGTCGCACTTCTCGGGGCGGCTGTCACCGACGCGGAACACGACGCGCTCTTGAATGGCTCTGAGCAGCTTGACCTGTAACTGCGGCGGCAGCTCGCCGACCTCGTCCAAAAAGAGCGTGCCCGCGTCGGCTTGCTGGAACTTGCCGATGCGGCTCGCGATGGCACCCGTGAAGGCGCCTTTGACGTGGCCGAACATCTCGCTCTCGATCAGGTTCTCGGGGATGGCGCCGCAGTTGACCGTCACGAAGGGCCCCTGCGCTCGGTTGCTGCGCCGGTGAATTTCTCGTGCGATGAGCTCCTTGCCGGTGCCCGTTTCGCCCGTGATCAGCACGCTGATGTCGGTGGCGGCGACCTTCTGAAGCTTGCGAAACACCTCCATCATCGAGGAACAAGACCCGATGATTTCTCCGAAGCGCTTGTCTTCCAGCTCGGCGCTGAGCTTCTCTTTGTCGGCTCGAAGCGCGCTGAGCAGCATGGCGTTCTGCAGGATCAGCGAGGCCTGACCCGCAAAGATCGTGAGGATGTCGAGCTGCTGACGGTCGAACAGGTGCTTGATTTCATCGTTCGCGACGTAGAGCGCTCCGATGACCTCACCCTGACTCAAGAGCGGAGCGCACATCACGCTCGAAAGCTTGAGCGCGATCACGCTCTCGCTCTGGCCAAAGGTGGTGTCCGTCAATGCGTCGCTGACGATCACGGCCCGCTTGTTCTCGATGACCTGACGCACGATGCTGTCACTGATGCCGCCGTCCGGGTCTTGGATGGCTTCACGCAGGACGTTGCGGCTGGCCTTTACCTGAGGTGGCGTGTCGACGTCGCCGCCGGGCTCGATCAAGAGCACGAAACCGCGGGCCGCGCCGGTCAGTTCGATCACGTCGTCGAGCAACGTCTCCATCAGCTCGTCGACCGAGTTCGAGGACATCAGCCGTTCGCTGAAGCCGTGCAGCTTGCGGAGCCCGCCGATCTCGCTCTGCCCGCCAGCGCTGTTTTCGACCTGCGGCGCTGCCACTGCGTCGCTGAAAATACTGAACGCGAGCTGGGCCTGGCCCAGCGATAGCCGGTCACCATTCACCAGCCGCACCCGGCGCTTCTTCTTGCCGTTGACGAGGATCTCGGCGCCGCGATCGACCTCTTCCATCTGGAAGTCTCGACCGTTGAACACGATCTGCGCGTGGTGTTGGCTCACGGTAGCGTCGGGCAAATGCACGTCGTTGCCCAGGGCTCGACCGAGCGTGGTGAGGGGCTTGTGCAGCGGGACGACTATGGGAGGCCCCTCGGATGGAAAATAGCGAATGGTCGCCACGCGGAAAAGCCTAGCAGACTCCCGGCCCTGGCGAAGCCCCCTTGCTCATCAAAACGGCAGCCGCTTCAAAACGGCAGGGCTGTTCAAAACAGCGACCCAGCGACGGAGACGCCCAGACCGCCCTCGAGCGGCATAGGAGCAATGCTTTCCACGCTGATCCAATCGTCGATCCCGGCGATCCTCTCGGAGGTGGGGCCGGTTCCGAGGACCCCGCCTTCGTGTCCCAGCACTCCGCCGAGGCCAATGCCCAGTGTCATCGCGGTGGCAGTAAATATGAGTCCTCGCCGCGCTGGTGGTCGGTCGTCGCCCAGGTAGAGCAGATACACTGGCAGCGAGGCGGCTACACCGATGCCGGCGCCCGCCCACATGTATCCGATCTGGCGTGTACTCGGGGTCCACAAAAGGCTGAGCCCGAGCGCTCCCGCGGCGCCCACGTTCAGCCCGATCAAGCCGGCCACCGAGGTGGGATCGTTGGCTTCTCCAAAGTCCTGATCGGCATGCGTGGTGCCGTAGCCAAAAAACGAGCCTATGGCCGTGCCCCAGAGGGCCCCACTGCTCACGAACAACGAACTCTCGGGTTCTGGTTCGAGGTAGTACCCCCATAGGTACCCCCCCACGGTGCCGAGCGTGGAGCCGAGCGCGGTGCCGCGCACCAACTGATCGAAGCCCCACGCATTGGCGTCGCTGGTGCGGACGTACTGGACGCTGACGATGCCAACCGCTTCCGCGGTGCCCAAGAACATGCCGGTCGCCATCGCCGCGGGCAGCCCGCGAGCCATCGCGGGATGGTCGAGGACGTAGACGCCGATCGGCGCAGCGACACCGAGCACCGCTGGTGCGATCAAGAACACGCCCGGGTCATCGAGCCCGAGCTCCCGCGAAACCCATACGCCCATCCCCGCGCCGTAGGCCACCGACATACCGTAGAGCATGCCGAGCTCGACGCTGCCGCGCTTCCGCGGCGGAGCAGGCGGAGTGTAGCCTGGCGGAGCGTAGCCTTGCTGCGGCGGATAGCCTTGCTGAGGCGGATAGCCTTGCTGAGGCGGATAGCCTTGCTGAGGCGGATAGCCTTGCTGAGGCGGATAGCCTTGCTGAGGCGGATAGCCTTGCTGCGGCGGGTAGCCTTGCTGCGGCGGATAGCCTTGCTGCGGCGGATAGCCTTGCTGCGGCGGATAGCCTTGCTGCGGCGGATAGCCTTGCTGCGGCGGGTAGCCTTGCTGCGGCGGATAGCCTTGGGGCGGCGGAGGTGCCTGGCCGAGCGCCAGTGCGGGAACGAGCGTCGCCGTGAGCGCCACGAGAGCCCCCAGCGAGCGCGCCTGCGCAGGCCGAGCGCCGAGGCCGCCGATCACGTCCACTCCTGCTTCAGAGGCCGCGCCATCAGGTCCGATACGGCCTTGTGCACTGGCTTGTCTTCGTAGAGCACCTGGTACACCTCGTCACAAATGGGTAGATCGGCTGCGCTTTCGGCGGCGATCGCGTGGACTGCCTTGGCGGTGGAATAACCTTCGGCCACGCCTCCGAGAGCCGCAAAGGCCTCGGCGAGGGGGACGCCCCGCCCCACCTGCACCCCAAGCTCGCGATTGCGCGAGTGGGCGAAGCTGCACGATAGAATCAGATCGCCGAGCCCCGAAAGTCCGGCAAGGGTTTGCGCGTGGCCGCCGAGCGCGAGACTCAGGCGAGTCATCTCGGCCAACCCTCGCGTCACGAGGGCTGCCTGGGCATTGTAACCGAGCCCGAGCCCGGCAGAGGCCCCGGCAGCGATCGCGATGACGTTCTTGAGGGCGCCGCCCACCTCGACGCCGATCGGATCGGCGCTGGTGTAGACGCGCAGCCATTCGGTCGCGACCAACGATTGCACTGCCCGCGCCAGGCGCGGGTCGCGAGCGGCCGCGACCAAATTCGTGGGCACCTGACGCGCAACTTCGCTGGCAAAACTCGGCCCGGAGAGGTGAACCGTGCGGTCCAGGGCGTCCGCGCCGAGAACGTCGGCGATGACTTGGTGCACGAGCATCCGGGACTCCGTCTCGATGCCCTTGCAGGCGCTCACCATCACCTGCCCGCGGGCAAGGTTCGGCCGCGCCTGTTCGAGGGTCTGCCGTAGTGTCTGCGTCGGTACCACCAAGAGCACGGTGTCCGCGCGGGCGAGCGCCACCTGATAGTCGTGCGTGACCTCGACGCCGGGGTGCAAGGGGACACCGGGCAAGAGGCGACGGTTCTCCCGATCGCGGCGCAGCGCCGCTGCATGGTCGGCTCGGTGGCTGTGCAGCCAGACGGCTGGCTGAGAGCGAGCGAGCACCGTGGCCAAAGCCGTGCCCCACGCACCAGCACCCAACACGGCGACTTCCACGAACATCGAGTAAGTCCGTCTCGGCGCCCGTGTCAACCGTTGGAACGGCACAATGGGGGGATCCGCTCGTGAAACCCAGAGCCCGAGCCGTCCGCGTTTTTTTTGGCTATGCTGGCGCCATGCTCAAGCGCGTCCTGCCCGTCCTGGGGCTCCTCGGCACGGGGATCTTGCTCGCCGGCTGCCCCAGCAAGGAGACCCTGGCGTTTTCCGTCGTGTCCGACGGTGTGATCAACGATCCAGCGAACAAGTCGCTGCGCTTCGATTTGTTGAAGTTCGGTCTCGAACAGTTTTGCTTCGAAATGACCAATCGCGGAGCTCCCCTGAAGCTGGGGGATGAAATGCCCACCGCCGGTCGTTTCTTCGCCGCCAGTTGCCAGCACCAAATCCTCGACGCTGAGGCTCGGAAGTCGTTGGTGGTGCAATACAGCGGCACCGGTTACGGCTGGACCAACATCAGCGGACGCATAGGTTTCGAGGCGTCGGGCCTGGTGGAGTACGCGCCTGATTTTCAGGTCGATGGCGACGCGATGTACATCTACTTTCGTCCGCAAGAGATCGATGCTTCTTCGTTCAAGACGCTGATGGTCGAGAGCAGCGTGGCGAAGACCGGCCTCTCGATGGCGCAGATCGATCCGGACGAGGTCGGCACCAAGATTCTGCGCGGCCAGCTGCGGCGCGGGTTCACGGTCATTCGCTACAACTCGCGAGGCGAAACCGACTTCAGTATGGGCTTGGTTCCCAAAGGTCAGCTGCCCGAAAAGCCGTATACGGTCGAGACCACCAATCGCACCAATCTGGTCAACGACACGACCGAAGTGCACTCTGGACAGCAAGACTACATCGGCAGCTTCGACGTGACCGAGGACGACTCCGTGTTGTTCCTGACCGCCAAGTTGGATGGCAGTCCTACCGTTGACGTTGCCTTGGTACCCAAGGCGTCGAGCACGCAGATGCTCGACCAGTACGTGAAGAACCCCGGGGCAGCCACGATGTTGATGCCCCCGGTCTTGCAGGAAGGGCTCGCGCAAGGCACCCCGTGGCAACGGTCGATCAAGCTGGCCCAGGGTTCGTACGTGCTGGTGGTCGACAACAGCGACCGACTCGGTCCGTCCACTCCGCCCGCCCGTCCCGCCGACTCCCCCGCACACGTGAGCTATCTCGTCCAACGCGGCGACGCGGATTGACCCAGCGCTCGGGCAGCTGCTCGAGCAGCGCGAGGGTTTCTAGGCGGCGGGCCTACACTGACCGTCGGTCCGACGCGGCGCCCGACCGGCACTCGCCAGCAACTCCAGCAGATTCCTTGGGGTAGACCTGCCGGGGCAGCTTTCCTGCCACGCAGTCGTCGGCCACCCGCGCTGGCGCGGCGGGATCCCCCCCGCTGGTGGATTTTCGCGCCGCTGCTAGGTTGCCGGTTGCCTTTCCGACAGGTAAAAGGGCGACTTCAAGTCGGCCATCAAGCCCAGCTTCGTGGATACCAAGTACTACCGATTCATCTTCTGGCCGCTATGGTTCGTCGTCGTTCCACTAGCGCGAG
>Ga0315910_10004564_pt1 | contig 11544 bp, 9 predicted proteins | sample EdamamesoilMG_FD_204470 | JGI IMG/M metagenome (GOLD analysis project Ga0315910, IMG submission 204470) | Garden soil microbial communities collected in Santa Monica, California, United States - Edamame soil | ecosystem: Environmental > Terrestrial > Soil > Garden | place: USA: California...
TGAGCCCCCGAGTCGCTCGATCCCGGCCCTCATCCCCCGTGCCTCGGTCGGCGTACACCCGTATTCCGCACGGAACGCATCGGTGAAGTGGCTGTGCGAGGCGAACCCGAGCTCGAGGGCGATGCGCGAGATCTGTTCCGGTTCGTCCAGCAAGCGCTCCAGCCCTTCGCGCAGCCGGCGCTGGACCACCGTGCGGTAGATCGACATCCCCGTGGCGCGGGTGAAGAGCCGGCTCAGGTGGAACGGCGAGCACCCCGCCTCGGCGGCGATCCCGGCGAGGGTGAGCGGGCGCGCGAAGTCACGGGCGATGAGCTCCCGCGCCCGGTCGACATTCTTCTGGTGGCCCCGTTGCTCGTCGACGCCGGCGTCGGCGCTCTGCAGGGCGGCCAGGAAGGCGATCGCAGGCTCCTCGATCGCGAGGGGGTCGGCGCCCGCCCGGTCCTGCCGTGCGCGCTCGAGCGCGCGGCGGTGCAGCAGATAGTTCCGGCCATCCACCGGTCGGGTGCGACGCGTGAACGTCCGACCCCGGGCCGGTCCGCGATCACCGGATGCCGCTTTCCCTTCCGCGGTGAGCCGGAAGATCGTGCACCGGTCCCCGCCGCCGGCCGGGTGGCGGACACGATAGGTGGCCCCTCCGTTCCAGAGGGTCGCCGTCCCGGTATCGGCCAGCCTGACGTCTCCCTCGATCTCCAGCTCCCACACCCCGCGCCGCGTCACCACGACCCGGTCGTCCGCCCCCCACTCTTCCCCGTGGGAGTCGGTACCTGCACACTCCCAGTCGGCGATCGCGACCAGGGCCCCGGCGTAGAGCGGGGTGTGGCCGGAGCAAGGTTCCGGAAGCGGGGAGGCGGCGTGATGCATAGAGTGTCTGCTCTCTCACCAACGAGGTTCGGTATGTCGATGTTTCGTGCCACACTGGGCCTGACGGCCCTCGTGTTCGCCGCCCCCCTGGCGGCGCAGGACTATGGCCCCCAGCCCGACAACGCCACCAGGACCGAGGTCCTCCGCGTGCGCGAGGCGGCGTGGCGCACCTGGTTCAGCAACGACCGCGAGGGGTTCCAGCGCGTCGTCCCCCAGGAGCTGGTCGGAATGGCCTGGGGCGGCGGGGCTTGGGAGGATCGCGCCGCCACGCTCATCTCGATGGCGGAGTACGCCAAGGCCGGGGAGCGGCTCCAGACCCTGGAGTTCCCGCGCAACGTCTTCCAGCAGTACGGCGATGTGGTGATCCTCTACTCGAACTTCCGGGTCGTGGTGGTCGATCGGGCCGGGAAGAGCTCGGAGACCAAGGGTCGCGGCACCGAGATCTTCGTCCGGCGGGACGGGAAGTGGATCCACACCGGCTGGCATCTCGACACCGTCACCAACTGAGGAGCGCTCCCGGGGCGGGCGCCCATCGCGTTGACTCCCCGGTGACGGTCCCGTACCATCCGGGCCGACTCGGTGGGTGCTCCCCCTTTCCCCTTCCATCAATGCGGCTCTGGTCCCTCCATCCCCGACATCTCGACCCCGCCGGGCTGGTCGCGCTCTGGCGGGAGGCGCTCCTCGCCAAGGCGGTGCTCACGGGGAAGACCAAGGGATACAAGCACCACCCCCAGCTCGATCGCTTCAAGGCGACCCGCCGCCCCGCCGCGGCGCTCAACGCCTACCTCGCCCAGGTCCACGCGGAAGCGGTGCGGCGAGGGTACAGCTTCGACAAGCGGAAGCTCGCCGGCCCCAAGTCCCGCGGTCGTCTCACCGTGACCAGGGGCCAGCTCGACTATGAGTGGGGCCACCTGCTCCGGAAGCTGAAGCGGCGATCGCCCGCGCTCCATGCCGCCGCCCGGAAGCTCCCCCGCCCGGCGCCACATCCTCTCTTCACCGTTCGCGCCGGTCCGATCGCCGACTGGGAGCGTCCCTAGTCGCTTTCCCCATTTCCCTCCACAGCATCCTCCGGCCGACCCCATATCCACCAAGACCGTAAACTGTTTACAGACAACAGCTTACGGACAGCCTGCCCGCCGGCCCCCTGGCCCACCTGCCGCCCGCCCGGTGGACAAACCCCGCAACTCCTTCCCCACACACACTTTGTGATGTGGATAGTTTTCCCTGCTTGACAGGCCCACCGGTTTGTCCAATTATGGCCATCCCTCCGCAGGTCCCGGGGCAGCCGCCCCACTGAACGACTTCGTCTAGACAGCTCGACCCTTCTGAACCTCCCCGGGGAGCAGTCGTCATGGCCCGCGCCCGTGTTACGAAGCCTCGTCCGTTGAGCCGCGCACCGTCCAGCGGCGCGTTCGACCAGTACCTGCTCGACATCCAGAAGCTCCCGATGATCACCGATGTGCAGGAAGAGCGCCGGCTCGCCCGTCTCGCCCTCAAGGGAGATGAACGCGCCGCCGAACGCCTGGTCACGGCCAACCTGCGCTTCGTCATCAGCTACGTGAAGAAGTACCAGGGCCACGGGTTGGACCTCTCCGAGCTCGTCGCCATCGGCAATGAAGGGCTCCTGAAGGCGGTGCGGAAGTTCGACCCCGACCACGGCGTGAAGTTCATCTCCTACGCGGTGTGGTGGGTGCGCCAGGCGGTCCTCAAGGCGCTCGCCGAGCAGACCAGGTCGGTCCGTATCCCGCTCAATCAGAACTCCCACCTGATCAAGATGTCCAAGGCCGAAGGGTTCCTCGCCCAGGAGCTCGGCCGCGAGCCCACCGACAAGGAGATCGCGGTGGCCTTGGGCGACACGATCGAGAACATCCGCGCCTCCCGCCGGATGACCGCCGCCGAGCTCTCGCTCGACATGCCGGTGGACCGGACCGACAAGGGGGCCTCGACCCTCGGTGAGCGATTCGCCGGCACCGAAGGGAACGAGATCGAGGACCGCACCGACGCCGTGCTCCGCCGCGAATTCATCGACAAGCTCTTCGACCGCTACCTCACCCCCCGCGAGCGGAAGATCCTCGGCCTCTACTACGGGCTCGAGGAAGGGACCGAGGCCCTGACCCTCGAGAAGATCGGCGCCCTCCTCGGCGTCACCCGGGAACGGATCCGGCAGATCCGCGAACGGGCCTTCGAGAAGCTGCGGCAATCCCCCGACGTCCTGGGCCTCAAGGATCGGGAGAAGATCGTCGCGGCCTGAGCGGTCGCCTGCCGCAGGACCCATCGCCCCGGGAGATCGATCCCGGGGCGTTGCGTTTCATGACCCTCCCGGATCGTGAAGGGAGCTTCACGGACGATTCGCACGATCCCTAGGACCGGGCCGCTAGCTAGGACTCTGACTCCATCTGGATGCGCCCGTGCCGACCCCCCCAGACCCCGCCACCGACCCAGCGACCGTGACGATCGCGGAGTTCCTTCGTGCCTTCGCGGATGCCGCGACCCACGAGACCTTCGCGATCGACCGGGAGCTGCGGTACACGATGCTCAACCAGGCGCATCGCACCGGCACTCGGAGGCGCTACGGCCAGGTCCCTCGTCCGGGCGATCCGGCGACCGACCTGGTCCGGGACACGGGCGCACGCTCTCGCTACTTCACGGCGTACCAGCGGGCGCTCGCCGGGGAGACCCTCACCATCGACCTCTGGGACGCCGACCTCGGGGGCCACCCCGAACCGCTCGAATGCCGGCTGACCCCGATCGGGCCGCGGTCGGGCCCGCCGATCGGGGTCGCGGTCACCCTGCGCCGTCGGGAGGAAGGGGCCGGCCGGACGGACAGCGGGGTCGAACACCGCTACCGGGCGCTCCTCGACTCCGCAGTGGACGGCATCGTCATCCTGCGCCCCGATGGCGCGGTCCTGGAATGCAACGAATCGTTCGCACGTCTGGTCGGCCGGTCGATGGATGAAGTGGTGAGGGGGGCGGAGTGGGAGTGGACGGCGAGCGGTGATCGTGCCGCCGCCCGCGAAACGCTGCGGCGGTCGCTCGATCACGAGCGGGTCTACGAGACGATCATCCGTCAGCGGAACGGCGCCTACGTTCCGGTCGAGGTGCGGGCCGCGCCGGTCCGGATCGCCGGGGGCCCCGCCGTCATCCACACCGTGCGCGACATCACCGAGCGGCGAAGGGCCGAACTCGCCATCGCCGAGCGGGAGGCCCGGCTCCGGGCGATCTTCGACCACGCGCCGCTCGGCCTGGGGGTCGCAGACCTCACCTCGGGCCAAGTCATCACGGCCAACGCCGCGATGTGCGCGATCTACGGACGCGACCTTTCCGAGCTGACGCAGAGCCCGATCGGCACCTTCACCCACCCGGAGGACCGCGACGCCGAAGCGGACGGACTGCGGCGCCTGCGTGCCGGGGAGGTCGCCGACTACACCCTGCGCAAGCGCTATGTCCAGCCGGACGGGAACTGCGTGCCGGCCGAGATCCGGGTGATCCGGCTCCCCGACCTCCCGGGGTCACCACCGCTCGCCCTGGGGATCGCGACCGACCTGCGCCAGCTCGCCTCCGCCGAACACTCCCTCCGCGAGAGCGAGGCTCGCTACCGGCGGCTCACCGACCACGCGCAGGACATGATCTACCGGTACGGGGTCGCGCCACCCGAGGGGATCCAATACGTGAATCCCGCGGTCGAGCGGCTGCTCGGATATACGCCGGCACAATGCTACGCCGACCCCCTGCTCCCCGCCCGGATCATCTATCCCGATGACCGGAGCACGTTCGAAGCCGTCCTGCGGGGGGAGAAGGATCCCTCCACTCCGCAGGTGCTCCGCTGGATCCACGCGGACGGTCACATCGTCTGGATGGAGCATCGCGGCACACCGGTGATGGACCACGAGGGACGGGTCATCGCGCTCGAGGGGATCGGCCGCGACATCTCCGATCAGGTGGCGCGTGAGGAGCACTTGCGCCTCCTGGCGCGGGCCGTGGAGCAGGCCGCCGAGGTGGTGATGATCGCCGATCGCGCGGGAAAGATCCGGGAGGTCAACCGCGCCTTCGAGACGGTGACCGGGTACACCCGTGAGGAGGCGATCGGCCGCACACCGCGGCTGCTCAAGAGCGGCCGGCAGGACGCGGGCTTCTACCAGGAGATGTGGAATACCCTCCGGGCGGGGCGGACCTTCAGCGGCACCGTGATCAACCGCCGGAAGGACGGATCGGAGTACTTCGCCGAGATGATGGTCACCCCGGTCCGGGACCAGGAAGGGACCGTCACCCATTTCGTCGGCCTCCACCGGGACGTCACGCGTGAACGGTCGCGCGACGAACAGCTGCGCCAGGCCCAGAAGATGGAAGCGATGGGCCAGGTGACCGGCGGGATCGCCCACGACTTCAACAACATCCTGACCGTGATCCAGGCCAATGCGGAACTCGTCGCGTCAGGTCTGCCGTCGGAGAGCGACGCGATGGAGCGCGTCACCGACCTGCTGGCCTCGGCCAAGCACGGGTCCACGCTCGTCCGCCAGCTCCTCGCCTTCGGCCGCAAGGGGATCCTGGCGCCGGTGAGCACCGAGCTCGCCCCGGTCCTGGAGCATTCGCTGGAGATCCTCCGTCGCGTCGTTCCGGCTTCGATCCGGATCTTGCCGCTGCGCGGCTCGGCCCCTCCCGTGCTGGCGGACCCCGCCGCGGTCGGACAGATCCTCCTCAACCTCGCGACCAATGCGCGCGACGCGATGCCGGAGGGGGGAGACCTGGAGATCACCCTTGCGCCCGGCAACGGCAGTGGCGCGAATGATCCGCACGGGACACGGCCCTTCGTCGTCGTCCAGGTCCGCGACACCGGCGCCGGGATGTCGGCCGAGACCCTTCGTCGGGCATTCGAGCCGTTCTACACCACCAAGCCGGCCGGCCTGGGAACGGGGCTCGGCCTCGCGATGGTCCACGGCCTGATGGAACAGCACGGCGGCTTCATCGAACTCGCCAGCACCCCCGGGACCGGGACCGTGGTCACGCTCGGGTTCCCGATGGCGGCGGACCGGCCGCGACCCAAGGCGGCCCCAGCGGCCAAGGTGGGTCACGACCGGATCCACGGGACGATCCTCCTCGCCGAGGACGATCCCGCCCTCCGCCGGGCCACCGCGCGGACCTTGGAGCGCGGGGGAGCCACCGTCATCACGGCCGCGGACGGCGAGGAGGCCTGGGACCTCTGGCGGGCGCACCGCGACACCATCGACATCGTCCTGACGGACGCGGTGATGCCGCGGTGCGGAGGCCCCGACCTGGCCCGGCGCCTGCGGGCGCACGATGCCCGGTGCCCGATCCTGCTGCTGACCGGCTACACCGCCGAGGACTTCACCGATCTCGACGAGGCGGTGACCGTCCTTCCCAAACCCTGGACCGTGCAGGAGCTTCTGGCCGCCGTCGATGCGGCACGATCGGCCGCGGCGGCGTAAATTGCCAAGATGGCCGACCCCCGCCCCCGCCTCGAACGGCTCCTCGGTCCCGAAGGGGTCGGCCGTGACCCCGGTGGGCTCGCGCGGGCCTTCCCGGACACGGCGGAGGCGCTGGCCGAGGTGATGGCACTGGTGACGGCGGAGGGGTGGAAGGCGCGGATCGAGGGACGGGGGTCGTGGCTCGCCGCCGACGCTCCGGCCGACCTCGCCATCGCCACCCGTGCGCTCGATGAGTTCCTCGCCCTCGACGTCGCCGCGGGGCGGGTCACGGTGGGGGCCGGGACCGCGCTCGAGCCACTGGCCCGCCGCCTCGCGCGCGAGGGATGGTGGCTGCCGGTCGATCCCCCCGGACGGCCGGACCGCTCCATTGGCTCCGTACTGGCGACCGGGACCGCCGGTCCCCTTCGCGCCGCGTTCGGCGGAGTCACCGCGATGCTCGAGCGCTCGGTCCTCGCCACCGGCGACGGCCGCCTCCTCGAGCTCGCCGGCGAGGCGGCCCGTCGTCACACCACGACCTTCGGCGCCACCGGGCTCCTCGCCGAGGTGACGCTCCGCATCCGCCCCCTCCCCGAGGTCGACCGGACCCTCTCGGTCACCGGTCCGCGCGACGACCTGACTCGCGCCGCCCGGGAGGCCATCACCGCCGGCGCCCACCCCGCGGCGCTCGAACTCCTTTCTCCGGCCGTCGCCACCGCGCCCGACTGGGTCCTGGCCGCCCGTTTCCTCGGGCCCGCGCCGCTGGTGGAGACCGAGCGGGCCCACCTCCTCCAGTCCACCGGACTCGCCTGGGTCGACCTCCCGGAGGATCGCGCCCCCGCCTTCTGGGCGATGGCGGCGCGCGCTCCCCTCGGAGGCCCGATCACGCTCCGGGTCGCCGCGGTGAGCGAAGGGATGGACGAGACGATCGACCTCATCGGCGACCACCTCGACGAAGGGTTCCTCACCGTGGGGCTGGCCGATGGCACGGTCCGCTGGAGCGGCCGCGCGGAAGGGAGGCGGATCGCCGTGCTCCGCCGGGTCGCGGCCACGCGGGAGATGCCGGTGACCCTGGAGCGGGCCCCGTGGCCGCTCCGGGCGGAGGTGAAGCACTACGGCGTCTTCCGTGAGGCGACGGCACCCGCGCCGACCCTCCGGCACCAGACCGACCCTGGCGCGCGGCTCGTGGTCCCGCTCGACTGAGCCACCCCGGAGTCCTGCTACCTTTCAGTCGTGTCCACGCTCGACCGTCGCACCGAACCGGCACTCGATCCGATCCGCCTCGCCCGTCTTGTCTCGGGTGCGGTGGCGGTCGACATGCCGTTCACCGTCCTCGACGTCACCGGTCCGGGGGCCCTGCAGTGCCTGCAGGGGCTCGTCACCAACGACCTGGTGAAGCCGGGTCCGGGGACCGTCACCTGGGGCGCGCTCCTCACCCCCAAGGGGATGATCGAATCCGACCTCTGGGCGCTCCGCCACGGCGACAACGTCACCCTCCTCGTGCCGCACGCGGGGAAGGAGAAGGTCCTCGAGGTCTTCCGCCGCTCCCTCCCGCCGCGGCTCGCCAAGGTCGAGGACCGGAGCGCCACCCACCACGTGCTCTTCCTGTATGGGAGCGGCGCGGAAGGGGCGCTGCACGGACACCCGTCGGTGCCGAGTGCCGGTCAGGTGGTGACCGAAGGTGACGGCACCCACCTCGCGCATCCCGCCGCAGGGGCCCCGGCGCCCTTCATTCTGGTGGGCACGACCGCAGCGATCGATGCAGCCCGGGTCAGGCTCCAGTCCCACGGTGTCGCCGTCGGCGACCAGGATGATGCCGAAGCGGCGCGCATCCTTGCCGGGTGGCCTGCGCTCGGTGCCGAGATCGACGACAAGACCCTCCCGCAGGAGGTCCGCTTCGACGAGCTCGGCGGCGTGAGCTACACCAAGGGGTGCTACCTCGGCCAGGAGACCGTCGCGCGGCTCCACTTCCGCGGACACCCGAACCGGGAGCTCCGCGGGCTGGAGTGGGAGGACGCCGCCCCACTCGCCGATGACCGGATCGAAGGGGCGGGGCGCGACGCCGGGACCGTCCGCTCCACCCTCCTCGTCGGCGGCCGCCGGGTCGGCCTCTCCCCGATCCGCCGTGAGGTGGCGACCGGCGACGCCGTCGTCGCCGGCGGCCGGCCGGCCCGGGTCGTGGCACTCCCCTTCGAAGGGCCGCGCGTCGCGTGATCCTCCTGACCGGCGCCACGGGACTCGTGGGGCGCCAGGTCGCGACGCTGCTCGCCGAGCGCGGCACGCAGGTGCTGGCATTGGTGCGGGATCCCGAACGCGCCTCCTGGCTCACCGCACAGGGGGCGCGACTTGTCACGGGGGGGATCACTGACCCCGCGACCTGGCACGCCATCGACGGCGTGAGCGCCGTGGTGCACTGCGCCGCGGTGATCAGCGGCGGGAGGACCTGGGAGGCGTTCGCGGGGCCCAACATCGAATCGACCCGCCTCGCCGCCGAGCGGGCGCGCGAGCTCGGCGTGCCGCTGGTGCAGCTCTCGTCGGTCGCGGTGTACGGCGGATCGACCACCGAACCGGTGGGAAGCGTGGGAGAGGATTTCCGCTTCACGCCGATGCGGCCGGGGGCGTGGTACGGCAGGTCGAAGCGGGAGTCCGAGCAGCTGGTGTGGCGGGTGGCCGAACGAGGGTTGAAGGCGATCGCGCTCCGGCCCTGCGTCATCTACGGTCCGCACGACCGGCTCTTCTTCCCCAAGATCCTCCGCGCCGCGCGGCGCGGGGTGATGCCGCTGATCGGCGACGGCGCCGCGCCGATGGCGATCGTCCACGCGCGGAGCGTGGCACAGGCGGTGTTGGCCGCACTCGACACGAAGGAGGGGTGGGGGCGACCGTACAACGTGACAGGCGACGCCCCCATCGCTCCGCGCGAGGTGGTCGAGGCGCTCGGTCGCGGGCTGGGGAAACGGATCATCACGCCCAGGGTCCCGGCAGGACTCGCGCTCGCGGGGGCGAAGCTCGCCGATGCGGTGGCGGGGTCGCTCCTCCCCGACGGACTCTTCCCCGGAACGGTCCGGACCGCGGTCGGATACTGGAGAGGTGGAGATCCCTATCGCTCAGACGCCGCGCGCCAGGTGCTCGGCTGGCGGCCCGCCATCGATCACAAGGTGGAGATCGAAGCGTTGGCCCAGACGTTCCCCCTCTCCCTTCAGGGCGAGGGGGTGAGGTTGTAGTAGGAGAGGGGGTCGGGGGGGTGAGGTGACAAAAGGGCCCCCCTTTCGGAGGGCCCTTTTGGCGACAGTGCCAGGACCTGCTTAGTGCGCGGCCGGAGCGGTCGCAGCGGTGTCCTTCTTCATGGTGTCCATCGCGGCCGGGGCCATCGAGTCCGTGGCGGCCGGAGCAGCAGCGGCGGTCGTGTCGACGGCCGGAGCAGCGTTCTCCTTCGGGGCGCAGGCGGCGAGCCCGAGCACGAGGGCAAGAGCGAAGACCTTCTTCATGGTGAAACCTCTAGAGTGGAAAATGGGTCCCAGTGGGTCGTGTTAGGTTGCGCAGTCACTGTCGCCAGACGCAACGGGGGCGGAAAATAGCGATGTTGCAGAGGCCGTCAAGCGGCCCCCGCCCTGAGTGCAAACAACGGCACCATTTGGTTCAGCTACGAACCAATAATGGCCCTTCAGACCCAGCCCAGCCCCTTCGCCCGGGCGACGATGAGCTCGGCAGCCCCCTCGTAGCCGAGGGCCTCGGTGTTGAGCACCAGGTGGTAGCCGGCGGGATCGGCCCAGTCCCGCTTGTAGTACTCGCGGTGGTAGCGGGCCCGGTTCGCGTCGATCCGCTCGATCGCCTCTTCGGCGGCCTTCCGGTCGAGCACGGAGCGGCGCATCACGACCTCGATCCGGTGGGGCTTGGGGGCGACGAGGCGGGCGTGGATCGCCGCGTGCTCCCCCGCCAGCACCGCGGTCGCCGCGCGCCCTACGAGCACCACCCGCCCCTCCGCCGCGAGCTCGGTCACCACCTTCTCGGTGATCTGCACCAGCCGCGGCTCCTCCAGCGGCTTGAGCGCCTGGGCCGATTCGGGGGTGAGGATCTCCTGGCTGGAGGCGGCGAGCGCGAGCACGATCCGGTCGAAGAGTCCGGGAGCGCTCTCCTCCTTGGCGGCCACCTCCTGCGGCGAGAGCCCGGCGCGCACCGCGACCCGGTCGATGAGCTCATTGTCGACGATGGTCCACCCGAGCCGGGTAGCGACGAGGTCGGCGACCGAGCTCCCGCCGGCGCCGAACTGGCGACTGATGGTGATCAGCATCCGTTCCTCCTCACGCGGGACCGTCCCCGGCCCAGCCGCGGGTGAGCACGAGTTCGCGCAGTCGTTCGGTGAGCCGCGACCAGGCGAGCAAGGCGACGACAGCGCATGCGGACCCGCCGACCACGAAGGCGGTCCGGGCGCCGAAATGTTCCGCCATCCACCCCATCTGGATCGAGCCGAACGGGGCCAGCCCCACGACCATGAACGAGTAGAAGCCCATCACCCGCCCGCGGAGCTCATCGGGGCTCGTGGACTGGAGGATGGTGTTGGTGAAGACCGCGAGCAGCACCCACGCGAACCCCGTCAGCGCCAGCAGCAAGAACGCCACCCCGAGGCTGGGCGCCAGTCCGGTCGCGGCAAGGAGGAGCGCAAAGGCGAAGGCGCACGGCAGCACCCAGCGTTCCCGCTCGAGCCGTCCCCCCCAGACCGCCGCCCCGATGGCGCCGAGCGCCGCGCCGATCCCCACCGCCGACATCAACGCCCCATACCCCGCGGACCCTGCGCCGAGCACGTCGCGGGCGAAGACCGGGAGCATCGGGACGAAGGCGAAGCCGAAGACGCTGAACGAGGTCGTGATGATCACGAGCGTCCGCTGCAGGGGGCGGGAGAAGATCCAGGTCACCCCTTCCCAGAGCGCCGCGAGGTCCCCCTGGCCACGTGGTTTCTGCACGGCCGTCGGGGGGAGGCGCATCGCGACCAGCCCGCCGACCACGGCGCTGTAACTGGCGGCGTTCACGAAGAAGCAGGCGGCCGCCCCCGCGGTGGCGAGCAGGATACCGGCGATCGCAGGGCCGATGACGCGGGTGGCGTTGAAGACCGTCGAGTTGATGGCGACCGCGGTGAAGAGGTCCTCCTTCCCCACCATCTCCACCACGAAGGCCTGGCGCGCCGGGATCTCGAACGCCGAGAAGAGCCCCGCCACGAGGGCCAGGACCTGGATCCAGAGGACCGTGATGTGGCCGGTGTAGGTGAGGA
>Ga0315910_10004565_pt1 | contig 11544 bp, 3 predicted proteins | sample EdamamesoilMG_FD_204470 | JGI IMG/M metagenome (GOLD analysis project Ga0315910, IMG submission 204470) | Garden soil microbial communities collected in Santa Monica, California, United States - Edamame soil | ecosystem: Environmental > Terrestrial > Soil > Garden | place: USA: California...
CGATTACAGGCGGGTCGGATGCGGCGTTCTTCACCATCAATACCGCCACCGGTGCGTTGAGCTTCACGTCCGGGCGGAATTTCGAAGCGCCGGCGGATGCGGGTGCGAACAACGTCTATGACGTGCAGGTGACGGCGTCTGACGGCACCAACACCGACAGCCAGGCCATCGCGGTGACAGTGACCAATGTCAATGAAGCTCCGTCGGTGACCGCCCAGAGCCTGGGCACGGTCAACGAGGGTTCCACGACGCTGGTCACGAACTCCATGCTGAACGCCACGGATCCGGAGAACGGCACCCTGACGTGGACGGAGACGGCGGCATCCACGCGCGGCCACTTTGCGCTGGCGGCTTCGCCGACGACGGCAATCACGTCGTTTACGCAGACGCAGGTGAACAGCAGCCTGGTCGTGTTCGTGACGACGGCGGACAGCGCTTCGACCGGTGCCGCAAATCCAGTCAATGCCACGCTCAGTGTCTCCGATGGCACCAATATCGTTACCGGTGTCACCTTAAGTGTGACGCTCAATGACAACGCGGTGGTGTTCACCGCCGGCGACGATACGTTGACCGGCGGCGACGCCGTCGATTCGCTCGGCGGCGGGGCAGGCAACGACACCATAGACGGCGGTCCCGGCACCGATGTGCTCGCTGGCGGCAACGACAACGACATCTACATCATCGACGCCGGGGACCACACTGCGGCAGAGATCACCGACAGCGGCGGCAGTGCCGATGAAGTTCGGTTCATTTCCACCGTGGCCGCCACGGTGACCATCTTTGCCGGTGACACGGGCCTGGAGATTGTGCGCATCAGCAATGCGGCCGGTGCAACCACCGGGACCACGGCGGAGAACATCAATGCCGGCGCGGCGGTGAACGGGCTGACGCTGGTGGGCAATGATGGCGCCAACACCATCACGGGCACGGGATTCGCGGACACAATTACCACCAACGGCGGTGTGGACACCCTGAACGGCGGCGCAGGCACGGATTCCATGAACGGCGGCACGGGAGATGACCTCTACCTGGTTGGCGCGGGCGAACACGGGGCGGCGGAAATCGCCGACACGGGCGGCACGGCGGACGAGGTGCGGTTCACGTCCACCACGGCACAGACGCTGACGATTTTTGCCGGTGACACGGGAATCGAGACCGTGCGCATCAGCAACGCGGCCGGGTTGACCACCGGGACCACCGCGGAGAGCATCAACGCCAGTGCGGCGGTGAACGGGCTGAGCCTGACAGGCAATGATGGCGCGAACACGCTCTCCGGTGGCGGCAGCGCGGACACGATGACCGGCAACGGCGGCAATGACTCCATGACCGGCAATGCCGGCAACGATACCTTCAACGTTAATTCCGGTACGGATACGGTCACCGACCTGAGCGCCAGCGATGTGCTGGTGGTGAGTTCCGGTGCAACGGCGACGGTCACAGTGAGCGCTGCGTACACGGCCACGGCCGCCAGTTCCAATGCCGGTACGGCAAACCTGACGTCGAATGGCTTCGGGGTTGACCTGGGCGCCATCACGGTGACGACGAACGGCTACTCGGTGACGAACACCGGCGCGGCGGCCACATTTACCGGCAGTTCCGGCAGCGACACGCTGACCGGCGGCGCCAACGGCGACACGCTGAATGGCAGTGCCGGTGCGGACACCCTGAATGGCGCCGGCGGAACCGACGTGATGAACGGCGGCACGGGAGATGACCTCTACCTGGTTGGCGCGGGCGAACACGGGGCGGCGGAAATCGCCGACACAGGCGGCACGGCGGATGAGGTGCGGTTCACGTCAACCACGGCGCAGACGCTGACGATATTTGCCGGTGACACGGGGATCGAGACCGTGCGCATCAGCGATGCGGCCGGCGCGGCCACCGGGACCACCGCGGAGAGCATCAACGCCAGTGCGGCGGTGAACGGGCTGACCCTGGTGGGTAACGACGGCAACAACAGCATCACGGGCACGGGATCCGCGGACACCGTCACCGGCGGCGCGGGTAATGACACCATCACCGCCGGTGCCGGAGGCGACAACCTGTCGGGAGGCGCGGACAACGATACCTTTATATTCAGCGCCAACCTCACCAACGCCGATACGGTTAATGGCGGCACTGGCACGGCGGATGCGCTGACGTATACGGATGCCGGCGCCACCAATGAGCTCGACAACGTCACGAACATTGACGTCATCACCCTGGGCGCCGCGGCGACCAGTGTGACGACGGTGAATGCCCTCGTGGCGGCAGCGGCGTTGTTGACGGTCAATGGCAGCGGGGCAACGAGCCTGGTGTGGAACGGCGCGGCGGAAACCGATGGAACATTCAGCATCACCGGCAGCACCGGCGCGGACACCCTGACCGGCGGCAGCCTGAACGACACATTCATCATGGGCGGCAACATGGCCAGCACCGACACCATCAATGGCGGTGCGGGCACGGCCGATATATTGACGTTCACGGACAGCGGCGCGGCAACGACGGAACTCAATAACGTCACCAATGTGGAAATCATCACGCTTGGAGCGGCGGTGACAAGCGTGACGGCGGTGGACGCCCTGGTGGCGGTCGGTATCACGCTGACTGTAAACGGCAGCGCCGCCACGAGTGTGACCTGGAACGGCGCGGCCGAGACCAACGGGTCGTTCAGCATTACCGGTAGCGGCGGGGCCGACACCTTGACTGGCGGCAGCCAGAACGACACGTTCGTGATGGGCGGCAACATGGCCAGCACGGATACCATCAATGGCGGGGCGGGAACGGCCGACACGTTGACGTTCACGGATAGTGGAGCCACAACAGATCTGAATAGCGTGACAAATGTCGAGATCATCACGCTCGGCGCGGCGGCGACCAACGTCACCACGGTGGATGGCCTGGTAGCCGCTGCTGCAACATTGACCGTCAACGGCAGTGCGTTGACTTCCCTGCAGACGCTTACCTGGAATGGCGCTGCGGAGACGAACGGCAACTTCAACGTCACCGGGGGCGCCGGCAGCGACACGATCACCGGCGGCGCAGGGAACGATTCGATCACCGGCGGCGCCGGGACCGATTCCCTCGTGGGCGGTTCTGGCAACGACACCTACGTGTTTTCACTGACCAGCGGGACGGACACGATCACGGAATCCGGACAGGGCAGCGTGGACCCCGCCGGTGCCGGCGCCGGTTCGGCGGACACGATCTCCATCGTCACCGGCGGCACGGCCCTGACCAGCCTGGTGCTCTTCGATTCCAACACCACCAATGGCGCGGGGAACCTGGTCATCCAGTACGACAGCCAGCAAATCACCGCCACGGACAGCTTCCTGCTCAGCGGCCCCAACAGCCCGAGTCACATGGACCAGCTGACGTTCGACAGCGGCACCTCGTACGCCGGGTACACGTTCTCCGGCACTTATTACCTCGCGCATGACGACTCCGGGGGGAATTTCAACGGGACCGACACGAACAACGACATCATCTCCGGGAACACGAATGGCAATTCCCTGCGCGGTGGAACCTCGGACGTCGATACCACCAGCGACGTGCTGTTCGGCTACGACGGTGATGACACGCTGGAACCCTGGGGCGGAAACGATCTGCTGGTCGGCGGCGCCGGGTCCGACACGTTCATGTTCAACACGACGCTGAATGCCACGACCAACGTCGACACGATCGCGGACTTCACGGGCGCGGGTGGCACGGTTGCCGACGTCATCCAGATCGACAACGACGTGTTCGCGGGCCTGAGTTCCGGCGGGCTGGCGGCCGGGAACTTCTTCTCCGGCACCGGCGTCACGGCGACGAGCGGCGCGGATGCTGACGACTACATCAAGTACGACACCGGCACCGGGGCGCTGTATTACGACAGCAACGGTAACGGCGCTGGCGGCATGACGCAGTTTGCGACCGTGTTCGGCTCGCCGGATGCCCTCGATAACTCGGACTTCACGGTCGTTAATTAATCAGCCGCGCCCGCATCAGATTGTTCCGGGGTTGGGAACTGCCCGCATACGCCGTGGATAGCCGGTGCGGTGCCGGCGGGGCGGGCAATGACGCCATCACCGGTGGATCCGGCAACGACGCGTACGTGTTCAATTGGTTGGCGCGGGCGATCACGGGGCGATTGACTTCAATCTGCTTAGGCACCCTGTTCGCGCCCCATGGGTAATTCGTTTCTGCGGTAATTCCTCACTGGCCCGCAGAATTGGGAGAGCGTGGCACACCCAAAATGTCCCGCAGGTAGTACGATCCTGGTCATGGCAGCGACGAAGACACCCCATCGCGACGCGGCGCGCGAATTGTTCAGCAGCGGCAGGGTGGCCGAGGCCGTGGCGGCGCTGCAGAAACGCATCGCCGCGGCGGGGGAGAACCCCCATGGGGACGACCTGAAACTGCTGGCGCTGTACCAGTTCACCCACGGGGACATCCGGGCAGCCCTGCAAACGTCCCATGCCGTCGTGGCCCGGCAGCCCGGCGATGCGGAAACCCTGAAGAACATCGGCATCTGCCACACGCGCATGCTTGAACCGGAGCAGGCCGTGCAGTGGCTGGAAAAGTCATTGGCCATTGACCCGCAGGATCCCGGCACCCATGACGGTCTTGCCCACGCCTGGGGCCTGCTGGGCCGGCAGAAACAGATGCGAAAGCATGGCGAGCAGGCACTGTTGTTAAAAGCGGAGGCCATGAAAGGGGTCAAGCCATTGCGGAAACTTGCCAACGTCAAGGTTCCGCCATTCCGCTCCGGGCAGCCGGAGCGGAATGTCATCGCCTTCAGCCTGTGGGGCACTCAATACCGCTACTGTGCCGGGGCCGTGGAAAATGCCCGGCTGGCGCGAGACATCTACCCGGACTGGCAGTGCCGGTTTTATTGCGACGATTCGGTGCCGTCCGCGACCATCGGGTCACTGCTCGCCCTGGGCGCGGAAATCGTCATGATGCCGAGGCAGACGCATTTGCACGAGGGCTTGTTCTGGCGCTTCCACGCCTGCTGGGACCCGGCCATTGACCGGTACCTGGTGCGTGACGCGGATAGCCTGCTGAACGTGCGCGAACGGCTGGCCGTGGACGAGTGGATCGCCGGCCGCAAGCACTTTCATATCCTGCGGGATTTCTACACCCACACGGACCTGATCCTGGCGGGACTGTGGGGCGGTGTGCGCGGCGCGCTGCCCGACCTGGCCGAAGCCATCGCGCGCTTTCTCGCCCGGCCGGACCTGCCGCGCACCAGCGATCAGAATTTCCTGCGCGAGGTCATCTGGCCCATCGCGCGCCAGAGCTACCTGCTGCACGACAGCCATTTCACGGTGCTGAAGGCCGTGCCATTCCCGGTCCGCGCCGGCCTGCCGCAGGGAGTCAACCTCGGCCAGAACATGGAACGGTTGCCGCAGCCGAAGATCGGCGCCATGCGTGTTCTCGACGGAAAAGGCATGCTGGAGCCACGGCAACCGCGGCGCCGGTTCGTATTCACGATCACGCCCGGACGCAGCGGGACGGCCTACCTGGCGGAATTGCTGCGCCGGAATCTGCCCCGGGCCGAAGTGCACCATGAACGGGCCAACTACCAGAGTCTCGGCGTGCACTCACCCGATGCATCCCATTTCATGCTGTTCAACAGTGTCGGCAATGTCCCGCCGGTGCAGGAGTTCTGGCGCCGCAAGCTTGGCGCCATCATGTACGGGAAAGGGGACTCCTACGTGGAGGTGTCCCATTTCCTCGCCAAGGCCGGACTGCTGGAAAACATCGGGTTGCTCGGGCCGGATTGCGACGTGCACGTCATCGGCCTGAATCGCAATATCGAGTCCGTTGTCTGGAGCCTGGCGAATCGCATGGATTTCGCCAATGCCGGGTTCACGTGGCTGTTTGCGCTCGATCCCCGCTACCCGCGCAATATCGTCAATACGAAGGTGTTTGACCGCTACGGCATGTTCGGGAATTGTTTCTGGTACACGGTGGAGATGCGCGCGCGCGCTGAATACTATCGCCGCGTACTCAAGAGCGTCCGCAATGTTCGATTCCACAATGCGGAACTCGATGAAATCGCCACCAAGCCCGGTGCGGCGCGGCTCTTGAACGCAATTGGCACACGGGTCGGGGAGGGGGCGGTAATTCTTCCGCAGCGCCAGAATGAACTGCGACATGAAATTCTGGCACAAAAGGATCGTGACGTTATCGTAAGGATGATAGCAAGCATTCAAATCGATCCCGCATCCCTGGCCGACCAGTTCATTGCCTCGGGGCGCAGAATTGGCTGAAGAAATTTCCCTGCTGATGCCGGTTTGGAATGCAGGGCCGTTCTTGAAACAATCCGTCATTTCCTGCCTGGCGCAAACGCATTCAAAGTTTGAATTCATAATTTGTGACGACGGGTCCACTGATTCCAGTTGGGAATATCTGCAGGCGTGCCGCGATCCCCGTGTCCGGCTGCTGCGCAACGAGGAAAACAGGGGTAATCCCTTCACCCGCAATCGCCTGCTGGATGCCGCCGGTGGACGCTATATTGCCTGGGCGGATGCCGACGACGTTTATCATCCCGGGCGTCTGGCCCGGCAACTGGCATATATGCAGGCGCATCCGGATTGCACTGTTGTGTCCGCCTGCATGAACAGGATCGTGGATGGACGGCTACGCCTGAAATCCGAAGGCAAGCAGGCAAGCGAACACGCGGTGCTGCGCCTGGAAATGTTATTCAATTGTCCCCTGAACAATCCGCTGGCCTTCATCCGCGCCGAGAGTCTTCACGGGCTTCGATACCCGACAGCGGCGCGCGGCGGCGCAGATTATTGGCTGTGGTGGCAGGTGGTCAGGGGCGGCGGCCAGCTTGCCCTGCTTCCGGACGTACTCGCCGACTATCGTATTCATGCACAGCAGGTATCCAGGCGCGAACAATCCTCCATTTCGGCATTGGTGCGCGAGGTAAAGGCAGGCATCTTCACTGATATATTCGGTCGCCCCCTGGGGGAGAAAGACACCGCTGTACACTTCGATATGGTCGACCCAGGCGTAAAAATTGGCAGCAGTGAAGGTGCGCGAATTCAGCGGCTGCTCGATTGGCTCGGCCAACTGACCGACTGGCTTCCGGATACAGGCGCTGATCGCAGAATTTTTTCCCAGTTGGCAATTCAGGCCCTGGGCAAAAAAGGTGTCCGGGTCAAATCCACAAGCCAACGTTAAACGGGACGACCGTGATTCCTGGACCTGACCCCGGGTTTACTTTGTCTTCCGGAAATGGATGAACGCATTCTGGCCGATGTGATGACCGGCCGGCAGTGCGCCGTAGGGCGGGAAAGGAACACTGCCGAGGCAGCCGGTGAATACGCTGTCATGGATCAGGCAGTTGTTGCGCACCGTGGGCCACATGCGGACGGTGAGGAAGTCCTGGTCAACATGGTCGCCCTCGAGCCGGAACCCCCGGAAATCCTTCAGCAGGTCTTCGATGGGCGGAAGCACGCCGCCGACACCCCCGAACATGCCGGCCAGCAGCACGTCGGTGTGGGTGAAGAAATCCCGCATGGCATGGAAGTACCTGCCGGAGCGCAGCCAGTCATCCACGGCCACGCGCTCCTTGACCGAGAACAATGAGTCGGCATCGCGCACCAGGAATCGTTTCACGCCGGGATCCGACCAGACCTTGAAGCGCCACAACAGGCGCCGGTGCGGCGGTTCCCCGGCCGGCAGCGTCATCGGTTGCAATTGCGCGCCGTGTTTCGCCAGTGGGGAGAGCAGCTCCTGCGCCACGTCCGCATCGTGATAGATGCGTATCGTCCACGCCGGGAACAGGTGCGCGGCGATGCGCAGATTCTCCTGCAGCGGCGCGTAATAGCGCTGGTTCGTGCCCCACAGGCTGTAGGCGATGACGTTCTCGCCGCGCGCCTGCCCATTGAACTCCGGTGGTTTCGCCTTCGGCAATTTGCAGATGGGCGGCTGTGCGCCGAACTTCCGATCCTTCGCCTCCAGTGACAGGCGTCCATGGCGGATGGCATCCGGCATTTTCCCCACGTGGCCCAGGGCGCCGCACAGTGCATCGTGGATATTCAGGCTGTCGGAGCCAAGCTCCAGCGCGCGGTTCAGTGCCGCGATGGACGCGTCGAACTTTCTCAGCTTCATCAGCACGACGCCAAGGTTCTCATGCACCGCGGGCTCTTCGGGATACAGCGTGGCAGCCTCGGTCATCACATCGAATGACGCCTTGAAGTCCTGCGCGGTGAATAGTTTCAGGCCCCGGACCAGATGGTCATGGGCCGGGGAACGGCCGGCGTTGACCTGGATTTTCTGCGGCGTCGGGGCTCCCGCTCTTCCCTTTTCGGCTCCACCTTTGCGGGGGCGGGACTTGCGTTTCGACGGGTTCGTCTTCTTTGTCATTGCAATTCGACAGTCTCAGGGGTCCAGTCCTGCCGGCAAATATGAACGACGTTGCCTAAGCTCCTGCGTGCCCGGTGCCGGGGGCTCCAGCAGTATTGCCAGTCCGGACATTCTGTCAATTTTTGTTGACGGACGTTCGTACCACTGCTCGATGGGCTAAGTTGGTGTTGCCTTCCATCATCCACATGGGGTATATCCGGCGTGCCCCCGGGTTGGTACGAATTGTGCTGCCCGCGCCAAATGTGATCAGCATCACAATCCCGAGGAATTATCCATGATTCAAGATGGCACCGCCAACGACGACATCCTCGTCGGCGTCGAATCTGAGCCCGACCTTCTGCGAGGGCTGGCAGGCGCGGACACCATTTCCGGTCTGGGTGGAATTGACACGCTCAAGGGCGGTGGCGGCAACGATGTGGTGGATGGCGGCACCGGGGAGGACCAGGTAAAGGGTGGTGGTGGCGACGATGTACTCCACGGTGGCGACAGTGCGGATCTGCTGGTGGGCGGCAAGGGCTCCGACACGCTCGACGGCGGGGAAGGCGGCGACAACTACCGGATAACCATCAAGGACGCCGGCACGACGGATATCTTCGCGGATTCAGGCACCACCGGCGCTGACACCATTGACGCCACGCGGGTGACCACGTGGGTGATGGGCGATGCCTTCAGCAGTTCCTCAGGTATCGAAGTCATCGAGGGCAGCGCCACAACCGGCCTGATACTGGCGGGCGGTGTCGCCGGCCTGGACTGGGATTTCACCACCATTGCGCTGGTCAATGTCACGCTGGTCCAGGGCAGCACTGCGGATGATGTGATCCGCGGTTCCGCCGGCAACGACAAGATCAAGGCACTTGCCGGGAATGATGAAGTCTATGGCGGGGCCGGTGATGACAATCTTGTCGGTGGTGGCGGCAACGACAGGATGTTCGGCGGCGCCGATGCCGACGCGGTCAAGGGCGGCGGCGGCGATGACGTGCTGGACGGTGGCACCGGCGCGGACTCGCTGAAGGGCGGCGGCGGCAACGACACGCACCTGTTCGACGCCTCCGATGAACTCGTCGACGGCAAGGGCGGGGTGGACACACTCAGCCTCGAAGGCGCCACGAATACCACGCTCAACATCACGTCGCTGGCGGGAGCGACGCTGAAGAATCTCGAGACCATTGACCTCGCCAACGGCGGGAACACCCTGGTGCTTTCCCAGGCATCGGTGCTGTCCCTTTCCGACACGGTGAACGTACTGACCGTGGATGGCGGAGCCGCCGACCTGATCATTGCCACCGGTGACGTATGGACGCAGATTGATGACGAGGGAAGCTACTTCGTCTATGTCAGCGGCGCTGCGACATTGCGGGTGCTGAATACCATCAACACCGCGGTCATTAACACCCCCGGCAACAATGCACCCTACGCCGTCAATAATGCCGCTGCCACGAGTGCAAACGACACGGTTACAACGATAAATGTACTTGCCAACGACCTGGATGCCGATCTCGACTCCCTGACCATTTCGGCGGTGGATGCCGTCAGTGACGGCGGCGCGCTCATCACCAACAACGGCAACGGGACGTTTACCTACGATCCCAATGGCGCTTTCGCGTCGCTGGATGACGGCGAATCCGTCACCGACACCTTTACTTATACCGTCAGCGACGGAAACGGGGGCACGGACTCGGCCATCGTGACCGTGACGGTTACCGGCATGAACGATGCACCGGCCATCACCAGCAATGGTGGCGGCACGACGGCGGGCGTCAACGTCGCCGAGAACTCCACGGCGGTGACCACGGTCACGGCAGCCGATGCGGACGTGGAGGCCGTGACCTATTCCATCATCGGCGGCGCGGACGCAGGCAAGTTCACGCTCAACCCGACCACCGGCGTGCTGAGTTTTGTCACGGCCCCGGATTTCGAGGGGCCGGCGGATGCGGGCGCAAACAACGTCTATGACGTCATCGTCTCCGCGTCGGACGGGACGGTGTCGGACAGCCAGGCCATCAGCGTCACCGTCACCAATGTGAACGAGGATGTGGTGAGTCCCACGGTGGTCGTAAACATCGCCGACTCCTCCCTCAGTGACGGCGACACCGGTTCGCTTGTCACATTCGAGTTCAGCGAGAATGTCACCGGGTTTGATGCCGGCGACCTGACGCCGGTCGGCGGCACGCTGTCCGGTTTTACGGCCATTGACGGCAACAGCTACCAGGCGACCTTCACGGCGACCGACGGCTTCTCGGCGACCGGATCCGTGTCCGTCGGCACGGGTTACACGGACACCGTCGGCAATCCCGGCACAACGGGTTCGGACACGGTTGCAATCGACAGGTTGAATCCCACTGTGACCAGCGTCGTCGCCAATGACCTGGTGCTATCCGATGCCAATGCCGGCACCGGCACGTTCAGCATCGCGGTGACCTTCAGCGAGGCGATGAACACCTCGGCCGCGCCGACTCTGGGTTTCGGCACGGATGTGTCCGCGACGCTCGCCTTCACCGGCGGCGTGTGGAGCGCGGGCAATACCGTCTACACGGCAACCTACGACGTGGCCGACGCCGGCGTGGTGGCATCGGGCGTGACCGTGGACGTGACCGGCGCCCAGGACGCCGCCGGCAATGCGCAGCAGGATTACACGGCGGTGGCGGAGTTCGATATAGACACACTCAATCCCACCGTGGCGGTGGCCATTGCCGATGCCGCGCTCAATGCCGCGGACACCGGCTCGTCGGTGACATTCACGTTCAGCGAGGCGCCGGTGAACTTCACGGCCGCGGACATCAGCGCGGTGGGCGGTACGGTGTCGGGTCTGGCGGTGACGGGAGATCCGCTGGTGTACACAGCGACGTTCACGGCAGACAACAACACCGAGACCACGGGATCAGTGACGGTGGGGACGGCCTGGGCGGATGCGGCGGGCAATGCCGGGATCGGCGATGACGACACGGTGAATATTGACACGCTGCGGCCGACGGCCAGCATCGTGGTCTCCGACACGGCGTTGCAGGCGGGGGAGACGTCCCTGGTGACCATCACCTTCAACGAGGCGGTGACGGGGTTCACCAATGCGGACCTCAGCATTGCCAACGGGACGCTGTCGGCGGTTGGCTCCAGTGATGGCGGTATTACCTGGACGGCGACGCTGACGCCGGGGACGAACACCGAGGATGCGACCAATGTCATCACCCAGATCGGAAGAGC
>Ga0315910_10004566_pt1 | contig 11544 bp, 13 predicted proteins | sample EdamamesoilMG_FD_204470 | JGI IMG/M metagenome (GOLD analysis project Ga0315910, IMG submission 204470) | Garden soil microbial communities collected in Santa Monica, California, United States - Edamame soil | ecosystem: Environmental > Terrestrial > Soil > Garden | place: USA: California...
TAAAGACGGCATCGATATCCGCGGCTATTATTTCTGGAGCACGTGGGACAACTTTGAATGGCATCTCGGACCGTCCATGCGTTTTGGGTTGTACGAATGCGATCCCGAGACCAAACGCAGGCTCCCGCGACCAAGTGCCGAGTTATATCGCAAACTGGCGCATTCAAAAAAAATTACCGTACAGCAACATACCGAAGCACTCGCTTGAAATCATTATCTTGACGGAGTGAACGTCACCGGTCATTAATCATTGATCATCAGCGACAGCTTTGACTTCAACTTCATCTCACAAAACATGAAAAGTACGGTATTAATAGTGTTCCTCTGTGTCGTCAGCCTTCTTTCAGTTGGCCAGGTCCAGAAAGAATTTTTGTATGTCGGAACGTATAGTGTTCGGGGAAGTGAAGGGATCTATGTCTATTCATTCAACCGCGCAAAAAAAACGCTGACGCTCGTGCAGAAAGCGCCTGCATTGGAAAGCCCCACGTACTTATCCATCCATCCCACCGGAAAATTTTTATACTCGGTAAATCGGGGTAAAGCCGGAGAAACTGATCCGGGGGGTTCGGTTAGCGCCTATGCAATCGATCCAAAAACAGGTATGCTTTCGGGATTGAACAATCGCTCTTCGTTTGGCGTTGCGCCTTGCCACATCAGTTTTGACAAGACCGGGCAGTATGCTTTTGTATCGAACTATATGGAAGGAAACGTGGTGGTACTTCCGTTGTTTGAAGATGGTTTGGTTGGAAATCCAACGGATTCAAAAAAATATTCCGGAAGCAGCGTACATCCTACGCGTCAGGAAAGTTCGCATGTACATTCCACGTTGGTGTCACCCGATAATAAATTTGTTTACGTGGCCGATCTGGGAACAGATAAAATTTACATCTACCGTTTTGATCCCGCAAATGGAAAACTCGAAGAAGCAAAACAACCCCACGTATCCGTTGCAGCCGGCAGTGGTCCGCGGCACTTTACCTTTAACGCAAAAGGCACTTTCGTTTATCTGGTTGAAGAACTGGTGTCTTCGGTTTCTATTTTGTCGGTTAACAAACAAACCGGAACCCTTACGGTTATTCAGGATACAATCGCTTCGCTGGTTCCTACCTTTACCGGACAAAACACCAGTGCTGACATTCACATTGGCGCTTCCGGGAAATTTCTTTACCTCTCCAATCGCGGAGCCAACACCATTGTGATCTATGAAATTCTTGGAGACGGCAAATTGAAATACATTGGCGAGCAGTCAACGCTGGGAAACACGCCACGTAATTTCTTCATCGATGCCAAAGGTGAATATCTTTTTGTTGCTAACCAGGATTCGGACACTATCATAATGTTTAAGATCAACCCCAAAACCGGAAGGCTAAGCGTGGTAGGCAAGCCGGTGAAAGTACCTTCCCCGGTTTGCTTGAAGATGGCGGCTCTTCCCGTGAAGAAATAATTATTGCCGTACAATCTTTAGCGTTCTATTTCTGTTTCCGTGCGCTACCCGAATCAGGTATAAACCGGGTTGAAAGCTGCGCAGATCAATTTGTTTGCCTTCAGAAGAAACATCTGCGGATCGGCCCACTACATCGGTGATAGTAACCTTCTGCAACGGAAAGGGAGCGTTTACGAAAAGAAAATCGGTCACCGGGTTTGGCGATACCGATATGTTCGCTAACGGGTCTTCTGCAGCAGTAATCTGTACTACCTGAAATGTTCTTTCGACAATTTCAGCGGGCTTGTAAATCGCACTCCCGTGCTGCAGCGCAGTAATAGTAACTGTCCCTTCACCTACAAGGGTAACCATATTTCCGGAAACGGTAGCTACCGATTCAGCATTGGATGTAAATGAAACCGGCAATCCAGAGCTAGTAGTTGCCACCAACACAAAGGGTGCCGTATCCAGGGCTACAACGGAAGGTAATTCATCAAACTGTATGGACTGAGCCAGCAACACAGCATTAATTTCCGTATCAAACGAGCCGGAAGGTGAAACCACAATATTCAGTTCGGCATTCAACAACGTTATGTCAACCTCAACGGGAGGCATCTGTGCTTCATTCAACGGGAACAGTACCATTACCTGGTATACGTCATCCGGAAGACCGCTAAATTCATAATACCCGGTAGCATCGGTTTCAGTCGTTGACACAACCTGACCGGTATTGATCATCAGTACCACAGAAATATTCTCCACCGATTGAATAGTAACACCTTCAGCCACGCGACCACCTTCACTTGTTGTTACTCTGCCGCTGATGATCTTTCCACCTGGCGCCAGTGAAATTTTTTTCAGAATGTTAAAAATCACCTGCCGGCTCTCCGTTAACGTGATGAACGAAGTGGGTTGCAGAATCACCGACTCACCGAGAATGGTTGGTACATACTCGGGAAACTGATCTTTATCCGGAATAAAATAGAGGGTCACCGGCCTTTCGTCCACAATAAAACTATACGCGCTGTCTGTTACCGGAACTACTTTTTGCACAAACTTTATCGTGCCATCCAGCATCCAATTGCTGATCGGTGGATAAATAAATATCAGCATGGTACCCCAGTACACCCGTTGTACCGGTATTCTTAAGATCTGCATCGATCACAATACTGTTCGTACTGCCAAACGATTGAAGTGTAGCGATTGTCAAACTCTGGGAAAAGTCAAAATCGATATCGGGTGGCGTGATGGTAACCGGTACGGCAAACGTGTTGTTGTTTTCATTGCTCTCATCAAATTCGGAATTTCCGCTATAATCAGCGTCCACCTTTCCGATTACATAATACTGGCCAGGTGCCACAGCTGGAATCGTTAGACTATGCCACGCCAGGCCGCGCACCGTATCCCGTTCTTCTAAAAAGAGGTAGAAGTAACTCATGCCCGGATCCAGCGCATCCAACGCATCATCCGTACTCAAATAAAAACTAACGTATATTCCACCGGAGATGGCCGTAGATCCGGTTTCCTGAATGAGGTAATTTAACGGCAGCCTGTCATTCTGTGCAACGACAGCTCCAACCGACAAATTCTTAAAGGAAAGATCCACGTCCGCTGGCGATACCACGAAACCAGGGATAACGTAGGTATTGTTTGTTTCATCCGTCTCCGCAATCAGATTACTGTCGTCTGCCTTCATAATCAGGTAATAGGTACCTGCCAAAACCTCAACACGTTCCGCAGAGGAATTACTCGCGTCCTGAGACTGGTTTGGGAGAAGCGGGTCAGGGTTTGCAAATCCGACAATTGCATCATCTTGCGAAAGCGTATTATCGGTTGAGAGGTACATGGCCACAAGGCTATTTTGCGAAATGGCCACAATTCCCTGGTTTTTTACGGTCACGATCGCTTTTAACGACTCGTACCGGTTTGCATAAGCGGGTGTAGTAACCGTTGTAATAACCAAATCCTGGCTAAAACCAGGCAGGGATGCAATCATCACGAGCAGGACACAAACAACTTTGTTCATAACGTCACGATAAAACGATCGGTAAGGTAGCGCTTTTTAGTTAGAACTTTAAATTGCTACGCTCCTCGTGTAAGGTCCCTGGTCTGTGTTAGTTGGCGAAGTTGACAACAGCTTAAAAAAACAGGTTAGCCCAATTTATGCTATCCGGCAAATCTCTTCCCACACTTCCTTCACAACCGGTATTCCCCTGACCTGATTCACTTCGCGGATGCTCCGGATATTTTCGCTGGGGTAACGAACCGCCTTGCCATTGATGCCAGTATCCGACTGGTGATAGTCATCGAGTATCGCGTGAATGGATTTTTCAATAGCCGGATAGTGGTTGAGTTTACGGATGTCTATCGCCACGAACACCTGCGATAACGCATGCTCCGCAGGCCGCTTGGATATCTCTGCCGTGGATAATCCTCCGGAAAGAATCGTTGCCAGCAGATCAAGCAACAACGATAAGCCTGCACCTTTCCAGTAGCCGATGGGCATTACGCGCTGCGAATCCATGATCTTTTGTGGATCGTCTGTTAAATTTCCATTCACATCATAGCCACCCGTTACGGGAAGCTTCTCCCCTTTCTTCACATACAAGTCCAATGCACCATACGAGTATTGCGACATCGCCATATCCAGTACAATACCTTCATCACCAAAAGGCAGTGCTATCACCAGCGGATTGTTTCCAAGCTTGCTGTCGACAGCACCCCATGCAGGCATGTTGCCCATCGTGTTTGTCCACCCGATGAAAACAAATCCTTTCCGCGCTGCATGCCAGCCGTAGTAGCCTCCGCGCATCCAGTGATTGGTGTTAGCCAACGCCACACAACCGATGCCGGCAGTCTCGGCTATTTGTATGGCACGATCCGTTGCAGCCAAGGCATTGAGCGGACCTGGCCCCAGGTTACCATCCCATTGTTCCAGCGCACCGAATCCACCGGAGCGCGTGGGCTCCTGGTCAACCTTCACATATCCTTTATCGATATACGAAACGAAGCGCGGAAAACGATTGACGCCATGCGTATAGATTCCTTCGAGGCTATTCACCGCAAATACCTCTGCACAACGTGAAGCTTTGGAAGCCGTGAATCCTTTTTTCAGCAGAATGCGCAGGAACGTATCCACCATTTCCTGTTTCTGAATATGAACAAACTGAGACTTGTCAGACATATTCAAAATTAAGGAATCGGGATGTATAGAAGCTCATTGATTGCTGAGTTGATTCCGGATTCCATCCTGATTCCTGATTCCATGTTCCTGATTCCAGATTCAACGTTCCTGATTCCATCCGGAGGATGAGAAAAGTTAACACTTTCCCGCTTTCAGAATCTGCATGGCTTTGGTAGCGGGGCTTTCATTGGGAATAGCCTTGGAAATACCTTCTACTACTGCACATAACACATAGTCCGTTGCATCCACCGGTACCGAAAGGTTCAAACTGAGTATACCCGGATCGTTTTTCAGTTTCAATACCGGAGCGTATACCACGCTGGTGTGTGCGCTCTTCAGGGTTATATCCGGGAAGATGCCGATGATACCGATCCGGTAACCATCCAGGCCAGCAGGGTTGCGAAATTGAGGGCGCCCCGAACAGCTCAACGTCACGGGGAGGATGCCATTACTAACCGCGCTTGCATCCGCTTTGATCGTGAGAAGCCTCGACAGGGGGTAATGTTCCTGCACTTCTGTTTCCGGAAGCATGCTGAAATCGACAGCGCCCTGTTCATGAAGTTGTTTCCGGAAAAAGGAAACCAGCCGTTGCCACAACTGGCCGCCTTTGAAATGCGTGCGATAGGGATCGATCGCATCCTTGATGATCTTGGCCGGAACATTGGCATTCAGGAGACGGGAACTCGCTGCTTTAAAAGCCGCGTTTACCGTGGCTTCCTTATACGTTCCGCGTACAGCCCGGACGTATTTGCCATACGTTTTACTGTGCACATAATTGAAACCGTCAAGCGTTCCCTGGAAACTTAAGAGTGATTTATTCTTGGCCATAACACAACGTTTGTATATCTTGAAACAACGCACTAAAAATAAAAATTTACCACCACACTCCCCGCCCTTCCCGGTAAATTTCCTCCCACCTATACAGACACTATACAGACCCTATACAGACATTATACAGACCCAACCCTATATCACTCCCGGGTCAGCTGTATTCATCCCGCTATTATCCCCCTATACAACAGCACAGTTGACCGGCTTCTTAACATATGTTAACTGCATACTCACGCTTCCACGCTCATCCTCTTTCTTTTGATGTCAGACCGTCCCCGCTGCTCTGCAACATCCGGATGATATTCTATAAGTGTTCCAGGCCGCGCACGTGATAATTAGTTTGGTTATATTGGCCTCTGAACTAAGGTGTATCCACCTGCACAAAACCCAACTTGTACGAGGGGCTATGTGCAAGCGCAGAAATCGGATGGGATTGTGCTATGGTTGATAGCCGGGAGTTGGCAACCATTCTTAATTCATGAGACAACTTATTCTAATTCTGTTGACCGTAACAACTTTCAATGTCCTTGGGCAAGACAAGGATTTACAAGGAGTATATTCTAGAGAAATTTTTATGCATAAGTATTCCTTAATATTACAGGATAGCGGAAGGTATACAATCAGGGAGATTTCGGATTTAGAATCGATGACCGTTACTGGTTCTTGGACTGTTCACAACAACGTCATTACACTCATGCCGACAAAAGGATGGAGAGAACGAGCCCCTGAAAGGGAAAGAATTGAGATTCAGTGGCAATGGTTGAAACCGAGTTCTTTAAAAGTAGAAGATAACAACTCATTGACAGAACTGTCTTTATTGACGAACGCGGACGGAATGAAAGCGGAATTAAAAGGCAATACACTTAGAAGAGAGATCATTGGACAGAGTAAATGATAGATCTGGACATAAGAACGGTTGCTAACAATGTATATGTGCAATTTAAATTTGGTTATTTATTTTAAAGGAAAATTTAAACTGCACATACACGAACGTTGCGTGGTATTTTACACCTATGAACATCAGAACAAATATCCAACTTAAATATCTCTTCATTTCGGGACTGTTATTTCTTTCATTCTATTTCTTCTATAGTTTAGTTTATGAAATAGGGTCCATATTTGCATTTGTCCTGCTGGTTCTTTTGGGATTGGTTATTTTGATTGTGACAGTCCAGGCATTTCTGGGAAATAATCGAATTGCCCTGTCTTTCGGAATAATGATGATTGGAGTCGTAGCTGTTAATGAAGTACTGAAATCTGAACTATTCAAGAGTGAAAAGGTTTTGCAGGCATCGCTAATTGACGACTTTTCCTCGATTCACTTGACATTGAGAAAAAACCATGAATTTGAAATTACCTCAAAGTATTTCTTTGGACCAGACGAAATCTTTCGGGGAGAGTATGAAATTTACGATTCAAAAATAATTTTCTTAGACCCACCATATGACAATGACCTCATTCCTGATACAGTTTTTATCGAGGGGGATAAAATTTATTTAAGACTCAATAAGCAGGGAGAACCTGACATCGGTTTTGCGAGTTACTTTCAAGTACAAGAAAACAGGTGACAAACGCCAATTTGAACGAAGAGACTAAGGACCCCTCATCGTTGGAATATCTATGTAAACTGCCTTCGTTTGATCCGCGTGCCAAGCGACTTGCACTGCGGGGCAGTCTTTTTTTCCGGTGTCAGTCTGGCTCACTTCTGTTCCGCAACGCCTGGCTGATATTTTATTGGTGTTCCAGGCCGCACACGTAATTAATTAGTTTGGCTATATTGGCCTTTGAACTACAGCGTGTATCCAGCTACACAAAAACCGACCTGAACGAGGGGCTATGTGCATAGCACAAAAACGCGGAAATCGGATGGGATTGTGCTATGGTTGATAGCCGGTAGTTGTTGGGTAATGCACTTACAAGATGTTGACCTAAGAAGAATATGGACTTCATAAAAAATCTCTTCAAGAGCAAAGAGACTGGACCACCACAAAGAATTCGACTGACTGCTGAGAACATTGAACAATGGCCCAGCTTTGACAAACTTCTAAAAGAAGACAAAATAAGGTTTGACGGTACAGGCAGACTTAGATATAAGCACGGAGCACCGGTCGGGGACTTGGTATTGACTAGGACAAAAAAGGACGGAACTCCAATATATAAAGAGTCAGCAACTGAATGGTTTGACCCCGAGAGTCAAAAAGCAAAGGAATTTATTTGGCCATAGGCCAAGGTGGACAAAGACTCAAACGATGAAGTGTGAACTAAGCACACTCCCCACAACCATGTGTATATGCAATTTAAATTCGATTAATTATTTTTAAAGGAAAATTTAAATTGCATATACACGAACGTTAACGACTATGAGACCGACTAACATTCTTTTACTATATGTGACTATTGTATTACTTTCTTGCGGAGGCGACAGAAGCACAATTAATCGAGAGACAACAAAGGAAAACAGGATTTCCGACCAGGCCGACATATTCACAACTCAACAGGAGGACAGCATATTTTATTTAATCGACAAGTTGGACAAAGAAGTTGGGTCTCAAATCGTGGTTTGACAATTGACACACTAAATGGGCAAGACCTCAACGAATTCTCAAGTTACGAGTTTGAGAGAAGACAACTTGGGAGAGACAAAGAGAAGGACGGAATACTCATCACCGTTGTGACACAAGAGAAGTCGCTGAGGATAGAAGTTGGATACGGACTGGAGAGAATACTAAAGGACGAAATTACTGCACGAATTAACAGAGAAGTGATTGCTCCAAAATTCAGAGAAGGAAAATTTGGAATAGGAATCTACAACGCAGTTGACACGTTAAAACTACTGATTGAGAAAAATAAAGGACTTGTGGGTAAGATGCCGTGAGGACAGAATTGAACGGGCCGCAACAAAATGCTAATGCAGTGATAGCCTCCGACAATTTGCTCCGCTGATGGGTGACACTCTACCAAGAAAGCTTTCCTACATAGACAAATGAAAGACTCTTGACAACTTGCGACCTTCAAAACCAGACGTTTGGCAGAATTAATACAGCGACAAAATGAAATCACTACTCATATTAACGGCATTAATTGAACTTGCTATAGGACTTTCACTCATTGTTATCCCATCGGTAACCGCTTCTTTATTGCTTGGTGTCCCACTTATAGAACCCAGTGGGATTCTCGTGGGTAGGATTGGCGGTGCAGCGTTAATTTCATTGGCTACTGCTTGCTGGTTGTCGAAAGATGAAAGACATTCTTCGCTTGTTATTACCAAAGCTTTGGTATTCTATAATACTGCTGCGGCATTGCTTCTTGCCTATGGAGTAATAATGGAAAAATTCTCCGGGCTAGGTTTGTGGCCTGCCGTTATTTTACATGTTGTATTGCTTACTTGGTGTATAAAATCAATTTGGAGTATTCAACGCGTCTGACGTTTAAAGGACTGGACAAAGATTGAGGTAGCGAGGAGAAGAGGGGCCCTACTACTTTTGCCGTTGTTCAACCACACACCAACAACACACCCATCGCTCCCAAAGTAATTGACACTGGGATACACGAAGACTATGAAAATGAAATAGACTCCGAAGAAGATCGGGTGAATAAAGCAACTACTGCCAACAAGGTGTTTATGCCATTGTATTATCGGACTGACGTTTATAATTTTAACAAAACAACGTCATAAACACGAACGTTGGTTGCAACCCCTTTCGGACAATGACGACTAAATTCAAAATAGAAAAAATATTATCCATAACTGGACAAGGACAGTATATACTAATCCGACCGACTATTTCAGGACAGGAGTTCACGTTGACAGAAAAAACATATTTGGACAATGTTGAACTTGAACAATACTTGGATATTCCAATAAAAATAAAAGAAAACGGTGACGCTGATCTTGATTTTTATTCGGTTAAACTGAAGAACGACCACGAAGTATTTAGACTAAAAGAGAACACAATTGTTGACTTAGTTCCTGGTAACCGACCTTGTTTGACACCATGGCACTTCGCAGACAAAGGATTGAATAACCAGCTTGAAAAAGAAATTAGTCGCGGACATATTCTGTACGGAAAGGACGTAAAGACAATAGCAAGACGACAGGACAACGATGATGTATTGTTTGCAGTGTTCGACTCGGACTTTAAATATGCGCGAGTACATTTGACATGGTCTCAATCAAGAATGACCGACACGGACTACCCAACGACAAAGACATACGTGGACTGGGACGATGTCTATGAAAACTTAATTATCCCGGATAACAAAGATTGGGAGTAAAAGGGCCAGCCCCTAAACAAAATGTATAATCCATCGCGCTGACAAGGAGAATATTTTTTTTTTATTTTTGCTCAGCGCCACGGCTTATTCAAAAACGTTGCTGGTAATTAACCTTTGGACAATTTGGAGTACGTATGATTGAAACCGAATGTGAATTAAGTGGACAAGAATTTCGGCCGACATTACTAAAGGGGAAACTTGAGTACATCGAATTAAGAAATGTAACAAACCCAGGCGACCAGGCGACTTTGGGAAGGAATAAAGGTAAACCGACACCTTATGGAAGTTGTACTGTAGTTACTCCGACAAGAATCGATCCGGACAAAAGAATAGCGTGGATTGCCGACTTTATTAAGAAACACGATAGACTATTTCGGGACTGCGGGGCGACAGACTTTCAAATTCAAATCAATTGGACAGGAGTTCAAGGGAACATGGAATTAAAGGTTGTTGAGTTAGAAAAACTTGCCGGATTAAAAGTTCCTGTGAACATAAACTATTCCTTACAAAGGACGAGTAAAGGTTAACTACCCACAACACAAGCTATTACGTCATGGCCAGGTGATGGGGATCGAAATTGAGGAAGAGAAAAAATAAAAAGACAAATTCAGGAATTAAGAGTCAGGGGACCTGCATTCTTTGCCGGCAGAGTTTGATGATAATTTTATTAATTTGGACAGCCGGCACGCCTTATATGCGGGCCAATAACTATCTTTAAATCAATCTATAGTCAAGTCTTTTTGACAATGAGGCCTTTTTTGATCCTAACATTTTTGATTATCGGGACAACTTTGCGGTGTTTTTCTTGTGACATTCAAGACTCAACCAAAGTGGATAAGAGACGAGTTGAGGAGATAATCAAAGAAATCAAAAAGCGCCATCTTGACAACTATCATAAGACAGAAAAGAATTTTGACCTAAGGGAGGTTGAATTCGTCTACCCTGACAAGTTTGTTCCTGGGGATGATTTTGATTTCGACATTGACGTTAAATGGAGAGGACAGACAATCCTCTTGTGTGACGTTGAAGTAGTTGATGATAAATATAAATTGGGACTTATTATAGACCTGAGATAGACAACGTCTTTGCCGTTGTTGGTTTTTGCGCTGGCAAGCGAACAGTCACCAACAACCACAAGTCAGGTGTTATTTGTATTTAATTTGAAATCTGAAACTTTGTTCCGAAGCCTCGGTATGAATGATCGATGGCACACAAAACCGGAAACAACTTAATCCTTTAATATCCGCATCTCCACCCTCCTGTTCGCAGCACGCGCTTCGGGTGTCATTTCATTACGTAGTGGCTGTGAGCCGCCAAACGCCTTGGTTTGAATTCTGCCTTTTGATACTCCCTTGTCTACCAGGTAACGCTTTACGGCATCGACACGATCCTGGGAAAGTTTCAGGTTGGCTTTTGAGCTTCCTGTATTGTCGGTGTGGCCTTCAAGTTGAATTTCAATGCGTGTATTTTCCTTCATCATTTCAACCACTTCATCCAACTCGCTGTACGACTTCGGATCAATCAGGGCCTTGCCCTGTGCAAAGATCAGGTGATTGAGAATGATCGTCTGGCCTTTCGGTGTCAGCGTGATGTCACGCAAAACTTTTTTATCGGCATTGATATCTTTCGGATCAACAATGACCGTGCGGGGGTTGTAACCTTCCGCTGACGCGGTGATCTGGTATTTGGCCGTCCCGAATATATTGAAGGAAAACGTGCTGTCGTTGAACCGTCCGAAAATACTTCCCGTGGGTATGCTGCTATACTTGATGTTGGCTTTTACTCCCTTACCCGTGCGTGAGTCCCTTACTTTGCCGACTGCTTCAATGTT
>Ga0315910_10004567_pt1 | contig 11541 bp, 14 predicted proteins | sample EdamamesoilMG_FD_204470 | JGI IMG/M metagenome (GOLD analysis project Ga0315910, IMG submission 204470) | Garden soil microbial communities collected in Santa Monica, California, United States - Edamame soil | ecosystem: Environmental > Terrestrial > Soil > Garden | place: USA: California...
CATTGCGGCCATACGCGCCTCGGCTGCTACCGGCTGGAGCGTAAGTTGCCGGGTGGGTTTACTCTCCCACTGGAGTTCTGCGCCTTTCCACGGCGCACTCAGACGGCCATCCAAACCGGGTTCAGTTTCCTCTGGGCCAGTGCCCAATGGCTCTACCCCTATTTCAAAAGGCACGGTGCTACCGGGCCGCGGCTCGAATTGGACGCCATGACTCCGGTCAATCTCGCCGTCACTTTCACCGTTCTGGCGTTGGGGGTGGTGGCGCTTTACTGCGGATTGCGCAAGCGATTCCCGAAATACGTCCGCTTCCTCGGCTACACGCGGTTCAGCAATTATTTCATGATCACGATCTTCCCGATTCAGGTCGGCGCGCTCAAGTGGACGTGGGACAACCTGATCGCCATTGCCTTGTTCGCCGTGCCGGTCTGGCTGGTCCTGCATTTCGGCCTGATGCCGGTGCGCGGGCGGTAGTGTTGTAGGAGACGAGGTAACGAGTCTCAAACTCCCGCAGTTTGGAGCGCAAGCCAGAGCCTCCCTGCGTCATTGCTTATTCGAGGAACTGAATCTTAACGCCGCCGGCTTTCGGCTTGGAGAAACTATCGAGCAACGTTGGCGCAGTGGAACCACCTGCGGAGCTGGTGGACACAACCGGCTTTGAGCACGTCTCCGCCTGCGGACTGAGCGCGGAGCGCAACGCGCCTTCCACGAGTTGGGCGCAATGAATCTTCATCGGCGGTAGCGGGCCGAGTTCTCCGGAAAGTTCCTCGGTTTTGAGCGCGAGCGCTTCCTCTGCCGTCTTGCCGCGAATCAATTCCGTCGCCAGGCTTGCAACCGCAATCGCCGTTTCGCAGCCGAACGACTGGAACGTGGCGCGGTCAATCACCTTCCGACCGTCCTGCTGCTTGAACTTCACCCACATCCGCAGCATCTCGCCGCAATCGGAATTGCCCACCGTGCCAATGGCGTCGGCATTCGCCAGTTCGCCCATGTTCTGCGGATTGGCCAGCGCGTCCTGGATTCGTTTCTGTAGATCTTCGTTCATTGCCATGTGCATTTAGCCACAAACCGAGACAAGAGGCTAAAAGAGTATTTAGATTTCATCTAATTCCTTGTCTCCATGCGGTGATTTGAGTGAGTTATTGCTCAAGTAAAACCCAAGGCGTTGTTCCATCTACATTTAACATAAGGAATCGACCTTTCCACTTGCCTGGCTCAAAACCCGGCGCTTTGGAATGGTCATGCCAAGGGTGGTTTTCGTGGAGCATCCACGAATCGCGGGGCAGATCAGCCAGACGCTTGCCGTCTCCGAAAACAAAAGGAGAGGGAAAGTAACTTGAGGGGGGTGCGTTCGTAGACTGATACAGTGTGCCAAAAGTATTGTCGCTCGGGCACAGCATGGGCGTCTGCTTGAAGAAGTCCCAATAGCTGCCCAGAAGGCCGTCGTGCTCATCAGTATAGGCAACCGCGATGGCGTAGAACTGTCGGAGTTGATTTTGACATTTCACACGTCTGGCCTTTTCGCTGGACCGGCTCGCGCCAGACAGCACCAAGGCACTTAAGAGACAAATAATTGCGATGACGACCAGCAACTCGATCAAAGTGAGTCCGCCGCCAGTCTGTGCCTTTGATGTTGGGCTCATGTTGATTCAGACAAGCGCAGCGAACAAAAGTTGTGCTCTGTGGGCTACCCAAGCCTGTATCTCCGCATCCCCGTCTCCACTTCCTGTGCCCATGCGTCAATGCCGCCGCGCAGGCAGCGCACGTTCTGCAAACCGTGCCCCATGAAATACGCCGCCGCGTCCAGCGCCGTCTTCCCTTGATGATCCACGATCACCAGCGGACGTGTATTCGTCCCTTCGCCCATGATCTGGCGCATCGTGTCCTGCGACATCAACGCCGAGCCTTCGATCTGCACCGCCTCGAATTCTTCGCGCGATCGCACGTCCAGCAGCCGCACGGTCGCGTCCTGCTGACGCCATGCCGCCAGTTCCTTCGGTTCGATCAAAATCTTCGCATCCTGCTCGTGGCTGGATCGGATGTGCGCCAGCACCTCGGCCACGTCGAGATTGCCGTTGCGTTCGCAAACCTGCGCCAGCGTTTCCGTCGGTTGAAACCCGCAACTGCTGCACCCGCCGATGTGATAACGGCGGAACAAAGCCCGTTGCGCGCCGGGAAAGACGTCGAGCACGGCGCTCATGGGCGACTGCGGTTGAATGGTGTCAGTTGTCACGCAGGGTCATATTGCACGCAGAAGTGGCGGCTGTCCATTCGGCGGTTCTTACTCTTAATCATAATCATAATCATAATCCTTCTTTTCGCCCGGCGATGTCGTCGTCACCGACCGGATTAAGAGTAAGATTACGATAAAGATCAAGAAGCGAGTCTGCCACCGTTTGCTTGTGACCCGCCCGCCCCACCGCTAGTCTCCGCCCGTGGATTCCCCGGACTGGAGCAGCCTGAGCGACGACGAACTGCTGGAGAAGAAAATCTCCCAGCTCGGCCTCAAACTCGAAGGCTCCAAGCTTCAACCCCAAATCCAGCAGCTTTACGATGAGCTGTCGCAGAAAGGGCTGATGTTCCACCCGCCCTGCCACATTGGCGACGAATGGTTTGTGCCAGTCGGCATTCCGGCCATCTTCATTCCGTTTTTTCTCGCGCATGACAGGTTGCGGCAGTTGGAAAAGAAAATCATTCTGGAAGTCGAAGGGGAAAACCCGGAGTGGTTCATGAAGCTGATCCGCCACGAAGCCGCGCACGCCTACGCCTACGCGTACCCGTTTGTGCGGAAACGCAAATGGCAGCAGATTTTCGGCAAGTCCTCCAACGAGGAAACACCGTCGTACTACCGTCCCCGTCCCTACAGCCGGAGTTTCGTGGTGCATCTGGACGATTGGTACGCGCAGAGCCATCCGGACGAGGATTTCGCCGAGACCTTCGCCGTCTGGCTCACGCCCGGACTCGATTGGCGGGCACGCTACAAGGACTGGCGGGCATTGGAGAAACTGGAATACCTGGATGAATTGATGCGTTCGCTCGCGGGCAAGCCGCCGCTTCCCATGCCGGAGTATCAGGTCGCGGAGCACGATTGTCTGAACGTAAAGCTCAAAGCCTACTATGCGAAGAAACGCAAAGAGTACGAGCATTCGTTCCCGGATTTTTACGACAAAGACCTACGGCAGCTTTTCGATGCGGGTGCGGATGTCGAGGGCCGCGTCAAGGCTTCGGTGTATTTGCGCCGTCACCGTCGCGAACTGGAAAACGCCGTCTGCCAGTGGACCAACGAAAACAAATATCGCGTGAACAAACTGGTGGGAAAGTTGATTGACCGCTGCGGCAAGCTGAACCTGCACATCAAGGCCTACGACCCGAAACAGAATTTGCAGGTGTCCGCCTACATCACCACACTGGTGATGAATCATTTGTTTACCGGCAAATTCAAGCGTACGAAGTAATAGTGAAAAAGAAGCTCAAAGTCCTTGCCCTGTTCGACGCCATCGCGCCAACGACGATTGACCAGGACCTCAGCGCCGAGTTGAAGACCGAAGATTGGAAGACCGAGGCCAACGTCCTGGCCGCGCTGGGCGATCTGGGACACACGGTCGAACACCTGGCCATCTTCGACAGCCTGGATTTGCTTCAGCAAAAACTTCAGGCCTTCCAACCCGACATCCTGTTCAATCTCGCCGACCAGTTCAAAAACAACCGCGCCTTCGATCAGAACATCGTTTCGTTCCTCGAAATGCACGGGGTTACATTCACCGGATGTGGTTCGACCGGCCTCACGCTTTGCAAACACAAGGCCATCTCGAAGAAGATTCTCGGCTATCACCGAATCCGTGTGCCAGAGTTCACGGTCATCGCACGCGGCAAACGCTGCGCTCGCCCGGCGCGACTCAAGTTCCCGATCCTCGTAAAGCCGCTCAAAGAAGAGGCGTCCTATGGGATTTCGCAGGCATCCTTCGTTGAGACCGACGAGCAGTTCAAAGAGCGCGTCCAGTTCATCCACACCTCGCACGATTGCGACGTCATCGCCGAGGAATACATCGCAGGGCGCGAACTTTACGTAAGCGTCCTCGGCAATCACAAGCTGGAGGTCTTTCCCATCCGCGAACTGGTGTTCAAGGAGGTGCCGCCCGATGAACCGAAGATCGCCACCTATCGCGCCAAGTGGGACGAGGAATATCGCAAAAAGTGGGGGCTGCAAAATCAGTTCGCCGACGCACTTGATCCCGCGCTGGCCAAGGACATCGTCCAGACCTGCAGGCGAATCTATCGCCTGCTGACCATTGACGGTTACGCCCGCGTGGACCTGCGCGTCACGCCGGCCAACGAAATTTATTTCATCGAAGCGAACCCAAATCCCATCCTCGCCGCCGATGAAGATTTCGCGCAGTCCGCGCTCAAGGCCGGGCTGGCTTATCCGCAACTCATCGAACGCATCATCCGCACGGGGTTGAAGACGGTTCGCGAGTGAGGTGGAAAATCTTGCCGCAGTTGGTCACCGACGGACGCTGGCTTAATTCAGCACCAGCAGCAGCAACATCCCTGCAAGCGTCGTCAAGATGGTGACCGGAATGCCGAATTTCGCGTAATCCCAGAAACCCACTTCCGCATGACCGCGCGCGGATTCGACGACGATAATGTTGGCCACCGAGCCGAGGATGGTGAGATTGCCGGCGAGCGTGGTGGCGAGGGCCATGGTTTTCCACATCAGTTCCGGATTGGCGAACTGGCTGATCCATTTGCCGGCGACCAGCACGAACGGGACGTTTGAGAAGAGGTTCGAGCCGAGGGCCGAGAACCATGCCAGATTCCAGGCCTGACTCGTTTCCGACGCACCAAACATACCGCCCATCCGGTCGTAAGCTTGATCCGCCAGGCCGGTTTCGTTCAGGCCCTCCACCACCACGAACAGTGCTGCAAAGAAGAGCAACAGATGCCAGTCCACCAGCTTGAGCACCTCATGCGTGTCGCGACGCGCCAGCACCATCACCAACGCGCCGCCGCTTAGCGCCGTCCAGGCGAGATTGAAGCCCGCCATGAAGCCCACGAAGACCAGCGCGAACACCGTCAGCGTAATGGTCAGCAACCACCGGTCCAGCGGGCGCGGGCTGGGATTCGCCGTTCGCTCCAGGACCGCGTTGCGCAGGACGCTCCGAAATCCGAACGCGAGCACGGCGTATTGAATCGCCAAACCGACCATGGCTACCGGCAGCAAGGCCAGGGAAAAGCGCGCGAATGGAATACCGGACAAATGCCCGATGATCATGTTCTGCGGATTACCCACCAGCGTGGCGACGCTGCCGATGTTCGCGCTCATAGCCAGCGCCAGCAGATACGGCGTGAGCGGCAGTTTGCCGCGGCCAATCACCGCCACGATCAGCGGCGTCAACATCAAGCACACGGTGTCGTTCACGAGCAGGGCAGACATGCCTCCCGCAGTAAAGATGAGATACAGCAGCAGCCGTTGCGGCGTTTGCGCCACGTGCAGGATGAAATCCGCGGCCCAATCGAAGAACCCCGCAAGGAACAGGTAGGTGGTAAACAGCATCATCCCGAGCAGCAGCACCAGGGTGTTGTAATCCACCGCGCGATAAACCTGCTCCGGCGTAATCACGCCGCAAGCCACCATCAGCACGGCGCCCAGCAACGCGGCGGCGGGACGGTTCAACGGCAACACTTTCAACCGCCGCCCGCTGATTAGCAGGTAGGTGAAGGCGAAAATCGTGATCGCGATAAGTTCTTTGGAGTTCACCTTTCAGCCAGCGGATCCTCGCCCAATACCAGCTTTGCGCTGTAGCAAACATGCAGGACGTGAACTTCATTCACGCCTACTTTGAAAAGCATTCGACACTTGTGCTGGTGGTGACCGCAAAAGAATTTTCGGATTTCTTCAGTCTGAAACTTCGCCTTCGGCGCGAACGAACAAAGTTTGGGAAAAGTGTCGCGCGAGAGGATAACTTCCAGCAGACGATTGCACCTTCGGGTGGCCGCCGCCTCATCCTGCTCCGCCAGCCATTCGCAAGCCTTGCCGATGTCACGCTCTGCTGCCGGCTGGCTGATGACTGCATAGCGCTTCACTTGGGCGAGCGCGGAATTTTATGCTTGGCGGGGATACGATCCAAAACAACCCGCGCCGGCTCGCCTTTGCCTGCTTTCATTTTATCCAATCCGCGTTGAGTGCTGCGAACATTTCCTCGAAAGCGGCGGCGTTCTGGACGATCAATTCCGCCTTGCCGCTAACGGTGAGGACTTCCGGGCGACCGGCGGCCTTGAGCCGCTTCAAGTGCGACAGGGCGTTGCGCTGAAAATCGGTGAGGGAGCGGATGCCTTCCAAGGCAATCATACATTTAATTCATTGTTTAACCGTGCTGCGCTGAAACTGCGCACGATCCCCGTGAAATGCAAGCCCGTGAGAATCAGACGTGTTTTGGAATCGCAGTTGATCTGAGGACACGCTTCGGTGACTTTCAGACCGTCATGGCGCTGATCAATTGTCCGGAATGCGGAAAGCAGGTTTCCACGGAGGCGAATGCCTGTCCCTCGTGTGGTTTTCCTGTGGCGGAAAAAGTCGCCCAAGAACCCACGATGGCGACGCCGGCACCGGATGAACTGCTCGCCGAAGTGCGCGCGTCGTGGTGGAATTTTTTCTGGCACCTGGTTTTCTTCTGGTTGATTGTACCCCTGATCATCGCCTGGTATCGACGTGCGTCAATGAAACTGCGGGTGTTCCCGTGCCGAATCACCATCGAACGCGGCGTGTTTTCGAAGTGTTATCAAGATTACCTTCCGCGCGATATCCGCTCGATTGACGTGGACCAAAGCTTCTTCGCCCGACTGGCAGGCATTGGCAATATCACGATTTCCACCGCAGCCACCGCTGAAGCGTCGGAAAAGATCGAAGGTATTCCGGACCCGAAGGGCATTCGCGAGTTGATTCTCGCCCAGCGCGGCGGGCCGTAAGCCTTTCAACTCTCTGGTGACGGCGGAGGCGGATCGGTCGGCGTAGCGCTGGTCACCTGGCCTTTGCGACGCAGCACGGCCTGACGCAACAGATATTCGACCTGGCCGTTCACGCTGCGGAGTTCGTCCTGCGCCCAAGCTTCGAGGTCGCTCCAGAGCGCAGGATCCATCCGCAGCAGGAAACTCTTGCGTTCCGCCATGAGACGTCAGGCGTAGAGCGTGCCAGTGTTGACAACCGGATGAACCTCGGATTCGCCACAGAGCACCACCAACAAATTGCTGACCATGGCGGCTTTGCGCTCATCATCCAGCACCAGTACCTTCCGATCTGCGAGATCCTTCAATGCCATTTCCACCATGCTCACGGCACCATGAACTATCTTCGTACGCGCAGCAATAACGGCTTCCGCTTGCTGGCGGCGCAGCATGGCCTGCGCAATTTCCGGCGCGTAAGCCAGATGCGTAAGCCGGGCCTCCTCGACAACCACACCGGCCTTGCTCAAGCGCTCCTCCAATTCACGCTTGAGCGCCTGCGAAACTTCATCCACGCCGCTACGCAGGGTCGTTTCGTTCTCCTCACCGTTATCGTAGGCGTAGGCGTTGGCGAGATGGCGTAACGCGGATTCGCTCTGGATCGAGACGTAGCTCTCGTAATCGTCCACGTCGAACATCGCTTGGGCCGTGTCCTCCACGCGCCAGACCACCACGGCGCCGATCTCAATCGGATTGCCGCGCTTGTCGTTCACTTTCAATTTTTCGCCGTTCATATTGCGCGCCCGCAGGGAGATCTTGTTGCGCGAGGAAAGTTTCTTCATCACCGCGCCGGAACTGTGCTGGCCGGATTTACCCGCCTCGGCGACGGCATGAAGCGTTGCGGCGATGCCGTTGGTGTAGAACGGATTGCCCCAATGAAAACCGGATTCCCGGACGGTGCCGCGATACTCGCCGAACAATACGAGCACGCGCGCCTGGTTCGGCTGTAACGTGAAGAATCCACCGAACATCACGCAGGCCGTGATGAAAGTCAGGACAGCGAGAACAATCAGGGTTGCCGTTTGTGCATTGGGGGCGGCGCCACGGCTGGCCTGCACGCCTGCGTATATGAACAAGGCTACAGCCCCCGGCAGCATGAGGATGTTCACAGGCAGCATGACCCAACCATTCTTCACCTTCACCACAATCTCGCGATTTGCGCTATCAGTTGTTGTTTTCATTTGAGTTTACCTTTCTGGCTCGACGGAACGTCCGGAGAGCTATCTATGTGATATCATATTGCAATCTCCGCAGCCTGCAAGTAGAATCTTGGTTCGAGTGGAGTTCAAATGCACTTGCCTGATTACGAAGGCTTTGTTGGAATTATATGTCGCTTTCTCCGTAGCCGATCGGATTGAAGTCAGCTACATGTGTTTCACATTGGACCGCCTTTGGTCTGCGCGGACCACAGGCACTTGCGTCCCGACACCAAGCGAACCTAACGGAGAAGATTGGATTGCGCGTGATGGAATGAACCGCAGCCTTCGGCCCGGAAAAGTCACCCACTTGTGACCTGCCCGCAGCCGAACAGCCGCGCTAAGGAGGCACAGTGGCCACATGAGCACCAAAGTTCTCGTGGTGGATGACGAGCCGGATTTCGTTCAGTTGATGGCCTACAATCTCACCCGCGCCGGTTTCGAGGTGCTCCAAGCCACAAACGGACTGGACGCGGTTCATCTCGCACGGCGGCACGTCCCCGATGTCGTGTTGCTGGACGTGATGATGCCTGGCTTTGACGGCTTTTCCGTTTGTGAGGTTCTGGGGCGGAGTCCAATCACCTCACGTGTGCCGGTGATCCTGGTCACCGCCCTCGACGGCGTGGCTGCGGAGGCGCGTGGCATGGAAGCCGGCGCGGTCAAGCAACTTACCAAGCCGGTGAGACTCCAAACCCTTCTGGCCACGGTGCAGGAAATAGTCAAACGACAGCGCGAACTTTTTCCCTGCATCGAGAACTGAACCCTCCATCATTTTTCCGGTTAAGTGACCTTGCCAGGTCAAAAAATGTAACAATTGGCCGGTTGCTCCGGGCTTGGATTCCCGCATAGCCTCGCATCAATCATGAAAACCCCGGCCCGCAATATCCTCGCGGAAGCAACAGCGAAAGCCAACGCCGCCACTCAGCGCGCCATCGGCGCTGAGAAGTCGCTCAAACAAACGAAGGTTCGCTACAAGGCCGTGAAGAAAGCTCTCAAACGCGCCCGCAAATCTGCGAAGAAGTTCGTAAAGGCCGCACGCAATGCGCGGCGAGAATTGGAGGATCTTCAGAAGAAAGCCGCCCGTGCGGCCAAGTCTAAACACACAGTCATCCGGAAGAAACCTTCGGACACAAAGTCGCAGCCGACAAAGCGAAAGCCGGTGAAAACAGTTGTCGCCAAAAGAGTGATTCCCGAGTCTGAGACGACCGTCACCTCTGATTCAGCATCAGCGGCTTGAGCGTGCGTTGATTGCTTTTAGATCAATATGCCTCTGAGGTCTCCACACCTCGGGCAACCTTGTGTTCCACTGGCTGATTGAACTGTTTTCCGTTCAGTCCCCATCCTTCACCGCGGCGAAACGCAGTCCACGCGTGCTCACGCGGAGTTCCGGGAAATCGAACTCCTCCATAACCGCCTCATAGATCACCGCGCCCATTAGAACCACATCCGCGCGGTTTGGCGGCAGCCCGATGAGTTTCTGGCGTTGCACCAGTGGCAGCCGCCAGAGTTTTTTTACCTGGGCGCGCACCCCGTGCAGCGTCAATCGCGTGCGCTCCAATCGGTCACGATCAAACCCGCCCATGCGCGCCTGCATGCGCGCCAAAATGCTAGCTGTGCCGCCGGTGCCGACGAGTTGCACAATGCCGTGCTTGGGATCGAGTTTCGCTTCACGGCGCAGTTCCGGGTCGAGTTTGGGTTGGACATGTTTCTTCAAGAAGCCGCGCACCCATTTTCGCGCGGCGGCGAATTCGGACTTTTTCGGCGGATCAGTGGGCGGGAGTTTTTCCAACAACCGCACCGTACCAAGCGGGAAACTGTGGCGGAAATGCTTTTGATGACCGTGGCCCAGAATGAATTCGGTGCTGCCGCCCCCCACGTCCAGGATCAACAGCGGCAGATTCGCCAGTTCCGGATCGGTCGTCACGCCCTGAAACGCCCAGTCCGCTTCCTGCTTGCCCGAGATGATTTCCACCTTCAAGCCGGACGCGCGCTTGACCGCCGTGACCAGCGTCTCAGGATTCTTCGCGTCGCGGGCGGCACTGGTGGCGATGACGCGGATGGATTTCGCCTTCCACTTGCGCGCCGTGCGGGCAAACCGCTTTATGGCCGCGGCGGTCTGAGCCACAGGTTCGCGTTGCAACCGATGCGTGGTGTAAAAGCCCTGGCCGAGTCGCGTCTGTTTGCTTTCCTCACACAGCGGACGCACGTCAAGGCCCTCGACCTCGGCCACCAAAAGCTTCACCGAGTTGGTGCCGATGTCCATAACGGCGCGACGTTGCTTGCGTGACATGGGGAAATTGAAACAACGGATGGGAGGTTTCCCAAGTTAAATCCCGGTGACGAACTATTCACCGGTTGCTCCCAGGGTCAATGATCCAAGCTGGATACGGTCGGCATTGAGTCAGAAGTGGCGGCGCCGAGGCACCAAGTTCCAATTTCCAAGCACCAGAGAAGCTTCAAGAACCCAACTTCAAACAAAAGCGGACGCGGGTTGATTGGAAGAACGGCCACTCATGCTGATGTGTTGGCGGGCCGAAGCTTTCGGTTTTGAGCGAGTTGCGCCGGACACCATAATAAGGCTATTGTGTGCGCCCTTTGAAAACAACGCCCTACAAGCCCGAACATTTCATCAACCGCGAAATGAGCTGGTTGGAGTTCAACCAGCGCGTACTCGACGAGGCGTTGAATTCGGAGAATCCGCTGCTCGAACGACTCAAGTTTTTCTGCATCACCAGCACCAACCTTGACGAGTTTTTTGAGGTGCGTGTCGCCGGCATCAAGCAACAGATCGAAGCGGGCTCGAATGAGCGCAGCGTGGACGGACTGACGCCCAAGGAAATCTTTCGCGCCATCACCGACCGGGCGCGGCGTATGGTCACAGACCACAACACCTGCTGGCGCAAGCAGCTCGTGCCCGCCCTCTCGAGCCACGGCATTCGCTTCCTCAAGTTCGGCGACATGAACGAGGCGGACCGCGCGTGGGTCGAAAACTTTTACCGCTCGGAAGTCCAGCCCGTACTCACCCCGCTGGCGATTGATCCGGCCCATCCGTTTCCACAACTGCTCAACCGCTCGCACAACCTCATCGTCCGACTGGAGATCGAGGTCGCGGGCAAGCCGGCCAAACGGCTCGCGGTGGTGCAAGTGCCGCGCGTTTTGCCGCGTCTCGTGCGGCTGCCGCGCAACGATGCACCCCGGCAGGATTACATCTATCTCGGCCACCTCATCGGCCAGTTCCTGGGCGAACTGTTTCCCGGCTTGAAGATCGCGGGTTACTGGCTGTTCCGCGTCACGCGCAACAGTGAGCTGTATATTGACGACGAGGAAGTGGCGAACCTGCTCTCCGCGG
>Ga0315910_10004568_pt1 | contig 11540 bp, 6 predicted proteins | sample EdamamesoilMG_FD_204470 | JGI IMG/M metagenome (GOLD analysis project Ga0315910, IMG submission 204470) | Garden soil microbial communities collected in Santa Monica, California, United States - Edamame soil | ecosystem: Environmental > Terrestrial > Soil > Garden | place: USA: California...
CGCGACGCGAGCGCCCACAACACCTAGAGCGCCGACCAGTTTGATTTCGCGTGCTGAGGCGCGTCTGGGGTCGTCCGCGGGTAGGAGCGAGGCCGAAGCTGTGTCGGGCACACTGCGAGCGCCGAGCGACACCGCCGCGGGCGGCCCCAGGCGTGCATCAGCGCGTGGAATCAAACTGGTCGGCGCTCTAGCAGCCCGTCGTGAAAGTCGGGAGTGCGGGCGGTAACCACGCGTGCGGCAACCACGGCGCTCAGCAGGCCGCTCGAACGTGGTCTGCGAGGATCGCCAACGGGAATCGTGCGCGTATGCTCTGCGGGCCATAGCGATGGGAAAGAGCGGCGAGGAGCAGGAGGCGGGCACCCTTCTACGAGGCCCTCAACCGCGTGCTGAGGAAGCACAACTTCGACCGGTTCGTCGAGGACCTCTGTGGGGTTCTACGCCAAGAAGATGGGGCGACCTGGGGTCGCGAGTCCGCGGCCCTCCATGCGATGTCGCGCTCGCTAGATCGCTTGGCGCCCGGCGTTGCCCGCGTAAGCGAGTCACGATTCAGGCGGTGTGCGCTGCCATGCCGTCGCCTTGCGATGCAAGCGCTTACAACGCCTGACGCGAAGGCGCGCATCGGTTGCGATCCTAGACGGAGTGGCTGCGCGTCTGGTCGCGAAGGCGGATCAGGAGGTGACCCGTCGCGTCAGCCAGTTCAAGATCACCTGGGTCGTTTCGCTCGGTCGTTCCTGTTGGATCCAATGTCCGCAGTCCAGGCTGACCACGTCTACATTGGGTACGAATTGCTTGAGATGTTCAGACTTTGGAATCGGATCCCGCTCGCCGTAGATCATCAGGGCAGGCTGTTGAATGATAGGGTGCGCCTCCGCCAGGATGTGCCAATTGCGATCGATGTTTCTGTACCAGTTGATGCTGCCCGTGAACCCAGAGGCTTCGAATTCCGAGACGAAAACAGCCAGCTCAACGTCGCTCAGCAAGGGCTCACCCTCGGGTGCTTCCGCTCGGGCGAGGTTGATCATCGCCAGGCCCGGCTCTGGCTCCTTGAGCGGCTGGTTCTTGCGGTACAGGTTTCGAAGGAATCGGCTGGTGTTCGCGTCCAAGATGGCATCTGCGACGCCCGCCCGTCGGTTGAAGTGGACGATGTAGTAGTCCTCGCCCAGCACCTGCTCCATGAACTCGAGCCATGGGCGTTCTCCGCGTTCCTGATAAGGCAGGCTAAGGTTGATTAGTTGTTTGACGCGGCTTGGATGCAAAAGGGTCAGCCCCCAAACGACCATCGCGCCCCAATCATGGCCGACGAAGGTGGCGTCTTCATACCCGTAGTGATCCAGGAGTGCGGTAAGATCATCGGCTAGATGCTCGATGTCGTAGGCGGTGACTTCGCTCGGACGGGACGAGTTGCCGTAGCCGCGCTGGTTGGGGACGATCACGTGGTAACCCGCCGCAGCGAGTGCCGGTATCTGGTGGCGCCAAGAAAAAGCATGCTCAGGCCAGCCGTGACACAGCACGATGGGGTTTCCCTTGTGTTCTTGGCCAGCCTCGAAGACTTCGAGCGTCACATCCTTGAGGGAAACGAAGGTGGGTTCTGGAAACTTGGTTGCGGTAGGCATCATGGGTTTCCTACGTCCATAAGGTGCCAAAATCTGGCACCTTTGATGCTAGGCTGGCGTCATGAGTCCACGCCTTCGACGAGACGCGATCGTACGCAGTCTGCGCCGCAGCGGATCATCGACCGTCGCAGCGCTCGCCGAAGAAGTGGGTGCGTCCCGACGCACGGTGCTGCGGGATCTCCAGGTGCTGCGCGACGAAGGCTTTGGCATCCATGCTGAACCTGGTCGCGGGGGCGGAGTACAGCTTGATCCGCAGTCGGTTCAGACGACACCGCGCCTTTCCGTGGCCGAGGTGTTTGCGCTTCTGGTCAGTGTTGCCTCGGTGCGCGCAGCCGGAAACCTGCCCTTTTCGGAGCTCGCGGACTCCGGGTTGGCGAAGATCGAAAAGGCCCTGCCATCGGACAAGGTCCGAAGTCTGCGGCGGTTCCTGGATTGCTTGTACGTCGGGAAGCTCTCTCCGCGGGTCGACCTCTCCGATCTGGGCGTGATGGAGGCCGCACTGCTCCCAGCGTTCGAGACGGCTTTTCTTCAGCAGCTGCACCTGCAGTTTCGATACCGCGACAAGAAGGGGACGGCATCCAACCGTCAGGTGGAGCCGCAAGCGATGCTCGTCCTACCCCCCCTTTGGTACCTGGTGGCCTGGGATCCCGCGCGCAACGCTATCCGCCACTTCCGGATGGACCGGATCACGGAGCCCGTGGTGGTCGAAGGCGCAACCTTTCGACGACGTCGTGTGCAGTTCGAGGATGGCGCGCGCGCGGTTCGCAGGGTCACCCCGTAGCCAGCCGACAGTGGCACCGTTCGGTGGTGCTGCTGCGTGAACAACACACAGAACCCGACTGACGGTGCTGGGCGCCGCGGAGCTGGAATGGCTCGGAGTGGGCCGAGGCGCCCTCTCTTCCCTTGCGGTCTGCCTTCGCGCTGAGCTGCTTGGATGCATGGGCGAAGCCATGGAGGTGACATGGCCCAGTTTCGCGATTCCCTCAGCCCAAACGAGCCGTATCTTGATCACGTTCGCTGCGCGCGCGCTCGTGTGAGGAAACCGAATGATACCTGTGACATACCTGATCGCGACGATCGCGGCTCTCCTCGCCCTCGTGATCGTCCTGCTGGTGGGCTATGCGAGGACCCGAGGCGAGCTCGCACGATTGCGCAAACGCTGGAGCCCCGTCCTCGACCTGCACGCGGAGGCGATGCGAATCAGAAGGGATGCGGAGGTCGCCGCGCAGCAACTCACCGTTCTTCGCGAGAGCATTCAGGCGGAGCAACGCAAGAGCGAGGATCTCCTCGCAGCTCATCGTAGAACAGCCGAAGTCGAGCGTCAGAACCTCACCGTCGAGCTCCAGAACCGGCGCTTGCAGTGGGAGCGTGACTTTTCTTCGGCCATCGCGGAGCTCGAGAGTCTCCATCGTCAGGTCGGTCAAGCCCGAGATCACGTGGAGATGCAGTCCTTTGGCCTCTACGACCCCGTGTTCGACTTCGAGACTGCCGAGATGTACCAGCGGAAGCTCTCCGAAGTCGTGGCGATGCAAAAAGCGATGGTCAAAGGGAAAACGGCAGCTGTGTGCGGAACCGCGTGGAGCGTGGGGGGCAGCGCTGCCGAGGGCAAGCGGCTTGCCGAGCGGAACTTGAAGCTCCAGCTGCGCGCCTTCAACGGTGAATCAGACGCGATCATCAGCAAAGTGAAGTTCAACAACGTCGTCGCCATCGCGGAGCGCCTCCGGAAGTCTTTCACGCAGCTGAATGATCTCGGCAAGACGGTCAACTGTGCGATTTCGGAGGCGTACCTCGGACTCAAGCTGCAGGAGCTCTACCTCACCCACGAACATGCGGAGAAACGGCAGAAGGAGAAGGAAGAGCAGCTTCGAATCAAAGAACAAATGCGCGAGGAGGAGCAGGCTCAGCGGGAACTCGAGCGTGCTCAGACAGAGGCACTCCGCGAGGAGAAGCGCTGGGCAGACGCCCTAGAGAAGGCGCGGCTGGAACTGTCCAAGGCGGGCGACAAGAAGCGAAACCAGCTCGAAGCCAAGGTGGCCGAGCTGCAGCAGAAGTTGGCCGAGGCCCACGAGGTTACAGAGCGCGCCGTCTCGCGCGCACAGCTCACGAAATCCGGTCATGTCTACATCATCTCGAACGAAGGTTCGTTCGGCCGAGGCGTCTACAAGATCGGCATGACCCGCCGCGAGGATCCGTTGGATCGCGTGAAAGAACTCGGAGACGCCTCGGTCCCGTTCTCGTTCGATGTGCACGCGATGATCCCATCCGCGGATGCTCCAGATCTCGAATGCAAGCTTCAGCAAGCCTTCGGCCACCGCCGCGTCAACCTCGTGAACCAGCGCAAGGAGTTCTTCACGGTGTCACTCGAGGAGATCGAGGCCATGGTTCGCAACATCCACGGCGAGGTTGAGTTCGTGCGGACAGCGATCGCGGAAGAATACCGGAAGACGATGGCGGTACGCGCAGAGCACGAGGCCGCGGCCGCCACCGCGCAGAAGAACGCCGAAGAGGAAGCCGTGCGCGCGGCGAGGGACAAGTTCGAGGCTCTCCGCGTTGGATGGTATGCGGAACCCGTCCACCAGGCAGTACGAGCGACGGGCACGTAGGTCGGCCTCGGACAGGGGCAACTCGGTTCCACGGGCCATCCCCGTGCGGACACCCGGACGGGTCCCACGGCGCGGATGCAACGAGGTCGGAGTTCGTCTCTTCGCCGTGGTGGCTAAGAGTACGTGACGCTTGGTGCCCAACTCGAGCCGGCGGCCGGTTGCCCGCTCACCGTTGAGGAATGGGCACCTCGCTCCGGGTGGCGTTGTGGCTGCCTTGTATGGAGCGAACTACCAAGAACGAAACCAGGCAGATGCCGGCACAGCCCCACGCCGTGACCAGGGAACCCACCAGTCCAAGCGTGAGTCGGGCGTCGTGCTGGCCGGTTCTAGCCATAGTTCTCAAAGAACATCTTGCACTGATCCGGTACCGAAAGAAGAGGAACCCGCCAGTCGTCGTTTGACCGTCGCACCATGTAGTCGGGGACGTTCATTCCGAACCTGCGGTCCGGGTGTTCTTGCACGCTCAGTGTTCTCGCCACCCACCCCCGAGCGCTTGATAGATGCCCACCCTCGCTTGCATCTGCGTCTTCTTGGTTTCGAGCAGCTCCAACTCGGCGTCTAGAAGCTCGCGGCGCGTCAAGAGCACGTCCAAGTAGTCGGCGCGGGCTGACTGATAGAGGACACTCGAGACCTCGACGGCTTCGTGCAGCGTCTGCACTTGCTCGGTCAAACGTGCGTTGACCTGCGCGAGGTTCTGGATCATGGCGAGCTGGTTGACGACCTCCGTGAATGCTTGGATCAGGCTACGCTCGTAGTTGAATACGGCCTGGATCTGCGTCGCATTCGCCGAGCGGTATTCCGCTGTGATCGCGGCCCTGTTGAGGAGGGGGGCCACGAGGTTGCCGGCGAGGTTGTAGAGGAGCGACTGCGGGGTGGAAACCAAATGCTTGATGTTGAACGATTCATAGCCGATCCCCGCTTCGATGCTGAGCGATGGAAAGAAGCGCGCCCGCGCGACCTTCACGTCGAGCTTTGCCGCTTCGAGCTCGAGCTCCGCGCGGCGAATGTCGGGGCGGTTCTCGAGCAGCTGTGTGGGCACCCCCGCGGAGACGGCTGCTGGGGTCGCATTGAACCGCGCAGGGTTTCGCCCGACGGGTTGGGGCATCCGGCCGACCAGGAAGTTGATCCGGTTCTCGACCTCCACTTGCCGCTGTTTGAGTTCGTAGATTCGCGCCGTGTTCTTGAGGACCTCCGCCTGGAACCTCTGGACGGCGAGCTCCGTGGCGCGCGCGGCCTCCTTCTTGAGCCTCACGAGCTCGAGGGCGTCGCGTTGGATCGCCAGGTTGCGGCCAAGGATTTCGAGTGCGCTGTCGAGTGCGACCAGCTCGTAGTAGGACCGGGCGATCTCTGCGACGATCTCCGTGATGAGGAAGTTCTTGGCTTCCACGCTCGCTAAATAGCGATAGTTCGCAGATTTGGCCGCGTTCCGGAGCTTCCCCCAGACGTCGATCTCCCACGAGCCGACGAACCCGAAGGTGAAGTTGGGGAGATGTTCGGGGACGCCGTGGGCCTCGTCGCTCACCCCTTGGCTCGTGTGGGCTCCGACCTTCTCGATCCCCGCGCCGGCGATGGCTCGCAGGGTCGGGAGGTACTCGCCCCGTCGGGCAGGGACCTCATTCTTGGCGATGATGACTTCCTGGACCTGGATGTTGAGCTCCTGGTTGTTCTTGAGGGCCTCTTCGATGAGCGTCGCGAGATCGGGATCCGCGAAGTAGGTGTCCCACTGCTCCTGCGCCGCTTGGCTCACGGCCAACGATGCCGCGGAATCTCCGACCTCTCCATAGCTGCCTGGCATGGTCTGATTCGCTTCCCGGGAAGGGTTGTCGGCGAGGAGACGGGCACAGCCGCCAAGCCAAAGGGTGGCCATCAACAAGGCGGCGCCGATTCGAGCGTTATTCATGGGACGCGACCTCCGACAGGGGCTCGTCGCGCTCGTCCCGGATGAGTTTCACGCGTTCTGCCAGTTGTCCGAAAATGAAGTAGAGACCGGGGACGATCACGACGCCGAAGATCGTCCCAAACAGCATTCCGCCGAGCGCCGAAGCGCCGATCGTCCGATTGCCGACGGCACCAGGGCCGGTGGCGCGTACGAGGGGGAGCAAGCCCGCGATGAAGGCAAACGACGTCATCAAGATCGGTCTGAAGCGCGCCGTGGCGCCTTCGAGCGCAGCCTCGAAGATGGATGCGCCTTTGCGCCGGCTCTGTACCGCGAACTCGACGATGAGCACCGCGTTCTTTCCAAGCAGGCCCACCAGCATCACGAGCCCGACCTGTGCATAGATGTCGTTGGCGAGACCCATGGTCTCGAGCAGCAGAAACGATCCGAAGACCCCGGCAGGGAGGGATAGGACGACGGCCAACGGCAGGATGAAGCTCTCGTATTGCGCGGCGAGCACGAGATACACGAACGCGAGCACCACGAGGAGGATGTAGAGCGCTTCGTTGCCACGCCGCGCCTCGTCGAAGGATAGGCCTTCCCAGTCGATGTCGTAGCCCCTGGGGAGCGTCGCCGCGGCCACCTCGCGCACGGCCGCGATGGCGTCACCGCTGGTGAAGCCGGGGGCAGGCAAGCCGCGAATGGCCGCGGAGTTGTAGAGGTTGTACCGGGTGATCTCGTTGGGGCCCTGGCGCTTCTCGATCGTCATGAACGCGGAGTAGGGCACCATGTCTCCGTGGTCGTTCTTGATGTAGAGTTTGAGGACGTCGGAGGGTAGGCGACGGAACTCGGGTGCCGACTGGACGTAGACTCGGAAGAAACGCCCGAAGCGGATGAACCCCTGCTCGAAGGTGCTGCCGATGAGAAAGTCGAGGTTCTCCATGGCCTTGCCGATGGAGACACCCTTTTGCATCGCGAGGTCGTTGTCGATGACGAGCTCGTACTGAGGATAGTTTGCGGCGTAGAACGTGAACAATCCGGTGAGCTCCGGGCGTTCCCGCAGATGGTCCATGAACTCACGATTGATGCGGTCGAACTCGGCGTAGTCGGTGTCGTTGGTCTTGTCGAGCAGCCGCAGCGCAAAGCCGTCCGCGGCGCCGTAGCCGGGGACGGCGGGTGGCTCGAAGAACTCGACGATGGCGCCGATGTCTTTCGCCTTCACTTCCAGCGCCTCGATGATCTCGTCCACGGAGTGCGTCCGCTCCGACCACGGTTTGAGATTGATGAGGCAGGTGCCGGCGTTCGAGCCTCGCCCTTCGGTGAGGATCTCGTACCCCGCGAGCGAGGACACCGAAGCGATCCCCTCCACCTCTTTCGCGATCGCTTGGAGCCTACGGGAGACGTCGTTCGTCCGCTCCAGGGTCGTCCCCGGTGGCGTCTGGACGATGGCGTAGATCATTCCCTGGTCTTCGCTCGGGACGAACCCGGACGGGACTGCCGCGACCAGGGCATACGTGCCCACCGAAAACGCGGTCAGCATCAAAACCGTGACGAACGGCCGGTGCACGATGCGACGCAGGAACGCCGCGTACGCCGAGGTGACCTTGGCGAACACGGTGTTGAACCCATCCAGCGCCATTCCAAGTGGTGTTCGCTTGCGCACATGTCCGTGGGTGTTCTTCAAGATCATCGCGCAAAGCACCGGCGTCAGCGTCAAGGCCACCATTCCAGACAGCAGAATGGAGGTGGCCATGGTGATCGAGAACTGGCGGTAGAAGATCCCGACCGGACCCGTCATGAACGCCACCGGGACGAACACCGCGGCCATGAGGACCGTGATCGCGATGATCGCACCGCTGATCTCGCCCAGCACCGCCTTGACCGCGCCGTACGGGGACAGGTGGGTCTCCGCCATCTTCGCGTGGACGGCTTCCACCACCACGATGGCATCGTCGACGACGACTCCGATGGCCAACACGAGCGCGAACAGGGTGATGAGGTTGATCGTAATCCCGAACGCCGCCATGAACGTGAACGCGCCAACCAGCGAGACCGGCACGGCGATGGTGGGGATGAGCGTCGATCTCCAATCGCCGAGGAACACGAACACGACGAGCGCAACCAGCAAAAACGCCTCGCCAAGCGTGTGGATGACCTTCTCGATGGAGGCGTCGAGGAACGAGGAAACGTCGTAGCTGATCTCGTAGTCCATGCCGGCGGGGAACGAATTCGATTTGATCTCCTCGAGCTTGGCTTTGACGTCGGCGATCACGTCGCTGGCGTTGCTGCCGTACGTTTGGTTGAGCACGATGGCGGCGGATGGGTGTCCGTCGAGGTTCGAGTAGATATCGAAGAACTCGCTCCCGAGCTCGACCTCGGCGAGATCCGAGAGCCGGAGGATCTCGCCGTCCGGGTTCGCGCGAATGATGATGTTCCCGTATTGCTCGGGACGACTGAATCGACCTTCGTAGACGAGGACGTATTCGAGCGCCTGCGATTTCTTCCCCGAGGCTTGGCCGAGACGCCCGGGGCGGCCAATGACGCTCTGCTCGGCGATCGCCTCCATGACCTCGTCCGTGGAGACGTTGTAGGAACGCATGCGATCCGGGTTCAGCCAGACCCGCATGGCGAACTGCCGGCTCCCGAGGATGCGGGCTTGCGCGATCCCGCTGATACGCTTCAGCTCTTGCAGGAGGTTGATGTTGGCGTAGTTGTACAGGAACTCCTCGTCCGCATGCTCGTCGGTGCTGTAGAGGTTTACGTACATCAGCATGCTCGGCTGTACGCGCGAGACGATGACGCCCTCGAGTTGCACGAGCCGTGGGAGCTGATTGAGCACCTGATCCACGCGATTCTTGACGTTGACCACCGCTTGATCGGGATCGGTGCCGAGCTCGAAGATCACCTGAATCGTCGCCTCGCCCGCGCTCGTCGCGTCGGAGATGATGTATTTCATCCCTTGGACACCGTTGATCGACGTCTCGAGCGGGATGAGCGTCGAGTCCACGAGCACCGCGGCGCTGGCTCCAGGGTAGGCGATCGTGACGAGGACCCGCGGCGGCGCGATCTCGGGGAACTGAGATACGGGGCGCTCACGGATCGCAAGGAGACCCAAGAAGACGACGAGGACCGAGATGACGATCGCAAACACGGGTCGGTGAATGAATCTGCTGAACATGATGCTCCTCCAGTGGGTCGCGGTGACTCGTCATTCGGCGGGGACGTCGAGGTGCGCCATCGCCTCCTCGGGCGCTTCGAACGTGACTTCGATCCGATCACCTTCACGGACCTTGCGCAGACCGTCCAAGAGGATCTTCTCGCTCGGCACGAGACCAGACCCGATGACGTAGAGGTGCGGGAGTTCGGCGGAGACCATGATCTGTCGCGACGCCACGGTGCCGTCATCGCCAACGACATAGACATAGCGCCGATCCAGGATCTCGAAGGTCGCCTTCTGCGGGATGAGAACGGCCTGTTCGATCTTGGAGGAGACGAGGATGTTGCCGGTCTGTCCGTGACGCAGCAGCCCGTTCGGATTGGGGAACGTCGCGCGAAAGGCGATGTTCCCGGTCTCATTGTTGAAGTCTGCTTCGATGGTTTCGACCTTCCCGGCGTGCTCGAAGACCTTGCCGTTGGCCATCCGGAGCTTCACCGGCATCGCTACGTTGGCGGCGTTCTTCGATGCGTGCTGGAGGTAGTCCCGCTCCGTGACATTGAAATAGACCCAGACGGTGCTGTTGTCGGAGAGCGTGGTGAGGAGATCTCCCTCCTCGACGAGGCTCCCCTTGCGGACGTTGAACCTCCCCATGATTCCGGTGAACGGCGCGCGAATCTCGGTGAGTTTCTGCTCGGCCCGGTTGAAGGCGAGCTGGGCTTGGGCCTTGTCGACCTTTGCTTTGGCCAAAGCGAGCTCGCTTGGAGATACGATGTCTCGGTCGGCGAGCATCGCCGTGTTTTGGTACTCGATCTCGATGATCTCCGCCTCCGCGGCGGCTTTGCCCACCTCGGCTTGATAGAGGAGCGGCATGATCTGGAACATCCTCTTGCCGTGTTCGACCGTTTGGCCCTCGTCGACGTAGATGCCCTCCAGATATCCGCGTTCGAGCGCCCGGAGCTCGATGTGTTGAATTGCGCGGACCTGGGCCACGTACTCCTCGGTGATCTCGGTGTCCTGCCGCAGCGGGCTCGTGACCAGGAACGTCGCCGGCTCTTCGTGGCCGTGGTGCTGTGGCGCGCAGCCCCAAAATAGGGACAAGGTGAGCCAAAGGGCTCCTCCGCGGATTCGATGCTTCATGCTGGTGTCTTTGCTGGCTAGGGATCCGCGGCATCGAGGCGAGGCCGCGATGGATCGTCGAATGAGAATGGGCGTTCGCCGTGCTCGACACGGCAAGGCGGTCAGGCGATGCGTCCGCGTGGGGGCGCCGACGCGGTCGTGCCCGTCACTGCGAAGCGAGGTGCCCAAGGACGCGGGATGGCGATCCGAGCACAAGGCACGGTGGATCGCGGCAGCACGGGGTGCTCGTGAATCGAGAACGAGCGAGCCGCGCGACCCCAAGCCCACGCATCGGCGGCGCAGGCAGTGCTCGCGCGCGGCCGAGCGCACGCGGCAGGAGGGGGTGCGTCAGACCCGTGCGGGTGGTCCGCGGCCCAGACCCGTCAGTGCAAAGTGGCGTCCGCGATCACCGTGGACCCGCTTCGACGCGCGGGGGCACGGCGGAGGCTCGATTTGGCGATGATGGTCGCGGACCCACGCGGACGAGTCCGGACCGGAGTCATCGTCGTCGGTTGCGATTTCGGCGATCTCGAACTGGAGGGCGCGCGCGTCATCCCCCCGCGTGAGCTGGGCGGGCTCGTGCGCTCCGCCGTGTGCAGGCGGCTCTGCGGCGTCCCCGATGGAGGGGGCGTTCGGCGGGCCCTCTTCCGCTGTCGCGCGTGCCGTCTGCCCGAAGGCGACGAGCATGACGAGCGCAAGGGCGAGGGCGGACCAGAGACGAGCGGCCCGCCACAAGGTCTTACCGAGGACCCCGTGGTGAACGCGACTCCGACCCGGTCTGGATCCCCTTCCGCGGTCTCCGCGGACGACGGCCCCAGGCCGCGTCACGTGCGAAGTGCGGAACGAAGAAAGCACAGCTCGCATGTAGCGATCGAACAAAGGTTTGTAAAGCGTCCGGTTCACGAAACGCACCGAAGAGGCGTTCGAGCCCGCGTTCACGCGACGAAGGAGCGAGGGGTTCCGAACTCTGTTCGCAGCGGACCGGGCGCCGAGGGGACGGTGCACGCATCGAACGGTGGAGTGGGGAGATTCGCAACAGTCCGGGGCCCGCCGCCTGACACCACGTGCCGAGGGCGACCCTAGTGGTGCTCGGCGGAAGTTCTGAGCCTCTTGAACAGCGCCCCCGCACGCCATGCCCGCGTTGCTCATCGGTCCCGTATGGCCCGATACTCTCT
>Ga0315910_10004569_pt1 | contig 11539 bp, 9 predicted proteins | sample EdamamesoilMG_FD_204470 | JGI IMG/M metagenome (GOLD analysis project Ga0315910, IMG submission 204470) | Garden soil microbial communities collected in Santa Monica, California, United States - Edamame soil | ecosystem: Environmental > Terrestrial > Soil > Garden | place: USA: California...
CTTCGGTTCCCGAATCGTTCACGGGCATCTCGTCCACCTCGCCCACGGTGTCTTGAGTCTCTTTTGCCATAACCGTTCCGTTTACTGGCTGCAGCGGGTCACGCCTTCCACCGGACCCGTCCAAGAGTATACTCCACGCGCCCAGGCCACGCCCGAGCCTGCCCTCGATCTCCGGGCGCGGTCACGCCTCCGAGGGCAACGCGTCATGGCCGGTGCGTGCAAGCGTCACACGCCGCGGCCGGGCATCGTTGCCGTCTTCGAGCTGCCGTTCTGGGAGTGGCGGGCGCGACCGCAACGTGCGGTGGCACCTCGAAATGCCTCGTGCTTTCAAGCCGCACTGCGTTCTACCAGTGTCGCTAAAAATCTGGACCAACGAGGGTTGGCAACTTTGGTGCAAGCGTGCTCTTGTCGATCAGGGCCCGGTGGCCGGGGAATCTTGTCCGACCCATGCATTCGCGGAATTTCTGGCTCGCTGCGCTGACGTCGGCCTCCTTCGTGGTCGCTTGGACCCGACCGGGGTTCTCTGCGGAATACTATGCCTCTCCGACCGGGAGCGGCGACGGCAGCCTTGGGTCGCCGTTCTCGCTGTTTCAGGCGGCGAACACCGCGCAGGCGGGCGACACGGTGTACCTCCGAGGAGGCGTCTATTCGGGAACGCTACGTCCGGCCAATTCGGGATCGAGTGGCGCTTGGATCACGTTTGCCGCCTACCCGGGTGAGTTGCCCATCTTCGACGGTGCCGGCAGCGGTGGTACCGGCGTCGGCAGCTCCAGCGCGCAGTACATTCGCTTCATCGGTATCGTGGCGCGCAACTACTCGTCCACGGGGTTCGGCAATGGTTGGACGAGCGCGAGCTGTTCCCCGCTTTCGAACGGCAACCTGGAGTTCATCAACGTCATCGCCGAAGGTAACGGGATCAACGGCATCGCCTTCTACTGCGCCTCGGGGGTCGTGATCGAGCAATCGATCGTCGCGCACAACGGCAACCGCGAGCCGAGCTGGTCGAGCGGCGTCAACCTGTTTTCGGTGAAGGGAACGGCCGCGAACAACATCGTGCGGCAGACGGTCTCGTTCGAGAACATCGACATCTCGTCCAATCGCACCGACGGCAGCGGCTTCATCCTCGATCAAGGCAGCTCTGGCGCGACGTTCGAGAACAACATCGGCTTCCGCAACGGCGGGTCGTGCATCCGCCTCACCAACAGCGGCAATTCGAACCTCATCAACAATACCTGCTTCAACAACGGCATCGATCCGAACGTGCTCTATCACGACGAGATCTTTTACTCTGACGCCAACTCGCGGGTCGGTGCGCTGATTCGGAACACCGTGGCGGTGGCTTCGAGCGGCAACGATGCGCTTTGGGGCGCCACGGGTGTTACGCTCGAGGACAACGTGCTCGTCGACAACGCCGGTCCGGCCGATTTCTTCGTGAGCACGAGCGGGCTGCTCGATTTCCACCTCACGAGCGATGCCAGCCAGTTGATCGACCAAGGGGGGGGCAGCGCGCCCGACACGGACGTGGGGTTCGATCCGGCCTGTCTGCGCCCCGCTAGCGGTCAAGCGGTGTCGTGGTGGCAATACGCCGTCGACTACGAGTACATCGAGAGCATCGGCGGCGTAGCCGCGTGTTTCGACCCCGCGGCGCGTTCGGGTGCGCCAGACATCGGCGCGTACGAACTCGCTGCGGGCTCCGACGGGACCACCACCACGACCAGCACGGCGACGACCAGCACGTCAGCGACGACCAGCACGTCAGCGACGACCAGCACGTCAGCGACGACCAGCACGTCAGCGACGACCAGCACGAGCACGAGCGCTACGACGAGCACGAGCGCTACGACGAGCACGACCGACGGGGGGACGGGTGCTGGAGGTGTTGGCGGTGCGTCGAGTGTCGGCGGTGCCTCCGCCACAGACACCTCGACCGGGGGCGCGACCGGCACGGAAGCGGCTGTAACTACGTCAGATGCGGCGACCACGGAGACGTCAACGGCGGACTCGACGACCGCGAGCGCAACAACCGGGGCTGCTACGAGCTCGGGGGGGGGCGTTGGCGCGAGCGGAGGTGGTGCAGGCGGCGACGGCTCGTCAGCGGGCGGCGCGAGCGCGAGCACGAGCGCGTCCGCGTCTGCGTCTGCGCTGACGACGGCAGGGCTCACGACGGCAGGGCTCACGACGGCAGGGCTCACGACGGCAGGGCTCACGACCACGGGCGGCCCGGGCGGTGTGGATTCGAGCTGCCAGTTGCCACTCCGCGAGTGCAGTGGGGTGTGCGTGGATACGGCGTCGGACCCGGCGCAGTGCGGCAACTGCGGCGTCGCCTGCTCCGCAGCGCAGGTCTGCTCTTCGGGGCTATGCACGGCGAGTTGCGGGCCGGGTTTCGCGGTGTGCGGGCAGGCTTGCGTCGTGATTTCGAGCGATGCCCTGAACTGCGGCGCCTGCGGTGCGACGTGCGACCTCGGACAAGCTTGTCAAGGCGGAGTGTGCGTCGGCGAACCGACCGGCGGGAGCCCCACCGTTCCCTCGAAGCCGCAAGCCAAGGTGTATGGTGACGCTGGGTGCGGCTGCCGGGTCGCCGGCGGTCCTTCGGGCGCTTTGGGCAGCTCGGCGCTGCTGCTGGCAGGGTTGTGCGTAACCCTCGCACTCGGTCGCCGACGAGCGAACGGCGCGCTTTACAGCTCGGGGAGCGTTCGCCGATACTGATCGCCTCACGCTGAGGCTGCATGACCGATCCGACGAACGGCGACCCTCCTCCGGGCCGAGGCTCCAAGGGCACCTTCGCGCCGAAGGGGACGCTGGTCATGGAGGCGGTGCCGCCGCGTCAGGGCGTGGTGCATCCTGCACAACCCCAGCCGCCCGCACAGCCGCAGGCGTACCCGCCCGCGCAGCCGCTCGCTCCGCCGGGAGCGTATCAGCAGCCCGCGCCCCCCGGCGCGTATGCGCAGCAGCCCCAGCAGGTGCCCTACGCGCAGCCAGGGCCGTATCCCCAGCAGGCTCCGCACGCGCAACAGACGTGGGCGGGGCAACCTCAGGGGCAGGGTGCCGGTTGGGCGGCGTCGGGCGCGATGGTCAGTGGGCTGCCTACCGTGCACGCTGCCGCGAGCCAGGGGCCCGGCATTTGCGGAGATCACTGGCCACTTCCCGAGGCGTTGCTGCACCGTCTGCCCCAATTGCCGATCGTGCAACCGATGGATGCGCACGATGCCGAGGTTCAGTTCTCGGGCAGCGGTTCCGCGATCGAATGGCTCACCTACGCTGCGGAAGTGAACGAGCGTGACAAAGAGGCCGAGCGCATCAAGAAGCAACTCTTCATCTGGGCGATGGTCTGCCTGGTCGGGGGCGTGCTTACCATCGCGCTCTTCGGACTCGGGCTGATCCCGATCGGGGTCAGTATTTACTTGTTCATTCGACGCAAGCGCTACGACAAAGTCGACGTGGATGATCGCCGGCTCGAGATATTTACCGGCACCGTGCGAACGCTGGCCCCCGAGCTAAAAGCCAAGAAGCCAATCGCGGTGAACCTCGACTTCACCGCGCACACGCGGCACGTGCGCAACGCCGCGAAGCATGCCAGCGAATACGAGCAACAGTGGTTGTCGCTGAAGCTTCCGTTGCAAGATGGTTGTCACGCGCAACTGACGGTAACCGTTCAGGTAAAAGAACGCTCGAAGCCGAAACGTAAGTACACGAAGATCAAGCGCAAGCAGCTGGAGCAGGTCGTGGTGCGTCTGACGCCCCCGTCGGGCACGTCGTTCAGCCCAAACGCCCGTGCCCACCAGGTCGCTGGCAGGTCCGTGAATGGCTTGACGCTGCGGCAGATCTCGGTCCAGCCGCACCTCGCGTGCTTCACCTGGTCGAGTTGGGTGTCCGTCACCGTGCGCGCCCGCGGGGGGTGGACGTCGCACGCTCCGCCGCTCGATTCTCGGCATCTAGTTACGACGCTCATCGTGAGCTACAAGTTGGCTCGCGCGGCCGAGCGCGAGGCCGCCTGAAAGGCACGACAGGGAGTTTCTGTGAGCAAGTGTCGCGAAGTCGCCGGACTTCTGTTCAAGCATGAATGCAGCGCGCCGGCCGTGGCGCAGTGCGTGCGCTGCCACAAGCCGATCTGCAAAGACCACGCGCGCGGGCAGGGCTACGGGCTCACTTGTGTTGGGTGCCTACGCACGGCCGCGCAGCAACCTGCTCAACGCGCGAGCATGGCGCACCTGCGCGACGATCCCTACTTCTTCTGGTACTACGTGGGAACGGACTGGTACGCCGATCCGTACGGCGCCGAGGACTACTCGCTCTTCGACAAGGGGGGTGGGGGCAAGTTCGGGGGCCACGTGGACCGCGAGTGGCAAGGCAGCTAGCGGTACCCACCGCGTCGCGTCGCGTGCTTTTGTACGCGCTCGGTAGCGGTCGCGGTCACGCGACACGCATGGGGTCCTTGGCTCTGGAGCTCGCCGCCTTGGGGGTGGAGGTGCGGCTATTGATCGGCGCGGGCACGCTGGGCATCGCTCGAGCGCTCGGAGTCGACCCTGCCGTCGTATGCGAAGCCAAAGACGCCCCCGAGCGAGCCTGGTCGCGCGCGCTCCTCGAGTTCGGACCCACCGATTGTATCGTCGACAGCTTCCCCGAAGGCCTGTACCACGAGCTCAGCCCGTTCGATCGTCCCGAGTCGCGTTGGGTGGCACTCTTGCGGTGCCGGCGTGACACGCTGTCACCTGTGTTCGTCTCGAGTCTCAGGGGCTATGCCGAGGTCCTCGACCTGGAGCCGGGGCTCGGCTGGGCGCCACGCGAGGCGCGGCCGTTCGGCAGCGTGGTTCGACGGCTGGATCGGGGCGCGAGCCAACAGGCGACGGACGTCCTGCTCGTCGCGACCGAAACTCGGCAGTATCCATTTCTGGAGAAGCTCCGGGCAGAGCTCGAGCGCTCGGGAGTGCGGACGGCATGTGTGCCTGCGCCCGGGACCGCGCGTCGCGACGCTGAGTTGCTTACCCGGGACCACTACTCCGCAAAGGTGGTGATAGGACCCGCCGGCTACAATTTGACTTATGAGCTGTCTGCGCTCGGGGTGTGGCACCTGGCGCTGCCCGCGGCGCGCCAATACGACGATCAAGAGCTGCGCGCGCAACGCGTGGCGGTGGTGGCTCACTCTCCGTTGGCGGTCGAACGGCGCGTGCATGCCTGGCTCGACCAGGGAGCGATTCGACCGCAGGGCGAGGTGCGAGCCATGCAAGAGCTCGCGCAGGTGCTCTTGGGTTCGTAGCGGAGCGTGGCGGGTTTCAGAGGACCAGGGGAAGGCGTCGCGGCATGTCCGGCGAATACTCCGGGTTCGGGGCGCTGAGCCGGGGCATTTCGAGCACCGCGTCGAGTGCTCGATTCTCGGCCACGACCATGTCGCACGCGTGACACGACGCGAGCCGTGCCTCGAGCATGCTGCGCCGGATCTCGCCAAAGCGCTCGCCCAAGAACACCTCTTTCAGACTCTGACGGCTCAGGTCGCCCAAGGCTTCGATGCGCCCATTCGTCATGCAGCAGAGATAAACTTTGCCGTCCCAAGCCGCGAACGCATGCAAATAGGGGGCATAGCAGAGGTGATCGACGTAGTAGCCGCTCGCGTAATCGCCCTGCCGGCTGAGCGTGAGCGCCCGATCGGCGCGCCCGAAAGGGTAAACGGCCGTTTCGGTCACGGGCATGCCGAGCGCTTGCCTGAGCTCGGCGACCTCGGGTGCGAAGGCTTCGTTGTATTCCCGGATCATGCGTTTCGACAGCCGCAGCTTGCTGCGCTTCGTGTCGACGGGCATGGGGACGACATCGACCGCGTCGAGTTCGCCGGCGAGCCGTAGCAGCGCAGGATAGTCACGGAAGTTGTCGCGCATCATCACGAAGTTGATGCGCAGGCGCGGTCGTTCGTCGCTGCGATAGCGCCGGATCCACCCGAGGGCGCGCAGGGTTCGCTTGAAGCTGCCGGGGATCCCTCGCACGCGCTCGTGCACCTTGGCGCTGGCGCCGTCGAGCGAGGTCGAGATGCTGCCGATCTTGCTGCGGAGCAGCCGTTTGGCGCGCTCTTTCGTGAGCAGCGTCAGGTTGCTCGTGAACGTGACCTTGATGTGCCGTTCGGCGGCCACGGCCACGAGTTCTTCGAAGTCGGGGCGCACGAGCACTTCACCGCCCGAGAAGTGGACCTTGTGGCAACCGAGTTCGCTCGCTTCGACGAGCACACGCGTCCAATCCGCCGTCGTGAGCTCTGGAGGTGCCCAGCCGCGCCCGTAACGGCACATCACGCACTTCAGGTTGCAGCGCGCCGTCAACTTCAACTTCAGCGACCGCAGGTAAGCGGGGGGGGCGCCTTCGTGGACGCTCCGCTTGAGCGGCTCGAGCAACAAGGGCTCGCGTGCGATCGCAAGGGCGTCGTACATCGTCTCGCGCTCCAGGCTACACGCCTCGCGGCCCGAGCGCCAGAGTCAGCGAAGTCGAAAGCCTTCGCTGAAAGCAGCGCGAAGTGTATGGTCCGAAGATGTCGAGCGGACTCAGCCTGACGGGTCTCCGCGTGGCCTACGCCGCGTTCGAACCCTTCCCGAACGCCAAGGGCTCGGGTACCCGCATGACGCGGCTGCTCGAGGCGCTCGTGGGCGCAGGCGCCGACGTGACCCTGTTCACGCTCCCGGGCCGGCACGTGACGCTCCCGCTCGGTCAACGCGTGCGACACGTGCCGATCCAGTTGGTCGAGTCGAACTTTCTGCGTCGTGGTGAAGCGTTCCGCGATCGCCTGGCGCGCGAGCTCTGGGCCCTGCGCCCCGACGTCATCCACTATCGGGGCCTGTTCGAGGCGCAAGCGGCCGCCGCCTACGCACAGCACTCACGCCCAGCTGGCGAGCGGTGTGTGCGGCGCGTGTTCGAGGTCAATGGGCTCTTCAGCGTCGAGCTCGACTATCACTACCCTCGCGTCGCCGAGGCGCTCGACTTCCAGCGCAAGTTGCGCGCCTTCGAAGCGCGGGCGCTGGCGGAGGCAGACCTGCTACTCACGCAAAGCGAGACGACGCGTGGCTTCTTGCTGGGGCGGGCTCCCGAAATCGCTGCCCGTTGCGTGGTGGTGCCGAACGCGGCCGAGCCCAACGACTACCCCGCGGCCGGCGCGGCTGGCGCCGCCCGAACACCGCGCATGCTCTACGCGGGGACGCTTGCTCCGTGGCAGGGTGTCTTCGAGCTCTTGATGGCGCTGCGGCGAGTGGTTCGGCAGAGCCCGCTGTCCTTGACCTTGGCAGGGCCGATGCGCCAGAGCTGGCAGAAGCAACTCGATCGGGTGGTGCGGAAGCTCGGCATCACCGGCAGCGTCCGTGTGCTCGGCCCCGTAAGCCGGGCGGCGCTCGCAGGTCACATTGCCGAGAGCGACATCTGCGTCGCTCCGCTCCGGCGTGACGAACGCAACCTGCGCCAGGGCTGCAGTCCGCTGAAGCTGTTCGAGTACATGGCCGCCGGGCGTCCGATCGTCAGCACCGACCTGCCGTGTGTGCGCGAGATCGTCGAGCACGAGCGCACCGCGCTCTTGGCGACCTCGGCGCGGCCGAGCGCGCTGGCCGCGCCGATCCAGCGCCTGCTAGAAAATCCCGAGCTTGCGCAGAACCTGGGGGCCGCGGCGCGCGCGCGAGTGCTCGCCGGCGCGACCTGGGCGCACCGGCACCGGGCGCTCTTGGAAGCTTACCGTGGGCACCTGCTGAGTTAGGGCAGACGAGCTGTCGAAAGTAGCGCCTGCTGGGGCGCGGTGGGGTCGAGCAGGCGGCGGTAGAGCTCGGCGTAGGCGTCGCGCTCAGTTTCGGGCGCATAGTGAGCGACCACGTAAGCGCGTGCGCGCGAGCCGAGCGCTGCTCGTTCCGTCGCGCTCAGGTCCAGCATTTCGCCGATGGCCTCGGGGAGTCTGTTGAGGTCACGCGTGCTGAGCAGCGCCCCTGTGTCACCGTGCACGATGAGGTCCCGGTGCCCGCCCACGTCGGTCGCGAGCACCGGGCGTGCCGCAGCCATGGTTTCGAGCACGGCGTTGGGCATGCCTTCGTAGAGCGATGGAAAGACCAAGAGCTCACACAGTGCCAAGAGGCGCGATAGGCGCGCCGGATTTCGCTCGTAGGGAAGCTCGACGATGCGCTCGGCAGCAGCGGGAGCGCTGCGTCGGAACTCGCCCAGCGCCGCTTCGCATTCGCCGCGGACGCCGCCAATGAGCAGCAGGCGCAGCGGCCGCGTTCGAATGAGCTCCGCAAACGCGGGCAGCAGGAAGCGCATGCCCTTCTTTTCGCGGAGCTCGCCCACGAAGCCGATGGCGCGGTCTTGCCCCAGGCCGAGGCTGGCGCGCAACGAGTTGTCGGCCGTTTCTGGTCGAAAAGCGGCCGCGTCGACGGAGTTGGGCACGAAGTGCGCCTCGCGCCCGAAAAGCTTGCCCGCCTGAGCGCACAGCGCGCGCGACACGCCGGTGACCGCGCTCGCGCGCGTGAGGGCGTGGCTCACGAAGGGGAGTTGATCGCCGCGAAACAGACCGCGATCGAGATCGTTGCCGCGGGCGCTGACGATTGACGGAACTCCGGCGAGAGTGGCCGCCAACACACCCGCGTAGCCCGCGTACACCGCGTTGATAGCGTGCACCAAGCCGACCGAGTGGTCGGCGATGACGTCGCCCAGGTGATCGGTCAGCGCCTGCAGCGCGTCGGTGCGATCGGGCAGGCGACCTACGTGGTGCACGGTGATGCCAGCGTGTTCGGCGACGCTGCGCGCACCAGGAGCGGCCTGCTTCGACCACGAGACCAGGTGCACCCGAACGCCGTTCAGAGCGGCGTGTTTGGCGATGCGCTCGGCAGCCACCGCGAGCCCGCCGGGTTCGCCGGGCGCGCGTTCGCTCACGACTGCGACGGATTGCGTGGTCACTTGACCCTGGCTCCTAATACAGCCCTGAGGGGACAGGAAGGTCCCCCTGGACCACGCTCGGGGTGGCGGAACTTCGGTCGCCGGCGGCGACAAAGCGAAACCGCCTGAAAGGTACGTCCCCAAACTAGCGCAATCTTTGAACATTGGAGTTGGCGCAGGGCATGCACTCCGTCGGGGCAGGTCTTACCAACCTCAACCCGGAGAAATCCCAAATGTCGAACTCAATGAACAAGGTCTTCCTACTAGGCAATCTCGGCGCCGATCCTGAGCTCAAGGAATTCGACGGCACCGCAAAGCTGCGTTTCCGTCTCGCGACCTCGGCAACTTGGCGCGACAAAGCGAGCGGCGAGCTCAAAGAAAAGACCGAATGGCACACGCTCACGATGTGGGGCAAACGCGCGGAGGCTTTGGCAGGCATCCTCACCAAAGGTTCCCGCGTGATGGTCGAAGGCCGGCTCGAGACGCGCAGCTACGAAGCCGACGGCGTGACGAAGTACGTGACCGAGGTGAAAGTCGATGACTTGTTCCTCGCAGGCCGCACTTCGAAGTCGCGCGCAGAGGCCGAGTACGAAACCGTAGCCGCATAGCGGGCGAAGTTCACCGCCGCCGGGTCGTTCTGGCGGCGGTCGCCACTTATGTTCCTCGTTTACGGTGCCGGCAGGTCCGCACGGTCCTCAAATGCCTCGGGTCGCATCCACTCGTGCGACGCGCCTTGGCGCTCGTTCGTACCCGATGCGCACAAGGGCTGGAATTATCGTCGCTGGATGCAAGCCAGCCCTGCCTGCACGCGACTTGCCTGCCTGTGCCGTGCGTCGTCGGGGTACACGAGAATCCGAAAGCCCGATTCTTTTCCCAGTCTTTGCGGGGGCGCGGTCCCCCCAAGCGGGCGTATTGCGCAGCCGAGAGATGAGGCAGAAGATACCGTCGCCCCTAGAAAAGCGCGGCGCCGTCGAGAGAGCGGGTGAGAAATCGATTCTGCATGAGCCGCCGCATTCACTTCGAGGCCCCACCGGCTCGAACAGGGACAGAATCGCAAAGCACCCCCGATTTGTAGCAAATTTTGCTGTATGCGCGCCGCGGCGGTTTCTGATCACCGTTCACAATCACATCATGAGCTTAAAATCGATCGGCACCCAGTTCCCCCACAACAAACGAGAGGTTCGTCGTGTAGTGCGGCAACGTTTCGTAGTGGACACGTCGTTGGTCGCCAGCAATACTGAGTCGTGTCCGGACAAAGATCGTGGTCTGGGATCCACGATTGACGGAGGTATTAAAATGCGTTCCCCAATGAACAACCGGCTAACCGGCGTGGGCATCGCGCTGCTTGCCAGCGTTGTTACGACCTTTGGTTGCTCGTCCTCAGACGACAAGCAGTACGAGACGATCCAGTCGAGCGATACCGATGGTGCCGCTTCAGGCTCTGGCTCAGGCACAGGCGGGGCGAGCTCGGGCACCAGCGGATCGAGTGCAGGTTCAGGAACGCCCACCAGCAACAACGCGGTGAGCGGGGTCACCGGCTTCGTGCCGGACAAGCCCGACGATATGCCCGACGAGACGTGCGCCGCTGCGGACACGCCCACCATGTTGCAGAAAGTCGTGCTTGCCTTCGTCTTCGACGTCTCCGCCAGCATGGGTAACGGGCAGTTCCCCTACTTCAGCCGCTCGCTCAAGTGGGACCCAGTCGTAGCCGCCACCAAAGCCTTCTTCGAAGATCCGAACTCGAACGGTTTGTCTGCTTCGCTCACGTTCTTCCCGAACGAGAATGCGGCCATCGCTACCGGTCAGAGCATGGGCTCGGGCTTGGAGTGTGTCGCCGAAGATTACATGGCTCCGGACGTGCCCATTACCGCACTGCCGTCCGCAGCTTTCAGCGCGGCGATCGATGCCGTGACACCGCCCGATGACATGACCTGGCGTCTGGGCACACCGACGCTGCCCGCCGTTGACGGCACCATTCAGGCAATTCAGGCGCTGCAAGCCGCGGACGCGAGTACTCGCTACGTGATGGTGCTCGTGACTGACGGCATGCCGGCCTTGTGCACTGCCGTTGGGATCCAAGATTCGGTTCAGCCTGTGGTGCAGGCGGTGGGCGCGGTTGCCGACACCATTCCGACCTACGTCATTGGCGTCAACAATCCGGTCACAGACGAGGAACCGAATCCGCCCGACACCGTGTCCGACCTCAACCTGGTGGCGGAGGCGGGTGGCACCGACGCCGCGTTCATCGTCGACACCAGCGATCCGGCGGTGACTACGGCTCAGTTCAAGATGATCGTAGATACGATTCGCGAGTTCAGCTTCTCGTGCAGCCTCCCCATCCCCGAGCCGCCGGGCGGCGAGGTGTTCGACCAGAACAAGGTCAACGTGAAGTACTCCTCGCCCTCGCTCGGCGAGATCCCGTTCACCTACGACCCGACCTGCACGGCCGCCACGAACGGCTGGCACTACGACAACGAAGAAAACCCGACTGCCATCCAGATCTGTGCCAACGTCTGCGACGCCATCCGCGTTCAGATGGACGAAGGTAACCTGAGCGTCGAGCTCGGCTGTCAGACCCGCCAGCCTGCTTGATCCACCGCGTCCAGTGGCGCGACCCACAGTGGGTCGCGCGGGCGCACTGAGTGAGTGAGGGGTGAGAGGG
>Ga0315910_10004570_pt1 | contig 11538 bp, 6 predicted proteins | sample EdamamesoilMG_FD_204470 | JGI IMG/M metagenome (GOLD analysis project Ga0315910, IMG submission 204470) | Garden soil microbial communities collected in Santa Monica, California, United States - Edamame soil | ecosystem: Environmental > Terrestrial > Soil > Garden | place: USA: California...
CGCTCCTCTGGTGGATCGCCTGGGCGACGACCTCCTTACCCGTGCCGCTCTCGCCCAGGATCAAGACGCTCAGCGGTGTCGCTCCCGGCGCCTCGCGCGCGACCAGCTCGAGCTCGCGGGCGACCCGGTCCATCTGGTAGCCGCCGATCAGCCCCGGCACCGTCCCGCCCAGGCGCCCCGCGCCCGGCGCGAGGCTGCCGTCGATGCGGTAGGGCGCATGACCTTCGATGTCGTTCGCCACGAACTTGAGGATCGCGTCGCCGAGGCGCAGCTCCTGGCCGTGCTCGAGGCGCGCCTCGTGGACGCGATAGCCGTCCACGAACGTGCCGTTGGTGCTCTTCTTGTCGCGCAGCACCCAGTGCCCGCGCTCGCGGCTGATCTCCGCGTGCTGTCGCGACACGGCGTGCACCGGCAGCACCAGATCGGCGCTCGGGCTCGCCCCGATGCGGTTCGGGCCCGTCGCCGCGAGCGGCCACACCGAGGGCAGAGCCGCGTAGGACTCGGCGTAGAGCAAGATCAGCCCGGCCTGCGTCCCGTGGCCGGCGGGGCCCGGGCCTCCGAACTGCTGCATCGCGTCTGTGGCGTGTTCCGTCATGGCAGGGTCGAGCGAGCCGGGGAGGGCGGGAGCCGTGCGCGGGCCAGTCCCGTGCAGCCAAGGCGCCCGACTTTCGTTAGACTCCGAACGCCATGTCCCATGCCCCGTTAACGGTAGCCGCCATTCAGCTCAGTAGCCAGGACGACGTCGCCAGCAACCTGGCGCAGTGCCGCCAGTGGGTTGAACGTGCGGCCCAGGTGGGGGCGAAGCTCGCCGTGTTGCCGGAGAATTTCGCGTTTTTCGGCCCGGACGAGCCGCGCGTCCGCCTCGCCGAGCCGCTCCTGTCGACCGGCGCCGAGCCCGCGCCGATCCAGCTGGCCCTGTCCGAGTGGGCGCGGGAGCTCGGGATCACCATCGTCGGCGGCGGCATGCCCACGGCGAGCGGCGATCCCGCGCGCCCCTACAACACCGCGGTGGCGTTCGGCCCGGACGGGCGTCTGCTCGGCCACTACAACAAGGTGCACCTGTTCGACGTGTCGCTGCAGAGCGGGGAGCAGATGCGCGAGAGCTCGCACACGGCGCGAGGATCCTCGCTCGCGACGCTCGGGATCGAGGGGTTCCAGGTCGGAATGTCGATCTGCTACGACGTGCGCTTCCCGGAGCTGTACCGGGGCCTGGTCGACAAGGGCGCCGAGGTGATCCTGGTGCCGGCGGCGTTCACGCTCCACACGGGCAAGGACCACTGGACGCCGCTGCTTCAGGCGCGCGCGATCGAGTCTCAGACCTGGGTGATCGCCGCCGCGCAGTGGGGCTCGCACCCCGGCGGGCGCCGCTGCTACGGGCACTCGATGGTCATCGATCCCTGGGGGGCGATCGTCGCGCAATGTCCCGATCGGCCTGGCTTTGCCCTGGCCACGTTGGATCACGAATACCAGCGCCAGGTGCGCGCTAGCGTCCCGTCGCTGCAGCACCGGCGCCTGCGCTGAGCCCGGCGGGCACGGCGCGAGCTCGCGGCCTGCCGTCGGCGCTCACTCCACGACGATCTCGCGCAGCTCCGTGCCGGCGGCGTAGCCGTAGCTCACGTTCCGATCGAAACCCTCCGCGATGACGCCGATGGGGCGATCGCTGAACACGCGGTGAACGCCGTCGTTTTGCACACCGGGCAAGAGCGGCGCTTCGCTGTCGACCGTGGTGTCGATGACGGGGAAGCTGAGCTGACAGCGAAACACGTCGTACGCGAAGCGAGCGCCCTCGAGCCGCTGCTCCAGCACGGTGCCCGCCTCCAGGCCGCAGCCGGGCACCGTCTGTAGCGGCTCGGTGTCGAGCATGATGCGCGCGCCACGCGGCGCCATGATGCGCAGAAAATCGAAGCTGTAGCGATCCGGCGTCAAGAACACGTACTCGGCCCGGTACTGCTCGATGGGCGGGATGATGATGAAGCTGGGATCGCCGCCGGGCAACCCGCCTGGGATGCCCGCGGCGGCCTGGCTGGCGGTGATGTTGCCGAGCATCACCGGGTTGTCGCTCTCCAGCCAGAAGTCACCGCTGGTGGTCAGCTCGCGCCAGCTGCCGCGGCCTTCCAGGCGAAATTCGGAGAGCTCCCCCGGCAAGCTGGTGCGCACGGTAGCCCCGAACCCGAGCACGGCGATGACGCGGAACGTCTCGGGCTCACGCTCCGGCAAGAGCGGCGCGCCCGCGTTGCCGAGCGCCAGATGACGATTGAAGCTAGCGGGCGCGATGAAGCGCTGCCCGGCGGAACGCACCGGATCGAGCTGTTCCTCCAGGTGGTCCGCGCAGCAGCGCCGGTTGGCGATGTTCGTGAAGCGCGGGGCGTCGCTCGCCTCGCTGCCGCTGAACACCGCCACTGGTTGATCGGAGGCGACGATGGATCCGGTGAAGTCGCCCTCGAAGTCTCCCGTTTCGAGGTTCAGGACGTCGAACGGATCGAGGGTCAGCTCGGCGACGCCGCCGGGCTCGAGCGGACCGATCGGGCCGCCAGCGACGACGCGCGTCGAGGTCGTGATGCGTACGGTCGTGCTCGGACGGGTCGCGACGACCGTCAGAAATGCGCGGAAATCCTGCGGGGTGGTCGAGCCGAAGTTGGTGTACGGGTCGTCCGAGCTGGAGATCGTCTGCGGCCAGCCGAGCACGACATAGCCGTCCGACAGCTGTCCGACGTTGCTGCCCAGCGCCTCTACCGGCTTGAGCAGGGAGGCGTCGTTCGAGAACACATTGACGTTCTCGAGCGGATTGAACTGGTAGGCGACGACCGGCACGTCGCTCGTGATCTGATACGCGGCGCGCGTCAGCGCCGTGTGGCTGCCCGTGTTGTATTCACCCGGCGGCGAGCCATCCACCTCGCGCGGCCCGAGGGGGAACACCACGAGCCCGAGCGGCGGGACCGTCTGGCGCGCGATCTCGATGGGGTCGCCGGGAGCGCCCGGGGTCGTATCGTCCTGTCGGATCACGACCAGCGCCGGCAGATCGGGCTGCGGATTGCTGACGACGACCGCGAACTGCTGCGCGGCAGCATTCAGGCCCTCGCCGGCGACGGCGTTGTCGAGATCGACCGCCCAGTACTCACAGCCGACGTTGCTGCGCTGATCCGCGGCCAGCGTGCACAGGTTGATACACGTTCCGCCGCGGCAGGCCTCGGCCGCGGCCGGGTTGCAGTCCATCAACGCGGTCTGCGTCTCGCCCAGGTCGTCGCACAACATCACGGTCTGGCCGAGGCAGGCCTGCTGTTGCGGTTGGCAAGTCGCGCAGGCCAGCAGCGCGTCGGCGCAGACCAGGCCGCGCGCGGCGCAGTCGTCGACCACGGTCCACGCGGGGCCCTCGGGGGTCTGCGTGCAGCGCTCCAGCGCCGACGTGCAGCGTACCTGATCGAGCTGACAGAGATCCTCGACGACCGGCGGGGTTTCGACGGGGAGCGCGATCCAGCGGTCTGCCTTGTCGAAGGAACACGCACCGGCCACGACCCAGCCCACCGCCACCAGACCGAGCGCCGCGCGCCATGCCGGCTGGTGACGCGAGCGGAGGGGTGACGAGCTAGCGCGGACGGCGGCGGAAGTGGCGCGCACGGCGTCCAGCTTACGGCGCCGTCGGCTCATAACGCGCGCGGGCGACATCGGTCGCGTACGCTTGCCAGGAGAAGCGCGACAGCTGCTCGCTCGTGAGCGTCGAGTAGTCGAGCTCCGTGACATTGGCGAGCGAGACGCTCACGTCGAGCGTGCCGGCGACCAGCCCGCCTTCGGGCAGACGCGACAGATCGGGCAGGCGCACGGCGCGGTGCCCCGGCGGGGCCGCGACGGACCAGCTCACGAGCCCGCCGCCGCTCCGTAGCTCATAGCGGATCAGGCTGACGCGGGCGCTCTCGTCCTCGAACACGACGCCGAGCTCACCGTTCCAGGTCAGGGCGTCCGTCGCTCCCACGCTCAGGGTAGGTACCGGCAGGAAGCCGTCGATGGCGATGGTCTGGCTGGACTCGGCGGCGGTGATCAACGGCAGCACGCTCGATGGCGCCGAGCCGGCGACTCCCGTGTAGGCGCGGGCACCGACGACGTAGCGCGACCCTTCGAGCGCACCACCCAGCGCCGGCAAGCCGATGATCGACATGCCGCTGCCGCCCGTGACGGGCGCCTGGAGCTCGGTGTTGGGCAGGATGGCATAACCCTCGCCCGCCACCTGCACGGCGGCGCGCACCGCGACCCGGTCGGGACCTCGCGCTCCGGGAGCTGGACCCACGATGTCGAAGCGCAACGCCTGGTCGATGGTGCGATCCATCACGATCGCGAGATCCTCGATGCTGTCGCCAGGGTTGGCGTACAGGCCGCGCACCAGACCCATCGCGTACGCGGTGAAGCGCGCGGGGCTCTCGCTGCGATTCTCGATGCCGGCGAGCGCATACAGGGTGCGTCCTCCCGCGCCCGTCACCATCTGGAACTCGTAACCCGTGCGGCCGGGGCTATCGAGCGTGATGGCGTCTTCCTGGCGCGGCAGGCGGAACTCGCTCTCCGGGTCGCCGCTCGGCTGGAAAATGTAAGCAGCTCGACGTTCGCCAGGCCCTTGCTCAATCGGCACGTTGTTCCAGTTGGCGCGCTGGAACTCGAGCCCACCCTGCCAGACGAGCTCGCCCTGGATGAACACGGGCAGCGACGGCGCGCCTCCAAAGAAGCCGCCCGACAGGGCCTCGGCGCAGTCGGGTGACGCCACGGGGCCGAGCTCGGCGCGGACCGTATCGACCGGCACGTCGACGTAGCTGGCGGGCTGGAAACAGCGCGCAGCGACGGTGACGAGCGCGCCAGCGCCGCCGAGCAGCGCCTCGCCGTCCAGCAGGTCACCACTCTCGAAGACCACGTCGCCCGCCGCGTCCGTCTGGCGCACGCTCGCGCCGGGTTGGCCGAGGGTGGCCAGATCGAGATCGCTGCCGAGGATGACGTATGCGTTGGGGATCGCGACGCCGCCCGGGCCCGTGACGTGTACGCTCAAGCGACCCGCGAGGGCCTCGCCGCTCAGCCCGCCGAGCGGGGCCGCGCCGGGCTCGTACAAGAATCCGCCGAGCACGCTGTCGGTGGCGGCACCCGTGACCACGCGGATGGTCTTGCTGCCTTCGGTGCCCGCCGGCAGCCGACAGTCGAGCGACTGCTCGCCACCCACGTCGCCGCGCACCTCCAGCACTTCACAGGGCTGCTGGTCGATCTGCACGAGGCTGGTCGTGTCCCACGTCGTGCCGAAGCCGTGCAGCGTGACGCTGCTGCCGCCGCTCGTCGGGCCGCGCTCGGGCTCCACATAGAAGGTGTCGTAGACGTACGCTGCCGCGAGCTCGCGGCGCGAGCTCTGGTCGTCGGCGTTCTGTGCGGTGACGGTGACGCTGCCGGGCACACCCGCAGGCACGGTGACCTGCACTCGATCGGCTCGCGTGGCTGTCACTTGCTCGGCGGGCACCTCCACGTCACCGAACCAGATCCGCACCTGGCTGGAGAAGCCGTTGCCTCGGATGACGGCGAGCTGCCCACCCCGAAAGGGGCCGTGCGCGGGCTCGATCCCGAGCACCGCGTGCGCATCCAGCGGCGCGAGCTCGCCCGGCGTGGCACCGGGATCTGCTGGCTCCTCGACGAAACCGAGGGGCACGTCGCTCTCTGGCGCATCAGCGCGCCGGCTCGCGCGACCGCCATCGCCGCTCGAGCACGCCGCGCTGGTGAGCAACGCGACGCCGGAGCAGAGCAGCGCGCCTCGCGAACAGAGCAGCGAAGGGAGTCCTCGGCGCAGCGAAGGGAGTCCTCGACGCAGCGAACAGGTTCCTCGACGCAGCGAATGTGCCGGTAATTCCACTGCGCTAAGGCTAGGGTGCTCTGCTGGGTGACGCAACCGTTTCGCACCCGAAACCGGCGTCCCGGTTGGATGCGACCGATCGGGCCATGTCGGCGCCCATCAGCGCCCGGAAGTGGCGTCTCATCCCAGCGCGGCAGCCTCGCGCTGACGAATGTCGACTCGCGAACGTCAGATCAGGCCGCTTCGAGCAGGCCAACGATGGGGTCGGAGATCGTGCGCATCAGGCACCGGTAGATCGCACCCGTTCGCCGAGGGCGCCCTGCAGCAACGCTCGTGCTGCTTGCTTCCGCTCCGAGTGGACCACCGCCGCGCCAACACAGGCAGGGCAGCCGGACTTGCACGGGCAGCTCGCGATCAAACGTGCTGCGCGCTCCATCAGCTCCTCGGTGCGTTCGTAGATGCGGCGCGCGAGCCCCACTCCGCCCGGCAGAGCATCGAACAGAAACAGCGTCGGGCGGTAGCTCGGATCGAGCGTGGCGTCGCCATCGACGTCGAGGCTCTCGCTTTCACCGAGCGTCCGCCCGATGTCACGTGGCTCGCACATCAGCGCGATGCTCGCCACCGTCTCGAGCGCCGCACCAGCCCCGCGCAGCGCATCGATCCAGAGCGCGCGCGACCACGAACCCGCAGGTATCTCTGTCTCTGCCGCCCCGAGCCGCGCTGGCTCGAGCGTCCACCAGAAGCCGGTCGTGTGCATCTCGAGATCGGGCAAACGCACGTCGCCATAACCGGCGTTCTCGTGAGTGAAGAACTTGATCTTCTTGTAGCCCGTCACCGTCTCGACCACCTTGATGTCGCCGTGCCCGAGCTGGGAGCTCACGGCTCCGCGCTCTGCTGGTGAGCTGCGCCCCTCCGCCAAACGTCGCTCCGCCGTCGTGTCCAGTATGGTCACGCGGCTGTGCGTCAGCGCGGTGGTGAAGTAGTCCGGCTCGACGCGCCGTACGAACGCCTTGTGGTTCTCGTAGTCGAGGCGCTCGACCTGGTACTGCTCGGCGTCGTGCTGGTAGATGGCTTGCTCGTGCAACATCGTGTGCGTGGAGCGAAAATCCAGCTCCGCGAGCGTGACATTCTCCTCCACGTCCACGATCACGAAGTTATCCCAGCTGATGCTGCGCAACGACACGTGGCTGGCTGGGCTCGTCTCTCCCGTCCAGACGTACTGACCGCCGCTCGCGTGGAGCAGCCCTTGCCCGGCGAGGTAGTCGAGCGCTTCGCGGGTACCGTCCGGATCGAGCCCCGCATAACAATCGAGCCCCGCGTAGCGCGGGCTGCCCTCGGCCCGCGCCTGGGAGGCGGGCGCCGCGCCAACGCGGAACGGCAGCTCGAAGGCCGCGCACTTGAGGTGCTGCACGAGGATCTCCACGTTCTCTGGATCGATGCGGGCTTCCTCGGCGTTCGCGTCGAGGACGTACTCGGGCTCGGCGGCCATGTACTGATCGGTGGCGCGGCTGTTCAGCACCAGCACCGCGATGCTCTTTGCGCCGCGCCGGCCCGCGCGACCGAACCGCTGCCAGGTCGCGGCGACCGAGCCCGGATAACCGACGCAGATCACCGCGTCCAGATCGCCGATGTCGATGCCGAGCTCGAGCGCGTTGGTGGCGACGACGCAGCGGATGGCGCCCTCGCGCAGGCCACGCTCGATGGCGCGTCGCTTCTCGGGAAGATAGCCGCCGCGATAGCCGAAGATCGCTTCCGGCGGAACGCCGTGCGCGCGCTCGCGAATATACTTGAGCATCACTTCGACCGAGTTGCGCGAGCCCGAGAACACGATCGTGGGCACGCGCGCCGCGAGCAGATCCACCGCCAGCTTGACCCCGTGTTTGAGCGAGCTGCCGCGGATGCCGAGCTCTGCGTTGACGATCGGCGGGTTGTACAGGAACAAGCGCCGCTCGGCGGCCGGGGCGCCCGACGAGTCGATCACCGTCAGCTCGTCGGGGTCTCCTTCTCCGACGTTGATGCCCAGGATGCGCGCCGCGTGCTCGCGCGGGTTCCCGATCGTGGCCGTGGCTGTGATGAAGCGCGGTCGGCAACCGTGGAACGCGGCGATCCGCCTCAGCCGCGCGATGACGTGGGCCATGTGGGAGCCGAACACGCCGCGATAGGTATGCAGCTCGTCGATGATCACGTAGCGCAGGTTCTGGAACACGCGGGCCCAGCGCGCGTGGTTCGGCAGAATGGACGCGTGCAGCATGTCCGGGTTGGTCAATATCACTCGACTCTGCTCGCGCGCGGCACGCCGTGCGTCGCCCGGCGTGTCCCCGTCATACACCAGCGCGCCCGCGCCGATCTCCGCTTCCCGGATCAGCGCGTGCAGGCCGTGCTCCTGATCGCGGCTGAGCGCCTTGGTCGGATACAGGTAAATGGCGGTCGCGCTGGGGTCCTTGGCCAGCGCGTCGAGCACCGGCAAATGTAGACACAGGCTCTTGCCGCTGGCGGTGGGCGTGGCCGTGATCACGTGCGAGCCGCCGAGCGCAGCCAGCACGGCACGCCGCTGGTGGCTATACAAGCGGTCGATGCCGCGCCGGGCGAGCGCACCGACGATGCGTGGATCGAGCCCCTCGGGCAGCGCGCCGTACTCGGCTTCCGACGGCGCCACGCTGCGATCGGCCGCGAAACACTCGATGACCGCGCGCGCGCCGAGCCAGCGCTCGATCACCACGTCGACCCCGGTCTCGCGTGCCCAGGGTGCCGGCTTCGGCACCACCGCGGGTGGCATTGCCAGCGCGTCCTGGTGGGCCCCAGAGCGGACCAGCGCCTCCGAAGATTCGAGCCCCTCGGGCCACTCGAGCCCTGCTGGACCGGCCGCCGCTGGCTGGGCCAGCACGGCAGAGCCCGGTGAAGCAGGGCGAAGATGTGCGGGTAGCTCGCGTGTCCTGCCACCCATGGCGCTGCCAGCTTTCGACATCGCGCCCGATACTAAACGGATGTGCGGGCCCTGGCCAAGGGATTCGCGGCGTGGGGCGCGCGAGCGGGTGGCTCTTCGGCAGCCCTTGGCGTAGGAAAAACCCGATGTCTGAGGTGACCGAAAAGAGGGAGGATCTGGCGTCCGAGCGCGAAGCCGTTGGGCCGGACGAGGCCCCGACGCAGACCCCGGCCGGGTTAACCGGAGAGTCGGCGCAGGCGGGGCGTGCGGCGCCCGTTGCGGCGCCGGGCGGGGCGGAGCGCGTGGGGCGGCCGAGCTTCATCTTCTTCGCCGCGGTGTCGGCCTTCTGCTTGCTGGCAGACGTGCTCACCAAGGCCTGGGCAGAGGTCGAGCTCACGCGCCGCTCCCCGCTCGATCCCATGGTGGTGTTCGAGGGCCACCTCAACTTCGCGCTGGCCTACAACCGTGGCGGCGCCTGGGGGCTTCTCCAGAACGCGAGCGAGACGCTGCGACGCCCATTTTTCCTCGTCGTCAGCGTGGCCGCGATCGCCTTCATCGTCTCGCTCTACGGCAAGCTCCTGCCCAATCAGCGCGCGCTGCGCTGGGGCCTGCCGCTGGTGCTGGGCGGAGCCCTCGGCAACCTCGCCGATCGCGTCACCCGCGGCAGCGTGGTCGATTTCATCGACTACCGGGCGTCGTGGGTCGAAGGCATGAACCAGCTGATCGCCAAGGTCGCGGGGGGCTGGCACGTCACCGATCACTGGCCGACCTTCAACGTCGCCGACATCTCGATCTGCGTGGGGGTGGGGCTGATGGCCGTGGACATGCTGACGTCCGGTCGCCGCAACGCCGAGCGCGCGCCTCGAGAAGCCGCGCCCACCCCGCCCGCGTCACACCCGGCGCGCTGAGACGCCTGCGGCTTCCGGCGAGGGATCGGAGCGGTGCATCCCAACCTGTTCAGCGTGTTTGGCCACGACGTGTCGGGCTACATGCTGCTCATCGCGGTCGGCTTCATCTTTGCCACCGCGATGGGCGCGCTGTGGGTCAAGCGCGTGGGACAGAACCCGGACGTGGTCGTCGATCTCGGGCTCGCTGCCGTGGTCGCCGGCCTGGTCGGCGCGCGCCTGTTGCATGTCGTCGCGGACGGATACTTCTGGGACTATGTGCACCTGTGCACGGATCCGAGCCGCGTCTCGTGGCCTGTGTTGCGCAGTGAATGTGTGGGGCGGCTCGACGGCGTCTGGGACGCGCAGGCGTCCGTATGTCACCCGAAGCAGGCGGACTGCTGGGCGTGGGCGCAGATCTGGGGAGGTGGGCTGACCTTCTACGGCGGGTTCCTGGCCGCCGCGCTGGCTGCCTGGTGGCTGTTTCGGCGCGATCGGTTCCCGTTCTGGAAGGGGCTCGACATGGGCGGCATGATGGTGCCCATCGGCCTGGGCCTGGGGCGCCTCGGCTGCGTGCTGGTGGGCTGCTGCTTCGGGAAGGCGTGCGATCGCTCGTGGGCCTTGGCGTTTCCATCGCACAGCCCCGCGAGCGAGTGGCAGTTCCGCCAGCACTTGCTCGAGTCGCCCTACGATGTGTCGCTGCCGGTGCACCCGACGCAGCTCTATGAGTCCTTCGCCGCGCTCGCCATCGCCGCGCTCTGCATCCTCTACGTGCAGGGACGCAAGCGCTACGACGGCCAGGTCTTCGTGGTGTTCGTCGCCCTCTACGCGCTCGCTCGCTTCGTGATCGAGTTCTGGCGCAGCGATGATCGGGGTGGCTTCGCCGCGCTGTCGACGTCGCAATGGCTCGGGCTCGGGATGTGGCTGCTGGCCGCCGGCATTCACTTCGGGCGCGGCTGGCGGCGGGCTCGACGGTCGCCCCTCGCTCCAGCAACGGCTGCCTGAGCACGGGCCGTCTGAGCAAAGGCCCGCCTGAGAGACGCTCGCCCGAGCGAAGATCGGCTGACGTGATTTTACGCCGACCCGAAGCGTCTCGGGTACACTGCGTCTCATGCGTGAAGCGTGCGGTCGATGGCTGGGGTGGGGAGCTGTCGTTGTAGGTGTTTCGGCTCTGATCGGCGCCTGTGAGGACGAGGACGTGGTGCGTCCCGCGTATATCACCGACTGCAACGATCCCGCATGCGTCGACGCACGCGAGGGGGTGCCCCTCGACATCATCGGCGCCGGACCCAGCACCCCGGGCGGCGAAGCCGGCGCCGGTGGCGGTGGCGGCATGCCCACGCCCGGCGTCGGCACCCTCGCGGGCACCGTGCTGGAGCTGGCCGTATCGGACCTGCAGACGCGCCAGAACCTGATCGGTGGCGTGGAGGTGCGGGCGCCGCGCGCCGGCGGCCCCAGCACGGATCCGGTGATCGACGAGACGGACTCGAGCGGTGCTTTTCGTCTCGAGGGGATCTGGGCCGAGGCAGTGACCTGGGTCGGTGTGGGTAACTTCGCGAGCCCGCCCATCGAGCCGTACATGGATACGCTGCAGGCGGTGGACGCAACGACGGGCGATTTCGTCAATCTGCTCGTCGCGCGGCGCGACGCCGTGCGCGACGCCGTCTCGCTCGCGTTCATGGGCGAGGGGATCGAGCTCGATCCGGCGCTCGCGCACGTCGCCATCCGCTTCGTTCGGGCTAGCGGCGTGGCGATTGATGGCGTTCAGATCGTATTCCCCACCCTCGATCAGGTGCCTACGGCGTACGACGCGGGCGACGCTTTCAGCTCGGCGCTGGAGGCCACCTCCGATCGGGGCACCGCGCTGCTGGTAAACATGCAGGCCCCCCCGTATCCGGGCAGCGCCACGAGCATCGTGGCCGAGC
>Ga0315910_10004571_pt1 | contig 11537 bp, 12 predicted proteins | sample EdamamesoilMG_FD_204470 | JGI IMG/M metagenome (GOLD analysis project Ga0315910, IMG submission 204470) | Garden soil microbial communities collected in Santa Monica, California, United States - Edamame soil | ecosystem: Environmental > Terrestrial > Soil > Garden | place: USA: California...
GATTTCCTCAAGCCCTTCGTCGCGCGCCAGCAGGCCGGCCTGCACCGCCGCGCCCAGCGCCACGGCGTGGTCGGGATGGACCGAACTGTCGGGGAAGCGGCCGAACATCCTGGTCAGCGCGCGGCGCACCGCGGGCATGCGGGTGGCCCCGCCCACCAGCACGATCTCGCTCAGCTCGGCAGGGTCGATCGAGCAATCGCGCATCGCCCGGATCACCGGGTCGCGCAGACGCTTGAGCAGCGGCTGGACCGCTTCGTCGAATTCGTCGGCGGTTATTGTCGCGGCATGGGCGACATCGCCGATGGTCACCGAGAATTCGGTCGTCTCGCTGGTCGAGAGCGCTTTGCGCGAGCGCTCGGCCGCAACGGTGAGCAGTGCCTCGCGCTTGTCTGCGGGGATCGATTCGAGCGCCTGCTCGGCATTCAGCCGCGGGCGTACCAGCGCCACCAGCGCGGCGTTGAAATCGTCGCCTCCCAGCCTGTTGTCGCCCGCGGACGCACGCACTTCGACGATCCCCTCGAACATCTCGACGATCGACACATCGAATGTGCCACCGCCAAGGTCGAACACCAGGAACGGCTCGCGGTCGCCCCGCCCCTGCAAACCGAAGGCGAGCGCGGCGGCGGTCGGCTCGTTGATCAGCCGCCGCACCGTGAGCCCGGCCAGTTCGCCCGCCCGCCGCGTCGCCTTGCGCTGGCGGTCGTTGAAATAGGCCGGCACGGTGATCACCGCCTCGGTGGGAAGTTCGCCGCAAAACTCGGCGACATCGTCGCGCAGGGAGGCCAGCACGAGCGCCGAGAGATCCTCGGCCCGGTACTCGGTCTTCCCGCCGAGCCGCACCATCCGCTCGGTGCCCATCATCCGCTTGAAGCTGATGACGGTCTCGGAGGGATGGGTCGGCAGACGCTCGAGCGCCGCGCGGCCGACATAGGCGGTGCCGTCTTTCGCGATCGACACCGCAGAGGGAGTGAGGAATTCGCCGAGCGCGTTGGGCACCAGCTCGGCCTTACCGTCGCGCCAGATCGCAGCCACGCTGTTGGTGGTCCCAAGATCGATCCCGATCAGCACGCCTGGCTTCTTGTTGCCCCCACTTCCCCTGGGAACAGACTACTACCTACGCGGGCAAGCGCAAGGCCGGGATGGTCTGGACGGAAAGCACTTGCGGAGAGTCCGTCGACGCGAACTTAATCGACCGGTTCGAGCCCGCCGATGATAGGCGTCTCATCGAGATCGCCACCGGTCCCGTCGCAATAATCGATTTCCTCGCAGGTCTCGTCTTCCCAATCGAAATCGAGAGCCTCGGCCTGGGTTGCGGCGGTGTATTCGTCCTCGGTCATGCCCAAGAGGCGGAGCAGCTGCGTCCTTTCGCCAGCGCCAAGCGCATCGACGTCGCGCGTCACGGGAATCGTGTCCAGCTCCAGCACGAAACGCGTCGCTGCCTCGGCGACATGGCCGACCATCACCGGGATCATGTCGGGGATGGTCGCCATAACCTGGGGATCCATATACATCGCCATCGAGCGGGAGGCATAGAGATTGCCCGTGGGAGTGGCGAAGAAGGCATTGATTTCGGCGAGCTGTGCAGCGTCGTAGTGCTTCGCATAGGCGCGGGCCATGCCCTCGCGGTAAAACGGCTCGATCTTGACCATCGCCCCCGCCACTTCGGCGAAGACGAAATCTACGATCTTCTTGTTTCGCTCATCGGCCTGGGGGTCGAGCAGGGCGACGATGCCGTCGAGCTTGGTCTGGTCCAGCCCTTCGAGCGCAGACGCCGAAACACCCGCCAGTTTCGCGACCCTCGCCGCATTGTTTGGCTCGACCATGTCCATGATCTTGCCGGCCATCGGGGTGAAGGCATCCTCGATCGCCTTGCCGTAGGCGCCGGGCGGCAGCAGGCTGTTGGCGACCTGCTGTCCCGCAGGCAGGCGCGCTTCCTCGGCGGCGGTAAGCGGCTCGACCTCGAACAGTTCCTTGAACATGGTGATCGGGTTGGTGGCGCCACCGAAGATGTCGCCGAAATCCTGCGCCATCGCCGGCACCGGGCTTATCGCAAGCGCCACGGCAAGCGGCAGAGTCCTGAACAGCTTCATCGAGATTCCCCTTCGGGCGGAACTCTGCCGACACTTGGTAAAGGAATCAATGCCCCGCCTGGGGCCCACGCTCGAGCCCCGAGCGCCTGAGCTGTTCGTCGATCTGCGCCACCAGCCGCGCGAGGCCTGCCTCGCTCTCACTCTCGGCGCGGGCGACCAGCACGTCCTGGGTGTTCGAGGCGCGCAGCAGCCACCAGCCGTCCGCATTGGTGACCCGCACCCCGTCGGTAGCATCGACCTGGTCCGGGCTGCCCGCCAGCCGAGCCTTCACTTCCTCGATCGCGGCGAACTTGCGGCTCTCGTCGACCTGGAAGCGCATTTCCGGTGTGTTGACCATCGCCGGCATGGCAGAGCGCAACTGGGTGACCGATTTGCCCAGCCTCGCTGCAGCCGCGATCAGCCGCACCCCGGCATAGAGCGCATCGTCGAAGCCGTAATACTGGTGCGCGAAGAAGATATGCCCACTCATTTCGCCAGCCAGCGGAGCGCCCGTTTCCTTCATTTTGGACTTAATTAGGCTGTGCCCGGTCTTCCACATCACCGGCTTGCCGCCGTAGGCCGCGACGTGATCGTAGAGCGCACGGCTGGCTTTCACATCGGCGATAATCGTGGCTCCGGGGACCATCCCGAGCAGGTCTTCGGCATAGATCATCAGCAGCTGGTCGCCCCAGATCACCCGGCCTTCGCCGTCGATCGCCCCGATCCGGTCACCGTCGCCGTCGAAAGCGATTCCGAAATCGAGCTTCTTGTCCGCGACCAGCGCCTTCAAGTCAGCAAGGTTCGCTTCGACCGTGGGATCGGGGTGATGGTTGGGGAAGTTTCCGTCGACATCGGTGTAGAGCAAATGGTGCTCACCCGGCAGCCGCGCGGCGAGCAATTCGAGCGCGGGCCCGGCGGCGCCGTTGCCGGCGTCCCAGCCGACCCTGAGCGAAGCGAGGCCGGTCGGATCAATCCCGTCGAGCCCGCCGAGCAGCCGCTCGACATAGGCATCGAGCACCTCGCGCTGTTCGACCTCGCCGCTGCCGTCGAGCCAATCGCCCTTCGCCGCCATCGCGCCGAGCCCGGTTATGTCCTCGCCGAAGAACGGCCGCCCCTGGAACACCATCTTGAAGCCATTGTAATTGGCGGGATTATGACTGCCGGTTATCTGGATGCCGCCATCCACGTCTTCGGCTGAAGCCTCGGCATAATAGAGCATCGGGGTCGGCCCCATGCCGATCCGCACCACATCGCAGCCGCTTGCCATCAGCCCCTCGATCAGCGCTGTTTCGAGCACCGGCGAGCTGGTGCGGCCATCGTAGCCGACCACCACTTTTTTCCCGCCTGCCCGGCGCAGCAGGGTTGCGAAGCTGCGGCCGATCGCGCGTGCATCGTCCGGCCCCAATGTTTCGCCGACAATCCCGCGAATATCGTATTCGCGCAGGACCGTGGGATGGAAAGCGTGGCTCATCAAGGGGTCCTCAGTTTCCGTCGGGCAATTCGTCGATCAACAGGTCGCGAGCGGAATTTGCCTCATGGACCTGCGCATTAGTCCCGCCCCGGTCGGGATGGACGACGGCCATCAGCTTGCGATGCGCGTCGAGGATTTCCTCGCGGGTAGCCTCTGCACGCACTGCCAATAGCTTGCGCGCGCGGAATACCGCCTGCGAACGGGTCGGAGGCGGGCGCAGGAAATCCCACGGCCAGCGCCCGGTCGCCCAGCGGCAGAAGACGCAGATACCCGCCGCGATTGCCAGCAGCTTGATCACGTTCAGGCAGGTTCCATGCCCGGGAGCACGGGGGCAGCGACCGGCAGCCTCAGCCGGGCGACCAGTTCGCGCAATTCCTGCCGCGCGACAAGGTGGCTGGTGCCGAGTTCGCCGAGATGGCCCTTGTCGAGCAGGGTCAGGCCCGAGGGGAACAGTTCGCGATAGATCACCCGCTCGGACAGTCCCTGGGCGATGCGGAAGCCGACCCGCTTCGACAATTCGAGCAGCGCCTCGTCGATACGCTTCTGGTTGCGCGCCTCGATGTGATGGGTGCGATTGCGCACCACCACCCAGTCCATCTCGCGGCGCTGCTCGGTGATCGTCGCCATCGCCCGCTTCTTGCGCGCTTCCCAGATCAGTTCGGCATAAAAGCTCAGCCGCTTGACCTTGAAGCTTTCAGGATCGACCTGCCCGATGAGGTCGAAATCGACGAAACTGTCGTTGAGTGGGGTGACCAGCGTATCGGCGTTGGTCGCGACATGGCGGGCCAGCGGATCATCACGGCCGGGCGTATCGAAGATCAGGAAATCGCAGCCTTCGCCCAATGTTTCGGCGATCGCGTCGAGTTCGTCGGCGGAGCCACCCTCGAACACGTCGAACTCGGCGCCGGGCAGGGAAATCGCGCGGCGCCTTTCGGTTTCGGCGCGGTTCTCGAAATAGCGGAACAAGGTGCGCTGACGCGGATCGAGATCGAGCGCCGCCACCCGCGCGCCCTGGTAGGCCAGCGCGATCGCTACATGCACCGCGGTGGTCGATTTGCCCGTGCCGCCTTTCTCGTTGGCGAAAACGATCCTGTGGGGCGCGGTTCTGGTCATCGGGGCGGTCTTTCACTGGCGCTGGGGCGCGGCTTGGTGCACTTAACTTATATACTTATCGGAGGCCCGCCCCCATGCAAACTGTCAACCGGCTCGCTGAACTGCGGGAAGTTGTGGAGAGTTTGCGCAAGACCGGCGATTTGGCGCTGGTTCCGACCATGGGCGCCTTACACGAAGGCCACCTGGCGCTGGTCCGCAGGGCGAAGGAGCTGGCGCCGAACGTGGCGGCATCGATCTTCGTCAATCCCAGGCAGTTCGGCGCGAACGAGGACCTCGACGCCTATCCGCGGCAATTGGAGCGGGATGCACAATTGCTGGCGGCGGAGGGCGTCGACCTGCTGTGGGCGCCGCCGGTCGAGGAAGTCTATCCCGAGGGCTTCGCGACGAATGTCTCGGTGACGGGCGTGAGCGAGGGCCTCTGCGGGGCCTCGCGGCCGGGCCATTTCGACGGGGTGGCGACGGTGGTGCTCAAGCTTTTCAACCAGGTCCGCCCCGATATCGCGGTGTTCGGCGAAAAGGACTGGCAGCAGCTCGCGGTGATCCGGCGGATGGCGCGCGATCTCGACCTGACGCACCCGCATGTGGACCGGATCGTCGGGGTGCCGACCGTACGCGAGGCGGATGGGCTCGCGATGAGTAGCCGCAACGCCTATCTCACCCCCGATGAGCGCAAGGCCGCGGCAGTCCTCCCCCGGGCGATGGAGTTTGCGATCAAGCGGATCGTAGCGGGCGAACCGGTGCTCGACGGGATGGACGGCCTCGAAGCCGCTTTGCTCGGTTCGGGTTTTGCCTCGGTCGATTACGCGGTGGTCGCCGATGCCGAGACGCTCGAACCGCTGATGGAACTCGAAGACCGGCCTGCACGGCTGCTGGTCGCAGCGCGGATCGGCAAGACGCGGCTGATCGACAACATGGGAGTTGAGATGTGACCGAGGATGATTTCCGCAGCTACGTCGCGGCGTTCAACGCCAACGATTTCGAGGGTTTCGGGCGGTTCTATGCCGACGATGTGATCTTCGAACTCGGCGCGCGCAAACGGATCGACGGGCGCGAGAACATCCTCGCCTTCTACCGCGAGGTGAAGGCGCATATCGTCGAGGTGGTCACGCCGGTAAGCGTGATCGTCACCCCCACCCGCATCGCGATGCACTGCACCACCACTTTCGACACCTTCAAGGACTGGCCCGATTTCGAGATCTGGCCGACCAAGGCCGGCGATCACCGCTTTGTCGAAACGATCGCCATGTACGAAGTCTCGGGCGACCGCTTCACCCATATCCGCGGAGCGCGGTTCAAGCCGTAAGGGTTGGGAATTTGGAGCGGGTAAGGGGAATCGAACCCCTCTAGCTAGCTTGGAAGGCTAGTGCATTACCACTATGCTATACCCGCTTGTGCGGCGGCTCCCCTGCCACCGCGGGGCCCGTCCCGTCAATCGCCTTCGAACGCCATCAGCGCCTCGACCTCGATCCCGTTGGCGCGCAGCCGGTCTGCCCCGCCGAGGTCGGGCAACTCGATGACGAACAAGGCCCTGTCGACCACGGCCCCTGCCTGGCGCAGCAATTGCGCGGCGGCGAGCGCGGTGCCGCCGGTGGCGACGAGGTCGTCGACGATGATGATCCGTTCGCCCGGCGCGATCAGGGTCGGATCGATCTCGAGCCGCGAATCCCCGTATTCGAGCGCATAGTCGATCCCGATCGTTGGCACCGGCAGTTTGCCCGCTTTCCTCACCGGCACGAAGCCCAGCATCAAGAGCGAGGCGACTGCGGCGCCGAAGATAAAGCCGCGGGCTTCGAGCCCGGCAATCGCACCCGTCCCGACCGCGTTGGCCCGCATGGCGATGTGCTCGACCGCCGCGGTCAGCCCTTTGCCATGCGCGAGCAGGGTGGTGATGTCGCGGAACATGATCCCCTTCACAGGGAAATCGGGCACGGTGCGGATCAGCGCTTTGAGCTCGTCGGGGGTCATCGCTTGCTCCTCAAGAAAAACGCCCCTCGCGCCGGTTGGGCGGAGGGGCGTTGAGGCATCCTCTTCTTGTCTTTCCTCAGGCCGGCTTCTTCGGCTTCATTCCGGCCCAGATATTGCGGTAGGCGAGATAGGCCAGAACCGTCGCAAACAGCAGGAAGCCGAGTACCGGCCAGCCGGTCTGGCGCTGCTTTTCGAGCGAGGGTTCGGCAGCCCACACGGTGAACGCGGCCACGTCCTTGGCCATCTGGTCGACGCTGGCCTCGGTCCCATCGGCATAGGTGACGATCCCGTCCGACAGCGGCGGGGCCATCGCGATGTTGAGATTGGCGAAATAGGGATTGTAGTGAAGCCCTGCGCCCGGCGCGGAATCCGGGAACTCTTCAAGCTGCTCGGCGGGGACCGCTTGGTAGCCGGTGAGCAGCGAATAGACATAGGCCGGCCCGTCATGCCGCGCCTTGGCAATCAGCGAGAGGTCGGGCGGAGTGCCCAACCCGGCATAAGGCACGGGCGGGAAATAATCGGTCGACAGGCCTGCTGCCGTGGTCACTTCGCCGGTCGCGGGATTATATTTCGGGACCTGGTATTCCGCGGCGATCGCCTTCACTTCGGCCTCGTTATAGCCGAGCTGGGCAAGGTCGCGGAAAGCGACGTGCTTGAGCACGTGGCAGGCGGCGCAGACTTCCTTGTAGACCTGGAAGCCACGCTGGAGCTGCTGGCGGTCGAAGCGGCCGAACGGCCCGTCGCTGGACAGCGACAGTTCGCGGGGGTGCTTGTGGAACTCGTGCTCGACGGTCGGCTCGACGAAATAGCCCTGGCTGGCGACAGTCACCACCCCGGTGCCGAACGCGACCAGCACGCTGTAGGTGAAGAACAGGCCGACAAGGATGCCGATAATGCGGATCATGGCGTTTCGCTTTCCTTCGCTCTGTTCGTTCAGCTCTTCGCCGGTTCTGCCGGGCCGAGGACGGCTTCGGTGATCGAGAACGGCAGCGGCTCGGGCCGCTCCATCCAAGAGATCAGCGGCAGGAAGACGAGGAAATGGAGGAAATAATAGGCGGTCGCGACCTGGCTGAGCATCAGATAGGGTTCTTCGGCATGGGCGCCGCCGCAGTAGCCGAGCACTGCCACGCTGGGGATCAGGCCGAACCAGAAGAACTTCCTGAACATCGGGCGATACTTGCCCGAGCGCACCGGCGAGGTGTCGAGCCAGGGGAGGAAGAACCACACCAGGATCGAGGCGAACATCGCCATCACGCCGAGCAATTTGGCCTCGACCAGCACGATCCCGACGAACGGGATGGTGAGATCGGCGGTGAACGCGCGCAGGATCGCGTAGAACGGCCAGAAATACCATTCGGGCACGATCAGCGCCGGCGTCGCCATCGGATTGGCGGGGATGTAATTGTCCGGGTGGCCCATCGCGTTGGGGAGGAAGAACACGAAAGCGCTATAGACGAGCAGGAAGGCGGCCAGGCCGAACCCGTCCTTGGCGGTGTAATAGGGATGGAACGGCACGGTGTCGCTCTCGCCCTTCACCTCGACGCCGGTCGGGTTCGACGAGCCCGGGATATGCAGTGCCCAGATATGCAGGATCACCACGCCCGCGATCACGAACGGCAGCAGGAAGTGCAGCGAGAAGAAGCGGTTGAGCGTGGGGTTGTCGGGCGCGAACCCGCCCAGCAGCCACACCTGCAGCGATTCACCGACCATCGGGATCGCGCCGAACAGGCCGGTGATCACCTTGGCAGCCCAGAAGCTCATCTGCCCCCAGGGCAACACATAGCCCATGAACGCAGTCGCCATCGTCAACAGGAAGATGACCACGCCCAAGAGCCAGACCATCTCGCGCGGGGCCTTGTACGATCCGTAATAGAAGCCGCGGAAGATGTGCAGGTAGATCACGACGAAGAAGAACGCCGCGCCGTTGGCGTGGGCATAGCGCATCAGCCAGCCCCAGTTGACGTCGCGCATGATGTGCTCGACCGAATCGAAGGCGACCCCGTCATTGGCGGCGAAATGCATCGCCAGGATCACGCCGGTGACGATCTGCAGCACCAGGCAGAAGCCGGCGAGGACGCCGAAATTCCACATGTAGTTGAGATTGCGCGGGACCGGGTAGCCGGCGCCGATGGCATTGTAGACGAGCCGCGGAAGCGGCAGCTTCTCGTCCATCCAGCGCATGAAGGGATTGGTCGGCGTGTAGTGATTTGCCCAGGGAAAGCTCATGATTTCTCTCTTTCGCCTCAGCCGATCTTGACGACGCCGTCGGACAGGAATTCATAAGGCGGCACTTCGAGGTTCTTCGGTGCCGGGCCTTTGCGGATGCGCGCGGCGGTATCGTAATGCGAGCCGTGGCAGGGGCAGAAATAGCCGCCGAATTCGCCGCGCGGCTCGCCCTCGGCGGTGCCCAGCGGAACACAGCCCAGATGGGTGCAAACGCCCATCGTGATCAGGATGTTGGCGTGGCCTTCCTTGGTCCGCTCGGCCAGGGTCTGCGGATCGCGCAGCGAAGCGACATCGGCGTCGTTGGCGGCGGCGATTTCTTCCGGGGTCAGGTTGCGCACCAGCACCGGCTGCTTGCGGAAGATCGCCTTGATGCCCTGCCCGGGCGCGATCGCGCTGATATCGAGCTCGGTCGAGCTTTCGGCGAGCACGTCGGCCGACGGCGCCATCTGGCTGATCAGCGGATAGAGCGTGGCGACCGCGCCGGTGCCGGCAGCTGCCACTGCTGCGATATTGATGAAGTCGCGGCGCCGAACGCCTTCTCCTGACTCATTCACGCCTTCCAAACTCGGAGCGGCGGTGCCAGCCAAATCTGCCATCAACCTTGCCTTGCCTGCCGGCGCCGGGAAGTGGGCGAATGCCCGAAAGCGCCGTAAAATCGTTACCAGTCGCGCGTCCAGGAACCCCTACCGCAAGCCCCGGATACAGGTCTTTGCGCCTGTTGCCGGTGCCGACTTGGGCGGGCTGATAGACGAGCGGGCGAGTTATGCCAACAGCATTTTGGCGAGTTTCCGACGTATCAGTTTGACGTGATCACGAAGGAGGAAGCGGCGGTACGTCGGAGCCACAAAACCGGCACTTCTTCGCTTCTACACGAATGACTTCCGCACATTGAGGACACTTGCGCATATTGCCGCTGGCCAATTCGGTCTTTTCCATCTCACGATGGTCGGCACCCATGACCAGAGCGATGATGAGTCCTATTGGACCTAGCAAGAACCCCATGGCAAATCCGCCACATCCGCTACGTCCTTTATTCGACATCACCATCGCAGCTGCGATGCCGAACAGCACCCAGATGATCAGCAGAATTTCCATTGCTGCCCCCTACTTCATCTCCCATGAAATATTGGACAGAAAACAAATCCTGTCCAGCAATGCTTGGCCGCAGATATCTATATCGTGGATTTCGAAATCCCGATGAGCGAGATTTGCCTGCCGTAATTGGGCTCGGCGCGATGGGTGGCGCGGCGGAACGAATAGAAGCGCGTCTCGTCGGCATAAGTGTCGAGCCCGAGCTTTTCGATCGTGCCCACGTTCGCCAGTCCGAGCCGCGATGACACATAGTATTCGAGGTCGAAGTGACAATGGCCCGGCTTCCCCGCTGCGAAGAAGCGTTCGTCTTCCGGCGCGAACTGGGTTCGGAAATCCTCACCCACCTCGTAGCTCGGCTGAGCGATGGCCGGGCCGATTGCAGCCGCGATCCGTTCGCGCCTCGCTCCCAGCGCCTCCATCGCCCCAACCGTTGCTTCGATCACCCCGCCATGCGCCCCGCGCCAGCCGGCATGGGCGGCGCCGATAACGCCTGCCTGCGAATCCGCCAACAGCACCGGCGCGCAATCGGCCGTGACGATGCCGAGTAGGATAGAGGATCGCGCGGTGACCAACGCATCGGCAGTTGGCCGATGGTCGTCGTCCCAGGGGTCTTCGACCGTAACACAAATCGGCGAGTGGACCTGGTGGACCGCAACGAGGCTCGCTCCCGGGAGGACCGCTTCGGCCGCCAGACGGCGATTGGCGACCACCAGCGCATGCTCTTCTCCCGAACCGTAACCGCAATTGAGCCCGGCAATCGGGCCGGTCGAAAGCCCGCCCTTGCGGGTCATGAAACCGTGCGGGACGCCGGCAAGACTCCCGGCGCGGATGGCCTCGATTTCAGCCAAGGCTTTTCGCGACCTGCTCGTAGGTATCGGGCGAAAGCCGGATCGAGGATGCGATCCGTTCGAGCTCGGCGCGCATCATTTCCGACCGCTGCGGCTCGATCCGCCGCCAGCGTCCCAAGGGCGGGACGAAACGCGCCGCGGTCTGGGCGTTGATCGGATCGAGCTGGAGGATCAGGTTTGCGATCATCCGGTAACCCTCGCCATCGGGTGAATGGAACCCGTGCGGATTGGCGGCGAAGCCCATATAGAGCGAGCGCACCCGGTTGGGATTGCGGATGGTGAAATCCTCGTGGTTCGACAGCTCCCTGACATGGCGCAGCACATCGGGATGGAGCGAGCCGGCCTGGAGCGCGAACCATTTGTCGATCACCAGCGCATTGTCGCGGTAACGCGCGTGGAAATCGGCCAGCAGTTCCTCGCGCAGCGGGTTCGACAGTCCGGCAAGGACCATCAGCGCGCCCTGGCGGTCGGTCATGTTGTCGGCTGCGCGATATTGCGCGGCGGCCAGCTGCGCGGCGGTGTCGGGATTCGCCGCCGCGAGATAGACCAGCGCCTGAGTCTTGAGCTTGCGCGCGCCGCGGGCCGCCGCGTCGAGGCCGTAGGGAACCGCGCTGGCCCATTCGTGGAGCAGCAGCAGCCGGTCCTCGAGCTCGCGCCCGATCCGCGCCTTGAGCCCTTCGCGCTCGGCATGCAGCGCGCCGGGATCCGAAACCGCCTTGAGTTCCGAGAGATAGGCGTGGCTGGGTAGGATCA
>Ga0315910_10004572_pt1 | contig 11534 bp, 8 predicted proteins | sample EdamamesoilMG_FD_204470 | JGI IMG/M metagenome (GOLD analysis project Ga0315910, IMG submission 204470) | Garden soil microbial communities collected in Santa Monica, California, United States - Edamame soil | ecosystem: Environmental > Terrestrial > Soil > Garden | place: USA: California...
CACACCGCCAGCACACCTATCTGCAACGGCACGAGGAACTCCAACTCATCGTCCTCGATCCCGGCCAGGTCGAGAAAATGAAATTGAGCAGCCGCCTCTTTGTGCTCACCTCCGGCATGATGAGCGAGAACACCACCGCGCACGATCTCGCCGCACGCATGATGGAAGATACCCGCCAGTCCATTTTCTTCGTCGGCTACGCCGATCCTGAGACTCCCGGCGGCCGCCTCAAAGCCGCGAAGCCCGGCGAGACGTTTGTGTTCAGTCCGGGCGCCGGTCGCGTGACCCGCCGCTGCGATGTGCAGGAATTCGATCTTACAGCGCACGCAAACCGCGAAGACTTGCTTGATTTCGTGGGTCAGGTTTCCCCGCGAGCCGTCCTGCTCGGCCACGGGGGCGACGACTCGCGTCAGTGGTTCGAAGAACAGATCCGCGCCCGCCACCCCAAGATTAAGATAGTCCAGCCCCAGCCGGGCAAGATGGTGGAAGTCTGATTCGTTCCACCGAAATATCTTTCCGTGGTTGCGAGTCTGCGCGAAAACTCTCCCATGCAAGCGCGCTTCCTTCTCGGCCCCGCTGGCAGCGGAAAAACCTTTCGCTGCCTCGCTGAAATCCGCGCAGCACTCACCGCCGCGCCCGATGGTCCGCCACTGATCCTGCTCGCGCCCAAACAGGCCACCTTCCAACTCGAACGCCAGTTGCTCGCCGATTCCACGCTCGCGGGTTATTCGCGACTGCGCATCTTTTCCTTCGAGCGGCTGGCGGAGTTTGCGCTGGAGTCGAGGCGTGTTGCCATGCCCAGGACCCTGAACGAGGAGGGACGCGTGATGGTCCTCCGCGCGCTGCTCATGCGACATGCGACCGACTTGCTGCGCTTCGACAAAAGCGCCCGGCGCCCGGGCTTTGCAAAAGAGCTCAGCACCTTGCTGGCCGAACTACAGAGCCACGGGCTTTCCCATGTGAAACTTCTGGCGTTGTGCGGGCGCAAGGATTTGCCGGTCGAACTTCAAGGCAAGCTGCACGATCTTGCCGTGTTGTCCCGCGCCTACGCAGACTGGCTGGCGGCGCAGGGCTTGCACGATTCCAATTGCCTGCTCGAATTTGCCGCCGAGGCGATCCGCGCCGAATCCAAAAGCCCGAGTCAAGAATCCAGAATTGAAATCTCCGGCCTTTGGCTTGACGGTTTTGCCGAGATGACTCCCGCGGAAGTGGATTTGCTCGCCGCCCTGCTGCCCTTCTGTGAACGCGCGACGCTAGCTTTCTGCCTGGATCACGAACCGCACGGTGAGGATTCATGGCTCTCGATCTGGACCGTGGTCGGCAAATCATTTCTCCGCTGCCGGGAGCGTGTGACCGGCTTGCCGGGTGCGGAAGTAACGGTCGAACTTCTCACCCGTGCCCCTGCGAAAAGCCGCTTCACCAACAACCCCACGCTCGCGCACCTCGAAGCATCCTGGAGTCAACCGACCGCCTTCACGCATCACGCGTCACGCATCACGCACCTTCCCCGCCTCACCGCCTGCGCCAACCCAGACGCTGAAGCCGCCTTCGCCGCACGCGAAATCCTGAAGTTTGTCCGCAGCGGCGGACGCTTTCGTGAAGCAGCGGTGCTCGTACGCGCTCTCGACGGTTACCAGAAGCCGCTCGAACGCGCGTTCCGCCGGTACGGAATTCCGTTTTTTATGGATCGGCGCGAAGGCGTGGCGCATCACCCGCTGGCCGAACTCACGCGCAGCGCCCTGCGCCTGGTGGCGTTCGATTGGTCGCATGAGGATTGGTTCGCTGCGCTCAAAGCCGGCTTCGCGCCCGTGGATGAAACGGAGATTGACCGGCTCGAAAACGAGGCGCTTGCCCGCGGCTGGCGCGGCACGAAGTGGCGTTCGCCGATTCAGCTCGGTGACGACGACGCGGAACTCGGTGCGCAGTTGGAGCGACTGCGGAAGCAACTGATTCCGCCCTTCGAGTCGTTGGCGGAACAACTTGCACGCCATCACCTCCAACCCACCGGTCAGCAGTTGGCGGAGGCCCTGCGGGACTTCTGGCGGCAAGCACGCGCGGAGGAAATGCTCGAACATTGGAGCACGCCCGATGCAGGGCAGTCATCCGTCGGCAATCAGCCCTCAGCGATCCACTCCTCGGTTTGGGATCAAATGAACGCGTGGCTCGACAATCTCACGCTGGCGTTTCCCCGCGAGACCCTGCCCTTGCGCGACTGGCTGCCCGTGCTCGAAGCCGGCCTAGCAAACCTGACCGTAGGTGTCATTCCACCAGCCCTCGATCAGGTTTTGATTGGCGCCATCGACCGTTCGCGCAACCCCGCTCTCAAGCTGGCGTTCGTCCTCGGATTGAACGAGGGCGTTTTTCCCGCCGCCCCAGCATCACCCGTCATCCTGACGGATGACGATCGTTTCAAACTGGCGGGGAAGGAAGTCGATCTCGGACCGGATCTGCGGGACCGGCTGGCGCGCGAGCGTTACTTCGGTTACATCGCCTGCACGCGACCCAGCGAACAACTTGTGCTGACCTTCGCCCGTGCCGATGCTGAAGGCACAAAGCTCAACGCCTCATCATTCGTCACCCACTTAAAACGATTGTTCCCGGAGTTGGCGACGGAAGAATTCAACCAGGCCGACTGGCGCGAAGCCGAACACCCGAGCGAACTCATCGGAATGCTTATGCAGATCGGCGCGCCGGCCTCCGGCCCGGCTCGTTTCGAGGCAGAACAGCAACACGCCAGGTCGGAGACCGGCGTTCCGTCTTTCCCACAACGCCCAAGCTTGGCCGAATTATCCGTAATCCCCGCCGTGGCTGAACTCAACGCGAGCTTGGCTGCGTTGCGGAATCCATCGCCGGACGAAGCCGTGTCGCCGGCGCTGGCGGAGAAACTCTTCGGGCCGGTGTTGAAAACGTCCGTCAGCCGGCTGGAACAATTTGCGGCGTGTCCATTCCGGTTCTTCGTGCATTCAGGACTGCGCGCGGAGGAACGAAAAGTGTTCGAGCTGGATTTCCGCGAGCAGGGCAGTTTCCAGCACGACGTGCTCCAACGTTTCCACGAAGAGCTTCAGGCTGCGCACAAACGCTGGCGCGACATCACGCCGGCGGAAGCGCGCGAGCGCGTCGGCAGGATCGCCAGCGAACTGATGACGCATTACCGCGACGGCCTGCTGCGCGACTCGGCGCAAACCCGGTTCACGGCGGGTGTGCTGACGCGGGCGTTGCAGGACTTTATCGAAGTCATCGTGAGTTGGATGCACACGCGTTATCGTTTCGATCCGGGCGCGGTGGAAGTGGACTTCGCGGAGAACGGAACCCTCCCTGCCTGGAAGCTGGACCTCGGTGACGGCGCGCAACTGCTTTTGCGCGGACGGATTGACCGGTTGGATTTGCTCCGCGAACCGGGCGCGGACACGGCGTTGTGCGTGGTCATGGACTACAAGTCGAGCGCGAAGAAGCTCGATCCGCTGCTGGTGCAACACGGCGTGCAACTCCAACTGCTCTCGTATTTGAACGTGTTGCGGCACGCGCCGGATCTCCGGCTGCTGGGTGTGTCGCGGATTGTACCCGTGGGTGCTTTTTTTGTGAACTTGCGCGGCAAGCATACGTCGGGCGAATCGCGCGCCGCCTTGAGGAACGCGGACGAGGCGCGCAAGGAAGCGTACCGACACGCGGGCCGGTTCGATTTAAGCGTGCTGCCAGCCTTGGACGCGAGCGGTGATGCGCGCGGCGAGCAATTCAATTTCCGGCTGAAGAAGGACGGCAACCCTTACTCCAATTCCACCGAGCCAATGCCGACGGAAGCATTCCACGCGTTGCTCGACCAGGTCGAATTCCAGTTGCGCGAAATGGGCAAAAGAATTTTTGCCGGTGAAGTCAGGGTGGACCCCTATCGCAAGGGCACGGAAACGCCCTGCACGTTCTGCGATTACGCGCAGGTCTGCCGGATTGATCCGTGGACCCACGAATACCGGGTGCTGCGCCGGGAAGGGGCTGAGGCCGCGCCCGCGGACAGTGATTAACATCAGCGAGGACGAAGCCGCAGCCCCGGCGAAAATGCGATTTCTATTTCCGCCACTTCGCGTTACAGTCCGGGCATGGCGTTGGTGCGAATCCTCGTTGACGGCTACAGCCTCCTGCACAACTGGCCGGAGCTGGCGCGGGGCAAACCGCGTCATTCCGCCGCCGCCCGGGATGAACTGGTGCAAATCCTCACCCGCTATCAAGACTCGGCCGGGACGCCGATCACAATCTTCTTCGACGGCAGCGGCGCACCACCGAACGTGCCCAAGAATGATTCCACACCCCATGTCGAAGTCCTTTTCTCGAAGGCCGGTCAGACCGCCGATGACCTGATCGAGCGCGCCACGCATCGCTTCCAACCTTACGGCGAAGTGCTCGCCGTGACAGATGATTACGCCGAGCGCGACACGGTGATCGCACTAGGTGGCTCGGCAACGTCCTGCGGCATTTTCATTTCGATGGTCGAAGACGCGCTCGCCGAACTTGCCGACGATCTCAAACATCACAACCGCACCGAGCGCAACCGTTACCAGCGGAGTCCATGATCAAAAATATTCTTACCTGCCGCTTTGCCACCTTGACCTTGCTGTTCCTGACCAGCTTGCCAGTTTCCGCGCAGACCAACGTGCCGGTGAATTTCGCCGACCGATACCTTTTCATTGTGGATACGTCCGCCGCGATGCGCCGCCGCGCGCCCGCCGTCCAGAAAACAGTCGAGAACCTGCTGCGCTCGAGCATGGCGGCGCAACTTCGGCGCGGCGACACGCTGGGCGTGTGGACCTTCAACGAACAACTTTACGCCGGCCGCTTGCCGCTCCAGATCTGGACACCGGAAACCTCTGACCTCATCACGAGCAATATCGTCCGCTACCTCAAAGCCCAAACCTACACTGGCGAGTCGCGTTTTGAAACGGTGGTACCGACCTTGCGCCGCATAGTCGGGGATTCCCCGCGATTGACGATCTTGTTGGTGAGCGATGGCGACGAGCCGATTTCCGGCACGGGGTTTGATGCGGAAATCAAACGCGCGCTCGCCAGCAAGGCTCGCGAGCAAGAGAAGGCCCGGATGCCGTTCGTCACGGTACTGCGGGCGGTCCGCGGCCGGATCGCGAACGCTACCGTGAATCTCGCGCCCTGGCCGGTGGAGTTTCCAAGATTTCCACCGGAACCAGTGGTGGTTGAAGCGCCGAAACCGGAATCCAAACCAAAACCGGAGCCCCCGCGCTCGACCGTGCCGAATTTGATCGTCATCGGCAACAAGAAGCAGGAACCCGAAGCCGCCACCAACGCCGTGCCGGCTGCCACGACCAATTCCCCGACACCGTCAACCGTAGCCGCGGCGGCCACCGATTCACCAACCGCGAGCCTTCCGGTTCAGCCGGCGACGGAGGTTGCTTCGGACAAGCCTGCTCCCACACCAACTACCATCACCGCCGTCATACCAGCGCGCGCTGAACTGGACTCGCCCCCAACAGCAGTGCCCGAACCGACCGTTGTGGAAACGCCTGCCGCCGTCGCTCCCTCCATCCCAAATGAGCCTGCGTCTCTGTCCGAGGCGACGAACCCACCAGTCGAGGTCGCGGTGACCGTGGCTTCGGCTCCCGGCACCGTGCCGTGGGTGCTGATTGCTGCCGGCACCGTGCCGATCGTGTTGGGTATTGCTGTGTTTTTCTTCCTGCAAAAACGGGCGCGTAGCGCCAGTCATGGCAGCCTTATCACTCGCTCTCTGGATCGGAACCAAAAATAGAAATGGAAAAAGGGGGAACTATGAAAAGGCGCGAATTCATCCGCATCACGGCCGCCGCCACACTGGCTGCCACAACTACACCGTCAGCGCTGCTGGCCGCGGATCGTCCGCCGGCTCCCACCCCGAAGAAGCTGCCGCGTTGGCGGGGCTTCAACTTGCTCGAAAAATTTATCGCCCACCGGGACGGCAACCCGCCCTACCGCGAGAGCGACTTTGCCCTGCTTGCGGAGTGGGGCTTCGACTTTGTACGTCTGCCGATGTCTTACCATTGCTGGGCCACGCCGGAAGAGCCGATGAAGTTTCGCGAGGCGGAATTGAAGCATCTGGACGAAGCGGTGGAACTGGGGCGCAAGCACAAGGTGCATGTGAATCTAAATCTGCACCGCGCGCCGGGTTATTGCGTCAACCCACCCAAGGAGCCGCTTGATCTATGGACGGACGAAAAAGCGCTCGAAGCATGCGCGTTTCACTGGGCGCATTTTGCGCGCCGCTACAAAGGGGTTCCGAATGACCGCGTGAGTTTTGATCTGCTAAACGAGCCCGCCAACGTCAAAGCGGAAACCTATGTGCGCGTGGTCACACGGATGGTCGAGGCCATTCGGGCGGAAGACCCGCAACGCCTCATCATCGCCGATGGGCTCCAGTGGGGCCGCGATCCGGTGCCGGGACTGGTCAGCCTCGGGCTGGGGCAAAGCACGCGCGGCTACGATCCGATGGAGATCAGCCATTTCAAAGCGAACTGGGTCGGCGGTTCGGACAAGTGGGCGATACCAACCTGGCCGTTGAAGAAAGGCGACCGCATCATTGACAAGGAAACGCTCCGCCGCGAACGGATTGCGCCCTGGCAGGAACTCGAACGGAAAGGCGTGGGCGTCCACGTCGGCGAATGGGGCGCGCACAACCAGACTCCGCACGCCGTCGCACTGGCGTGGATGCGGGACCAGCTTGCACTATGGAAGGAAGCCGGCTGGGGCTGGGCGCTGTGGAATTTCCGCGGCTCTTTTGGCGTGCTCGACAGCAATCGCTCCGACGTGAAGTATGAAGAGTTTCAAGGACACAAACTTGACCGGGAGATGCTGAAGGTGTTGCAGGCGGGCTGAGTTTCCTACGCCACGCGCAACCACACCGTCTTCAAATATGCCGGCTCGTCTCGGCTCACGGGAAAATCGGGCGGCTGCGGGACGTAATGTTGCTGGATGATTTTCCGCCGTGCGCCGCGAATGGACTGCTCCACCTCCGCGAGGAATTCTTCCGGCTTCCACTCCGCAGCGTTGGTCGAAGCAAACAAAACTCCACCCGGCTTCAGCACTGGCAACGTTGCGGCAACCAGTCGGCCATAATCTTTCTCCGCGCGAAACACGCCGCCCTCCTTCGATTGCGAAAACGTCGGCGGGTCGAGCAACACCACGTCAAACGCGCGCCGTTTCTTCGCCAGCCGCTTGAGCCAATCGAATGTATCGCCATAAATGAAATCATGCTGCACGGGATCTAGATCGTTGAGGGTGAAGTTGCGCTTTCCCCATTCGAGGTATTTCTTCGAGAGATCTAGGCTGGTCGTTCGAGCCCCGCCCAGCGCCGCACAAACGGAGAAGCCGCAGGTGTAGGCGAAGCAGTTCAAGACTTGCAGCCCCTCGGAGGGACGAGTTTCACGAGTTCCCATTCCATCAGCGGATGCAGCGTTAGGGACTTGTGACACTCCTCCCTCCAGAGCGAGGTCAAACCCAGCCGCAATATGTCCGGTCAACAATCGCCGCCGATTGTCGCGCTGGTCGAGGAACAGGCCGACTGAGTAACCTTCGTTGAAGCTCAGTTCGAACTTCACGCCATTTTCACGAATGGTGAAGCGTTCAGGCGCGGCTTCACCAATGACAAGGCAGAGCGAAGCTTCGGCTGCCTTGGTCTGGCGCACCTGGCGATTGAGGATTTTGTGATAAGCAGAGGTGACACGGGACGCGTGAGGTGTGAGGGGCTGTTGCAGAACCTTGAGTTGTGCCGGCGACAATTCGTTCTGAGACTGCGACAGCACGTAGTCTCCGAGCCGGTCCATGTACCAGCCCGGCCAGCCATCGATCGCGCCGTGAATCAAACGAAACGCGTCGGTCGCGCCTGACTCAACAATCGCAGCGCGCAAGGCGGGTCGCGCATCCGCGCCGAAATCGCATGACGCTGCGAAGTTTACCGATTCGTTCGTCGCCGGGTGCCGGAAACTGAGTTCTGCCGCATGCAGACAAACGCGCGGCCACGGCGAACCGCCATAAAGCGTATCACCCAAAATGGGAAACCCATTTTCCGCCGCGTGAACCCGGATCTGATGCGTGCGTCCCGTGAGCGGTTCGGCCTCGATCATTGTTTCCGTTGTGCTGGAACTTATGACGCGAAATCTCGTTTCCGCCGCTTCACCCGCCGCACCGCTTGCGTAGCGTTCGTCCACTCGAACGATCTTTGACTTTGCCGTAAACTGGGGCTGCTTTGGTTCCCGATCGATGAGTAGGAGGTATTTCTTCTTCACTTCACGTCCGGCGAACTGTTCCGTGAGTGAACGATTGGCGAGCGGCGTCTTGCCGAACACCAGTACGCCACTGGTTTCCTTGTCGAGCCGGTGAATAATCGCCAGCGAAGCCCAGCGCGGCTCGCGGTGCTTGAGCCAGTCGTAGACGCCCTCACCCGAGTACGGTGACGGCGCGTGGGTGTTCCAGCCGGCGGGTTTGTTGACCACCAGCAGATGCTCGTCCTCGTGCAGAACACAAGGAGGACGAGACTGGGGCTGCTCGAAAAGCATGAGAGCGTACGGTTCTTAATCTTAATCGTTCTCTTAATCTTACTCTGGCCGAGGGATGAAGATTAAGAGGAAGCTTACGATTAAGAAAGTGTCGAACCGTCCAACACCTTACCAAAACTTCCAGTCACCTTTCCACACGACCCAGAGGCCCAGCAACAGGTTTGTGATGCCGTGAGCCACGATGGCGTCGCCCAGGCGCTTTTTCCAAATGACCAGGCCTTGATACGCGAAGCCACAAAGAATCCCCGCCAACCACTCCTCATGCTCCATACCGAAGATCAGCGCCGTCAGCAGGAACGGCGTCCAGGCAAAGAGTCCGAGCGAAACGGACTGAAAATCCGGTTTCGCAATGTAGCGGTAAAGAAACGAGCGGAAGAAAACCTCTTCCAAAACTGGCACGACCAGCGAAGCGCCCAGAATCCGCGCAACGATGAAAAACCAGGCAAGCGGCGCACCCTCGCCGAATTGCAGATTCGGATTCCACGGCAACGCGGGTGTTGCCGGCGCCTTGCTCAAACCCAGTTTGACTCCGAGTTCACTCAATCTCGGATAGAAACTGTCAATTCCCACCCACATCACCAACACGCCAACACCCACCGCCACCGCTTCCCAACTAAAGTTCAATCGCAGTTCTGAAACGAACGGCCGCATCTCCCAAATCAGCCACGCGCCCACGAGCGACTTGGCGAAATAAAACCAGTATCGCCCGGCCTCGCCAAATTGGTTCTGGCAGAAGGTCAGCAGGATGAAAATGATAAATGGCGCGACCCGGACGGCAATGGGCGAAGTCTCAAATTGTTTTCGCAGGAACATGGCGCGCGAGAAGTTGGCGCATCACCGGGGGCGCGGCAAGCTCAAGCACAGGGCGGGCGCGAACTTTCGGCTGTTCTTAATCTGGGGATTCAACGGTCCCGATAAATCTGCGCGTGGAAGTGGCGTGAACGTCGCGCGCCCTATTCCTCCATCACCAACACATTCGTCTGCCCCGCGCGCTCCACCGTCACCGCCAGCTTCGTGATCGCCACGACGGTAAATTCGCCGGCGCGCCCCCCTACAACAACGCTTTTGCCATTGAGGAATGCCGTCGGTCGGGCGGGATTAAACAGAATGCCCTGCAACTTAGGCAACTCGGGCTCGGGCAGTGTCAGCGTGACCGGCGCTGCGTTTGAACTTTTGGCCATAAGCACGGATTGCGTTACTACAGTGGGAACCGTCGTGGGCGATTGCGCATTGTTGGCTTGGGTTGCCTGGAAGGCACCTGGTGGAACTGAACTGCTGGTCGCGCGAGAATCAGCGGTTGCTTGCGATAACATGGCAACGGCGCCCGGATCATCCTTCGACGATGAAGCGGCCGGGAGGTCTGTCAGGGGTTCATCCGTTTTGCTCCGGAAACCTCGGCTGAAAGCCACGACAATGAGGATGCTGCCCACCGATACAAGCATGGCCGCCGCCAAAATCGGCAACAAAAGCGAACGCGGAGCATTCACAGCCCGTGCGGGCCCCGCAGGTCGCAGCGAGCCGGCAGCGGACGCCGGGGTGATTTTTTGCTGCGCCTGCTTTGCCCGTTTGAGCGCGTCGTTAATGAGGCTCATGCGTGAATGTTGCCTTCCAGTTCCCGGATCGCCCGGCCCACCATGCCGTAAGTGATGCGATCTGTTTGTAGCACAAAACCCGCGAGCAGCGCCTTGTCGCACACCGCGTTGACCAGACGCGGAATCCCGGCACTGTAACGATGAACGCGCCAGAGGGCGGGCTGTGTAAAATACGGCCCGTCTTTCGCGCCGGAAACCTCCAATCGATGCTGGATATAGTGGCTGACCTCGTACCGGCTCAGCGGCGGCAAGTGATATCGCACCGTGATGCGCTGGCGGAGTTGACGCAGCTCGTGATCGTTCAACCGGTCGCGCAACTCGGGCTGCCCGAGGAGCACGATCTGCAACAGCTTGCGGTCGTCAGTTTCAAGATTTGAAAGCAGGCGAACCTGTTCGAGGAGATCGTGGGTGAGGTCTTGCGCTTCATCAATGATCAGCACGGACTCCCGCTGCTGCTCGACTTGCTTCAGGAGAAAGTGGTTGATCACGGTCAGGGTCTCAAGGCGGTCCAGGCCGGTCACTCCCAGCCCGAATTCCATGGCGATCGCCTGCATCAGTTCGTCCGCGCTCATCACCGGGTTCAAGATCAACGCGGTCGAGAACTGATCGTTGAGCTGTTCGAGCATTGCCCGGCACAGCGTGGTCTTGCCCGCGCCGACCTCGCCGGTAAGTTGCACGAAACCCTTGCGTTCCAGGATGCCGTAGAGCAAATGGTTGTAGGCCTCGCGATGCTTCGCGCTGTAAAACAGAAACCGCGGATTCGGCGTGATGTCGAACGGCGGCACGTTCAGGCCATAATACTCAAGGTACACGCGGGATTCTTAGCAGAAACGACACCAGCGGGAAGCAAAGAAAGCACCGGAGGAAATGACCAATGACCCAAATACCCAAACAAAACCGGCGCTGATTCGATATTTGGGTAATTGGGTCCTTGGGTATTTGGTCTCCCTCACTCCTCCAGCAACAACAACTCGTACCGTCTGGCATTTACGCTTTCGAGCCGCGTGTCCTTTCACAGAACACTGCGCAACATCATTGGGACAGTCTGCATTTTGGAGCCGCTGCATCCGCCCAATCAATCTCCGTCCCACTGCTGTTGAAGTAAAAGCAATTACTTCCCAAAATATTGCTTGATCAGTTTTCCCGCTGCTTCATCACAGCCTTCGAATGCCTCATCCACGCCAACGTTTGCTGCGACAATCACGGCGCAGTTTTTGTCCGGGGCCATCCAGACGACGACGTAGAACATCGTGTTTGAGCCATTGTGCATCAGCGCACGCCCATTAGCCCACCCGCGTTTCCGCACCATCCAGCCGAGGGCGTAATCATCGTTGTCGGCGACAGCGGTGTGCAGTTTTTTGAAAGATTCCGCTGTGAGCAATTTGCTTTCGCCGCGCTC
>Ga0315910_10004573_pt1 | contig 11534 bp, 8 predicted proteins | sample EdamamesoilMG_FD_204470 | JGI IMG/M metagenome (GOLD analysis project Ga0315910, IMG submission 204470) | Garden soil microbial communities collected in Santa Monica, California, United States - Edamame soil | ecosystem: Environmental > Terrestrial > Soil > Garden | place: USA: California...
CCCAATTATTAAACGGATGGTGCGCGCTTTGGAGGAGCATGCCCGGGAGGCCGGCTACGATCTCATGTTGAGCCAGAGCATGAACAACCCCGAGCGGGAGGAGATTTGTTTGCGGCGGCTGATGTCGCGCCGCGTGGACGGTGTGTTCATTGCTCCGGTTTATCGCATCGAACAGGAAGCGCCGGTCTATCGGGAACTGCTTGCTCGCGGCACGCCGGTGGTCCTGTTGGGTCACCCCGCCACATTTTGCAACGCGTTTACCAGCGTCGCCCCGGATGATTTGCTGGCGGGTTACAATGTCACCCGCCATCTGCTTGACCTCGGACACCGGCGCATAGCATTCCTGAGTGGAAAGGTTTTTGCGCCGTGGGCAAAGGAGCGATTAGAAGGTTACCGACGAGCCATGCACGAAGCTGGACTGGAAGCGGATGACGGGCTGGTTTTTAATGCGGGCAGCACCATTGAGGACGGCAAAGCGGCCGGCCTGCAAATGCTCAATGAAGGCTGCCAGTTCACCGCTGTCCAGGCCGTCAACGATCTGGTGGCCATCGGCTGCGCCGAAACGCTCATTGGCCAGGGTCTGAAAGTTCCCCGGGACATTTCCATTGCCGGTTTTGGCAATATTCTAGCCAGTGAACATTTCCGTGTACCGCTTACGACCGTACGGCAGCCCAAGTATCGCCTCGGCACGGCGGCCATGGAAACCATGCACCGGCTGCTTCGCCGGGATCGTACCGAGTCGCGCCGGCTTCCGGCTGAACTAGTTGCGCGTGAAAGCACCGGTGGACCGCCAGTGAAGTGAGACCCATTCCTGGCTGTCCTTCCCCGGGACATGCCTCGCTGGTACCCGACGTGCTGAACATCGGCACATGAGAAAAATTTTAATCGCTATTGGAGTGCTCGGCGTTATCGCAGGCGTAGTTTACGCCAGCCGTGCGTGGAGTACGTGGCAGGTCAACGCCCGCACCGCCAAGTTTAACGAAGACGTCGAGAATCTCTTCGTGGGACTTCAAAAGTTTAAGGAAACCGTCGGGGCATACCCGCTTGGCAGCAATGCCGACATTGCCAAGGCGATGAAGGGCAGCAATGCCAAGAACGTCATCATCCTCGTCGGTCGCAAGAACGAACTGAATGAGAAGGGCGAAATCGTTGATCCATGGGGCACGCCCCTCCGGATTTATTTCTCCGACGCCGGCGTGCTCATCCGCTCCGCCGGACCGAATCGCCGCTTCGATGACAGCACCGTCATGGAAGCTGACGATTTCATCCGTTCGAACTGATTTTTCTCCGCCACGCGGCTACGAACATGCCGTTGCCGCCGAGGGCTTGAGGCCAGATAGTGATTGCCGCCGCGCTCGTCAGAACGCGGTTTTCATTTGTGCTCAGCATACCCACAGGCAAGGCCCTGGGTTCAAACTCCGGGTGAGTGCCGGTAAAGTTTTCCACGACCTCAGCCGTCTCTGCGCGGCTCAATGTGCAGACGGAGTAGATCAATCTGCCGTCCGGTTTGACTGATGAGGCAACGTTGGCGAGCAATCGCTTCTGTAGTTCCGCCAACTCCGAGACATCCGTTTGATCCGTCGTCCAACGTGCGTGGGGATTGCGTTGCCAGGTGCCAATGCCGCTACACGGCGCGTCCACCAAAACACCATCGAACTTTGTCTTGGTCGGGAGCTTCGCCCCACCGTCCCAAGGCGCCGCGCGATAGTTGAACGCCTTGGCGCGCGCCGTGCGTCGTTTGAGCTTCTGCAGCCGCCACGCAGCGCGATCGCTGGCCCAAATCAAACCTTTGTTCTGCATCAAGTCTGACAAGTGCAGTAGCTTTCCGCCTTCGCCTGCGCACGCATCCCACCAGGTTTCACCCGGTTTCGGGGCACATAGCAATCCCACCGCCTGTGACGCGATGTCTTGAATCTCAAATTCGCCTGCGTGGAATTCCGGAGTCTTGAACAGATCCGTTTCCCCTTCGTAAACCAGCGCCTCCGGAAACGCCGGACTGATGTGTGACCCGGATAATTTATTCCGCAACGCCGCGGCCTGCCCACGCTTTGCCCGCAGCCACAACTTCGGCTCACGTTGCAGGGACCGTAGCCAGTCATCGCTCAAATCCATTTGCTCCGCCGCCCAAGCTGGCACCGCCTTGACACGCACCTCCGCCACAGGAATGGAAGCGGGATTCGCCTGAAATCGCTCGGCCAGTCGGCGGGCCATGCGCAGCTTGGCTTCCACGCCGCGCTCGTCGCGGGTCCAGCCGTGCCAGCGGTAATACAGGAAAACCAGGCTGCTCACCTCGCGGGCATCAAACGGCGGCAGGTCGCGAAATTCCTTCAGCACTTCGCGCAAAGCTGCGTCCGCGGGTTTCTCGCGATTGGCGGTGCGGATCACTTCAGCCGCGATCTCCTGGGTGGATACTCTCACAGCCCGCAGCTTGGACTTGAGCTGCGACTTTGGCGAGCCTTCAACTGCCAAATGGCAGGCTGAGTTGATTGACGCGCGCCTCCACCAGACCGCTGACGCCCAGACCAATCAGGCGTAAGGGTCGGTTTACCAGTTTTTCCCGCGCCAGCAGCCAGCAACCCAGCCGGTAAATCTCCTTGGCGTCTGCCAGCGGCTCCTCGAAGGAAATCTGCCGCGTGAGTGACGTGAAATCGCCGTAGCGCAATTTCACCTGCACCGTGTGCGCCGCCAGGCGGTGTTTCGCAAGGCTCTTGGCCACATCCCCGGCCTGTTCCTTGAGACAAGCGCGCAGCGTGGGCCGGTCATCGGTATCGATCAGAAATGTGTTCTCACTGCTGATACTCTTGACCTCATCACCCAGGTCAAGCGGCCGGTCATCTTCGCCGAACGCAAAGCGCTTCAGTTCCGGTCCCCAGGAGCCGACCCAGGCGCGTAAATCGCCGGGATGATTCTGCAAGTCGCCGACGGTGCGGATGCCAGCACGGAGCAAATTCTCCTCGGTCACTTTGCCAACGCCATGCAGCGAGCGCACCGGCAGCGGCTTGAGGAATGCCACCTTCTCTGAATCGCGAATCAACGTAAGCCCGTCCGGCTTCTGGAAATCGCTCGCCAGCTTCGCGAGCAGTTTGTTGGGCGCGACGCCGATGGAGGCGGTGAGTTGGCGGCGCTCGTGGATGGCGGCTTTGATCTGTCGCGCGAGGGGCAAGGCTAGTTCCAGGCTTTCATCTACTGTCGCGCCTTGATGCAGGGCGGACACGTCCACGTATGCTTCATCCACCGAAACCTGTTGGATCAACTCACCGCAAAACTCCTGCACAATGGCCATGATCTCATGCGACTCGTTCCGATAAGCCTCCATTCGCGGTCGCACAAACACGCCTTTTGGACACAATCGCCCCGCCGTCACGCTCGGCATCGCCGAACGCACCCCAAACTTCCGCGCCTCATAACTGGCCGCCGCCACCACGCCCCGCTGTGTCGGCGGCGAGCCGACGATGACGGGCTTCCCCTTCAGCGCAGGATTATCGCGCTGCTCCACGGACGCGTAGAACGCATCCATGTCGAGATGGAAGATGACGCGAAACATAGCGGAGCGCGGAGCTCCAGCTCCGCGAGTTGATACTTTGTGGCTACTCGCTCGTCGGTGGAACACGCAAAGCTAGAGTTCTGCGCTCCGCTACGTTTGGCAACACCAGCCGCCGATACTCGTCCCGATACCTTGCGCTGCTGAACGACCATTCTGCTGCCGCGCGACAAAGTTTTGCCTTCACCGGATTGTTTTCGATGTAACGGATCGCCGTCCGTTCCTGCTCCACATCGCGCATGAACGTGTCCCAGTAGTCCGGCTCCCATAATGCCCCGCTTCGACCGAGGGATTTGTTTATCTGTGCGGCAGAATAGGACTTCCAGCTTTGCATGATTTTGCAGAGCGGAGTTTGCCAGACGTGAACCAACGCGTGGAGGTGATTTGGCATGACGCACCACGCCAGCAGCTCGTAGCTTTCGCTGTGACTGTGGAGCAATGTTTTCTCGGTTACCGCTGCGGCGTGTTCATCCCTTAAGTGACAGTCGCCGATGCCTCGGTCGAGGTAATCTTCCAGTTTGATGCGTTTCTCCCGCTCGTCCTCGATCGAAAGCAAATGTTCCCATTCGCCTTTTCGTACTGCGGGCATGGAATCCTTCAGGCGGAACGTGACGAACTGAACCAAGCCGGGATAGTCGCAATGTGGTAGGTAGCCACGTTGATGCCAGCCGAGAAATCCAACTGCCTTTTCCGCGGCGGTCAGCGGGGGAAACGACTTGTTCTTCGCTTCAACCAGTTCGCGAAGGTAACGCCGCTTTGCCCGGAGGTTCATGCGTCAGGAGCGCGGAGCTCCAGCTCCGCGCGATGATGGTTTGCGTTCGTTTCGATTCGGAACACGCGGAGCTGGAGCTCCGCGCTCCTATGCTCACGCCTTCGCGACCAACTGTCGCAGCACATACGGCAAAATTCCGCCGTGCTGGTAGTAATCAATCTCGATGGGCGTATCAATGCGGCAACGGACGTTGACGTTCTCCACGCTGCCGTCTTGGCGCGTGATCTTGAGCGTCAGGTCTTGCTGCGGCTTGATGTTCGCGTCGAGGCCGATGACGTCGTAGGTCTCGGTGCCGTCGAGCTTGAGGGTTTGCGCGGTCGTGCCGTCCTTGAATTGCAACGGCAGCACGCCCATGCCGACGAGGTTGCTGCGGTGGATGCGCTCGAAGCTCTGCGCGACGACAACTTTCACGCCGAGCAGGTTCGTGCCTTTTGCGGCCCAGTCGCGGGAGGAGCCTGTGCCGTATTCCTGTCCGGCGATGATGATGAGCGGCGTGCCGGCTTTCTGATAAGCGATTGAGGCGTCATAGATGGAAGTCTTCGCGCCATCAGCGCCAATCGTGTTGCCGCCTTCTTCGCCGCCGAGCATCAGGTTCTTGATGCGGACGTTGGCGAACGTGCCGCGGGTCATGATGCGGTCGTTGCCACGACGTGAGCCGTAGCTGTTGAAGTCCACCGCTTCGACGCCGTTTTCCTGGAGGAATTTTCCGGCAGGCGAACTTTTCTTGATCGCGCCGGCGGGGGAGATGTGATCGGTCGTCACACTGTCGCCGAAAATGCCGAGCGCGCGGGCGCCGGTGATCGGAGCGATGCTGCCGGGCGTCATCGCAAAGTTCTCGAAGAACGGCGGCTCTTGGATGTAGGTGGACTGGCGATCCCATTCATAAACGTTGCCGGTGCTGGACGGGATTTCGTTCCACTTCGGATTCTGCGCGGCAAAATCCTTGTAGAGCTTGCGGAAGATTTCCGGCTTGAGCGCGGATTCCATGGCGTCGCGGACTTCCTGCAACGTGGGCCAGATGTCGGCGAGGTAAACCGGGTTGCCTGAATGGTCATTGCCGAGCGGTTCGCAACTCAGGTCAATGTCCACTCGGCCAGCGAGCGCGAACGCGACCACGAGCGGCGGCGACATGAGGAAGTTCGCCTTGATGTTCTGATGCACGCGCGCCTCGAAGTTGCGGTTGCCGGACAACACGCTGGCGGCGACCAGGTCGTTCTTCACGACGGCGTCTTCGATGTTGGCATCGAGCGGGCCGGAGTTGCCGATGCAGGTCGTGCAGCCGTAGCCGACGAGATTGAAGCGCAGCTTGTTGAGATATTTCTGGAGGTTCGTCTTCTTGAGGTAATCCGTGACGACGCGCGAACCGGGTGCAAGTGACGCCTTCACGGCGGGATTCACGCTCAGGCCTTTCTCCACGGCCTTCTTTGCGAGCAAACCGGCGGCAAGCATCACGCTCGGATTCGAGGTGTTGGTGCAACTCGTGATCGCCGCGATGAGCACCGAACCGGTGCCGATCTTGGCTTTCTTCTTCGCGGTGGTTTCGATCTTTACCGACTTGACTGCGTCCTGACGGGTTTTGCCGAAGCCGTTTTCGGTCGTCGGGCGTTGCAGTGCGCCGAAGAACTCGCGGCGGAGGTTTGGTAACTCGATGCGATCCTGCGGGCGTTTCGGGCCGGCGACGCTCGGCTTGATCGTCGCAAGATCGAGTTCGACGACTTGCGAGTATTCAATGTCGCCAAGTTGCGGAATGCCCCACAAACCTTGGGCGCGATAATAGTTTTCGTAGAGTTTGCAATCGCCGTTGGAACGACCCGTGGCACGGAGGTAGTTCGTGCATTCCTCATCAATCGGGAAGAAGCCCATCGTCGCGCCGTATTCCGGGGCCATGTTGGCGATCGTGGCGCGATCCACGACCGGCAACGCGACCGCGCCCGGGCCGAAGAACTCGACGAACTTGCCGACGACCTTCGTCTTGCGCATGAGTTGCGTGACCGTGAGCGCGAGGTCGGTGGCGGTGACACCTTCTTTCAACGCGCCAGTGAGATGCACGCCAACCACATCCGGCGTGAGGAAATAGACCGGTTGGCCCAACATGCCGGCTTCCGCTTCGATGCCGCCGACGCCCCAACCGACGATGCCGATACCGTTGATCATCGTGGTGTGCGAGTCCGTTCCCACAAGCGTATCGGGATAATAAACACCGTTCGCGCTGAGCACGCCCTTGGCGAGATATTCGAGGTTCACCTGATGCACGATGCCGATGCCGGGTGGGACGACCTTGAACGTGTCGAACGCCTGCATGCCCCACTTGAGGAATTGATAGCGCTCGCGGTTGCGCGTGAATTCGAGATCGAGATTGCGTTCCATCGAATCGCTGCCGCCGGAGAAATCCACCTGCACCGAGTGATCCACGACGAGATCCACGGGCACGAGCGGTTCGATGATCTTGGGATTCTTGCCGAGCTTGGCGACGGCGCTACGCATGGCGGCGAGGTCCACGAGCAACGGCACGCCCGTGAAGTCTTGCAACACGATGCGCGCGACGACGAAGGGGATTTCCTCGGTGCGCTCCTCGACGGGTTTCCAGTTGGCGAGCGCATGGACAGCGGCTTCGCTCACGCGCTTGCCGTCGCAGTTGCGGAGGACGGATTCCAGCACGAGGCGGATGGAGACGGGCAGCTTGGAGATCGGACCGACGCCGGCTTTCTCGAGATGGGGCAGGGAATAGAAATTGCCCTCCTTGCCCGTGCCCAAGTCGAACTTTTGAAAGGTGTTAAACAGGTTGTGTGCTTCGCTCATAAAAATCGGCGCGCAGAATACAGGCGCCGTTTAAGCGAGAAAAGATAACTTTTGGAAGCTTACCTCGCGATGGTGTCGGTTTGATCCGGCTTGGGTTTAGATGCAAACTTCGCCCGCTCGGCCAGATGCGCGCGTAGGTCGAGCAGAATTTTCAGCACGACCAGCAACACGAGGCCCAAGGTGGGCGAATTGAGGGCCAACATCAGGAAGCCGCCGAGCAGAATAGTTACGTGCAGGACAACGATCCGTCCGTAGGGCTGAATCATCAGGACTTGCACGCCGGCGCGGCGGAATTCGCCGCCAATGAGGTAATTGTGCGCAAAGGAAATGCCGTGGCTGACAAACAAGCCCCATACCGCCCACAGCAGCTTTTGTTCAAGCATCTCGCTGAGAAATGTCCCGGGTCCGGGGAATCCGGGTTTCGTTCCGCCGCCAAACAGCACCACCACAAAGATGCCGTGAACTAAGGTGAAGATGCCGTAGTGCAGACAAAAGAACGGCACAATGAACAACTTCACGGCCCATTGAAGCTTCTGGTCCGGCGTGGCAAACAGCATTTTCAGGGCATTGAAGAAGCCGATGATGACATTCTCGAACCAGAAGAGCAGCAGCAGCGGAAAAACTTCCCAACCGAACATGAACACACCCGCAAGCGGAATCAGGTTGGCCGCGATTAGTGCCAAAACCGACGGGCGAAGCCAGTCTTCCAGCTTCGCCCGCGGCAGCAGGGAGATTTTGCTCACGGCCTCAGCCGAGTTTCCAAGGCTCGCGATACGGACGAGTCAGGAGCTTGGTTGCTTCGGTGTCGCCGATAATCTGTTCACTCTTGACGTCCCACTTGAGCTTGCGTCCGACCATCATCGCGATGAGGCCGAGGTGGCCGGGAATCGCGGAATGGTGCGCGGTCTCGACTGGTGTGATCGTGGGCTTGCGCGACTTGATGCAATCTACAAAGTTCCGCATGTGATCGCTGGATTCGTAAAGTTTTACTTTGCGGTCTGCGTCGGGGAGCTTGCGCGATTCGCTCCACGCCGGGTTCGAGGATTCGAAGGCGTTGCCGCGGCTGACCCACACCCAACCGTCGGTGCCAATCCACTTGGTACCGCCTTTGATGTCGTTATGGCCGCCGGCGACGATCATTTCCACGTCGTTCGGGTACTGTGCGGTGATGCGGTATTTGGTGCAGGTGTTCCAGAGAGCGTCTGAGGCAGGGAATTCGCCTACTCCTTCAATCTCGGACGGGCCGGAGTTATCACAATCCATGCCCCAATGCGCGATGTCGCCGTGGTGGCCGATCCAGTCAAGCAACTGTCCGCCGCCGGTGTTGTAATTCCAACGCCAGAGCAAGTGGGTGCGTGCCGCGCAGTAGGGCTGCATTTTCGACGGGCCGATCCAGGTTTCGTAATCGAGTTCCGGCGGCGGCGTGGTCACCGCCGCGTCCCAGCCCGGACTGCCCGGCACAAGCTTGGCGAAACCGCCCATGTCCTTCGGCGCACCGGCGACCGATGCCAGTTTCCCCAACAGCGCCTTTCCGCCGCCGCCAAAATCGGCGTGGCCGCTGGGCAATCCAACTTCGACGCGCTTGAGCTTGCCGATCAATCCGTTCCGCACGATCTCCGCGCCGTAGTGGAAGTTCCGTTCCGATCGCTGCCAGGAACCGGTCTGCCAGATGCGGTTGTTCTGCTGCACGGCCTTCACAATCGCCTGCTGCTCGGCGATGGTGCGAGCGAGCGGTTTCTCGCCGAAAATATCCTTCTTGTTGTTGGCGGCCTCGACCGACATCAACGCGTGCCAGTGATCGGGCACGGCGAGCATTACGGCGTCAATGTCCTGGCGCGCCATCATCTCGCGGTAATCGTGGTACGGCTTGGCATCGCTGTTCTTGTAATGGCCGTTGATGGTGTCCAACGAGGCTTTGAGGTGGTTCTTGTCTATGTTGCACGACGCGACCACCTGGCAGTCCTTCTGGTTGAGCAGCGCCCGCGTGTTTCCCGGCGCTTGCATGCCCCAGCCGGCGATGCCAACTGTGATGCGCTCCGAGGGCGCCGGTCGGTCGGCCTGGCCCAGCGCACTGGAAGGAATGATCGTGGGTGCGACGGCCGCGGCACTGGTCAGGGCGATAAACCGCCGGCGGGAGAGTTTGGATTCGTGAGGGATGTTTTTCATGATGGGTTAATGACGGCAGGATTCGGTCTGGAATTCGAGTCAAAAAATTAACGACATGCCGTGTTAGGCGCAAACCCGCCTTTGGCCGGCGGTGTAACGAGTTCAGGAACGGCATCCACGAGACGTGCCGATTGCAACTGCGATGGCCTGTCGCCATTCGCTGCAGCATGGTTAGGTGTCGTCATTTGGTGCTCACTGACTGAGAAACAAAATGCTGGGCGCAAATGCACTGCCATACGCGAATGTCCATAAGCATCACCCGATCAATATCAATCCGGCCCAAGAATACCGGATGGGGCGCAAACGCGTAGCACTGACCGCGCTGCGGAATTATGCCGCGCTCATGCAACTGCGCTACCTGAAAAGAGAGCAAGTGCTTCTCCTGCCAGGCTTGTGTATTCACAAGTGAAGAAAACTCCTCTGGCGTAGAAGCGACTGAAGCATAAGTGCCCTCGATGACGGAAAGCTCGTCCGTGCCACCGTCAGGACGGCGCAGAAACCAATCGCCGAACTTGGACATGAAAACTTGGCGCAACCTTCCCGCCGACCCTGCCTGACCAATAACCAAGCCACTCAAATGCGTCTGTAGCGGCGATGTCCTGAATCAGCAAATCATCCCATGTGAGTTTGGAGTGCATACGCGAAGACGCCTGTCTCTCATTAGGACCAGGCTTCAGCCAGCATATTCAAAACACGCCAACTTTCCAGCCGGTGCGATAGTTGCGTTGGAGCAACCGATTGGCTTTCTGGTGGTTTGTGAACTTCATCTGGTCATGATTCCAGGCAAGTTTTTCGCCGGGGGTCCGAATGGCCACGGTGCCGAGCAGGATGGCTTCGGTCATCGGGCCGGTCTGGACGAAATGCGATTCCGTATGGGTCAAACCCAGGCAGGCGTCCACGAAATGGTGGTAATGATCGCGCGGCTCGAACTTCGGGCGCGGTTGGTTCTCAAACTTTGTCTCCGGCAGCAGCGTCGGACTGCGTCCGTGATGATGCAGCAACGCGCCTTCCGTGCCGATGAGCATTGCCGACTCTGGCGGGTAGTCCTCCAGCGAGTAAAGCGCCCGGATGTCTTTCGGCGGATAAAACTCGCCATCGAACCACTCCAGGGTCAATTCCTTGTCCGCAGTCAATTCGTTTCCCGGAAAAGTCCACGTGATGTGATCGCCTTGCGGCCACGTATCCGCGCGGCGCTCGGGGGATTTTTCCCAGGACTCCTGAACTTCTGCCTGAACGGTCAGTGCCGGCTTCAAACCCAGCCCCTTCCACGTCGCATCAAAAATGTGGCAACCGATGTCGCCGGACCAGCCCGTGCCGAAGTCCAGCCACGCACGCCATTTTGTGGGATGATAGATGTCCGGCGCGAACGGTCGTTCGGGCGCTGTCCCGAGCCACAAATCCCAGTTCAAGTGTTCCGGTGGTTGCTGACCGGTTGCGGGCCGCGGTCCGACGAGGCGATAGGTGTCGATGGCCCCGGGCCGGTTCGAGCAAAGATAGGCGTGCTTGATCTTTCCAATCGCACCCGTCTTGAGCAGATGGGCGGTGGTCCGGTCGCCGATCCCCGCGGCGAGTTGCGTGCCGAGTTGCGTCACGACACCTTTCTTGACCGCTGCTTCGGTCAACGCGCGGACTTCCGCCACGTCGTGGCACAACGGCTTCTGGCAATAGACGTGTTTACCGTTCTGAATCGCGCTGTAGGCGATGGGGAAGTGCATGTGGTCCGGGACGGACACGTTGACGGAGTCAATTCGGTCACCTTCCTTCGCGAGCAGTTCACGCCAGTCGGCGTAAATGCGGGCGCTGGGAAATGCCTTGGCCGCCTTGTCGAGCGTGTTCGCGTCCACGTCGCAAAGCGCGGTGATTTGGACCTTCGGATGCTGAGCCAGTGTGTTCAGGTCGTTCCACCCCATGCCGCCCACGCCGATGGCGGCGTGGTTCAGTTTGGAATTTGCCGAAGCGGCGGCACGCAAGCCGGACGGCAGGATGAATGGCGCGGCCATTCCCGCGAGCGCCGTATTTCGCAGAAAGCGCCGGCGGGAGATGGAAACGGAAGGGAGTGGCTTCGCGGGAAGCTCAAGCTGAGGACTGGTTTTCATACGCAAGGCGAGCATGGCGTTCACGCGGTGGAATTCTAGTGCGATTCTGGGGCGTGCTCGTAAAGCGTTCTCGGAGTCAGCCTTTGTCGCAACCAGAGAAGAGTTCGTTCCAATCGCCGCGGAGCGCTGCGCGCAAACGGGCGAGGTCTGGCAGGCCGGG
>Ga0315910_10004574_pt1 | contig 11534 bp, 9 predicted proteins | sample EdamamesoilMG_FD_204470 | JGI IMG/M metagenome (GOLD analysis project Ga0315910, IMG submission 204470) | Garden soil microbial communities collected in Santa Monica, California, United States - Edamame soil | ecosystem: Environmental > Terrestrial > Soil > Garden | place: USA: California...
GCCGGACTCGCATCACCCTCCCAAGCTGTCGGCGATCCGAGCTGGCGCAGCACTGCGCCGTGGGCGACGGGCTCGTCGAAGCTAAAGTGCAAGGCCGGCAGCGGCTCACGCGGCTTGTCGTACTCACTGGCCTTCAGCTTGCCGAGCTTCACCGTCGGGACGTCGATCGTCGAGTCCGCCGGCGTAGCCTTGGTCTTGCCCGTCTTCTTCGCAAACGTCTCGCCGACGCCGCCACGTGCGGCGCGGAGCGCGTCGAGCACTTGGTCCTTGGTTCTGCCGCGCAGCTCGAAGAGCAGGAACGGATCGCGATCGAGCGCCTCGCCGAGCACGTAGTGGGTGGCCGCGACGTGCTTGCACGGGTCGCCCCAGTCTGGGCACGAGCAGCTCGTCTTGAGGTCCGCGCGCTGCCTCGGGAACAGGCTCACGCCTCCCTCCACGAAGACCTCGTCGATGGTCTGCGGTATCTGGCCGGCGAGCAGCTCGGCCGAAAACTGCGCTTTCTTCGCCAGCCCGTCGATGGCCTTCGTCCAAGCGGGTGCGCCGAGTTCGGTGAGCTCGATCGTGATCTTGTACGGCGTGGCCCGCGAGCCGGTGACCTTGGCCGTGACCTTGCCGCCTTTGACGATGAGGTCGTGTGTGCGCCCGGCGCGTGCGTAGGTTCGTCCGCGTGCGAGCCGCGCGGAGTCGCCGCCGAGCACGTTCTCGAGCGCCTCGATCCACCGCTGGCCCCACCAAGTGGTGCCAGCCTTCTTCATGCGGATGCCGCGCTCCGGCGGTGGCTTCTTCGGCGCGGGCTTGTACCAACCGGAGCTGCTCCAGCGACTCATGGGCGCACCTCGCTGCGGGCGCGTGCCGAGCGTGTCTTCGTGCGCGGTTTCACCGGTGCGGACACGCCAGCTTCGTCGTCATCACCGTCCGCCACGGCGCCCTCGGACAGCGCGAAGAGGTCCCGCAGCTCACGACCGTCGAGCTCGGTGATCCATTGCTCGCCGGCACCGACGACCTTCGCAGCGAGGTCGCGCTTCTGAGCGAGCAAGCGGTCGATCTTCTCTTCGACGGTGCCAGCGCAGACCAGCTTGTGGACCTGCACCGCGCGCTTCTGGCCGATGCGATACGCACGGTCGGTGGCCTGATCTTCGACGGCGGGGTTCCACCAGCGGTCGAAGTGGAAAACGTGGCTCGCCGCCGTGAGATTGAGACCGGTGCCGCCCGCCTTCACCGAGAGCACGAAGATGCGCGGGCCGTGCGGCTCCTCCTGGAAGCGGCGGACCATCTCGTCGCGCGCCTTCTTCGGCGTGCCGCCGTGAAGGAACACGACCTCGCAGCCTAGGTTCGCGCCGAAGTGCTCGACGAGCTTGTCGCCCATCTCGCGGAACTGGGTGAAGACCAGCGCTTTGTCGCCCGCTGCCACGGCTTCTTCGAGCATCTCGGTCGTGCGTGCCAGCTTGCCCGAGCGCTTCGGGAGCGGGCCGCTCTCGCCGAGGTACTGCGCCGGGTGATTGCAGATCTGCTTGGTGAACATGAGAAGCGCGAGCACTCGCCCCCGGCGCTCGATGCCGTCCGAGGACTCGATGCGCCGCAGCTCCTCGTCGACTACCGCCTTGTAGAGCGTGGCCTGCTCGCGCGTGAGCGTGCAGACGACCTTCATCTCGTTCTTTGGCGGGAGATCTTGGATGATGCTCGGATCACTCTTGAGGCGGCGCAGGATGAACGGCCCAACGATGCGGCGCAGACGCGCGGCCGCGTCGTCATTGCCGTAGCGCTCGATGGGCAGCGCGAAGTCTCGCCGGAAGGCCTCGAGGGGGCCAAGCAAGCCCGGGTTCGCGAACTCGAGAATCGACCACAGTTCGGCGAGGCGGTTTTCGACGGGCGTGCCGGTGAGCGCGAAGCGGTGGCTCGCGCGCAAGGCGCGGGCGGCACGGGCAGTTGCCGAGGACGCGTTCTTGATGTTCTGCGCCTCGTCGAGCGCGGCGACGGACCAGTCGATGCTCGACAAGAGCTCGGCGTCCCGGCGCAAGAGGCCGTAGGTGGTCACGACCAGCGTGCCGGGCTTCTTCGGGATGTCGCGCGCCGACCTCGCGCGCGACGCGCCGTAGTGACGGACGACGTCGAGCGACGGCGCGAAGCGCTCGACCTCTCGTTCCCAGTTTCCGACCACCGAGGTCGGAGCGATGAGCAACGCCGGCCGCGCATCACGACGGGCTTCGTGCTTCCGACGCAGGAGGAACGCGAGGAGCTGCATTGTCTTGCCGAGGCCCATGTCGTCGGCGAGGCACGCGCCGAGACCGAGCGAGCCCATGGTGACGAGCCAGTTGAGCCCGCGCTCTTGATACGGACGCAGCGTTGCATTCAACGCCTTGGGTGCGCCGAGCTCCTTGGTGCCTCCGTTTCGCAGGCGCTCCACCAGCTCAGCCACGACGCCCGATGCGGTGACGGCGATCGACAGGCTGCCCTGTCGCGCCTCGCCCGCGAGCAGGGCCTGGATCGCCTCGCGCGCGGTCAGCTTCGACGAACCACCCGCGAGCCGTTTCTGGATATCGCCGAGCTCGCGCGGATCGATCGCCACCCATGCGCCGCGGAACTGAACGAGCGGGGCCTTCTGCTTCGCGAGCGCGGCGAGCTCTCGCGCAGTCAGAGGCTCGTCACCGATGACCGCTTCCCAATCCACGGCCAGCAGCTCGTCGAGCGCGAGCCCGGCCGTCCCGGCGACAACACCAGCGACCTTCTTGCTGCTCCCGCCCACGCGCATCCGCAGCCGGAGACGCCGCTGGCCAGCGGCCGTGAGCTCGCCGGGCACGATGACGCCGAAGCCCGCCTGCGCGAGCAGAGTGGCGCCGTCGCCGAGGAACGTCCACGCCGCCCTTGGATCGAGATCCACCGCCTCGGGGCGTGCTTCCTGGAGCGATCCCGCGAGCGGAGGAAAAAGCCGCGAGGCACGTCCGAGCGCCTCGAGCAAAGACTCCTGTGGATCGCGAAACGCGCGTCCGAGCTTCTCGAGGCTCCGCCCCTTGGTCTTCCACACGTCCGAGGCGGGAACGAGCAAACTGGGATCGTCGGGCGACTGGAGTAGGAAGCGCAGCACGAACGGCTCGCCGTCGTCCGCCGGCAACTCGAGGCGAAAGCACGCGCGAAGCCGGTCGCGCGCGCCGAGGGCTGGCTCACTCCAGCGCGCGAGCCCGTCCACCACGGAGCGTTCCGCGAAACCGTCGGTCTCGAAGCTGCGCTGATCGCCGCCGAGGGCAGCGTGCCAGCGATCGGCCCAGGTATCGGGCGGCGCCGTTCGCGCCGTTCTCGAGCGCCCGGCTGGCGTCGAAGTGCGCCCTGGGGCGCGCGAGCCGCTGAGCGTCGGCGCGCCGCGCGCGGTCCGCACCAGCGCGTCGACGATGGCGTCGAGGTAGGCCCGCAAGAGCGCATCGGGGGCCCAGACTGCACCGGACCTGTCGCCCGCCGCCGGCACGGCATGCGCTGCAGGGGGCATGCTCTTGGCGACTGCCGCGACCTTCGCCGCATCCTCACTCGCCGCGAGTGCCGCGGCCCAGCGCGCCTCGATGCGTCCGCCACGCCGCAAGATCGTCGGCACGACTCGCTCGTGCGCGACGAGGTCCATCGCGAGCTTACTGGCCAAGACCCACGTCGCCACCGACGCGGGCAGGCTCTCGAGGTCGGCGGCCGGCACGACCGCGAGCCTGGCCATGGTGTCGAACAGCGGGAGCCTGATGCCTGATGTTTCGCGGAGTCCCTCGGGGGCGACGAGTGTCGCGGACCAGGGCTCGCCGCCCTGGCCCAGCGCCGGCAGCACGCGCGGCGCGGGTTCGGTGCCCCAGAGGAACAGGGAGTCGACGTCTGGTAGGTAGACGAGCGGCATCGGCCGCCCTTACATGCCACATGGGACCCGCTCTCGGGGAGGCGAAGTCTCAGGCGGCTCGGGATTCAGGTGCCGCGTCCGCCTCGAGCAGGGTGGCGACCGCCTTCCTGAGCATCGCCGTCCGGCTCCTGAACCCCGAGCCTGCGCCAGCCCGCGTCTGCCGCCCGTGGGCACGGTGGCGTCTGACTCCGTCACGGCGCTCGCTCCTTTTCTGGAGCCGCATGGCTGTGGCTGGCGTGGAGGTCTCGCAGAGCTCTCACGCTGGACAGGTGCGTACCGCCCTTGCCGCGTACGAGACGCTGGGCGGGGTAGATGCTGCGATGGCCCGAGAGCAGGTACGCGAGCCGCCGCTCAAGCCGCTTGGAGCGCAGCCCTATCGTCGATGCCAAGGTGCGCCTGGTTCGACTTCCCGTTCTGCGCCCCGCACGCGCTCCAGCGCGACCCGTAGGTCGCCGCCGACGTCGCCCACACGAGGCGCCTTCGCCTGTGGCCCTCGTCGTTGGCGCTCTTGACACGAGAGTGCTGGTGATTACTTTGCGTCTCGTTGAGGCAGAAACATGTGTTCATTCGGGCACTTGTCGGGAAGGCCAGCAACAGGGAATGATCGAGAACGAGGAGCGGTTACAAGTTCGGATCCCGCCCATGGCCCCGTCGGGATCCATCTTCCAGATTCCGCTTCGGGGCCTTGGCATTCACAACTTCTATCTTCGTCTCCGCGTCTTCGTGGAGGCGCAGCCCGGATAAGGGCGGAAAGGAGCACAACATGTGGTGGGAATGCAGTGAATGCGGCGGACACGTCGAGCGCTCCCGCGCTCCCGTGGTGTGCTGCGAGTGCGGAACAGCAGGGGTCATCTTCGTGCCTGTCGATATGGGCGACCCGATCGCCGGCGGCGATCCGGACGCCGATAGCCTGCGGGCTGTCTGGCTGCGTGCTGGTCTGGAACAGGCTCGATCCACTTGGGCCGCGTAAGATGAGCAAGCGCGAGCCACCAGCAGACTTCGAGCAGGCCGAATCACAGATGGATCTCAGCCATCTGCGCCGCGAGTCGCGTACGGCGCTTGAGCTGGCTGTCGTCGCAATGGCGCCGTCAGAACTCGTCGATCGGCTCGCGACGTCCGCTGGCCTGCTCGAGGCTCTGGCGGAGCTGCCGACGAACAGCGCGCCGGTGATCGCCCTAGTGCCCAGGCTCGTAACCCGCACGCGACGCGCCCTCGAAGACTGGCAGAAATGGCACCACGAGCACCTGGAGAAGAAGATCCCTCGAGGCTGAGACCGAGGGTCTCGGCGACGATGACTCAACCCGATCGGGAGGTTCAATATGAAAGGATCACAGGCAGAACTGATATCCAGGGTCCGGCGGCCACCAGAGATCGAGCTGCCGCGTGTTTTGGTCGCGGCAGCGACCACCGCCGCATCACGTTCAATCGCGCGGACGCTGAGAGACGCGGGCTACGTTGTGAGCACCACGCTCGCGGGCGCCGAGGCTCTCCGCGCTCTCCGAAACCAAAAGGCCATCGAGCTCCTCGTCCTCGACGGCTCCGAGCGACCTTGGAGCGTGGGCTCTATCATCGACTCGGTCAGAGCCATCAATTGGGCTCTGCCGATCGTCTTGATTTCGCGACCCGATCCAGAGCTTCGTGCTGAGGCAGAGCGTCTGGGGGTGGAGGTGATCCTCGAGTCCCCGGTTGCCGCCGAGGCGATCCGCCGCGCCGCTACGAAAATCGTGCCGGTGGTCCCGGAGGTGGAGCTCGACCGTGCAGGATGAGCCGGCGGAAACGAAAGATCTGCTCTACCGGAGCGATCGAGCAGGAGTCGAACCACGGCAAGTCGGGCGCGCCTGGGGCTTCCTACGTAGCTTGAACCCTACTCGGATGGTCCAGTGCTTCCCCGTCTGAAACGCACCACTCGCCCGTAGCTCTGGAGCCAGGCGTCCTCGCGGGTCACTTCGATGATGCCTGCGAAATCCTCGGCGAATCGCCAGTGTCCGACGCGCTGCCCTCCACGGTATTCAAGCAGACGCCCAGATGCTGTTGCTAGCCACAGTTCATCACCGTAACCGTCGATCCCGACCAGTCGATCGGCGTAACGACGCTCTTCGGGAATGACCTGCGCGACGACACGCCAGACGAGTCTGCGCAATCTCGGGCACTCTGGCCACCCCTTTCTCCGGGCCACGCGGGATCTTGCGAATCGCATGGCCCGACGTCCGCTACCCATTCGAGCGGACCGTGGTCGAGTCCTCGATCTTTAAGACCCACCAGGTGTCGGTCGCCGCCGGATCCAGCCAACACTTGCCTGCCGTCAGGGGTGCACCCGTTGGTCCAGTGTACATCTTCTCGTTTCGAAGGGCGCTCGCTCGACCAAGGAATGGTGTGCACTTCGATGAGCTCATTGTCCAACCCGTCTGTGCTCCACGACTCGGCAAGGCCCCTACAGTGGCGCTCGGCGGCTGTTGTCCCGAGTCGCGGGAAACCGGACCTTTCGTCTTGACCGTTGGTGTCTGGTACCTCGAGCACGACGAGGCGCGTGTCTTCGAAATAGACACGCCAGATTCGATTCTCGGTCATATAGGCCGGCTTTGCGCTACTCGTCAGAAGGTCGAGGACTACCACTTCCGATCCACGATCTGACCGTCGCCGAAACGCGACTTCGTCGTGGCTCGAAAATCCCACGGCGGGATGTGCAAGCGCCCAATTGTCGTCATCTTCGGCATCAATCCCCAAGGCAGAAAGGTTCGTTCTGCGGCGACTTGCGGTGTCGACAGTCCAAACCACCCCGTCTTGGATCATGGCCACGTAATGACCATCCGGGGCCTTGGCAAGGAACGAGTCCATGGTCTCTTCGTCACCATTCGCGTACATCAAGTAAGGGACGGGCTCGTCACCCCACACTTCGCCGTGGTGGCCAACCGTGATCGAAACCCAACCGTCGCCGTCAGCGTCGCGTCTCGGTTGGCACGCGATCACCCACCCATAGGTTCCGCTGGCTGCCTGTAGCAAGATGGGGTGAGCCGTCCCTAGCTTTCCAGAACCGCTGCGCGTGGTGGAGCTCTCCGACCAGGTCACGCCGCGAGGCGGACTAGTCGCGCCCTGGCCCGAGCAGGCGCAGGCCACCAGTGTCGCCGCAGGCCAGCCAACGATAGCGCTCACCCGCCGCATGATGCGTGAGACGTATTAGCTTCAATTCTCTTGGCCGTGCGCGACTTTTTGCCCAGCACCCAGCACCCAGCCCTTTGCTACGCATGCCCCGGCGCCCCCTCCCGTCGCGCCAGCTCGGCTCGGGACCTCGCCAGACCCCAGCTCCCGCCGCACCCTCGGCACGAACCTCCCGCCGAGCCGGCTGCTTCGTCCGCCGCCAAGACCCTAGCCCAGATAAGCTTTGGCGCGCCGGCACTACGCGTCGGTGTAGTGGGTCTGCATCGCCGGGTAGTACTCGTCGAACGTCGGCAGCTTCTCGCTCGCGCGTGCCGCGACCAAGTTGTCCAAGTAGTATTCCCAACCCGGTCCGAAATCGCGCGCGAGCTTGCGGTCGGGTAAGTGATGCACGAACCTGAGCTCCGTCACGCTGCCCGTCTGCGCGAGCGTGATCTCGACCTTCACCCCCCACTCGCCCTTCGTCGTCAGCACCAACCGCCGCGGCGGATCGCACGTATCGATGTGCACCTCCGACTCCGGCCCGTCCTTTTCGAACAGCATTTTTACTTTTATTGTGTTTCCCGCGCCGGGCGTGCCCGTCCACGAGCCGTACCAACGCGCCGTGCTCTCGCTCTTCGTGATGCTCGTCCACACGTCCTCGATCGGCGCGTCGAACGTGCGCGTCAGCACCAAGTCATTGCCCTCGACCCGTCCCGTCGGTTTCTTCATCCTGCCTTCTCCTTCTGACGCCTTCGCTGTTGAGCCACCACGCGCGTCACCGCCGCGCGCTTCTTCGACCCGCGCTTCACGCGATGCACTTCTGTCTCGAGCGCCATGAACCGGCGCTCCCACTCACTCACCCGATCGCGCCGCAGCTCGGCGATGAACTCCTCGATCGCCGCCAGCGGCCCGATCTCCAACCGATACACGCGCTCGCGCCCCTGCGCTTTGTCCACCACCAGCCCCGTTTCGCGTAGCACGCGCAAATGCCTGCTGATCGCGGGCCTCGTCACGCTGAACGCTTCCGCGATCGCCCCCGCACTCCGGGGCGCATCCCGCAGCATGCGCAGGATTTCCCGCCTTATCGGGTCAGATAGTGCGCTAGCGGCGTCGTTCACGCCGTGTCGTGTAACCGATCTGTTACGCGTCGTCAAGGCGCAGAGTCATGGTGGGCCCAGCGGCCCCGCAGGCCGCTGGGGCCGCGCGTCAGCAGCTCGGCAGCCCCCGCTTGCAGGTATGCGCGAGCCGCGTCGGATAGCGTCCGGGATTCCGTCTACGAATGTCGCGAACGGTCGCCAGTGGTCGCGAAGTCGTGCTCGACGGATGAGGGCGTCGCTCAGCCGTTCATGTGCTCGAACACCGTTCCGCTGTGTTCGAACTTCAGCTCGGCCAGGAGGATCTCCGTCCGTTCCGGCGTCAGGAACGCGTGCGTGTCGCCATCATTGAGTAAGGGGGCAGTCAGAATCTCGCGCAGGCGCAGCGTCCAGGTCTCGGGTAGGTAGGATTCGAGAGTCTTCAGGTTGGCCACGAGGCTGGGTCGATACTGCTCGGCGTCGTCCAGCTCGAGATGCTCCAGCACGTACTTGTCGATGTTGGTCAGACTCCCGATGAACTTCACCAGCAGGAAACTCTGAAAGTCGCCAGCTACGGCCTCGCAGCGGTTCTCGTCGTGGTAGGCAAGGACCACTGGGAGCCGGCTTTCGTTCCCCCAGTTGAGGTAGAAGCACCAGAGGTCGCCGGCACCGTTGCCGGCAAACGGTAAGAGCCGGTGCTCTGGGTTCCAGTAGTCGACGGGCTTCCAGTTCAGCATCTCGTCGCCGGTCAGCCACTCGACGTCCGGTGCACACAGCAGGGCCGGGGGGTTCGAGAAGGCCCGCGCCTTCGATGTCGCTCGCCACTCCTTCTGGGATGCGCCGTAGCGGTGGTCGCCGGCGACGTGCAGCGCGCGCAGTTGTTGCGGTACCTTCGCGCCGTACTTCTGTTCCACGGCATCCAGAAGCTCGCCAGGAGACGCATCCACGGGCATGCGCTCGTTGGACTCCCGGGATTTGATCACGCGTCCTTGATCGTCGTGAGCGTACTCGTAGAGGGTGTAACGATTGGGATCGGAAAGCTTGAGGCCGAAGGCCGGACGCCGCCCCGTCGCAGTCGCTTCGAAGTACTGCTCGTAGTACTGGAAGGTTTGGTTGAGGCGAGGCTCAGCTCCCTCGTCGTAGAAGTAGCAGGCGGCGATGAAGGCCGCTCCGTCTGACAGCGTGTGCTCCTCCAGCACGAATTGCGTTTGAATTCCGTCTGCCGGTTCACCGTAGGCGCGGACCATCAGCAGGGTCCCGCTCCCATCGAATCCACACTCGCAGCATGCGTCCTTCTCTTCGGGCTCCTCGGGGAGCAACTCCAGGTCCAGCTCTAACGAGTCGCCGGCGGCATAGCCAGGAATGGGGAAGGCGTCTGTCACGTAGTCGCCCCGGTACCAGCGCCGTTCGACGATGCGATTGCTGACGCCCTCCAGCAACGTCGAAAGGTTCTCCGTCGTCTGTTTGTAGCGCTTCTGCACCGCCCCCAGGTCGAGATCTTTCATCGGGTGATTATAGCTGAACGCTCCACCTCCCGGGAACGATGAAGCCCACCGCGACCGAACAGCACCTGTCTGGTGCTTGTTGCTCGATGAGCAAGTCACTGGCGAGGGCGCGTCACGTGACGCTCGAGGCCGACCCCCGCGGGCGTTGAGGAGGCGGAGCTCACGGACCGCATGGTCCCGAGCCGTCAGCCGAAGCTCACACCCAGCCGCGCCATCCTTTCTTTGTCCAAGGCCGCGGGTCGTGTCGCAGGAATGAACAACGCGGACAGCGCCGTTAGCCGAACGGTCGCGAACTCTCGGAGGGTCAAGGGCGTGATTCGCCGGTCTGGATTCGTCTCCGTGGTCGATTCGTAGACGCAGATCCGGTGATCGCCACCGTAGTGAGGCTCGAGTACCTCGACCAAAAGGGTCGCGCCGTGGGCCCAGCCTCGTTCTCATCGAAGAATCCAAGTTTCCCCAGCAGCCCGACTTGCCACAGGACCAGCGAGGTCGAGCAATCGAACTTGCGAGGTCGAATCAAGATTGGGGTCGAGGGTCCGCGCGCGTGCGCGGCAGGAAGGTGTATGCCACCTTGGCGCCGATAAGCAACACCCGCGGGTACTCACCCTGAGCGCGATGGGCTACATCCATGCCGAAAATCCCTCGAAGGCTGAAGCCAATCAGCGTTCGGCCCGCCCGGGTGCCGCGCTTGCGCGGCGAACTCTAGGGGGCCGTGCAGCGCTCACAGCGCGTGAGGGCTCATGGCTCCCGTTCTGGGGAGAGTGTCGTGATGCAACGCTGTGTGGCAAGCGGGACGCGGCTGCCGCAGAGAGCTACGGCCTGCTCGCGCGGCGCGCCACCCGCATCCAGCTCGTCAATTCGATCATCACGGGGTTTCGGCCGGGCTGGACCTGCGGGACCGTGGTACCGAGGTGTCCATCGCGACACGAGCGCCCGGGCTTGTCGATTGCTTCAAGCGCCAAGCGCCCAACTTTGCACCCCGGGCCGCGCTCGTGGACAAACGCACAGACTCCGCCTGCGGACGGTTTCTTCGATCCCGTCAGCTATATCGGTGCTGTTCGCGACGCTGAAGATCGCTGGTACATCGGAGAATGGACGCGCTGGAGCGAACACTGACCCCACGCCTCGGTTCAGTGGGGTGCGCCTGCTTCGAGATATCGTTGTTTCACATGTTCAGGGCGCGCCGGTAGTGCATGGCGACGGCGCCGTTGCGGAGCGGCTTCGCCGAGACTAGCTCGAGCCGTCGCGTGCTGGGCAGCCCGGTCTGGTACAGGGTCGGGCCGTGGCCGGCGATCCTGGGGTGGACGAGGAACGTGTACTCGTCGATCAGATCCAGCCTGTCCAACTCGGCCGCGAGCTTGCCGCTACCGAGGAGCACGCCGGCTGGGGTCGTGTCCTTTAGCTTCTGCACGCCCGTGCGCAGGTCGCCGGCGATGTGGTGGCTGTTGGTCCACCGAAAGTCCTTTCGTGTCGACGACACCACGTACTTCGGCTTGGCCTCCAGCTTGGCCGCCCACTCGCGCATCGCCGGCGGCGCCTCCTCGTCGCCGCGGGCGACTGCCGGCCAGTAGCTCTCCATCATTTCGTAGGTAACGCGGCCCCACAGCATCGCGCCGCCTTCGTCCATGAGGTGGGTGAAGAATGCGTGTGTCTCGTCGTCGGCGATGCCCTCCTGGTGGTCGACGCAGCCGTCCAGGGTGACGTTGATGCTGAAGGTCAAAAGTCCCATGCGGGGGGTCTAACACCCCTGGCGATGGAACGGCAGGCTGTCGCAGAACGTGCCGAGATTTACCCCGAGATGAACACGTTCAGTTTGTTGCCATCCAGATCCCGGAAGTACCCAGCATAGCAGCCTGCTCAGAACTGGCTGAAGAAGTCCCACACGTCCTGGTACTGCCAGCTCGCACCGCCGTCGGAGGGATCTGGGGTGTGGTCACCGCTGTGGGAGCAGAACTT
>Ga0315910_10004575_pt1 | contig 11531 bp, 13 predicted proteins | sample EdamamesoilMG_FD_204470 | JGI IMG/M metagenome (GOLD analysis project Ga0315910, IMG submission 204470) | Garden soil microbial communities collected in Santa Monica, California, United States - Edamame soil | ecosystem: Environmental > Terrestrial > Soil > Garden | place: USA: California...
CTTAATTTTTATATTTGTAAACGTATAATTTTATATCTATGAGAATTGTAATTATCGGGCTTATTCTGACAATCTTCTCGGCTTGCGGATCCGGTAAAAAGAAGGATGAACAGGCCCTTTTAGAAGGTCTGGATACCACCAAAACCGAAGGTCCTTCCATTTCCGAAGAAGTTATTGGGAGCATTCTGGAGCAAATCCCAAGTCCCCTCGAAATCTCCATGTTGTTGAAAGAGTCTGGCAAAAAGTACAATTCCAGCTACCTGAACTCGCCCGACAACACGTCCAAGTACAACAGCAACTACAAGAAGGCGCTGAACCTTGGTGTGTATGGAACTGACCTTGGCTATACCAACATCTACGAACAGAATCAGGATGGTGTTAAGTACATGGCCTCCATTAAGGAATTAGCTGATGGATTGAGCATCGGTCAATTTTTTGATATTGAGACCATTGGCCGCTTGGCTACGAACAGCAAGAACTTGGATTCTTTGTTGTTGATTACCACCCAAAACTTCAATAGCATTAACCATTACCTGCAAACCCAGCAACGTGCTAACCTGAGCGTTCTTTTTCTTACCGGTGGATGGTTAGAAGCGCTTCATATTACGTGCGAAGTAGCCGCTGCTAACCCCGGAAACAAAGAGCTTCAGGATACTATCGGTGAACAGAAGATAATTCTTGAAAACATCCTGTTACTTCTTTCCTTCTATAAAGATGTAGACCAGAACATGGCATCATTGTTGACAAGTATGGAAGAGCTGAAGAAGATTTATGATAAGGTTAACATTACATATACCTACAAAGAATCAACGTTTGAAATTGTTGATGGGGTAATGGTGATCAAGGATAACAGTTCAAGTACCATTGAAATCACCCCGGAGGATATTGCCAATATCCGAGCAGCCACAGCAGCCATCCGAACTAAAATAATAGCATAAGCCAGTATATAATTTAAGGAGCCTATATGAAAAAGTTAATATTTTTTGTTCTCTCCATTTTTGCTCTAAGCACGTTAGAAGTATTCGGTCAGTGCAATGCAGATGCCTTGAGTAATGCATGCATTCCTAAGCTAACCGCAGGCTTCAACTTTTTGAAGAGCTACAAAATTGAAAAAGGTGGAAAGGACTTCGTTGAGTACTCCTACGTTTTTACCAAAGGAACACAGTACATGATTAACATCTGTGCCGGAGTACAACCAACCGATGGTATTGTGGTGAGCCTTTATGATTCCAACCGTAACAAGGTAGCAACAAGTAAAGTGAATGGCCAATTCATTTCAGCCATCGCGTATCCATGCAACACAACCGGTATTTACTACATTCAGTATACCTTTGATGGTTCTACTTCCTACTGTGGTGGTAGCGCCCTTGGATTCAAGCGCTAATGAATGGATAGTAAGAAATTCAGGAAGCCTTCGGTAACGAAGGCTTTTCCGTTTTATAGATTTTAGTATGCAGCACCAGGAGATCACATTTCTATTTAAAGGACGGTACTTTAAGATCGGCCAGCTATCCCCGCAGACCAAGCAGGTGTGGTTTGTATTGCATGGTTACGGTCAGCTTGCGCAATACTTTATTCGTAAGTTTAATTCGCTTGAAGGACAGCATATTTGTGTGATCGCACCTGAAGGATTGTCGAATTTTTATGTAGAGGATGTAGCATCCAGAGCGCAGTCTGGGAATAATCGTGTAGGTGCTTCGTGGATGACCCGCGAAAACCGCCTTACCGATGTTGCTAATTACCTGGAGTATTTAAACGCGGTGTACGCTCATGAGCTTCGTGATCATGCAACAGTGCCAGTTACAGTGCTTGGCTTTTCGCAAGGAGCTGCCACGGCATCTCGATGGGTAGTCGATGGCAAAATTCGTTTCGATAGATTGGTTTTGTGGGCGGGTATACTTCCACCCGATATGAACCTGGCAGGTGTTCAACAATCATTGGCTGGCAAGAAGGTAGTTTTTATTTACGGAACGAATGATCCATTTCTGACTGATGAACGATTTACAGAAATGAAAACACTGGTATCAACATTTGGTCTTTCACCCGAATACTTAGCTTTTGACGGTGGGCATGAACTTCATACACCCACGTTGCATTCCTTACTTTGATTAATGACTGTGATTAATCACGCTTAACAACCGTGGCGCTTGCCTGGGCCGTTGGAAAAACTGTAATGTCAGCCAGCACAACATGGGGTGGAGCTTGAAGCGTGTACAAGATAATGTCGGCAATATCATTTCCGGTTAGGGGCGTCATGCCTTTGTAGGTTTGGGCTGCTCGTTCCGGGTCGCCTTTGAATCGTACCAGGGCAAATTCGGTTTCAACCAAACCTGGATTGATTGAAGTTACCTTTATACTAAACGGATTTAAATCCATACGCATGCCTTTTGTTAAAGCATCAATAGCAAACTTGCTGGCGCAATAAACATTTCCATTAGGATACGCTTCTTTTCCTGCGATGGAACCAAGATTAATAATGTGCCCAGACTTTCGTTCCGTCATTATGGGAATAACTTCTTTCGATACGTATAAAAGTCCTTTTACATTGATGTCTATCATGGCATCCCAGTCTTCGATGGTGCCGGTTTGAATAGCGTTGAAGCCGTGCGCATTGCCTGCATTGTTGATCAGTACATCGATGGCTTTCCATTTTTCCGGAAGTGATGCAATGGCCTTCTGAACATCCGGGTGATGGCGCACATCGAAAGATAGGGTAGTAACTTCCGTATTGCCTGATAATTCTTGTTGAAGCGCCAGCAGTCGTTCCTTCCTTCGTCCACACAAAATCAGGTTGAAGTTATTTTTTGAAAGTAGTCGGGCCGTGGCTTCACCAATTCCGGAAGTGGCCCCTGTGATTAAGGCAATTCTGTTCATACTCCGCAAGTGCGTTATTGGAAAAGAAGGTATATAGTAATGGTATTGGTAGTAAGACTTTGCAATGGCTGGCCGTACTTGTTGGTGGTGTTCTCCAACATATTTACCAATCCTCTGGAGAAACGAATCTCTGGTGAAAATTTGAAAAGGGGATAGTAAAGGTCAAAACCAAAACCGGCTTCAAGACTTATGTTTCCGCCTTTTACTTTTATACCGGAAGAAGAATTTTCAACTGATTTTTTCCCGGATGCTTCAATGCTCGGTTTGATTCCTCCGATCATGTACATGCGGATGTTGTCTCTTCGTTCGGATTTGTATTTCAGCAACACCGGAAATTCAACCATTGTGGTTTCTACAGGCTGAACATCGGTGGGTAGACTGTTTACGGTATACATATAACGTAGCTCATACTCCAGAAAGGCTACGGTGGGGGTAAGGCGTATATCGAAGAAATCGGCAATCTTATAATTTACGATAAAGCCAAGAGCAAATCCTTTTTTCCAATCAGATGTAACCGAGTGTACGGTGTCAAAATCCTGTGTAACAAACTGGTCAGAGTATTTTACGCGGTACTCATTGGTGTGCAACCCGATGAGAAATCCATACGTGAGTTTTTTGTCGTCATAGTTTGGATTGTTCTTTCTCACCCAACGCGTTCGTTGTGCTTCAGCAACAAACGCGAAGCTTACCAACAGTAGTGTAGCAACTACTTTGCAGCGGTATAAATGGAGCTTATTCCGAAAGTTAATGACTGGCATTGCATTTTTTTAAATCCTACTGAGCCAAGAATGCTCAGAAATTTATCCCCATCCGGAAAAGCAGCTACCGATTCAGGCAAGTAGGTATAGGCTGCTTTATCGCTTGAAACTATTCGGCCAATTTTAGGCAAAATGAATTTAAAGTAAAAGCTGTAGAGCTGTTTGAACGGAAAAGCTTGCGGTTGTGAGAATTCCAGTACAACCACCATTCCGCCAGGCTTTACTACCCGGTAAATTTCCTTCAGGCCGCGCTCCAAGTTTTCGAAGTTCCTCACTCCAAAGGCAACGGTAACAGCATCGAATTTATTTTCTTCGAAGGGTAGATTTTCTGAATCCCCGAGCAGTAATTCAATGGTGTGGTCAAGTTTTCTGTCGCGCAGTTTTTTCCGGCCCACCTCCAGCATACCTTCTGAAATATCGACACCGGTAATTTTTTCAGGCTTAAGCGTAAGCGCCTGGATGGCAAAGTCGCCTGTGCCCGTGGCGACATCCAGCATTACTTTTGGTGATAATTCACGCAATGATTTGATAGCCTTTTTTCGCCAGCCTTTATCAATGCCTAAACTCAAAAAGTGATTAAGGAAATCATACCGATGGCTGATGCTGTCGAACATCTTAGCCACCTGTTCTTTTTTGCCCGATTTGTCTTCTTTATAGGGAACTACCGTCATGCCTCACTAAACCTTTAAAACCGGTTCAAGTTAGGGTGTTTAGCCATTAGAAAGAAATGGAAAGGATAAGCCGCGAAAAGAACTAGTTAGACAGTACTTTAAATTCGACACGCCTGTTCAGTTCCCGCCCTTCGTCCTCATCGTCATTGCTGGCTAATGGTCTGGATTTACCGTATCCGGCTACCTGGATTCTGCGGGTATCAATGCCCTTTTTAACGAGATAATCTTTAACGGCCTGGGCTCTGCGTAACGAGAGCTGCTGATTGTATGCTTTGGTACCTACAGCATCGGTGTGCCCGCCAATTTCGATGGTCATGTTCTGGTTGGCCTGCATCATCGACTCGAGTTTGTTTAACTCGGTATAAGAGTCAGTCTGGAAGGTAGCTTTATCGAAATCAAAGTATACGTTGCGTAGAATGGATGTAACCCCTACTACCAGCTTACGCATTTCAACGGTTCTGGTGAGTGTTTTTTCCTCGGTGGTGGCCCCTTCAATTTTCAGGTTCAGATTTTGAAAAGCATAGCCATCACGCTCAACCGAGAGCCGGTAGTCTTTTGCTTTGCTGCTGGTAACCTTGAATTGGTAAATGCCTGCCCCGCCTGATGTGGAGGCTACTACTACTTTGTCTTTGGCGCCAATTAATTTCACTTTGGCATCCAGTGCTGATTTATCGGCTGCATCAACAACCGTAACTATGTATTGAATAGGAATGATCTCTTTCTTGGGTTCTACTTTCGGTTCTACCTTTGGTTCTACGACCGGTACCACTACCGGGGTGTCAACAGGAGGATCAACTTTTGCCACCGTGGTAGTGTCTTTAACTTCAACAGGAGGTTTGGCCACTACAGGTTCGGTATTTTTAAGCCCTTCGGGAATGGTAATCAGGTAGATGTCAGTATAGCCCATGCCATCCTCGCGCACGGAAGAGTAGTATGCACGCTTGGCATCTTTAGAGGCTACAAAGTAAATATCATTATCGGGTGTGTTGATGGGGTAGCCCAGGTTTTGAGGCTCGCTCCACTCATTTGCATTGGGATTGTAGGTCGCTTTAAAAACATCATAGCCACCCATACCTTTACGACCCTTACTGCTGAAGTACAAGGTTACCAGGTCGTAGTCGATAAAGGGAGCATCGTCATCCATTTCGGTGTTGATGGCAGGACCAAGATTTTTTACATTACTCCACTGGCCTTTGCTGTCTTTGGTTGATTTGTAGATATCCAACCCGCCATAGCCGCCAGGGCGGTTACTGGAGAAATAAAGTGTTTTCTCATCGGCTGATATAGAAATTGATTTTTCTTCGAAGCTTGAATTGATAATGCCGGGAAGCATAATGGGTTCGCCCCAAACACCATCTTTCTTTTCGCTGTAGGCGATATCGCCACCACCTTCATCCATGTAAATGAAAAGCGTACCACCATCGGCCGAAAGAGCCAGGTTGGAGTTGTGGGTGGCGGTATTTATCGGGATGCCTATGTTCTTGGCGTAACTCCATTTATCTCCGCTTTTGGTAGCGTAGAAAATGTCTTCATAGGGCTTGTTATCGTCTGCCACGTTTTGATTCAAGTTGTCATCGCGTCTGCGGGTGGTGAAGAACAACTCGTTTTCATCAGCATTCAATACCGGCACATAATCCTCAAATTCAGAGTTGATTTCGCGGCCAATGTTTACGATGGAGAAATTGCCTGGATTTGATATAAACTCTTTGCCGTTCTGGCATTCAAAAATGGCCCGGTCTACTGTGGCCAGATCTACTTTATCTTTTCCCTGATAGTTCGATTTTTTGGCCAGCTTTTCCTTGTACAGGTTATAGTATTCAATGGCCTTGTCGAATTGCTCCCCATATTGGTAGCTGCGGCCAATCCAGTATTCAATATCGAATTTATAGTCAGGGTCCTGGCGCAGTACGCGCATTAAGAATTTTACAGCCCTATCCTTGTTAATGGTCATCAGGAGGTACCGGGCGGCATCGTAGTTGGCTTTAATGTAGGTGGTATCGAGGTCGGCCGCGGTGATCATAAGTTCTCGGGCATCGTCAATAGCCTTTGTTTCGGCAATCATGCCTTCGGCAACTTCCATATATTCCCGGGCCGTTTCTTTGGGATCTTGCTGGCTGAATCCGGGTGTTATGAGGGCCAATGAAAAAGCTAAAAAAATCAGTACGCTTCGGATACTGGACATTGTTAAAAAAGTTTTAATAACTCTAAAGTTATAAATAAAAATGTTTCACAATATAGCACAAGATAGTGAAAACTGATGATTATTGGGGCAGAAAATTGAGTTCATAAGGCTCACGGTTATTACAATCTTAGTATTTTGGGCTTCAATTATTACTTTAACTTTATGAAGATCACATCAGCCACCTTTATTTCCAGCTATGCTGATGTTCGGAAGTGCCCGGCACCCGATAAGCCAGAGTTTGCCTTTATCGGTCGTTCTAATGTTGGTAAATCAAGTCTGATCAACATGTTAGCCAACTCGAAGGGGCTGGCCAAAACTTCTGTAAAGCCCGGTAAAACCCAAACCATTAATCACTTTCTGATCAATGACTTCTGGTACCTGGTCGATTTGCCAGGCTATGGCTATGCCAGTGTAAGCAAGACCACGCGCGAGGGTTTTGGTAAGATGATCGATCAATACGTTACCAAGCGTGAAAATCTTTCCTGCCTTTTTGTGTTGATCGATTCGCGGTTAGAGCCCCAGAAAATAGATATGAGTTTTATCAACTGGGCTGGTGGTAATGGCGTTCCGCTGGGGCTGATTTTTACTAAAGCCGACAAACTGAACAAAAATGACCTGATGCGAAATATCAATCAGTTTAAAAAGACTATGCTAACGGAATGGGAAGAATTGCCTCCGCTCTTTATCACTTCGGCCGAAAAGAAAACCGGCCGTGACGAGGTGCTGGATTTTATTGATGATACCCTAAAAGTTACCCCCTCATAGTAACGGTTTCTGCTGTTGACTTTTCAATCATTTCTTTAGCTTTGCCGCCCAGGTAAAAATTAATTATGACTTTAGCAGAAATCGCAACATTATCCGGTAAAGGAGGACTCTTCAAAGTAGTAGCGCCTACCAAATCGGGGGTAATCCTCGAATCATTAGACGAAAACAAAACAAAAGTAGTAGCCACGGCCAGCAACAGGCTGTCGCTGCTGAATGAAATTTCTATTTATACTACCACCAAGGAAGGTACTGCGGCTCTGGAAGATGTGCTGAAAAAAATCCACACCGACTTTGGTACTGACATAGGTGTTGATTCGAATGCCGATGGAACTGAACTGAAAGCGTTTTTGAAATCGGTATTGCCGGAGTATGACGAAGCGCGCGTGTACGTTTCGGATATCAAGAAACTGGTGAAGTGGTACGAACTTATTATAAAGTACGCACCCGAAATTCTCACTCCTGAAAAGGAGGAAGAGAGCAAAGGATAAAAAGAAAATGCCGGAGGTTAGTCCGGCATTTTTGTTTGAGGGCTTTTGGAGATCGATTACTTTAAACCGATAGGCACACCTAAAGTAAACTGAAGTACCCGGTTTGCAGAATCACCTTCATTCGAGAGGTCTGTAAATCCAAGACCGTAACGAACATCAATCGAAACTTTGTTTAGGATCGTAGCACCAATGCCTAATTGGGCTCCTACTTCGAAGCGATTATCCAGGTATACATCTTCATTGAGTTCTTCATTGTCTTCAGGGGCATCACCGAAAATAATATCGCTTTCAAAATCTTCAGAGAAAGAGTAGTAACCATCATCGAAGGTAAACTCGCCTTTCATCTTCCCGCCAAGGCCAACGCTGAAAGAGGGGCCAACATAGGTAAAGAAGCGAACCTGGCCAGCACCAAACTCCAATTTAGCCAGCACCGGTACTTCGATGTAATTCAATTTGAATTTTTGATCGGCACGAAACTCATAGATGGCTTCACCTTCATAGTATTCACCTTTAGATTCAACTGAAAATCCTTTCTGAAGAAAAAGTAATTCAGGTTGAAGGGAGAAAATCGTTTTACCAAACGAGGCAATGGTTTTGTTGTAGCCAACACCAATCGAAAGTCCGGGTTGAGCACCAATACTGTTTTCAACACCCTCTTCAATTTCAGAGGCTGTTGTGGTGGCTAATGAAAGACCAACTTTCGGAATAATGGTTTGAGCCTGCGCGGCTATTACACCACCAATTACAAGAAGTAATGTTTGAATTGTTTTACGCATAGAGGTATTTATTTTTTTTCTTGCGTATGTACGGTCTGTGTTACGCGACTGTTGCGCGAAAACCTTCTTGCTACATCTTTATGTAGTACAAACGAAGAAGAATAAATTCAGGAGATCAACGTAGCAAGCGTTGAACGAAATCAGAACTTTTGAAGAAAGCGTATCAACGTATTGATTTCTTTTGCGTTAAGTGCGGGGAAGTTGGCAATGCGAAACGATTCGGTTTTGTAGGCCCCATACCCTTCACCCAGCAGGATACCTTCTTTTTTAGCTTGTGATTTTATTTGCTGAATAACTTCCGGGTCTGCCTTAATCGGGATAACTGTAAACGAGTGCACATCGTTACGTTCCACGAGGTGATGAATTGTTTTTCGCTTTTTAAGGAATTCAACCCACTGGTTATACCGCTTTACCGTTATTTCATGAATTTGTGAAACAGGACTCATGTTCTCCAGCACACGCATTAATAGATATATACCCAGTACGTTTGGTGTAAACGGGGTTTGCCACTTCGTCATCATCTCCATCATAAACCTGAGACTGTTGTAGTGACGTTTTTCGTCAATCGTTTTTCCGCGCTCAAGTGCCTGTGGTGAACAAATCATCAAGCCAAGGCCTGCAGGAAGTCCGAAACACTTTTGTACCGAAGCGAACCAAACATCAGCCGACTTGAAATCAAGTTTTATTCCGGCCATCGAAGATGTAGCATCGACCGCCAGCAGATAATTTGGATTGTTTTTCTTGATGGCGTTAATGGTGCTGTTACTTATCTGCGTGCCGTTGGAAGTTTCGTTTTGAGTGATGCAGATGATGCCTTCTTTTTGATCGAAGATTAATTTTTTTGGATCGGGCTTTTCATTCAAAGCAAAGTTGATGGGTGTGGCTTGTGGATGAAGGCGGTTGGTGTACTCAAACCATTTTTGACCAAATGACCCGTTGTACAGGTGATAGCTTTTTTCAACAATAAGCGACTGTGCAATGATTTCCCAGCACTCGGTGGCCGAGCTTGTAAAAAACACCGTGTAGGCTTTGGGGATGCTGAGTTTCTGCTTGAGCAGTTTGATGGTCTTCTCCGACATTTTTACAAACTCCGGACTGCGATGATTGATGCTCATAATGCCCAACTTATGCGCATCCTTAACGTAAGCAGGAAGCTTATCATAAACTTTTGATGGGCCGGGGTAGAAGCTGATCATGAGTTTGTATTAAGCACTTAGATGTAAGCTACCACTTTGTTCGGTTTCCCGCAACGGAAAGTAAACTGTAGCTTAGACTTCTAATCATAGTGTATCTGCTTTACAACTTCTTCACGATTCCTTTTGGCAATATCTTCTCCAATAACGGTTTCAAGTTTTCCTTTTTTTCAAGGAACTTCCAGTCCGGATAAGCGGGGTCATTAATTGCATACATCGCATTGGTTACATTAATGTCAAGTTTACTGGTTTCCCGGTCGTACACAACATTCTTATCTCCATATTTTTCTTTGAGTATTTCATACGTGACGTCAGCCTGATTAAAATCTTTCTCCGTACTTTCTGTTTCGTCTTCAGTAGCCAGAATTGCCATGGTCATTTTGAACGAATAGTCGATTCGTGCATATTTTATCCCGTTCAATTCTAAAGTCTCAGAGATGCTTGTTACATGCGGGTTATCCATGGTAATGATGATTGTAGTGTCCGCTTTCATTCTGTCCATTGCCTCCAACATTCTATCTTTCGGGAAATGATCAAAGAATTTAGGATAGATGTAATCCAGTGACTTTGAATTGTCTTTTAGCTCTATTGCCTGGAAATATTTTTCAAAAGTTTTTTTGATTTCATCTTTGTCGGTTTGCCCAAAGGCCGCTGCGATCGCCATACTTGTTACTAAAAAAGTCAATAATGTTTTTGTCATGTTTGTTTGGTTAAATGGTTAGGGGTAGTATTTTAACTGCGGTTGTCATTTATTCTAGTTCGATTCATAGATGTAAAGTTAAGCCAAACCTGTTGCGCAACTCTCCTTGGTCGTGTATTGATCATTCTATAGCCTATGCAGCACGGAAAACCGGAATACATTTCGTGAAAATGTTTCTTCGTTTGTCAAGGCGTGCTGATCAATATAAATGTATCCGGGTTCCAACGAAACGTGCTCATTTAATCGTATTTCGCCAGTAACATAAATCCTGTTTTGATCAAAGGCATGGTAACGGTGATTGAACATAATTTCGTCCGCCAGGCGCAGGCTGATCGTGGTGATACCTTCATCATTATTTTTCAATGGAATTCTCAATTGTGCTCGATACCGAAATCGCATCACGTAATTTGATTCTTCAAAGATATTTTCATTTTCGCTTGCCTGAATGAAGCGGTTGTCTATCCGAAGTCGTTGCGAGAAAAATATTTTTCGCACAGGCAATTCATAGCTGGCTTCCACAACGGGCCGAATTTCGGCCGTGGCATGATCGTATCCTTCTTCCGGCTTGCGCGCGAAGAAAAGCGAGTAGGTGAGACCGCCCCCAAAATCCCAGCGGTCTTTTTTGAGATGAAGGCGCGAATGAAAAATCAGTTGTGCTTCCACATCAGGATGAAAGAAACGCCTGTTGTCGATCTCGTTTGTCCAGTACACCGATGATGAAAACCTAAGTTGATTTTGGTAACGCAGCCAATACTGATATTGCGTAAAACTTGTTTGTTGGGCATGAACGGCATACGCCAGTATCCATACGATGAAAAGAGTAGTGAGCTTTTTCAAACAGGTAAAGTATTCTTGACTTATGGGTTATTGTGCGAGTAGTTCCTGTGCGTTTTCCAGCGCCACTTTAGAGGGTTTGGCTCCGCCTATCATCTTTGCAATTTCTTCTACACGTTCAGGCTTGCTCAGCGGTCGTATGGTGCTTACAGTTTTTGAAGCGGAGTTGTCTTTGTAAACAAAGAAGTGTGTCTCGCCTTTTGCGGCAATTTGTGGCAGGTGGGTAATGGTGATAATCTGGTGATTGGCCGTCATCACGTTCATCATGTCGCCAAGCTTCATGGCTACTT
>Ga0315910_10004576_pt1 | contig 11530 bp, 8 predicted proteins | sample EdamamesoilMG_FD_204470 | JGI IMG/M metagenome (GOLD analysis project Ga0315910, IMG submission 204470) | Garden soil microbial communities collected in Santa Monica, California, United States - Edamame soil | ecosystem: Environmental > Terrestrial > Soil > Garden | place: USA: California...
GGCCGCCACTACCCACACCTCGCCCGTGTCGTAGTAGCTCTTGAACAAGCGCATCGATCCGGAGAACAACGTTTGAGGGCGCAAGAGTCGCCCGAAGAACTTGTACATCCCCGACAGATCGGCGCGAGAGCATTCGAAACCGATCGAGCGGAGCAGCTCCGCTCCCTCACCGGTGACGTCGAGGACTGCGGCCAAGAGTTCTCGATAGCGCTCGATGGGGTACCAGTCTTCGGCTCGCATGCGTCCGGTCCGGAGGGAGCCTTCGAGCGGCGGTGGTAGGGCTGCCATCACGGCGTTGCTCGCCCCCTCCCCGCGCAACGCTGCCAGGCTCGCGAGCACCGATAGGAATGCGTGACCTCGGACTCGGGCCATGCGCTGCGGTTCGGAGTTCGTTGGAGAGAACAAGCGGGGTGAGGTGTTCGAAACGGCCTCCGGGGGCGACCGTCGCGCCGAGGGCCACGTTTCAGGACGGCGCTTTCAAGCCGTGATTTAGGGGTGCGAATCACCTGACGCTTGCCACGCAGCGCGTCATTCGTCGCAAATGAACCGTTCGCAGGTACCGTTGCAGCAGAAACCCTTGGCGCAGCACACGTTGCCGCACGCCTCGCCGCACTCGCCGCAGTGGTCGGTATCGTTCTCGTCGACTTCACAGCCGTCCTCGACGTCACCATTGCAGTCCAAGTAACCTGTGACGCAGTTGCGGATGTAACAATGGCCACCGCCGCAAGCCACCACGGCATGCGGCAGGGGCTCACACCGCTCGTTACACGCCCCGCAGTGCTCCACGGTGGTGTTCAACGACACTTCACAGCCGTCCGCGCGCATGTTGTTGCAGTCGCCCCAGGACCGGTAGCACGTGCTTTTTACGCACTCAGTGGGGTTGCCGGAGCAGATCGCCGTCGCGTTTGGCAGGTTGCACGGGATGCAATTGGGCCGCGAACAACCGAAGAGCGGGTTGTCCAGCTTCACACATTCCGGTACGCCCTCGACGTCGCACTCTTTTTCGTCGTTGGCGCAAGCCAAGATCTGCTCGCCGCCGAGCTCTTCCTCGTCGATGGTGAGGCTGCACTGGATCAGCACCAGCCCCAAGACTAGCGCCAAGGCCTTGGCGCGCGGGTTTTGTATCAAAAGGACCCCTCGACCCCCGCCCAACCGGCGTTTTTCTCCCAGCCGACCATGGGTAACACTCGGAAAGGCGCGCCGGCCGGCACGAGCTCGGTGACCTCGGGGCGTCGCACGTAAAGGATGGTCGCGGTAACGGCGGAGACGATCGCGACACCAATGGCGACGTCGGTGGCGAGAGCCCAACGCTCGATTGAGTCGATCCGCTCGTCAGGGCAGCTCGGCGCACACTCCTCGTAGGCGCGATCTTCCTTCGCCTTCGTGTTGATGCCCAGAATCGTCGCCGCGCCCGCGCTGACCAAGGAGACACCCCCAAGCGTGTAGACGCTGGTCGGGATCGGGCGCGAACGCGCACTCACACGCGGAGGCAGAGGTGTGGGCGGCGGAACGGGTGCGACGGTGCCCGCAATGGGGGGCGGCTCGGGCGCTTGTCGAAAGTCGACCGATACCAAGCGGTTCTTCTCTCCCTGCTTCAGCAGTACGGACACGACCTTGGGCGCATGACCCGGCAGCTCCAGCCGGAACTCGTAGTAGCCGGGATCCATCTCGAGAGGCCGGCCGTCGAGTTCGCGTGCGAGCAGCTGGTTGCCTTGTTTGACGATGACTCGTTGTGCGTCGCCTGTCTCGGTGATCGCTTCGAAGACAACCGTTGGGATTTGCGAAGAAACCTCGTCCAGCCAGCGGACGCAGTCTCGCTGGACGACCGCTGGACACACCTCCAGCGAACACGCCTTCAGGTTACTGCGTGATTGCATCAGGGCGCCATCGAGCCGCAGCAGCTGTGCCTGCTCGTGAGCTCGAATGCAGCCTTGCTCGGGGGTCGGAGGTGAAGCGTCGTCCATGGACGCTGTGGGCACGTGCTGCGAGGGGCCGGGCGCAGCCTCACTCGGGGCAGACGGTGCGCTCGGCGGTTGTGCACGCACCTGCTCCCCGGTAAGCCAGATAGCCATGAACATGGTCGTCCTACGGAGCAGGGGGCTCATGGTGTTCGACGCGCGCTGGACCGGCCGGGGCGCGCCGCAGGGATAGTAGCTCAGCGCCCGAGCGACGGCTGCCCTATTTCTGGGTGATCCAACGCGTTTCGGAAGCAGCAGACGGTGCAAAGCGCGCCGGGTGTCAGCACCGCAGTAGAGGGGAGCCAGCCGCTCCGGCTGGCTCAACGATTCCAACCCGAGCTTGTTTTCGGCGGTTGTGGTGCCTCGAGTAGAGACTGCCTCGGGGCGCTGTTGTGGGGCGCTGGTGTGGGGCGCTGGTGTGGAGCGCATTGCCGGACGCCCACCGCCGTTTGGGCTCCGCAAATGGCAGGAAAGCACTTTTCGTTGCCCGCGCACTTAACAGTCCTCAATTTGGGATGTAATTAGTGACAGGATGGAGCAGATTTGGGGCGGTCGACCCTTGCCGGAAGATGAGAAAGCCATCACGTCCACTGGGACCGGAGTATCCGCGTCGGCGAGCAGTGTGCGCCTGTGGTACCTGGTCGCCGTCGAGCGCTCGTCTGCTTTGTCGCCGGACGACGAGAGTCGCATCCGGGCGGAATTAGTAGGGGGCCGGCGACGTTGTGCGGAGCTGATTGCCCGCTCGCCACACCTGGTCGGTCTGATCGCCGAAATGGTGGTGGAAGCAAAACACGACGCGCGCGCCCGTGAGTGGTTCCGGCACGCACAGTACCAAGGCTCGCTCGACGTTATCCTACAGCTCGCGACAGAGGCCGAGCGACAGCACAAAGACCTCGCGGGTGCCGTACCTTCGGCCGCCGAATTGGAAGGATTGACCGACCGGATCGGTCGGCTGCGCATCTCGCTGGCGGGCATCGCCGAGCTCACGAGTCGAGCGATCGACCGGCGTTCGGTCGGCGCTGCGCTCACCGATGACCTAGTGCTCTGGCGAGACCAGCTCAAGCAGTGTCGCAACGAGCTCATCGACAAGCATTTGAATCTGGTGTTGAGCGAACTCCGGCGTATGCCTCGCTTCGGCGCCGACAAACGCGAGCTGCTCCAAGAGGGCAACCTGGGTTTGATCCGCGCGGCGGAGCTGTTCGACGAGCGCGGAGATGTTCCGTTCGTGGCCTATGCGCTCTCTTGGATCAGAGCTTACATGCGTCGCCTGATTGAAACGCGGCGCGGCGCCGTGGCGCTACCAGACGACGTCACCGAGCAGCTGCACCAACTGCGACAGCAAGGCATCCTCATCGACCAGGCCACCGGGCAGGCGGCCACCATCGTGCAACTCGCTCAGGCGACCCAGCTCGAAGTGCGTGAAGTCCGTCGCTTGATGCTCGTGCGGGGGCTCGCTTTCGAGGTGCTGCCTAGCGACTCCAGGGCAGCATCGGCACCTTCCGATCACCCAGATTCCGAAGCGGTTTCCGCGCTCGACGCACTCATCGAACTCGAACTGATCAGCACCGTCGGTGACGCATTGCGCACGCTGAACGAACGCGAAGCCCAGGTCATTTCGGAGCGTTATGGCTTCCGCCAGGCATCCGTCACCTCTCGACCGATCATCGCAAAAAAGCTGGGAGTATCGGCGGAACGCGTGCGTCAGATAGAGAACGCGGCTTTGGCGAAGATTGCCAAGGCGCTTTCCGATGTTGGAGTCAGCGCCGAAGAGGTCGGGGCACTGGTTTTCAACGCAGGTCCAGTTTGACTCGAGCTGTACCGCGAGCACACGCCTAGCGCGGCCGAAGGGGTGAGCGTACACTGACGTTGCTCATGAGTCTTCGGCGTCTTGCGTCCCGTGTCGCGTGGCGGTCGTTCGGATCGTGTTTCGGGCTCGCCGCCTGCCTCGTCGGTTGTGGGTCTGCCACTGGCGACGAGGACGCGTCCGGAGCCGAAGGCAACATCGAGATCTTCAGTTGGTGGATGAACGACGGAGAAGTGAAGCCGCTGGACAGCGTGCTCTCTTTGTTCAAAGAGCGTAATCCGCAGGCGACGGTGACCAATGTCGCGGTCGAGTACGCCGAGCTGGCACGGTCAGAGTTGCGCGAGCGAATGGCCAAGGGTCTTCCTCCCGATACGTTCCAAGTGAACACGGGGGCGGATCTTTTGAACAGCTGGGTGCTCACGAACGCGAAAGACACTCAGGAATCCAAGGTCGAGAACCTGCAACAGATCGCGATCGAGAGCGGCTGGATCGACACGTTCCACCGCGAAGCGCTCGAGGCGGCGAGCCACGAGGATGAGCTCTGGGCGCTGCCCGTCAACGTGCACCGCATCAACTCGCTCGCGATCCGCAAAGACCTGTTCGAGAAATACGATCTCGAGGTTCCCAAAACGATCGACGAACTCTACGCGCTCTGCGAGCGCATCAAACACGACGAGCAGATCCAGGGCGAAGCGCCCGACAAGGACGAGGGTATGGCCTGCCTCGGGCTCGGAAATCGCTGGGATTGGCCGCTCTCGCAGATGACGTTCGAGATGATCCTGCCGGCGCTGGCCGGCTCCGAGTACTACCGCGACTTCTGGCTGGGAAAGAAGTCGGGTGATGCGAAGGAAGTCGTCGCCGCGATGGAAGTAGCGCTGCACCTGTACTGCGGCGGGACCGACACGAGCGACTGTCGCTCCACCAGCTACTTCAACGCGGACGCGGACGAGATCGACTGGAATCGAAGCCTGCTCAAGCTCGTCGAGAAGAGCGCCATGATGGTCGCCATGGGTGACTGGTCCAAAGGTTTCTTGCAAGAGAAGGAACTCACCCCGGGCAAAGAATTCGACATCGTGCCGTTCCCAGGCTCTGAGGACACGTTCGTGTTCACTTCGGACACGTTTCCGCTGCCCAAAGGGGCAACGAATCGCGAGGGTGCCTTGGCGCTGCTACACACCTTCGCGTCCGTCGAAGCGCAGGTCGACTTCAACCAGCTGAAAGGTTCCATCCCTGCGCGCAAGGACGTGGACATGGGCCGCTTCGACTCGGTCACACTCAATACCCTGCGCGATTTCCGCAGCGCCGAGAAGGTGCTGGCCCTGAGCGGACTGCTTGCCGGCAACGTGATGCCGTCGCTCGCTGCGGAGCTGAAGGCGAGCATGCAGCTGGGGTCGACCGAGGTGATCCGCAACTACGTGCGGGCCAACTACGATTCGATCACTCCGGACTAGTGTGGCGCAACTGCGCGCGAACTCGGTCAAGCGCGGCGAACTCGGGCGGCTCGTGCAGGAGCTCTGCGGCCGCCGTTCCCCCCCTCGGTTCGCCGGCATTATCGAGCGGTCAGGAGGTTCGCTGTCGCAGCCTTGGACGCAACGCAAGACCCCGGCGCACGTTGTGAGCGCCTCGAGTGATTGACGAGCTTCGGCTGCGGCGCTATCCGCCGGAAATGCACCCTCGTGTTTCGAAATCGCGACGATTTTACTTGCATGCCATGTAGGTTAGTCGTTGCAGAGGAAGCGCTACCGCTTGTGGTGTTTGGCAGCGACGGGCTATCCTTGATCTCTGTCCCGAATTTTCCTGTCGGGCAGCGTGAAAAGCGCGACCGATGTTAGCCGCCCCACCCCTGCATCAACTCGATGGCAAGTACCGCGTGCTTGCCCAGTTGGGGCAGGGTGGCACCGCCAACGTGTCGCTGGCAGCACTGCGCGGACCGAGCGGATTCAACAAGCTCGTGGTGCTGAAGTCGATGAAGCACTCGTTGAAATCCGAACCCGAGTTCGCGCGCATGTTCATGACCGAAGCGCGGCTGGCGGCGCGCCTGAATCACCCGAACATCGTGCAGACCAACGAGGTGTTCGAGTTTCATGGTTTGCCGGTGATCGTGATGGAGTATCTGGAAGGGCAGCCACTGTCGAACGTGTTGGTTCGCGCGGCTGGTAAAGAGGGCTTCACCCTCGCCATGCACCTCAGAGTCCTCGCCGACACGCTAGGCGGCTTGCACTATTCCCACGAGCTCGAAGACTACGACGGCACGCCACTCGGGGTGGTTCACCGCGATGTGAGCCCGCACAACGTGTTCGTGACCTTCGATGGTCAGGTCAAGCTACTCGACTTCGGCATCGCAAAGTTGGCCGGGAGTTACTCAGAAACCACGACCGGAGTGATCAAGGGCAAGCTCAGGTACATGCCGCCAGAGCAGATCGCTGCGGAGGGCGTCGACCGTCGCAGTGACATCTACTCGATCGGGGTCATGCTGTGGGAGGCATTGACCGGCGCCAAGATGTGGCACGGCTTGAGTGATGCCACCGTGATGAACCGCATCTTGGGTGGCCAGATCGTGCGCGCACGGGACATCAATCCTGCCGTCGCGCCCGAACTGGAACGCATCGTCGAGAAGGCGCTCTCGAGCGAACCACGAGAGCGGTTCGAAACCGCTCTCGAGATGCAGACCGCGCTCGACGAGTACATCGATTCGCTCGACGATCCGCCTCACCACCGCGATCTGGGCAAGGCAGTGGCTGCGCTGTTCGCCGATGAGCGCAAACAGACTCGGCACGTCATCGAAGAACAGTTGTCGAAGGTGGCCACGCTTTCCGAAGCTGAATACGAGCGGGTTCAGCCCATCGAGCTCACCACCTTCGCGAGCGTCTCGGGCGCCGATCCGAGCCAGACCAAGTCGCGCGATCGCGAGGTGGCCGCGGCGCAGCGCACACAAGCCATCGGGCTAGGGGCGCTCGTGACCGCATTTCTTGCGCTGCTCGCGGTGGTTGGTTGGGGCTATTTGAAGGGTCCTGAACCGGCACACGTACCGGCAACGTCCAGCGCCGCGCTGCCCCCGATGCCTCCGCCCGCGCCCGCTCGTGTGACGCTGCGTGTGACCGCGTTCCCGGGCACCGCCAAGCTGTACCTGGGCGGGGAGCTCTCGCCTTCGAACCCACTGTCGCAGTCGTTCCCGCGGGATCCCGCCAGAACCATGCTGTTGGTGGCGGAGGCGCCCGGCCACGAACGCGAGACGCGCGAAGTCCGGCTCGACCAAGACTGGGACATCGTGCTCACGCTGACGCCACGAGCGCCGGCCGTGGAGCCCCCAACGCGGTCGAAGCCAAAAGGCCATTCCAGCGTGCGCAAAGAGCCAGCAGCGGCCGCCGCGGCAGAGCCAGAGACCGATTGCAACCCGCCGTACTTCTTCGACGAACGCGGGGTGAAGAAGTACAAGCCGCGCTGCCTGTGAGGCAGTGCCTGCCTGGCCTACGAACTCCGCCAGTAGGTCCTGCCAGTCGGAAACGTCTCTTTCACCGCCAAGGACGCCGAGTTACGCCAAGAAACACAATTTTTTCTGCCGGTCGGACGCCGCAGCGCTTGGGTTTCGCGAACTGCTCGACCTACATGGACCGAACCTATCATCCCCCGGGGATCACCGTTCGCGGAAAGCCCAAGGGTCCCGCTGCATCCGCAAGCGGAACAGCCAAGGAGCAAAAGAAAATCTTGGTGCGGCTCTAAGTTAGCGTATGACCCCTGCGGCGATCGCTTCGGCGAACATGGCGTGGTTGGGGCCATGGCCGGGGCGGTGGGCACGCAGCGTGCCTTGGGGCAGCCCGCCGTAGAGGAAGCTGTCGCCCATTAGATCCAGCAGTTTGTGTGCCGCGAGTTCGTTGGGACGCGGCGGCGGTGAGGACGGCAGCGCGAGCGAGCCGTCGTCGTTGAAGACGAGGACACTCTGGGGGTCGACGTGAGCCGCACGCCCTTGGCTGCGCAGTTGCTCGGCGTCGCGCCGGAAGCCGAAGGTGCGGGCGCTCGCGATTTCGTCGCGGAAGTGCGCGAGGCTGCCGTCGAAGCGCGCCGTTTGCACGCCCAGGTGCCCAGCGAACTCGACCGTGACGTCGAGGTTCGTGGCTTCGCCTGGGGCGAGGTCGTAGGTGCTCGAGCCGTACGTCAGCCGCGCGCGCTCGACGATGCGGCGTGTGGGGCGCTGGGGCGCGAGGCCCAGCGCTTCGAGGGCGGCGAGCCACTCGCTGGCGCCACCGCCGAGCAGGGGGAATTCCGGGCCGTCGATGTGAGCTTCCAGGCCTGCGTGGGCGTTGAGGGCGGCGAGGGCCGCGAAGAAATGCTCCACCAGATCGAGGCTGAGGTGTCCGTCGTGGGTGCTGACCGAGACGCCGAAGTCAGTCCTCGCTACGCTGAGCTCGTGCGTGCGCACGTGGATGCCGTGTTGCACCAGGCGCGTCGGGCCGGGAGCGCGTAGCAGGGTCACGCTGGCAGCCACACCGCTGTGCAGGCCGACCCCGCACAGCTCATGCGCTCGTGCGGGGGCAATGGGGGCCATCAGCGCTTGTCGGCGGGTTTGCCGGATGGGGCTGGCTTCGCCCCCTTGGCTTGCTCTGCCGCAGCGGGCTTGTCGTTGGCACCGGTGACGAAGCTACCGACTTCTTTCACGGTCACGACGGTGATCAACGCGAGCAGCGTCAGGAGGCCCACGGTATGTATGGAGGCTTCGAGGCGCGCGTTGGGCTTGCGTCGCGTAACCGCCTCGTACGTGAGGAACACGAAACGACCACCGTCGAGCGCGGGATACGGGAGCATGTTGAAGGCCCCGAGATAGGCGCTCAGCAGACCCAGCAAGCGCAGGTAGTTGTCGATGCCTTGCTCGGCCGCAATGCCGAGTTCGCGCCCGATACCCACGGGCCCGGCCAGCTGTGGCTCGATCTTGCGGGTGATGATGCCGGCGATGGTCACCATGGTCGCGCGCACGAACAGCGCGGGGGCGATGACGGAGCGACGAATGGCTTCCTTGAACTCCATCGGGATTCGCTCGGTCACCGGCTCGACGCCGATCAGCCCTTGGCCGCCCTCGGCCTGTGGCTCGGGGGTCACCTTGAGGACGACGGGCTTGCCAGCACGTTCGACTTCGACCTCGAGGGGGGTGTTGGCATTCTTCAAGACGATGGCCCGAAGCTCATCGAAGTTGTCGATCGGCTCTTTGCCGATGCGCACGATCTTGTCGCCGTCTTGCATGTGCGCCTTGGCGGCGGCGCCCTCTTTGACTTTGACATTGAGCGTGGGGATGTGTTCGCCACCAACGTAGAACGCCCCGAAAAAGAACACCGAGGCGAACAAGTAGTTTGCCAGCGGACCGGCGATGATGGTGACGATGCGGCCGAACAGGCTGGCGTTCGCGTAGCTGGACTTGTCCTCGGGATCGATGTCCTCGAACGGATTCATTCCCGCGATCTGTACGAAGGCGAAGAACGGGATCAACGCCACCTGGAAAATCGTGCCGGTCTTCCGCGAGCGGTAGCGCCATACGGCGGGGCCAAACCCGATGCTGAAACGAATGACCTTCATCCCGAAGGCACGCGCAGCCAGGTAGTGCCCGGCTTCGTGGATGATCATCAGTAGGGCGATACCCAGAACCGCGAAGAAGAAGACGCCCATCGGTCTTTCATTTATAGCGTCCCCAGAGCGGATCTGCCATCCACAGCAACGACCGCCGCTTTTTCCGCGTATTGCGCCGAAATCCGTGAGGCTCGGAATGGGCTCCCAACTCTTTGGGGTTAAGTTTTTCGGGGGCTGAATGCCGGCTCAGTGGGCCGTGTCTGACGCTCGGGCAGAGTGGCGGGATTGTTAAAGTAAGAACGACGCGCCCAGCTACTGGGGTAAATGCGCTCGCTCGGATCGCAGCACCTGCCCAGGGGAAGCGGAACGGGTCGAGCGCGACGGACCGCCAGCCCGGGTTCGCCAAACGACCCGCTGCGGCTGAGCCACAAGGTCCACGGCGTCAGCACTGGCAGCAAACCTAGTTGACCGAAAAATCCGGGTTCGGGTCCACGTATGGCCGCTCTTTGGGATCTTTCGGACAGGTAGGTTGCTGTCGTCGTAGGGACAATCAAAGCCCGACTCCTGCGCCCGCTCGATCCTCACATCCGGCCGCACCGCGGACGCGCGCCCGCTCGAGACTCGGAGCCCGAGTGCTAGCCGCTAGCAGGCACGGGCCGGAGCAGGGCATGCTGCCGATCGAAGACGCTCGCTCGAGGTGGGAATAGCTGGCGTCGGATCGGCCCGAGGGCATGATCCCGCGCGTTTTCTCACGCCATATTTTCCGCGCCCAGTTGACGCGTGATCCGTGTTGCCGGTCACGAGGCTGGCTGCTAGTTTGCGCCGCCTAACTGGCGGCCGAAGAGCGTCGCTGCAGGTGAATCCCATGAGTGAATCCAATCTGCCGGGTGGCGGGGCAGGTCCAGCAAACCTTCAACTGAGCGGCGGTGCCGCCATCGTAGCTCCTGTCAGCGCATTTCCTGGGGGTGTGCCGGGCAACGCTCTGATCGTGCTCCCGATCACCAAACCCACGGACGAGCTCACGGAAGCCTTGAAGAAGGGCCCGCTTGCGGTCGAGCCCGAACAGATGTGGAAGCTGCTGGGCTTCAACGGTCCGGCGGTTCAGGTGCAGGACGCCGAGGGTCGTCCCATCGCCATCGGCCTCGAAGATCTGCTCGATGGGCTCGAGAAGCATTGGCAAGAAAACAAGGGCGACCTGAATCGCGGTCGCATGTACGCCCAAGAGCTCATGAAGTACAAACGCTTCGAGAAAGCGGAGAAAGTGCTCGCCAAGGTCGTGGCTGCGGGTGGTACCGGAGAAGACTGGATGGCGCTCGGTGCGGCGCAATTGCAGCAAGACAAGTTCGACAAGGCCGAGGGGACGCTGAAGGGCGCCAAGAGCCTGCTGCCCGAAAACCCTTTTCCGTCGCTGCACCTGGCGCGGGTGTACAAGGGTACCGGCGATCGCAGCGCCGAACGCGCGTCGGTCGAGAGTGCGATCAACGTCGACGCGAACTGCGTCGATGCTTGGGCGTACCTGTTTTCGCAAGTGAAAGACACCGAGGGCGAAGAGGCCGCCATCAAGGCCGTCACCGAGCTCGCCGACGCCGAGCCGAACAAACGCACGGCGGCGCCGTTCATCGCGGTTCAGGGGCTGTACGCGGCTTCTGACGACACGCGAGACAAAGCGCTCGAGTGGGCGCAGAAGGCCGTGGACAGGAACGAGAACGATCCGCTCGCGCTCGTGTGCCTGTCAGCGCTGCATGGTCAAAAGGGGGAGCTCGACAAGGTCATCGCCGTGCTGCAAAAGCATGAAGCGAAGATGAGCCGAGACGTCAGGCTCGCGAACAACTACTTCGAGGCGCTGTTCCAGACGCGTCAGATCGAAAAGGTCACGAAGCTCTTGAACGCGCTCGCGGGCTCGCAGAACAAAGAAGTGAAGCAGTTCGCCATCGAGCGTTCGCGCGCGGTGGCGCAGTTCCTCCAGCAGCAGCAGAAGCAGCTGGCGGGTGCTGCAGCGGGCGCCGCCAAACCGATTCAGCGCGCCTAGCCTCGAGCACCATGGCGGCCCCGACAACGGGCGCTGCGTGGTGGACCTCAGCCGCCCGCGAGTCCATGCCGCGACGCGAGGGGTCGCCAGCACGCATCCCTCATGCGCCAGCCAAAGCTGCGCCCGGCTCGAAGCTCTAACAGTCGATAGCGCCGATAGCCGACAGCTGACAGCTGATGGCTGACA
>Ga0315910_10004577_pt1 | contig 11527 bp, 10 predicted proteins | sample EdamamesoilMG_FD_204470 | JGI IMG/M metagenome (GOLD analysis project Ga0315910, IMG submission 204470) | Garden soil microbial communities collected in Santa Monica, California, United States - Edamame soil | ecosystem: Environmental > Terrestrial > Soil > Garden | place: USA: California...
TCGCGGAGCTCGTGCTGGCGCTCGACGAGCCCCTGCGCCGCGCGCTGATCCTGCGCTTCTTCCAGGACCGCTCGCTGAGCGAGCTGGCGCAGGCCGAAGGCATCTCGGTCTCGACCGCGCACGAGCGCGTCGAGCGCGGGCTCGTGCGCCTGCGCGCGCAGCTCGACGCCGCGCACCGCTGCGACCGCCGCGCCTGGGCCGCGGGCGTGGCCGCACTGGCCGCGCGCGGCGCGGCGACACGCGTGCTCTGGAGAGGAATGCTCATGGGAACCGTCGTGAAGACCGCCTTCGCCTTCCTCGTCCTCGGCGCCCTCGGCTGGCTCACGCTCGGGCGCGAACCGCGAACCGTCGTGGAACCCTCCGCCGCCCCGGTCGTGGAGTCCGCGCTCGAGCCCTCGGTCGCGCCCGCGCCCGCGCTCCGCGAAGGCGTTGCGCAGCGCGAGCAAGGCGTTCCCGAGTCCGTCCGCGGAGACTCCGGCTCGCGTGGCGAGGCGCTCGAGGCCCAGGTGCGCGGGCGCGTGCTCGCCCTCGACGGCAGCCCGCTCGCGGGGATCCCCGTCGGATTGCTGTGCCAGCCGTTCATGGACGATCCGGTGCCGGAGCACGGTCCGCAGACGACGAGCGCCGACGACGGCAGCTTCACACTCGCCCTGCCGTCCGGCTCCCAGCTGGTGCGGCCCATCGATCTCGATCCCGCGCGCATCCTGCTGGCGGTCGAGGAGCGGGACACCGGGGAAGGAGGGCGCGAGTGGCGCCTGACGCTCACGGACGCGAGCCCCTACGCCGGCGATGTCGTCGACGAGGCCGGCGCCCCGATCGAGGGTGCCGAGGTGCGCGTGGAGCTGGACGGTTGCTACCTGCGCGATCACGGCTTCCGCCGGCTCATGGACATGCAGCGGGAGTGGAAGACGACGAGCGACTCGCTCGGTCGCTTCGTGCTCCCCCTGGCACCCGCCGGCGAGGCCGTGGTGCTGCGCGCCTCGGCCGCTGGCTTCCTGCCGACGGACGTGCGGGCCACCGGCGCCGTGCAGGCCGTGCAGGTCGTGCTGCGCCGGGGTCCCGACGACGTTCCGCTGCGCGGCATCGTCCTCGGCCCCGACGGCGCGCCGCTGCCCGGAGCGCGCGTGGTGACGATGTTCGAGGCCGCGACGAGCGCGGGGGACGGCACGTTCACGGTGCTCTGGCACGCCAAGGCCACGCACTCGATCGGGCTGCCCGACGGCAGCAGGATGCGGCGCACGGAGACGCACATCACCGCCACCAAGGAAGGGCTTCGTCCGCTGCACGTGCCGCTCGCGAGCCTCGACCTCGCGGCGCCGCTCGTCCTGCGCCTGGAAGAGGAGCTGCGCATCACCGGGCGCGTGGTGGACGCCCACGGGGAGCCGCAGGAGAGCGTGAGCGTGTGGGTCTCCGACCTGACGCCGCTCGGGACCTACGTGGGAGGCTCGCCGGACCCGTGCCTGCCCCTCTCCGTGGAGACCCTGGGCAGCAGCGAGCCGGGCTGCACCAGCGCCGCGGAAGGGCAATTCGAGCTCAGGCACCTCCTCGACCGCGAGTACCACGTGATGGCCTTCGACCCGCGCACGTTGAGCTTCACCGGTCCGTGGCTGCTCGCGGCGGGCAGCGCCGGCGTCACGCTCGTCCTGGAGGAGGAACCCGGCACGGCGCGCCTCGCGGGTCGCATCCTGACGGCGGACGGCGAGCCGCTCGCAGGAGTCAGGATGTTCCTCCAGCGCACCGCTCCCGGGGGCCTGGCCTTCGGCGGCGACATGGACAGCGCGGTCGTGACCGACGCAACCGGAGGCTTCGAGTTCCCGGCGGTGGTGCTGACGGACACGCAGCTCACCTGCTTCCACGACAGCTTCTTCGTGCACAGCGTGCCGCTCGCATCGCTCGCCGATCCGGAGCACGTCGAGGTCATCGCGCCCCGCATGTGCGAGGTGCAGATCGAGCTCGGCGATCCCGGGCTCGCGGACCGTGCCTGCTTCCTCGACGAGGACGGGCACCGGCTCGCGGCGCTCATCTTCGACTCGAACTCCATCACGGTGCACGCCGAGCTCGGCCTCTCGCGCGGACGCTCCGAGGTCGCGCTGCTGGCCGGGTCGGCCCGCACCCTGGTCCTCGAGCAGGCCGGGGCCGAGGTGCTGCGCATGCCGGTGCACCTGGACCCGGCTCAGCGCACCGTCCTGCGTCCCTAGCCCATCGCAGATGGGCTACTCGCCGTCCGCGTGACCGCCGTGGATCCGCTGGTGGGCGCAGCCCGCCAGCGATCCGCGGCGCAGACTCCTTGCAGCCCATCCCAGAACCTCCACGAGCATCTTCCGCCGTCCTGGCGGCGTTGCTCCTCCTCGGCGCATCGCCCTGGATACGCTGTCGTCGTCGGCGCGCGCACTCCTCGAAGCCGCCTCCGCGGCTCACGAGACCGCCGGGCCCGCGCGCCGGCACCGCGCACGAGCAGCGGGGGGAGGGACCGCTTGCGCGCGCGCGTGGTCATCGGCTCTCCTTCTGTGGGAAGGCCTCCCGCCCTCCCGGCATCCCGCGGCCATGAAGCGCCCCCACCGGCTCGTCGCTGCCCTCGTGGCGGCCTCCCTCCTGCCGGCCTGCACGGCCCACTACTCGCTGGTCGAGTTCGATGCCGCGGCCCGCCGGGGCGCCGCCCGGACGATCGTGCTGGAGGACGACCTCTCGCTCTACTCTCCCTACGACGCGGTGCGGACGCGGCTCTTCCTGCTGGTCGTCCAGGAGCAGCGCGACGAGGTCTTCGCCCTGTTCGGGGTGACGCGGGAGCGGCCGCTCCTGGTCGAGCTGCGCCTCAACCAGAGCCTGGGACTACAGCCCGACGGCACGATCTCCCTGGTCCCGGAGGAGCGCGTCAGCGGACGAGCGACGATCGACCACGTGAGCATCGAGGTCGATCCGCAGCACGTGCTCGAGCTCGGGGACGGGCGCGAGCTGAAGGGCAATGCCGATCCCTCGATGTACGCGGGCACGCTCCGCCACGAGCTGGCGCACGTCGCCCTGGCCATGCTCGGCCTCGAGCTGGACGGCTGGCGCGCCGAGGGGCTCGCCCACGCGGTCGAGCTCGTGCCGATCGAGGGGGGTCGCCTCGACCTCGAGCCGGTGCGCGGGCTCCTGGGCGAGATCGCCGCGCTGCCGCGCGCGCAGCGCGACGTGCAGGCCCTCCTCGCCTGGCGCCAGGGCTCGCGGACGACGGACGCGGACGTGAGCATGCGACGGATGGCGCTGGCGCTGGTCCTCTTCCTCCTGGAGCGGGATGGCGCTCCGGACCTGCGCACGGGCGTGCAGCACATCATGGAGCGCGACGGGCGCGACCTGGTCGCGCTCGAGCAAGAGTGGTCGCGCTGGCTCGACGGCTTCGGGCGATCCCCCGCGCCATGAAGGCCCTCCGGAACGGCTGGCACGCCTCCACGCTGCTCGCGCTCGCGGCCTGCACGGCCCCCGACGCCCTGGTCCGCTTCGACGAGCTGGCCCGCACGGGACCGGCGCGCACGATCGTGCTGGAGCAGGACTTCTCGCTGTACTCGCCCTACGACCTGCACGCGACGCGCGAGTACGTGTCCCTGATCGCCGCGCAGAAGGCCGAGGTCTTCGCCCTGCTCGGCGTGGAGAGCCCGGCGCCGATCGTCGTGCACCTGCGCGAGACCGAGGGCATCGGGACGAGCATCACCGTCATTGGAAACCAGATGCGCGTCGACGAGCTGACGATGGAGCCCCACGACGGCGTCCTCGGCTGGGCCGGCGAGGAGCTCGTCGTGCGCGTCGCTCCCGCGCAGAAGATCCGGCTCGAGGACGGACGCGAGATCACCGGGCTGCTCGCGGCCTCGATGTACGGGAACACCCTGCGCCACGAGCTCGTCCACTTCGCCGCGCGCCAGGCCGGGCTCCCGCGCGAGCCCTGGCTGAACGAGGGCCTCGCGCACGCGCTCGAGTGGATCCCGATCGACGCGGGCCGCTTCGTGCTCGCTCCGGTCCCGCCCTGCCTGAGCGCCGCCGCCAGCCTCGCCCCGGGGCCGGGGGTGCTCGACCCGCTCTTCGCCTGGCAGCAGGCCTACCCCGCCACCGATTCCGACCGCGAGGCGCGCATGCTCGGCCTGGCGCTGGTCGTGTTCCTGCTCGAGCGCGAGCCGGCACCGCTGAGGGAGGGCCTCCGGCGCGTGGCCGCGCTCGAGCGCGAGCAGCTCCTCGCCCTGGAACCCGCGTGGCTGGCCTGGCTCGCCGGCTTCGCCGAGGACTCATCGAGCGCGGAGCTCGACGAGCAGGACTGATCTGAGAGCGCTTGCCGGTCCGCAGGCCCGAGCCACGGTCTTCCGCAGGGCTCGGCCCGGCCGGTCAGCGCGCGCGCAGCGCCTCGGCGATCTGCACCGCGTTCGTCGCGGCGCCCTTGCGCAGGTTGTCGACCACGCTCCAGAGCAGCAGGCGGCGCGGGTGGGTCGGGTCGCGGCGCAGGCGGCCGACGGCGACCTCGTCGCGGCCGGCGAGCTCGAGCGGGGTCGCGTAGCCGTCCCCGGGCTGCACGGCGAGGCCCGGGAAGGCGCGCAGGGCGGCGAGCGCCTCCTCGGGCGCGAGCGGGCGCTCGGTCTCGACCAGGACGCTGGCCGAGTGGCCGACGGCGACGGGCACGCGCACGCAGGTCGCGCTCACCGGGAGCGAGGGGAGCGCGAGGATCTTGCGCGTCTCGAGCACGAGCTTCTCCTCCTCGGCCGTGGTGCCCGGGGCGACGAAGCGGTCGCACTGCGGGACGACGTTGGCGGCCAGCGGGCGCGGAAAGGCGCGCGGGGCGGCGCCGCGCCCGGCTTCCAGCTCCGCGAGGCCCTCCCGCCCGACGCCGCTCGCGGCCTGCAGCGTCGTCACGGCGACGTGCGCGAGCCCGGCGGCGCGCCGCAGCGGCTCGAGCGCCATCACCAGGCCGATCGTGGTGCAGTTCGGGCAGGCGACGAGCCCGCGGTGGCCTTCCAGCGCGGCCGCGTTCACCTCCGGCACGACCAGCGGCACCTCCGGATCCATGCGCCAGGTGCTCGACTTGTCGACCACGAGCGCGCCGCCCTCGGCCGCGAGCGGCGCCAGCACGCGCGACAGCTCGCCCGTGGCCGCGAAGAAGACCACCTCGGCCCCGCGCAGGGCTTCTGGGCTGGCCTCGGCCACGACGTGCTCGCGCCCCGCGAAGCGCACGCGCTGCCCCGCGCTGCGCGCGCCGGCGAGCGCGCGCAGCTCCCCCACCGGGAAGCGGCGCTCCTCCAGAACGCCGAGCAGGGTCTCGCCGACGATCCCGGTCGCGCCGACGACAGCGACGACCGGGGCGGAGGAGACGCGGCGCGAGCTCACGGCCCCATCCTACGTCCCGAGCGAGACGCGTCGGAGGGCGTGGGCGCACCCGGGTGCTCGTGCCGGAACCCGCGGAGACTCCACGTTCGTGCTGTTCGGCGCGTCCCCGCGCGCAGTCCTGTGGTGGGCCGATGGCGTCAGGGGGCCGCCCGCTGCCCCCCGACCGCGAACCGCTCCTGTGCCCGGCGCACGCGCTGCTCCCGCCAGCGGTCGCTCGCACGACCGAGCGCTCCGAGGCCGAGCGCGCCAGCGGCCAGCAGGAGCCCCACGAGGAGCAGCACGGCGAAGACCACTGCTCCCAGGTGCAGCTCGGAGGGCCGGCCCCAGGGCACCAGGTCGATCGCGAGGAGGAGCGGCCAGGGAGCCAGCAGAGCGCAGATCACGCGCCAGACGAGGGTGACGCGGAAGTCGCTCGTCCGGCGCGTGATGGCCGAGGCGGTGTCCCACAGGACGACGCCCATGAGGATCGGGAAGCCCACCGCCCAGCCCTGGCCGAGCCCGTAGGACGGCCAACGGCCCATGCCGTAGGCGAGCAGAGCACAGAGGCCGAGCAACCCGAACACGATCACGATCTTCGCGTAGGCCTCGAGCTCCACGAAGCGCGGCTCCTTCGTCCAGAAGAGCTCCTGGTCACGCTTCACGTTCACGAACCCGCAGCACCCGCAGGGCGAGCTGGCGCCCTCGAAGCGCTCCATCGCCGCGTAGCAGCGCAAGCAGTACGGGCGCAGCGCCCTCCTCTGACTCCCCGCAAGAGGGTTCACGCCATCAGGCTCGACCCTCCGCGCCTATCCGTCAAGGGAAGACCCTGCGCAGCGCTCTCGCGAGCCTCACCGAGGCGCCGGAATGGCGTGCGCTTCCGCCAGCAGGCCCTCGATGCGCGCCACGTCCTCGCGGCCGAAGCCGCGCGTGCTCTGCGTGAGCTCGAGCGCGCGCGCGAGCTCGGTCTCGGCGTCCTGCGGGCGGCCGGCCGCGAGGTAGAGCGCGCCGAGGGTCATGCGCAGGCGGCCCTCGCCCTCGGGCGGGAAGTCGGCCTCCTGCGCCAGGTCCGCGCGGGCCTGGTCGAGGGCGCGCTCGAGCTCCGGGCCGGTGCCCGCGGCGCGCGCCAGGTCCTCGATCCAGCGCGTGGCCAGCACGGCCTGGGCATGGGCGCGCCAGCCGAGGCCTGCCTCGGCGCGGCTGCGCTGGAGGTCGCGACGCAGCGTCCAGCCGCCGGCCAGGAGCGCGAGCAGCAGCGCGAGGCCGGCCACGCCCGCGGCCGGGTTGCGCCGCGCCCACAGCCACGCACGCCGCGCACGGCTGGCCGGCCGGGCGTGGAGCGGGCGGTGCGCGAGCCAGGCCTCCACGTCGCGCGCGAGGGCCTCGACCGAGGGCGTGCGCAGGCCCGGATCGAGGGCCAGCGCGCGCGCGAGCAGCGCATCGAGGTCGCCGCGCAGGCGGCGCGCGAGCCGCGCGGGCGGCTCCGGCGGCGGACAGCCGGCGTCCGTGAGGTCGGCACGCGTCGCGGCCGTGCTGGCGAGCGGCGCGGGATGGGTCGGCGGCCCAGCGAAGGGGCGCTTGCCGCTGGCGAGCTCGTAGAGCACGACCCCGAGGCTCCACACGTCGCTGGTCACGCCCAGCGGCTCGCCGGCGAGCTGCTCGGGGCTGGCGTAGCCCGGCGTCAGCGCGCGCTCGGCCGACGGGCCGCCCAGCACGCGCGCGATGCCGAAGTCGACGAGCTGCGGGATCCCGCCGGACGTGACGAGCACGTTCGCGGGCTTGAGGTCGCAGTGCAGGACGAGGCGCGCGTGGGCGTGCTGCACGGCGCTGGCCACGGCCAGGAAGAGCTCGAGGCGCGCGCGCAGCGGCAGGACCGCGGCGGCGCGGTCGAGCGGCTGGCCCTCGACCAGGCGCGTCGCCAGGTAGGCGCGCCCGTCGCCGAGCGTGCCCGCATCGACCAGCGGCACGATGTAGGGATGGCTGAGCGCGGCCAGCGCGCGCCGCTCGGCCTCGAAGCGCCGGCGCGCGTCGAGCCCGCCGGCGCGCCGGCGCAGGACCTTGAGGGCCACGTGCCAGTCGTCGCTCTCGTCGGCGCGGCGCGCGCGGTAGACCTCGCCGTCGCCGCCGCCCGCGAGGCGCGCCTCGATGCGCCACGGCCCGACGGCGTGCCCGACCAGCTCGCTGTCGCGCGCGGGCCGCTCCAGGAAGTCGGGCGCCTCGGCGGCGGCCGCCAGGAGCGCGCCGACTTCCTCGGCCAGGGCCGGGTCCTCGCCCCACGCGCGCGTCAGGCGCGCGGTGCGCTCGGCCGGGGCGAGCTCGACCAGCTCCTCGAAGAGCTGTCGCACGGCCGGCGCGAGCCCGGTGCGCGTCATGGCGCGATGCGCCGGTGCAGCCAGGCCTTGGCGAGCTGCCAGCGCCGCTCGAGCGTGCGCGGCGAGAGCCCGAGCGCGCGCGCGAGCTCGTCGGGCGCCAGGCCGCCGAAGAAGCGCAGCTCGACGAGCTGCGCCAGCGCGCGGTCGTGGCCGGCGAGCTCGTCCAGGGCCTCGTCGAGGGCCACGACGTAGGCGTCGCGCTCGGACGCGGCCTGCGCCGGATCGAGCGCGAGTCGCGCGGCGCCCGCGCCGCGCTTGGCCGCGGAGCGCCGGCGCGCGTGGTCGACCAGGGCCGCGCGCATGGCGCTGGCCGCCAGGGCCACGCGCGAGCGCGCCCCCGCCCCGCCGCGCACCTTCAGCCAGGCCTCGTGCACCAGCTCGGTCGGCGCCAGGGTGTGCGCGCGGCGCTCGCGCGCGATCAGCCCGGCCGCCACGCGCCGGAGCTCGGCATAGGTGCCGGTCGTCCAGGCGCCGGGGCCTGCCTCCGCCGGGTTCAAGGCTGCCGAATCGAGCATTCGTGGCTCGATCCTACGCGCGAGTGCGCACGTAGGGTCGGCCCGCGCGCTCCGCGCGGGGTAACGAAGAGGTATCTCGATGGCCATGACTGTCCCTCCCGGTCCGCGCCTCGCCCGGCGCTCGCTCCTGGCGGCCTGCGCCGCACTCGGGCTCGCCCCGCGGCTCGCGGCGGCGCGCCGGGTCCGCGGCGACGCGCTCGCGCTCTCCTTCGACGAGTTCCTGGCCGAGGCCGTGCCGCAGGCCCAGGACCTGATCGGCGACACGAGCCGCGCGGGCCAGGACCGCTACCTGCACGCCCTGGCCTCCCTGGCGGCGGCCCTGCGCGACGTGCCCGTGCCCGAGATGCGCGAGACGACGGCGATGGGCGCGCCGGGGCGCACCTTCCTCGGCGCCAACGAGTGCGACGCGCCCTTCACGGTGCTGCACTGGCGCCTCGAGCCCGGCGCGCGCATCGGCCTGCACCCGCACATCTACGGCAACGTGGTGACGGTGTGCCTGGAGGGCGAGGTGCGCATCGAGAACTACGAGATGCTCGGCGCGCCCGACTTCGACACGCGCGAGCCCTTCGGCGTGCGCCGCACGCAGGACCAGGTGCTGACGCGCGGCAACGTCAACCTCGTCAACCTCGAGCACGGCTACGTGCACGGCTTCGTCGCCGGCCCGGAGGGCGCGCGCGGCCTCGACCTGACCACGCGCATCAGGCCGCGGCGCGAGACGCCCGCGCTGGTCGTCGGCGCCGCGCGCGAGCCGGGTCGCGCGATCTTCGAGGCTTCCTGGAGGCACGCGTGAGCCCCGCACCCGACGCCCACGCATCCGCCGCGTTGCCCGAGGCCGGCCCGGGCCTCTCGGTCGAGCGCCGCACGCTCCTGTGGCTGCCGGTGGCGCTGGCGGGCGGACGCCTGCTCGCTGGCGCGCCGCTCGCGGCCCAGGAGTCGCCCGCCGCTTCCGGAGCCGTGGCCTTCGCCCCGCTGACGCTCGACGAGCTCGGCGCGCGCTGGCAAGCCCTCGCGCGCCAGCTCCTGGAGCTCCCGCCCGAGCACGACGAGAGCTACGCCGCCCAGCTGGCCGGCCTCGTCGCGCGCCTCCCCCGCTCGCTGCTGCCGGCCTGCGAGTCGCCGCGCCGCTCGCCGGGCCTCGCTGGCGGCCTGGCCTGGTTCCTCGCCCCCTGCGCGCTGATCGAGTTCAAGATGGACCCGGGCGCCGAGCTGCGCCTGCACAACCACCCGCCGCAGGTGGTCCTGACCCTGTGCGCCGAGGGCGAGGTCGCCTACCGGCACCTCGAGCTCGAGGGCGAGGCCCCGCCCTGCACCGAGATCGGCGGCCTCTTCCTCGCCCGCGAGACCCGCGCCGGCTTCCTGCGCGCGAGCCAGTCGACCAGCCTGACGCGCGCCCGCGACGGCATCCACGGCTTCGTGGCGGGGAAGCAGGGCGCGCGCATCGTCGACTTCACCGTGACCACGACCGCGGACTCCTCCACGTTCTCGTACATCGAGCTCGGCCCGGAGCTCGTCGACGTGGAGCGACGCGTGCGCGAGGGGCGCTGGCTCGGGAAGGGGTGAGCGGGGCAGGGCCCGGCAGCGGCCCGAAGTCCGCGGGAACTTCCGAGAAAGTCCCGCCCGGGGAGAGCGATCGGTGCTCTCACCGCACCGGATCCGCTTTCACCCCTTTCCCCTCACCCTCCTGAAGGAGGCCCTCGCGATCCGCCCCCTCGACCCGCGATCGCCCTCGACGGCGGGCAGGTCCCTCGCCGCTCTGCTGGGACCTCGGCGCCGCGCCCAGCAGGCCTTCGCGCGCTGGTTGTCCTACACTCGGGCGCGCATGCCCGACTCCCTCGAGCCCCAGGGGCCCGATTCGACCCCCGTGGATGGTGGGAGCGGCGCGAGAGACCTGGACCTGGCACGCCATGCCCTGGCTGGCGTGGGCGATGCGCGCCGGGAGCTCGCCCGGCGCCTGGTGTGCGTCCCGCGCATGCTGGGCGCGCTCAACGCCCGCTGGGGACGTCCGCTCGGCGCCCACGACCTCGAGGACCTCGTCCAGGACGTGCTGGTCTCGCTGTGGCGTGCCTTGCCGTCCTACTCGGGGCTCTCGGCGCTCGAGTCCTGGGTCTTCCGCTGCTGCCACCGGGCGCTGGCGGCGCGGCTGCGGCGCGGCAGGATCGGGAGCGGAGTACAGGGGTCCGAGGTGCTCGAACGGGTTCCCCACGAGTCCCCGGCGTTGAACGACGACATCTATCACGCGCTGGAGTCCCTGGAGCCGCGGGCGCGCCAGGTGATCGAGCTCAAGCACTTCGCAGAGCGGACCTTCGAGGAGATCGGCTCCGACCTGGCCCGCTCGCCCAACACGGTGAAGACCTGGTACTACCAGGCGCTGGAGGACCTGCGCCGGGTCCTCGCCCGCAGCCGCGCGGGAGGCCGCGCATGAGACAGGACCCCGAGCGACCCCACGACGCCGATCCGGAGCTGGTGCACGCCCTGGATCGCGCCGCGCGGCTGGAGCGCGAGCTCCTGGCGGAGACCCGCCAGCCGCCGACCGAGGCCGAGGTGCGCGCGGTCGAGGCGACGCTGGCCCGCGCCTGGGCGCCGGGTCGCGCGGGGCGGCTGGGTCTCTGGCTGATCGCGGCCGGGCTGCTGCTCGGCACCTTCCTCCTCTGGCGGACCCTCGAGCGCGACGAGCCGCCGCGGAAGGGCGGGATCGTGCTCGGAGCGCCGCTCGAGATCATCGAGCCGATCGGTCCGGTGAAGGGCTTCACCTTGATCCGCTGGCGCACCGGGTCGTCCGGCTCGCCCTGGTTCCGCGTGCGGGTGCGCGACGTGGAGAGCGGCGAACTGCTTCTCGAGGTATCCGACTTGCGCGTCTCCGAGCTCGCCCTTGAGAATCAGGACACGAGCGCATGGACCAGGATCCGCATCGAGGTCGACGAGCTCGACGCCAGCGAGCAATTGCTCGACACGGCCAGGGCAGATGCCTGGCGCTAGCCCTGAGCGCGCTGATCGCCCCGCAGACCTGGCCGCAGACCAGCGCTCCGGCTCCGGATCCGCTCGAGATCGACCTCGAGTCGCTCGACTATGCAGAGCTCTCACCCGCCAGGGCCCTGGACCTCGCCGCACGCTTCCACGCCGCGGGCCAGCCCGCGCGGGCGCTGCGCGTCCTGGAGGGAGAGATCGACGACCTGTCGGCCAGCGCGACGCCGGATCTGGCCCTGCTCGCCCTGCTGCACTTCCAGGCCGCGGACGCGCAGCGCAGCCTGCGTCGCTTCACGGCCGCGGGAAAGAGCCTGACGGAGAGCGAGCTCTTGCTGGAGGAGTGCGTGGCGGCGCTGG
>Ga0315910_10004578_pt1 | contig 11527 bp, 8 predicted proteins | sample EdamamesoilMG_FD_204470 | JGI IMG/M metagenome (GOLD analysis project Ga0315910, IMG submission 204470) | Garden soil microbial communities collected in Santa Monica, California, United States - Edamame soil | ecosystem: Environmental > Terrestrial > Soil > Garden | place: USA: California...
CGATGATGGCGATGAGGTTGGCGCGTTTGCCGGCGAGCTCGGTGTTGTAGTCGTTGATCATGAGCTTCATGTCGGCGGAGGTGCGGCCGAGCGCCGCGCGCCGCGCGAACGCGAAGTTGAACGCGTCGCGCACGTAGTCGGCGCCGCGCAGTCCGCCGTTGCTGTAGGCCTGGTACCAGGGACTGTTGGTGCGGTACGGGTTCGGATCGTTCGGCGTGTCGCTCGCGACTTCGTTGACCACGTCCCAGGCGTACACGTTGGGGAAGTGCGTCATCACCGCGTCGATGTAGTCGCGCAGGCGTTGCTGCACGTTGGCGCGGTAGTTAGCGACCTGACTGCGGTCGCCGGCGAAGAACCAGTCCGGCGCGGTCTGGTGCCACAACAGCGTGTGGCCGCGCAGCACCATGCCGTTGTTGAACGCGAAAGTGGCGAGCGTGTCCGCCGGCCCGAAGTTCGCCGCGGGCGCGGGCTGGGCGGTGGCGCCGCTGGTGCCCGGCGCGTTCGGCCAGATGGTGTCCGGCTTCATGGCGTTTTCGGCCGTGATGCTGCTGAAGTGCCGCTGCAGCAGGGTGGCATCGGCGCCCGTGGTCGAGGCAGGCTCGATGGCCGCGCCCACCGGAAAATCGACCGTGCCGTACTTCGTGGAAAGGGTGCTCCACAGGGCAGGCGCGGTCGAAGGGGGTGGCAACCCACCGCCTCCGCCACCGCCGCCGCCGCCTCCGCCACCACCTGCCGGTGGCGGGAACGATCCACCGCCGCCCCCGCCGCCGCCACCTCCGCAGGCGACCAGCAGTCCGGCCAGAAAAGCAGCAATGGTCGCGCGAAACGGCCTCATTCCAGTTTCCCCCTCGTAACAGTACTGCGGATCGTAAATGGGGTCAGACCCCATTTCCCAGCAAAAGGTGCCAGACCTCGCCTAGCGCGAGAAAGCGCGGGCGAGGATGGCCTTGATGGCCTGGTTGCGCTCAGGAGAGGGCGGGCCGAGCAGGCCGCGCTGCTCGCGCGGCAGATGCGCCATGGCCTCGTCGCCAGTCTTGAACACGTAGTTCTCGAACAGCGTGTGCCACACGGCGCGCTGCTCGGGCGGCAGATCGCGCAGCGTCAGCACGGCGTGCAGCAGGGTGTCGAAGGCGGAACCGGCGCGTGGCGCGTCGTTCCACCAGTAGTTCACCAGCACGTTGAACGGCGTCAGCGACTCGACGTGGTGCCACCAGCCGAAGGGGATGTACAGCGCATCGCCAGGCCCGACTTCGGCGACCTGCGAAGCCGCCAGCGCCTGCGCGAATTTCGGAAAACGCGCGAGATCCGGATTGCGCAGCGACACCATGCTGATGGGCGGGCCGGAGATGTTGAACTCCAGCGGCCCGACATACAGGTTCGGCAACTGCTCCGGTGGAAACAGCGTGAAACGCCGGCGGCCGCCCACCACGCAGGCGATGTTGTTCGACAGGTCGAAGTGCGTCTGCGCGATCAGCCTGTTGCCAACCCAGATGCGCGGCGCGACGCCCGCCGGCAGCAGCGGATTGGCATTCGCCTCGGCAAATGCCGGCAGGAATTCGGGCGTCGGCGTCGATTCGACGTACAACGCGGGCGGCTCGGGATCCGTCTCCTGCGCGATCAGCCGCTCGACCGTGGCGCTGATGGTCGCCGGCCGTCGTTCGAAGTTCAGCCCGCGCATGTCGTCGCGATAGAAGAAATGTCCGCGGATCGACGGCGGACCCTCGAGCACCGCCACCGGTTTGCCGCTATCGAAGCCGCGCAGATAGTCGCCCAACGCGCGCGAGGACTCGAGCCCGGCGCGCACCGCCGGCCAGTCCTTCACCAGGTTCTGCATCACCACCGGCCGCCCCGCGGGGAAGATCTCCTCACGAAACGTCTTGTGATCGACGCCCTGCCGTATGAGTATTTGCGCGTTCATCGAGGGGAGCGAGATGTTACAGCGAACCGCAGTGTTTGTGATTTGGGCCGGAATGCTGGTTGCGACGCGGGCGCAAGCCGCGGACGCGCCGCTGCTGGACGCGATATTCGCGGACCACGCGGTGCTCCAGCGCGACCGGCCGATCCCCATCTGGGGCCGCGCCGCCGCCGGCGAGGAAGTCACCATCACCCTGTCGGGCGCCACCCGCACCGTGCGCGCCGACGCGCAGGGGCGCTGGTCGGTGCGCATGCCCGAACAACCCGCAAGCGGACCGCACACGCTGACCGCGCGCACCGCCACCCGCATGCAGAACGCGCACGACGTGCTGGTGGGCGACGTCTACCTGTGCTCGGGACAGTCGAACATGGAATGGTCGGTGCGTGCCTCGCTCAATTCGCGCGCCGAAATGGCCGATTCGGCGGACGACGGCATCCGCCAGGTGAAGGTTCCGCGCGCCAGCAGCCTCGAGCCGCGCGATGCCTTCGCCGCGCCGCTCGATTGGAAAGTGGCCGCGCCCGAGACCACGGGCGATTTCTCCGCGACCTGCTATTTCTTCGCGCGCGAGATCCGCAAGACCGTCGATGCGCCCATCGGGCTCATCGTATCGGCGTGGGGCGGCTCGAAGATCGAGCCGTGGATCAGCGCGAATGCGTTGCGCGCGCTCGGCGGCTACGAACTCGCGCTGGGCGTGGCCGAGCAGTTTCGCGGCGACGAATTTCAGGCCGCATCGCGCTGGGGTGAGTACTGGAAGACCTGGTGGCGCGCGCAAGGTGCGGCGACTCTGGGCCGCGAGCCGTGGAGCCTGGTGCGCGGCGACGCGGCGCAATGGCGCGCCACGCCTGCCGAGCTCACGGCCTGGGAGAGCTGGGGCGTGCCCGAGCTCATGAAGTTCGACGGCATGGTCTGGTATCGCACGAAGCTCAAACTCACCGCCGCGCAGGCGAAGCAGGCTGCGACGCTGTCGCTCGGCCAGATCGACGAATCCGACCTGGTGTTCGTCAATGGCCGCGCCGTGGGCAGCGGGCCCTGCTGCGGCGAGCGCAACTACAAACTACCCGCAGGCACGCTCAAGGCCGGCGACAATCTGCTGGCCGTGAACGTGCTCGACACCTACGCGAGCGGCGGCATGTACGGGCCGGCCGACAAGCGTTTCGTGCAGTTCGGCGACGGCACGAAACTGCCGCTCGGGCCGTGGGAATACCAGGTGGCTTCGAAGGAGCTCTCGCCGCCGCGTGCGCCCTGGGATCCGACCGCGGGTGTCGGCGTGCTCTACAACGCCATGATCGCGCCGCTCGGCGCCTATGGCCTGCGCGGCGCCGTCTGGTACCAGGGCGAATCGAATACCTCGGTGATCGAAGGCCGCAAGTACCAGGCGCAGCTGCAGGGCCTGTTCGCCGACTGGCGCCGGCAGTTCGACGCACCGCTGCCCTTCCTCGTGGTGCAGCTGGCCAACTACGGTCCGATGGCGCAGTCGCCGGTGGAGAGCGGCTGGGCACTGACGCGCGATGCACAGCGCCGCGCCGTCGAGGCCGACGGCAATGCAGGTCTCGCGGTGACCATCGACATCGGCAATCGCGACGACGTGCATCCCACCAACAAGCAGGAAGTCGGCCGGCGGCTCGCGCGCACGGCGCGCCGCGTGGTGTACGGCGATCAGTCGTCGGCCTCGGGCGCGCAACCGGTGTCGGCGGTGCGCAGCGGCAACGAGGTGCGCGTCTCGTTCGCGGGGACGGCGGGCAAGCTCATCGTGTACAACTCGCGCGATCCCGCCGCTTTCGAGTTGTGCGGTAGCGAGGTGGGCACGTGCCGCTACGTGGGCGCGAAATTGACGGGCGCGGACACGGTCACGCTCGAGGGCGGCACCGATGCGGCGGCGCGCGTGCGGTTCTGCTGGGCGGACAGCCCGCTGTGCAATCTTTACGATTCCGCCGGCCTGCCGGTCGGGCCGTTCGAAATCGAAGTCAGGTAGTTTGGTGAGGTTCCGGATGTCGTGGACGATCCTGCGGCGCGTGGCGTTGATCTGCATGGCGGCGATGCTGCCGTCTCCCGCCCCGGCGGCCGACGAGGCGCCGTTGCTGGCGCGGATTTTTTCCGACCACATGGTCATGCAGCGCAACCGGCCGCTGGAAATCTGGGGGCAGGCGCAACCCGGCGACCAGGTCACCGTGAACATGGGCGGCGAATCGCGCGCCGCACGCGCCGATGCCGCGGGCCGCTGGGCCGTGACGCTGCCGGCGCGCCGCGCAGGTGGGCCGCACGTGCTGACGGCGCGCACCGCGACGCGTCAGCAGACGGTCAGCGACGTGCTGGTCGGCGACGTGTGGCTGTGCTCCGGGCAGTCGAACATGGAATGGGCGGTGCGCAACACCCTCAATGCCGGGTCGGAGATCCAGCATTCGGCGAACAATTCGATCCGGCATGTCGCGATTCCGCGGCTCACCGCGGCGGCGCCGGCGGCGGATTTTCCGGTGAAGCTCGATTGGAAGGTGGCCGGGCCCGGCACCACCGGCGACTTCTCCGCGGTGTGCTACTACTTCGCGCGCGAATTGCAGAAATCTCAGGTAGACGTGCCGCAGGGCCTGATCAATTCCTCGTGGGGCGGCACGCGCATCGAGACCTGGCTGTCGGCGGGTGCGCTGCGCCAGCTGGGCGGCAACGATCACCAGCTGGAGTTGTTAGGCCGGTATGCCACGGACCGCCCCGGCGCGTCGGCGGCGTGGGGACGGGAATTCGAGAAGTGGTGGAACGCGCAGCCCGCGAACAAGGGGGTTCAGCCCTGGATCATGGGCCAGGGCACGGGCAAGGCGGCCGGCGAGTGGCAACCCGCGCCCGCGAAACTCTCGCAATGGGAAAACTGGGGAGAGCCGAAGCTCGCCGGATACGATGGCATGATGTGGTATCGCGCGCGCGTCAAGCTCACCGCGAAGCAGGCCAAGCTCGCGAAACAGGGTGTGAAGCTGTCGCTGGGCGTCATCGACGACGTCGACCTGGTGTGGATCAACGGCCAGCCCATGGGCAGCGACTGCGGCGAGCACGCGCGCGTCTACGACGTGCCGGCGGGGCTGCTCGAGTCCGGCGACAATCTGGTCGCCGTCAACGTGTTCGACATGTGGGGCAGCGGCGGCATGCACGGCGCCGCGGAGCAGCGCGCCCTGCGTTTTGCGGATGGCACCAGCGTGCCGCTCGGCAGCTGGGAGTACCAGCTGCCGCCGCCCGGGTTGTGGATGCCGCGCGCGCCGTGGGAGCCGTACGCGGGCATGAACATCCTCTACAACGCGATGATCGCGCCGCTGGGGAAATTCGGCCTGCGCGGCGTCGCGTGGTACCAGGGCGAAGCGAATGCGGGGCTGGGCGACGCGCAACGCTACCGGCCGCAGCTGCAGATGCTGTTCGACGACTGGCGGCGGCAGTTCGACTTCGCATTGCCGTTCCTGGTGGTGCAGCTCGCCAACTGGAATCCGCTGGTGCAGGGCACGGTAGATAGCGGCTGGGCGCGGCTGCGCGATGCGCAGCGCCGCGCGGTGGCCGCGGACGGCAACGCGGGACTGGCGGTGACCATAGACCTCGGCAACCGCGACGACATCCATCCGACCAACAAGCAGGATGTCGGCAGGCGGCTGGCGCGCGCGGCGCGGCACGTGGTGTTCAAGGAGAACGTGTCACCGTCCGGCGCGCAGCCCGCCGGCGCGAAACGCGCCGTGGGCGGCGTCGAGGTCACGCTCGGCGGCTACGAGGGTAGTTTGACGGTGATCGGCGCGAAGGACCCGGCCGGCTTCGAGCTGTGCGGCGCGGCGCAGCCGAGCTGCCACTTCGTACGCGCGCAACTCGGCGAGGGCGGGGTGATCCGCCTCGAAGACCCCGCACCGGAGAAAGCGACGCGCGTGCGCTTCTGCTGGGCCGACGCGCCCCTCTGCAATCTCTACGACACCTCCGGTCTTCCCGTCGGCCCCTTCGAACTCGAAGTGCAGTAATGGGGACATTCCTCATTTCGCTCTCACAACAACGAAATGAGGAATGTCCCCATTTCCCGTCAAGCCAGGGAGACGGGGCGGCCTTTCTTGATGGACTCGTAGATGGCCATCAGGTATTTCACGTCGGACAGGCCCATCTCGCCGGGTACCTTGGTCGGGCGCTTGTTGATGATGGCGTCGGCGAAATCCTCGAGCTCGAGCGCGAACTGGTCGGGCACCTGGATGTTGATCTCCGGGCCGTCGCTGCGGCGGCCGCGATTGCCGCCGTAGAAGTAGGCGGGGTCGAGGCCGAACCAGCCGCGTGAAGCGGCCACGCGGAATCCCGCGAGACCATTGGCCGAATAAGTGCTCACGCAATTGGCGACCACGCCCGACGGGAACTTGGTCTGCCACATGACGGTTTCGTCGACTTCCTTGAACTTGACCGCGTCGGTCTTGACCTCGGCCGCGTTGATCCACACCGGTTCTTCGCCGGTGATCATGCGCGTGGTCTGCAGGCAGTAGATGCCCACGTCCATCAGCGATCCGCCGCCGGCGAGGTCGTGCTTGAGGCGCCACTGGGTCGGGTCGCCGATGGCGAAGCCGAAATTCGCGTCGATGATCTTGACGTCGCCCAGCACCTTTTCTTTCGCCAGCCGCACGCACTCCAGGTGGTTAGGCTCGAACTGGCAGCGGTAACCCACGCCCAGCATCCGGCCGGCCTTCTTCAGGCCGTCGACCATCTGCTGGCAGCGCTCGACGGTGATCTCCATCGGCTTCTCGCAGAACACGTGTTTGCCGGCGGCGGCCGCGGCAAGCGCATGCTCCAGGTGCAGCGCGTTCGGCGTCACGACGTAGACGATGTCGATGTCCTTGTTGTCGGCCATGCGATGCATGTTCTTGTAGTCGTAGATGCTCTTGTCCGCGAGGCCGTACTTCTTCTGCCACTCCTCGGCCTTGGACGGCGTGCCCGTGACGATGCCGGCGAGCCGGCAGTTGCGCGTCTTCTGCAGCGCGGGCGCGATCTGGTTGGTGGCCAGGCTGCCGAGTCCGCACAACGCTACGCCAAGCTTGCGCGCCGGGGCCTGGCCCAGTGCACGGCCGCTGATGCCAGCGAGCAATGGCGCGGCGGCAAGCGCGGCGGAGTGAGTGAGGAATTGGCGACGCGGGTTCTGACTCATGGTTCTGATTCCTTGCTCGTTCTTGACGGCGTTGTCTTACGACACGGCGCGAGAGTCTAGCCGAGTACGCGCGCAAGTTTTTCGCGCGTGGCGGAACCGAAGCCACAAGCGGCGTTACACATGCCTGTTACGCAGTGGAAGCGGGGAGAATGGCATGCGTGTCGATTTCAATAACATCATGTCGGCAAAAGGAATTTTGCTGATACCTGCCATGCTCGTGCTGGCCGCCTGCACGGCGGGCAATGGCGAAGGGCTGGATCAGAACGGTCAGCCGATTCCGATCGTGCCGCCGGTGCAATCCGACTTCCAGGAAATCCAGGACACCGTCTTCACGCCCATCTGCACCCAGTGCCACATCGGTGCCAACGCGCCGCAAGGGCTGCGTCTCGATGCCGCCAACAGCTACGCACTGCTGGTCAACGTGGCCAGCAACGAAGTACCGGCACTGCTGCGCGTGAATCCGGGCAATCCCGATCAGAGTTACATCGTGCAGAAGATCTCGGGCACTGCGGCCGTGGGCGGCCGCATGCCGCTGGGCCAGGCGGCCTTGCCGCAGGATCGCATCGATCTCATCCGCCAGTGGATCGCGGCCGGTGCACCGCCCGCTTCGGTTGCGCCTGACAACCTCGTCGTGACCAGCAGCATCCCGGCATCGGGCGAGGTTGCGTCTGCCGGGCTAGACAAGCTCACCGTGATCTTCGCCGGCGACGTCGACGCCACGCTCGCGGCCAGCGGCACGTTCGAACTGCGCGACGGATTCGACCAGCCGGTGACGGTCGCGCAGGCGCGTGTGCCGGCGGGCCGCCCGAACGTCGTCGAGCTGAAGCTGGCGCATGCCCTTGGGGCCGGCAGCTATCAGCTCGCAGTGCGCGGGCAGGGGCCGGTTGCGCTCGCCGATACCGCGGGCCACGTGCTCGACGGCGACGCCGACGGTTCCGCCGGCGGAGATTTCCTCATGTCCTTCGACGTCAGCGCAGGAGCGCAGCGATGAGCCGCACGCAAAAACAGTTTCGTACGATGGTCGTCCGGTGGTTGGGAATCGCCGTGCTGATCGCGGCAGGTGCACAGGTCAACGCCGAGCCTTACCTGGCCGCGCAGATGGGACTCAAGTGCGTGCAATGCCACGTCAATCCCACCGGCGGCGGCATGCGCAGCGTATTCGGCAACACCTTCGCGCAGACCCAGCTCGCCGCGAAGCGCATCGGTGCCGAAGAGGACCTGTGGACCGGCCAGGTCATGAAGTTCCTGTCCGTGGGCGGCAACGCACGGGCCAACTACTCGTGGGAGGACGTACCCAACCAGGCCGGCACCAACGAGTTCGACGTCGAGGAGGCACGCGCCTACCTGGATTTCGGCGTGATCCCGAATCGCCTGTCGGTGTACATCGACCAGCGATTCGCGCCCGGCGACTCCACCAACCTCGAAGCCAATGTGCGTTACTGGTTCAAGGAGAACGCATTCTACGTGAAGGCCGGCCGCATGTACCTGCCGTTCGGCTACCGATTCGAGGACGACAACGCGTTCGTGCGGCAGCTGTCGGGCATCAACATGCAGGCGCCCGACGAGGGCGTGGAATTCGGGCTCGAGTCCGGCAGCTGGAGCGCGCAGATCGCGCTCAGCAATGGTGCGGGCGGCGGTCCGGAGAACGATCCCGGCAAGCAGGTCGTCACCCGTGCGGAATTCGTGCAGTCGCGCTGGCGCGCGGGCGTGAGCCTGGCATACAACGACACCGATCTGGGCGAACGCACCGGTGCCGGCGCGTTCGCCGCTTTCAACCTCGGGCCGGTCACGCTGCTGGGCGAGGTCGACTACTTCGACGATGACAGCATCGGCCCGGACGGTACCAAGCTGATGGCGACACTCGCCGAGGCCGACTGGAAAGTGGCGCAGGGCCACAATGTCAAATTGACCTACGAGTGGCTCGAGCCGAACGATGACATCGACGAGGATGAGCAGACACGCACCAGCGTGTTGTACGAGTGGTCGCCTATCCAGTTCGTGCAGGTACGCGCGGGCGTTCGCGTGTACGATGGCATCCCGCAGAACGACAACCAGAACCGCAAGCAGGCCTTCCTGCAGCTGCATGGTTTCTTCTAGCGACTCGATACGCTGACGGTGTGCATGAGCCTTGCCTGATCGCGAATTGCCGCTGGTTACCTTCTATCTCACGGAGCGCTGCAACTCCCGCTGCGTGACCTGCGACTATTGGCGTCACGGCCTCCGCGACGCGACCCTGGACTCCGTGCTGCGTGTGCTGCCGGACCTGCGGCGGTTGCACACCCGCGTGGCACTGCTGTCGGGCGGCGAACCGCTGCTCCATCCGCAATGGCCGCAGATTGCCCGTGCATTGCGCGACGCCGGATTGCGTGTCTGGCTGCTCACCTCCGGCCTCTCGCTGGCCAAACATGCCGATGCGGCCGCGGGCTGCTTCGAGAGCATCACCGTGTCCATGGATGGGACCAACGCGGCCACCTACCGGCGAATCCGCGGCCTCGATGCCTTCGACAAGGTATGCGAGGGGGTTCGCGCCGCGGTGGCCAGTGGTGTGGCGGTGAGCCTGCGCGTCACCCTGCAGCAGGCCAACTACCAGGAGCTGCCTGAGTTCATTGCGCTCGCCCACGCCCTGGGCGTGCAGCGCATATCCTTCCTCGCAGTGGATGTGCGCAATCCACACGCCTTCGCGCGCAGCGCCGCCCCGTCGCTGCAGATCGCCTTGTCGGACGCCGATCTGCCGCGATTCAACGCGCTCATCTGGCAGCTCGAGCGCGAATGCGCGCATGACTTCGACTCCGGATTCATCGCCGAGTCTCCCGCAAAGCTGCGCCGCATTCGCCAGTATTTCGCGGCGCTCGGCGGCAGCGAACCGTTTCCGCCGGTGCGTTGCAATGCGCCGGAATTTTCCGCGGTCGTCGGCGCCGATGCGCGCGTCGATCCGTGTTTTTTCATACCGGGCACCGGTGTGGACACCGCCGGCGGGCTCGCCGCGGCGCTCGCCGACCAGGCGATGATCGAGCAAAGAGCGGCGATCCGTGCCGGCTCCCGCGATGAGTGCACGCGCTGCGTCTGCTCGATGTGGCGCGATCCGGAAAGCCTGGGCGAGTTCGCGTCATTCGCGCGCCAGAACTGAAACATGAGCGGGCTGTCCATGCGTGAACTCTACGAGCGCTGGGCGCCGGTGTACCCCGTCGAGCCGGACAATGCGCTCACGCGCGCCGAGCACGGCGCGATGCTGCGGTGGCTGCCGGAGGTTTCAGGCCGGTCGGCGCTCGACCTGGCCTGCGGTTCGGGACGGTACGCGAAAGTCATGACCGGGCGCGGTGCGCAATTCGTCGTGGCGCTGGACTTTTCGCAGGGCATGCTCCGCCAGGTGCGCAGCGGTGCTCCGGTGCGCGGCGAGCTCGACCGCCTGCCGTTGCGGAACGCGTCGTTCGACCTGGTCATCTCGGGGCTGGCGTTGGGTTATGCGCGAGATCTGGTCGCCTGCATGCGCGAGATCTCGCGCGTGCTGAAGCCCGGCGGAATCCTGCTGTACTCGGACTTTCACCCGCAGGCACAGCAACGCGGACATGTGCGTTCGTTTTGTGCTGCGAACGGCGAACGCCTGGAATTACCGCCGTCGCGCCACGACCGCGAGGCGCACCTGGCGGCGCTCGCCGAGGCGCGGCTGACACTCTGCGACCTGTTCGAGCCGCGCGTGGGAATCGAATTTCGCGAAGAGTTCAGGAACTCCGGCCCGCTGTATCGCGATTGCCACGGCGTGCCGCTGCTGTTCATCGCCAGGGCACGGAAAACATGAGTGAGGGTGCCTGTACGCTCGTCAATGCCGAAATCGATGCCGGTATATCCAGCCTGCGTATCGCGGGCGGACGGATTCGCGCGCTGGGGGACCCACCGCAGCCGCAGGATCGCGTCATCGACCTGCACGGCGATCGGCTGCTGCCGGGCCTCATCAATGCCCACGACCACCTGCAGCTCAACAACTATCCGCGACTGCGTTTTCGTGATCGACATGACAACGTGAGCGAGTGGATCCGGGACATCGAGACGCATCGCGACACCGACCCCACGCTGCTCGGCTGCGCGCGCGTGCCGCGCGCCACCCGTCTTCTGCACGGGGCGCTCAAGAACCTGCTGAGCGGCGTCACGACGGTGGCGCACCATGATCCCTTCTATGCCGAGACGCGCGCGGCCGGATTTCCGGTGCGCGTCGCGTCACCTTATGCGTGGTCGCATTCGTTGTACATCGACGGCGCTCCCGCCGTGCAGGCCGCCTGCGCCGCGGCGGGCGACGGCCAACCTTGGATCATTCACGCCGGCGAAGGTGTCGATGCCGGCGCGGCCGCGGAATTTGCGACGCTCGACGCTCTCGGATGTCTGCGCGCCGGCACCGTGTTGATTCACGGCACGGCCTTCAGCGCCGCGGAGCTGGCGCGCATCGTGTCGGTCGGCGCGGCGCTGGTCTGGTGTCCCGCGTCAAA